>Ga0207695_10001492_pt1 | contig 39028 bp, 40 predicted proteins | sample KBSC54metaG_FD_184354 | JGI IMG/M metagenome (GOLD analysis project Ga0207695, IMG submission 184354) | Corn rhizosphere microbial communities from Kellogg Biological Station, Michigan, USA - KBS C5-4 metaG (SPAdes) (version 2) | ecosystem: Host-associated > Plants > Roots > Rhizosphere > Soil... | reverse complement strand
CGACGAATGGCCCGTCCACGGGTTTGCCCACGCGCGTGCCATCGGTCAGCGACCGCAGTGACTCACTGCCCAGATGAATTCCGCGCGTCTTCAGGCTCTGTTGGAATTTCAGCATTGCGTCGAGTTCGGCCAACTTCTGTTCCGGTGCGCGATTCTTGCGTCGCTCGGCTTGTTCCATGATCAACAGCATGTAAGACATCTTTGCTCCTCTTGCAAAATCATTGTTTTGACGCCGTCGCAGCACGCTGCAACAGCAGCTCGCGTTCGCGTGCATTGCGCGTGAGCGCGGCGGCGCGTTCGAACTCGCTGCGCGCTTCTTCGTTGCGTCCAAGCTTTTCGAGCAAGTCGCCGCGCACCGTCGGCAACAGGTGGTACGACTTCAATGCCGGCTCGGCGACGAGTAAATCCACGAGTTCGAGTCCTGCTCGGGGTCCATCGGCCATGGATACCGCAACCGCACGATTGAGTTCCACGACCGGCGACGGCGCGACTTCGGCCAGCGTTGCGTAGAGCTGCGCGATGCGCAACCAATCGGTCTGGCCGGCTTCGCGCGCCCGCGCGTGACACGCCGCAATTGCCGCCTGCAGCGTGTAACGTCCGCGCGCGCCGCCAAGCTTTTCAGCGCGTGCCAATGCTTTCAAACCGCGACGGATCAGCAGCTGATCCCAGCGTGCGCGATTCTGCTTGAGCAGCAGGATCGGCTCGCCGTTCGGACCCGTGCGCGCGTGCATGCGCGAGGCCTGCAGCTCCATCAGCGCGACGAGGCCGTGCGCCTCCGCTTCGTCCGGCATCAGTCCAACAAGAATGCGGCCGAGGCGCAGCGCTTCCTCGCACAGTTGCGGGCGCATCCAGTCTTCGCCGGCGGTCGCCGTGTAGCCCTCGTTGAAAATCAGGTAGATGACTTCGAGCACGGAACCCAGGCGCTCGATCAATTCCGCGCCGCGCGGCACTTCGAACGGCACCTCGGCTTCGCTCAACGTACGTTTGGCGCGCACGATGCGCTGCGCAATCGTCGGCTCGGACGCGAGGAACGCGCGTGCGATTTCGTCTGTGGTCAAGCCGCCGAGCAGGCGCAGGGTCAGCGCCACGCGCGCCTCGGTGTTGAGCACCGGATGACAGGCGGTGAACACAAGGCGCAGCAAGTCATCGCCGAATGGATCATCGAGAGCAGCTTCGGTGCTCACGTTCGTGTCGTCCAACGCGGATTCGAGCTCGTGCGCGAGTTCCACATGCTTGCGTTGCACGAGTTCGTCGCGGCGCAGCTTGTCGATCGCGCGGTGCTTGGCGGTGCTCATGAGCCAGGCCGCCGGATTGTCGGGCACGCCGGCCTGCGGCCATTGTTCGATCGCCGCGACCAGCGCGTCCTGCGCCAGCTCCTCGGCGATGCCAATGTCGCGCACGATGCGCGCGAGCGCCGCGATCAATCTGGCCGATTCGATGCGCCAGACCGCTGCAATGGTTCGATTCAGATCGGCCGCCGTCATGGCGGCCGATCAAAACATCGCGCGGGTTTTTACACAAGAGCCGCAAGCACCGGACTACGCAGCGGCCTGTTCGTCGAGGCACTCTTCCTGTTCCATCAGCGCATAGGTGATGCACTCGCCGTCGCCGGCCACGTCCATGAAGCGCTTGGCGCCTTCGATCGCCGCTTCACGCGTCGGGTATTGCAGCATCGCGAAGCCACCGAGCAGTTCCTTGGCCTCGGTATATGGGCCATCGATCACGCTGTGCTTGCCGTTCGTGCGGCGCACGACCGCGCCGTGCGACTTCAGCGGCAGAAAACCGCCACCGGAAAGAAACTCACCGCGCGCGATCGCCTCGCCGACGAATTTGTCCATTTTTTCCTTGAACTCCGCAGTGGGCTTGTGTGCCGGATTCGTGTTCGCGTTCGGAATGTAGATGCTGAAATATTTCACGATTCGATCTCCTGTCGAAAAACTCAGTGGAAGAAGAATTGTTGATCTTTGCGCGCAGGCGTTCTTCCTGTTCGCGCAGCTTGGGGGCCAATTCGGCGCCGAAATCCTCGGCTTCGAAAATCTGGCGGATTTCCAGTTCGGACTCGCCGTGCTCGAATGGATTTGGTGCGCGCTTGGCCCATTCGATCGCCTCTTCGAGCGACTTGCACTGCCACAGCCAGAAGCCGGCGACGAGTTCCTTGGTCTCGGCGAACGGGCCGTCGACGACGCTGCGTTTGGCGCCGTTGAATTTCACGCGCACGCCTTTGTTGCTCGGGTGCAACCCTTCGCCGTCCAGCATCACGCCGGCCTTGACCAGTTCCTCGTTGAAGCGGCCCATGTCGGCAAGCAGCTTCTCGCTCGGCATCACACCGGCTTCACTTTCGTGGGTTGCCTTGACCATTACGCAGAATCGCATCGCAGTTCTCCTTGGGTTGTGTTCATCGAATACGTCGAACGGGAATCCTTGAAATCGACAAGCCCAAACGACTCGAATTCCCGCTTTCATGAATGACGTCGAACGGGAATGGCAAAAATCGACAGCCATTTTCGGCACTCAGGATTACAATCCGCGCATGGACAAGGAATTCGAACAATGGTGGGTCGCCTCGCTCGGCGATACAATCGTCTGGGCCCGGCTGCGCGTGCTCGAACCCGGCATCGCCGAAGTGCTCGACGCCGCCGGCGAAATCCTTCGTTACGACGACGAGGACAGCGCCCACGCCGCGCTGCTCGATGCCGAATTTCGCGCCTGGGACGGCCTCGACGAAGACGACGCGGCGTTGATGGGGTTCGATCTCGATTCCACCACGCCACCGCAAGCGGAAACCGACGAGGAATTGTTGCCGCTGATGACGGAAAAGCTGCTGCGCAAGATGTAGCGGTTTCCATACTCACAAGGAGTTGCAATGGACCTGAACCTTGCCGGCAGACACGCGCTCGTTTGCGGCGCTTCCCAAGGCATCGGTCGCGCGACCGCGCTGGAACTCGCGCACCTCGGTGCGAGCATCACTGCGCTCGCGCGCTCGCGCGAGACGCTCGAAGCGCTGCTGCGCGAACTGCCGAAATCCGGCGCGCAGACGCACGCGTTCATCGCCGTCGACATGAACGATCACGTCGCGCTGAAAGAAAAAGTCGAGGCGGCCACACACGGCAAGCCCGTGCAGATCCTCGTCAACAACACCGGTGGTCCGCCGGCTGGCCCTGCCCATACGGCGACCATCGATGAATTCCGCAGCGCATTCGGCCAGCACCTGATCGCCGCGCAGATCGTGCTGCAGGCCGTGCTGCCCGGCATGCGCGGGTCCGGTTTCGGACGCATCGTCAACGTGATCTCCACGTCGGTGAAGGAACCGTTGGCCAATCTCGGTGTATCGAACAGTGTGCGTGCGGCGATGGCAAGCTGGGCCAAGACATTGTCGGGTGAACTGGCTGCCGCGGGAATCACGGTCAACAATGTGCTGCCCGGCTATACGAAAACCCAGCGCCTGAGTGGCCTGATCGCGGGTACTGCGAAATCCGCGGGCAAATCCGAGGAGGACATCGCCCGCGGCATGCTTGCCGGGGTGCCGGCGGGCCGCTTCGGCGAGGCGCAGGAGATCGCCAATGTGATCGCGTTCCTGTGCACACCGGCGGCGGCTTACGTGAACGGCGTCAGCATAGCCGTCGACGGCGGAAGAACGCGCGCATTGAGTTGAGTCGCGAGCGCGCCGGGCGCTAAGCTGCGCGCATGTCCGCTCCCGTGGTGCTCGCAAACTACATTGACGGCCGCCTGTGTGCGCCGCGTACGGCGCGCTACCTCGACGTGTTCGAGCCCGCCACGGGGCACGCCTATGCGGACTGTCCGGATTCCGGGAAAAGCGACGTCGATGCGGCCATTGCCGCCGCGCAGCGCGCGTTTCCGGTGTGGGCGGCCACGCCCGCCGCACAACGGGCATTGCTGCTGAACCACATCGCCGACCGGCTCGAAGCGCGGCTGGATGAATTCGCGCAGGCCGAATCGCGGGACAGCGGCAAGCCGGTGCAGCTCGCGCGCAGCGTCGATATTCCGCGTGCGGTATCCAACCTGCGTTTCTTTGCGGCGTCGGCAACGCAGTTTGCGTCCGAAGCGCACGCGATGGGCAACGAGGCGATCAACTACACGCTGCGCTCGCCGCTCGGCGTCGTCGCGTGCATCTCGCCGTGGAACCTGCCGCTGTATCTGTTCACGTGGAAAATCGCGCCGGCGCTGGCGGCGGGCAACACGGTCGTCGCCAAGCCTTCGGAAATTACGCCGGCCACGGCCTGGATGTTTGCGCAGCTGTGCATCGAGGCCGGCCTGCCGCCGGGCGTGCTCAACATCGTGCACGGCACCGGGCCGGACGTGGGCCAGCCACTGATCGAGCACCGAGACGTCAAAGCGGTTTCATTCACCGGCAGCACGCGCACCGGGGCCCTCATCGCGGCCGTGACCGCGCCGCAGTTCAAGAAAGTGTCGCTCGAGATGGGCGGCAAGAATCCGACCGTGATCTTCGCCGACTGGGACGCCACGTCTGCAAACCTCGATACCGTCGTGCGTTCGGCGTTTTCCAACCAGGGTCAGATTTGCCTGTGCGGCTCGCGCATCCTCGTCGAGCGCGGCATCTACGAGAAGTTCAAAAGTGCATTTGTGGAAAAGGTGCGGGCGCTGCGCGTCGGCGATCCGCAGGATGCGGAAAGCCACCTCGGCGCGCTCGTTTCGCAGGCGCATTTCGACAAGGTGCTCGGCCATATCGCGTTGGCGCGCGAGGAACGCGGCAAGCTGCTTTGCGGCGGACATGCAGTCAAGCTCGATGGACGCTGCGCCGACGGCTGGTTCGTGGCGCCCACCGTGCTCGAGAATCTGGGTCCCCAGTCACGCACCAATCAGGAGGAAATCTTTGGTCCGGTGGTCACGCTGCTGCCGTTCGATGGCGAAGATGAAGCCGTGCAAGTGGCGAATGCGACGGCCTACGGCCTGGCTGCGTCCGTATGGACGACGAACCTGAAACGCGCGCATCGCGTGGCTGCGCGGCTGGAATCCGGCATCGTCTGGATCAATTGCTGGATGCGCCGCGACCTGCGCACGCCGTTCGGGGGCGTCAAGCAAAGCGGCGTCGGCCGCGAAGGCGGCGTCGAAGCGCTGCGCTTCTTCACGGAACCGAAAAACGTGTGCATCGAACTGGGGGACACATGAATCCGCGACAACTGTGCGCCGCCGGCATGCTGATGACGATTGGGGTATGTGCCGCCGAAACGATCAATGTCAGCCCCACGGAAAGAGAAATGTCGGCCGGCGAATGGCGCCAGCGCCAACTCGCGGCCGCGGACAAATCCGATGAGATCATGCGCCAGGCGAACAAACAGCCAGGCCTGCTTGGCAAGTATCTGCACATGCAAGCCCAGTACGACGCCAACCACGAGCGCGCGTTCCAGGTGATCTTCGGCCAGTACCTGTCGTGGTTCCAGACCTTCATCGGCGACTATGCCGGCGCCGCCGCGAGCTTTTCGATCGCGCAGCCGGCGCAGCCCGACGATGCGCCATCGCCGCTCGGCGACGGCTACCTCGCACGCCCGGCCGCCGACGTGATTCTCGAAATGACGAAGAATCGCAGGGCCGTATTCTTCAACGAAGCGCACAGCGCGCCGATCACGCGCACGTTGACGATCGAGCTGCTGTCGAAATTGCGCGAACAGGGCTTCACCCACTTTGCGGCCGAAACGCTGTACCGCACCGACAAGGACTTGCAGCAGCGCGGCTATCCGACGCCCGACAGCGGCTTTTATGTCAACGAGCCGTTATATGGAGAGATGGTGCGCACGGCGGTCAAACTGGGCTTCAAGATCGTCGCGTACGATGTCGAGAATGCCGGCGCCGGCGACGCCCGCGAGCTGGCCGGCGCGCAGAATCTGTATCACATATTCAAACAGGATCCGCAGGCGCGGCTCATCGTCAACGCCGGTTTCGCGCACATCCAGAAATCCGGCAAATACCTCGGTGGCAGCAGCATGGCCGAATTCTTCCAGAAAATGTCGGGCATCGATCCGCTGTGCGTGGAGCAGACGATGCTGATTTCACACGCGCTGATCGACCGCAATCATCCCTACTACACCGCGGTCACGCAGTCGCACCGGCTTACCCAACCCACTGTTTTCGTCAACGGCGACAAGGCGTGGACGCTCAAGCCGAAACAATACGACATCAGCGTATTCTTCCCGCCGACGACGACGTTCCAGCAGCGCCCCGACTGGGCCGCTATCGGCGGACTGCGCTCTGAATACAAGGTGTCCAGCGATCTGTGCCGCGGTCAGCTGCCATGCCTGGTCGAGGCGCGTTACGCGAACGAACACGACGATGCGGTCGCGGCCGATCGCGCGATGATTTCGATACCGCGGGAATCCAGTTCGCTCGAGCAGCAGGCGACTTCGCACGACGTACCGCCAAGCCGATTGTTCCTGCGACCCGACAAATATCGGCTCACGGCAACCGATCGCAACAGTCGCGTGCTCGGTGTTTCGGAAATCGTCGTGGAAAACACCCGCCCGCTGGCGCAACGCGACCAGCGCGAGGGCCAACCGGACGCGCCGACCCAATGAGCGAAATCGTCCACGCGGAGCGCGCACCGAAACCGGTCGGTGCCTATCCGCACGCGCGCCGGGTCGGCAATCTGCTGTTCCTGTCCGGCGTCGGCCCGCGCGATCCGGTCAACAACGAGATTCCCGGCAATATCTTCGATGCGGCCGGCAAGCTCATTGGGTACGACATCGCGCTGCAGTGCCACACCGTGTTCGCCAACGTGCGCACGATTCTGAAAGCCTCCGGCGCGCGCTGGGAAGACCTCGTCGACGTCACCGTGTTCCTCACCGACATGGCGCGCGATTTCGCCGTCTACAACCAGATCTACGCCGAATATTTCGCCGCCGCGCAACCGTGCCGCACCACGCTCGGCATCAGCGCGCTGCCGACGCCGATTGCGATCGAATTGAAGTGTATTGCTGCAATTGCGGAAGGCCGCTGACGTGTTGACGCCGCCACTTGATTTCCAGAAATGGATCGACGAACACCGGCACCTGCTCAAGCCGCCTGTCGGAAACAAATGCGTGATCGACGGCGACTTCATCGTGATGGTCGTCGGTGGACCGAACGCGCGCACCGACTATCACTGGGACGAAGGCCCCGAGTTCTTCTACCAGCTCGAGGGCGCGATGGTGCTGAAAATCCAGGAAAATGGCCGCGCGCGGGACATTCCGATTCGCGCCGGCGAGATTTTCTATCTGCCGCCGCGTGTGCCGCACTCGCCGCAACGCGAAGCGGACTCGATCGGTCTCGTGATCGAACGCAAGCGCCTGGCGCACGAAAAAGACGGCCTGCTGTGGTTCTGCGAACGCTGCAACAACAAGCTTTACGAAGAATTTTTCGTGCTGAACCATATCGAAACGGATTTCCCGGCAGTGTTCGAGCGTTTCTATCGGTCCGTGGACGCGCGCACGTGCAAGGCGTGCGGGCACGTGAATCCGGCGCCGGAACGATATCGGTCCGAGTAGTGCGCCAGCGTACGGAACGCGGCCGCGAATCGCGGCTTACTGGCCGCATGGACAGAAACTGGAAACAAGGAACGCGCTGGATGCGCAGCCAGGAAGGCAAGATCGGCTACATACTTGCTTGGTTGATCGGCGTACCGCTGCCGATCCTGATCATTGTCTTCCTGCTGCGCGGCTGCCAGTAGCAGCTGCGCTAAGCTACGCGCTTGCCGCCCGACTGCGTCGGCGCCGCCGGCTCGACGGGTGCGTCGAGAGGCGCCTTTGCGGACATCGTTGCGCGCACGCCGGCGGTAGTGATCGCCAGTACCGCAGCCGCGTAGTAGGCCTCGGTGTTGTGCGGGGCCTTGCTCGAATCCTCGCCGAACTTCCGGATCGCCGGCAGCGCCGCCTCGGCCATGGCGATCTGCGCAGCCTTGAACTGCTCGGTGGTCGGCGTTCCAGGAAAGATACGCCGGAAGATGTCCTGCGCGGCAGCGCCTGCACTGCGGGTAAGCACGGCGACGGCGGTAGGATTCATGGCGTATTGAACATGCTGCGTATTGTCGATCGCAATACTACGTTGACAGTATGCCAGATTCAGTGACGCGCATAACGTTCGCGCGCCTGCCACCGCCATTCCTCGCCGAAAACACGCCGCTGGCGCAGCGACTTGGCTATCATTTGCGACCTGTGCTGAAAACCCTTCTGCAACTCAAGCCGCGCGACGTACCCGTGGCCGTCGCCCTGCGCAATACCGCGGCGGTCACGTTGCCATTGGCGATCGGCGTCGGCAGCGGTCACATCGGCATCGGCCTCGGCATCTGCGCCGGCGCGCTGAACACGATGTTTTCCGACCAGGCCGGGCCATACCGGCTGCGCATGCGACGAATGTTGAGCGTCGCCGCCGCGGCGGGCCTCTCCGCATTCGCCGGCTACACGCTTGGCGACGACAATCTGTCGATGACGCTGGCAGCACTGATCTGGGGATTCAGTGGCGGCATGCTCGTCGCGCTCAGTCCGGAAGCCGCGCGTATCGGATTGACGAGCATGATCCTGCTCGTCGTCACCGCAGCCGAACCGCGCAACGCGGCCGATGCGATCGGACCTGCCCTGCTGATTTTTGCCGGCGGTGTCTTGCTCACGCTGTTCGCGATCGCGGCGTGGCCGTTGCAGCGCTACATCCCGGAACGCACGGCATTGGCCAATCTGTGCCGCGGCTTGGCAGCGAGCGCACGGCGACCGGACGATGCCGCCCAGGCTCCGCCGGCGACACAGGCGCTCACCGATGTCGAAAATTTCCTGCACGGCAGCTATCGCGCGCGCGGGGTTGCGATGGATGCGTTCCGCGTGCTCGCCGAACTCATCGAACGCATTCGCCTGGAATTGCTCGCCCTCGGTGCAAGCGGCGATGACGCGACGATCGCCCGCTTGCGCGAGTACGCCGCCCGCGCGCTCGACGCGATCGCCGCCGCGCTCGACGCCGGCGCCCCCGCGCTCGCCGCGAGTGCGGCACTGGAAGGTTTCGATGCGGCCCTCGACGCCTTGGCGAAATCCACCGAGACCGTCGCTTCGCCCCGAATGCTGATTGCACTCGCGCACGCTCGCGCGCTCGGCGGCCAACTGCGCGCCGCCGCGCGCAACACGGATTTCGCCGGTGATCTCGGCGAAGTGCGTCTGGACGCCGTCGAAGCGCGCTTGCCGCGCGAACTGCGCCTGCGCAATGCGCTGGCGATCTTGCGTGCGAACCTGCGCCTTTCCTCGATCGCTTGCCGCCACGCGATCCGTTGCGGCGTGTGCCTCGCGTTGGCGGTGGCCGGCGAACGCGTGAGCGGCTTGCCGCACGGCTACTGGATTCCGATGACGACGGCGATCGTGCTCAAGCCCGATTTTGCCGGCACCTTCAGCTTCGGCCTGCTGCGAGTGTTCGGCACGCTCGCCGGCATGGTGCTCACCACTGCGCTCGTGCATTTCGCGTTCGGCAACCCCTGGCTGCGCATTGGCTTGCTGGCCTTGTTCTGTTTCGGCTTCCGCCAGTTGGCGACGATGCATTACGGCCTCGGCGTCATGCTGCTGACGGGCCTGATCGTCGTACTGCTGAGCTTCGCCGGTCTCTCCCCGGCCGACACGATGAGCGCACGCGCGATCGGCACGAGCCTGGGCAGCGCCCTAGCCCTGCTCGCCTATGTCATCTGGCCGACGTGGGAGCGTGGCCGCGTGCGCGGTGCACTCGCCGACTTGCTGGACGCGTATCGGCATTATTTTGCCGCGGTGCTCGGCAACGACACGCGCGTGCGCGCCGATGTGCGCGCCGCCTCGCGCCGCGCACGCACGAACGCACAAGCCTCGCTCGACCGGCTGCGCGGCGAGCCGCGGCTCGACGCGCCCGCCCTGGCCGTCGCCGAAGGCGTATTCGCCAACGCCAACCGTTTTCTGCGCGCGGCGATGGCGCTCGAGGCGATGCGCCAGAATGCGCCGGCGGCCGCGCCGGACTCCGCCGTTGTGCGTTTCGCCGATCAGGTCGATGCGACCCTGCAAAGACTCTCCGCCGCGCTGCGTAGCGGCGGCACGCCGGCCAGCGACGGCGCGTTGCGTGCACTGCAGAGCGAGTTGCAGCGCACCGTGCAATCGGCAAAAGACGACGAGGAACGTCTGCGCGCGATCGCCTGGATGGAAGGCAGCGACCGCATTACGGATACGGTGAATACGCTTGCGCATCTGCTCGGCAGCCGAGAGCGCACGTCCGCCTGATAGAATTCGCGCATGCTCAAAATCGACACGCATGCGCACATTCTCCCGCCGCAGTGGCCGAATCTTGCCGACAAGTATGGCGACGACCGCTTCCCGGTGATGGTGCGCACGCAGGGCCGTCATCGCATCTACAAGGACGGCAAGTTTTTCCGCGAAGTCTGGGCGAATGCATTCGACGCCGAATACCGCATCGCCGACTACGCCAAGTTCGGCGTCCAGGCCCAGGTGATCTCGACAGTGCCGGTGCTGTTCTCGTACTGGGCAAAACCCGGTCAGGCGCTGGAACTGCACCGCTTCCTCAACGATCACACCGCTGAAGTCTGCCGCACGCATCCCCGTCATTACGCCGGTATCGGCACGGTGCCGTTGCAATCGCCGACATTGGCGATCCAGGAGATGGAACGCTGCATCGAGCAGCTCGGCCTGTGCGGCGTGCAGATCGGTTCACATGTGGATATGTGGAATCTCGACGCACCGGAACTGTTTCCGTTCTTCGAGGCGGCAGCGGACCTCGGGGCAGCGATCCTCGTGCACCCTTGGGACATGATGGGCCGCGACAGCATGCCCAAATACTGGTTGCCATGGCTCGTCGGCATGCCGGCCGAGCAGTCGCGCGCGGCGTGTTGTCTGATTTTCGGCGGCGTGCTCGAGCGCTTGCCGAAGCTGCGCGTGTGTTTCGCCCACGGCGGCGGCTCGTTTCCGTACACGATCGGCCGCATAGAACACGGGTTCCGCATGCGCCCGGACCTTGTCGCCACCGACAACTCGCGCAATCCGCGCGAATATTTCGACCGCGTTTATTTCGATTCCTGCGTGCACGATCCGCGCGCGTTGCAATACCTGCTCGACGTCGCCGGCGCCGATCACGTGATGCTCGGCACCGATTATCCGTTCCCGCTCGGCGAACAGGAACCCGGTGCCGGCATCGCTGCGCTCAAGCTCGCGCCAAGCGAGCAGGCACGCCTGTATCATGGCGTCGCGCTGGACTGGCTCGGCCTGTCCCGCGCACATTTCGACTGAATCAGCGTTTTCACCGATCGGAGATCCCATGTTGCCATCGCGACTTGCCACTCTCGCCGCGGGCGCCCTGCTCGCCTTCGCTGCCGCCGCCGAAACGCCCGGTGAATTTGCTCTCAACTCGGGCTTGGTAAAATTCACCGCGCCGGCCGCATGGCCGGTGATCATGCAGAAAACCGAGGGCAATCCGCAGGCCGTCGCGTTCCAGGTGAAAGATCCGGCCGAGGAAGGCACCGGCGAAGCTACGCGCGTGAGCGTCAACACCAAGCTGCTCGATGACCCGAGCAACTTCCAGATGCTCGTCAACGCCGACGTGAACAAGGGCAAGCAGATGCCCGACTACGAAAAGCGCGACGACGGCGTCGATGCGAGCGTGCTGCGCTTTTTCGCACGCGAAGGCAAGACACGTTACGAATTCCGCGAAACCTGGTATTTGAATGGCCGCGTGCTCGTACACATCCGCTGCGCGCGTCCGATGCTGGAGAAAACCACGGCGCAGTGGGTGGCCGATTACGAGAAAGGCTGCGCGCAGATCATGACCTCCGCCAAACCCGGCTGACGCGATGAACCGCGCGACGGATTTCGCCGCCGAAGAATCATGGGCGCTCGCGCGCGACGCCGCCGATGCGCTGGCCGGCTTTCGCGACGAGTTCCTGATTCCGCCGCATGGGCACGGCGAGCAGGTTTATCTGTGCGGAAATTCGCTCGGCCTGCAACCGCGCGCCGTGCGCGCAGCGCTGCTCGATGAACTTGATGCCTGGGCACAATTGGCTGTCGAAGCCCATTTCCGCGGCAAGCATCCGTGGATGCCCTATCACAATGAAGTGCGCGAGCACCTCGCCGAGCTGGTCGGCGCGCAGCCGGCCGAGGTCGTGGCGATGAACTCGCTGACCGCGAACCTGCATCTGATGATGACGAGCTTTTACCGGCCCACGCGCGAGCGCCATGCGATTCTGATCGAGAAGAATCCGTTCCCGTCGGATCGCTACGCCGTGGAATCGCAGATCCGTTTTCACGGACACGATCCGGCGCGCGCCCTGATCGAGCTCGAAGCGGACGAGTCTGGCGGCTGCGTCTCCGACGCGGCGATCGAGCGCGCGCTCGAGGAACACGGTGCGCGCATCGCGCTCGTTCTGCTGCCCGGCGTGCAGTACCGCACCGGCCAGGTATTCGATCTCAAGCGCATCACGGCGCTCGCGCAGACCAAGGGCTGCCTGGTCGGTTTCGATCTCGCGCATTCGGTCGGCAATGTGCCGGTCGACCTGCACGACAGCGGCTGCGATTTCGCGGTGTGGTGCAGCTACAAGTACCTGAATTCCGGACCCGGTGCCGTTGCCGGCTGCTTCGTGCACGAACGCCACGCGCGCACGACGCGCCCGCGCTTTGCCGGCTGGTGGGGTCACGATCAAACCACGCGCTTCAAGATGGGCCCGGATTTCTCGCCGACGCCGGGCGCCGACGGTTGGCAGCTGTCGAATCCGCCGATTCTCGCGCTCGCGCCGCTGCGCGTGTCGCTGGAGATCTTTCATCAGGCGGGTGTCGCGCGGTTGCGCGAGAAGTCGCTCGCGCTGACCGCCTATCTCGCCCGGCTCGTCGAAACACAGCTCTCGCATATTCTCGAAATTATCACTCCCCGCGAACCCGAGCGCCGCGGCTGCCAGATTTCGCTGCGCGTGAAATCCGGGCGCGACGCCGGCCGTGCGCTGTTTGAGCACCTGTCGGCGAACGGCATCATCGGTGACTGGCGCGAACCGGACACGATCCGCATTGCGCCGACGCCGCTGTACAACCGGCATATGGACTGCTTGCGCTTCGCCGCCGGCGTGAAGAGCTGGGCCGCAATCGGCTGATTTCATCGCGAGTTGCCGAGGGCTTGCGCGTAATTTCTGTACTGGTTAGTATTGCGATAGTTGAATTATGAACTATCGTCGATGCAACCGCTTCCGGCCTGCCCCACTTTCAGCATCATCGAATCCAGCATCGGGCGCGTAGCCAAGCGCCTGCCGAGCGCACCGGTGCAGGATCTGGTTCTGATGCGCCTGATCAAGCACTTGTCCGCGCGCTTCGGGGCGAACCTTGGCCGCATGGTGCGCCCCGCGGGACTCAACGAAGTTTCGTTCCGCACGATGATGATGCTGTACGCGAACGAACGCGGCGTGCACGCGTCGATGCTCAGCGAGGCGACCGGCGAAACGCGCACGAACATGACGCGCATCTGCGACGAGCTTGCGCGCAAGGGTTTGCTGCTGCGCCACTCAGGCGTGGAAGACCGCCGCCGTGTCGTGCTCGAACTCACGCGCAAGGGCCAGGCGTTGATCGAGCGCGTGTTGCCGAAGGTTTGGGCTGAACTTGAACGTGGCATGCAGGCACTAAACAGCCGCGACAAGCGCGAACTCGAACGCCTGCTGAAGAAACTGCTTGCCGTGTTCGAAACTTTCGACGTCAAGGAATGATGCCATGCGCACGCTTCGCCCCTTGTTGATCGTCGCGGGTGTCACCGCACTGGCCGGCTGCGCGATTCCGCCACGGCCGCAAGCGCCGGCATTGACCACCGCGGCGCCGCTCGCCGGCGTTTCCGGCACCGTCGCAGCTGCGTGGCCGGATCAGGTCTGGTGGCAGCGCTATCATGACGAACAACTCGATGCGCTCGAATCGCGTGCGCTCGCCGGCGCGCCGACGCTCGCGGTGGCGCGCGCCAGATTCGATGAAGCCGTGCGCGCGATCGATGTCGCCGCGGGCGAAGGTGGGCTCGACATCAACGCGAACGCACAGGTGCAGCGCGAGCGGCTCAGCGAACACGGCTTGATCCCGCCGAAATTCCTCGGCTTCACCTGGTACAACCAGGGCGATCTGAACCTGTCGTTCAAGTACGACTTCGATTTCTGGGGGCGCAAAGGTCACGCGGTCGCCGCGGCCACCGATCGCGCGCGCGCCGGTTCCGCGGAACGCGACGCCGCGACCGCGATGCTGACCAGCGCCGTCGCCGACACGTACTTCAGCTGGCAGGCGACGCAGCAGCGGGTTGCGCTCGCAGGCGAGCTCACGACCGTGCAGGAACGAATGCGTGCGATCGCCGCCGCGCGCGCGCGGCAGGAAATCGATTCGCCGGATCTCGTGCTACAAAGCGATGCACAACTCGCGGCAGCGCGCGAACAGGCCGCGCTGCTTGCCGGTACCGCGGAAATCCAGCGCGCGGCGTTGGCCGCGCTGCTCGGCGTTGCTCCCGCCGACGTGGAACTCAAAGCGCGCGATCTGCCGCAACCGTCCGCGCTTTTGCCCGCGAATGCGAGTCTGGACCTCATCGCGCGCCGCGCCGATGTGGCCGCGAGCCGCTGGCGCGTGGAGGCGGCGCTGCGGGACGCCGACGTCGCGCGCGACGCGTTCTATCCGGACATTTCCATTTCCGCGCTGCTCGGACTGCAGTCGATCGACCTCGGCAAGCTGTTCAGTGCCGGCAGTCGCACGATGTCGATTGGCCCGGCCTTGCATCTGCCGGTTTTCGACAATGGCAAACTGCACGCGCGCTTCGGCGCTTCGCAGGCGGCGCTGCAGCTTGCCATCGCCGATTACGATGCCGCCGTCGTCGATGCCGCGCGCGAAGTCGCCACGCAGGCGCTGACCTTGCAGCAGGTGCAGGCGCGCCAGCATGAGCATGTCGCGCAGGTCGCCGCGGCCGAGAACTTGCTCAAGAGCGCGCAGGCGCGCGAGAACCGCGGCGTCATCGATGCGCGGCCGGTGCTCGCGGCCGCCGCCGAACTGCAGCGTCAGCGCGATGCCGAAATCCAATTGGATGCGGCGGCGCTATCCGCCGAAATCGCGCTGACCAAGGCACTTGGCGGCGGTTATGGAAGCGGCACGCACAACGATTCCAACGCAGCATCCGGAGCCACATCGCCATGAACGCTTCCTCGCATGACGCTACACCGAAACAGAACGGCAACGGCGGCAAGCGCCGCGTCATACTGCTGAGCATCGCCGCGATCTTCGTCATTGCGGGCCTCGTCTGGCTGGCGCTGTGGTGGTTCGTGTTTTCGTTGCGCGAGACGACGGACGACGCTTACGTCAACGGCAATCAGGTGACGCTGTCTTCGCAGGTCACCGGCACCGTGATTGCCGTGCTCGCGGACGATACGCAGCGCGTGGAGGCCGGCCAGGTGCTGGTGAAGCTCGATCCAACCGATGCCGATCTCGCGCTCGCCAAGGCACAGAGCGCGCTCGCACAAGCAGTGCGCCAGGTGCGGCAACAGACGCAGACGGCCGCCCAGTATGCGAGTTCCGTGGCGCCGAAACGCGAAGAATTGCAGCGCGCGCAAGCCGACCTCGCCCGCCGCGAACCGCTGCTGGCCGAGCATGCGATCGCCCCGGAAGAAATCGCCCATGCGCGCCAGGCGGTGGCGGATGCGCGCTCTGCGCTCGACGCCGCGCAAAGCCAGGCCAATGCGGCGCATGCGCTGGTCGACGACGGTGACCTCGCCGCCAATCCGCTCGTGCAGCAGGCACGCGCAGCGTATCGCGAGGCCTGGGTAGCCGCGCATCGCAACGCGATCGTCGCCCCGGTCAGCGGCTATGTCGCGCAACGCAGCGTGCAGGTCGGCAGCCGCGTGCAGCCGGGCCAGCCGCTGCTCACGATTCTGCCGCTGCACGATCTGTGGGTCGACGCAAACTTCAAGGAAGTGCAGCTAAAACACATTCGCATCGGCCAGCCGGCCGAAGTGCGCACCGATGTCTACGGCAGCGACGTGATCTATCACGGCAAGGTCGAGGGCCTGGCGGCCGGGACGGGCGGCGCGTTCGCGCTCTTGCCGGCGCAGAACGCGTCCGGCAACTGGATCAAGGTCGTGCAGCGTGTGCCGGTGCGCATCGTCTTCAATGCCAGCGAATTGGAGAAATATCCGCTGCGCGTGGGCCTGTCCACCGAAGTCAAGGTCGACACGCACGACCGCTCCGGCGCCGTGCTGGCGCAAGCCACGGCAAGCAAGGCGATCGCCAAGACGGACGTCTATACGTCTGACGCCGTCGCCGCGGACGCGGCCGCCGACAGCATCATTCAGGCCAACATGGGACACTGACGTGAGCGTGCCCGCCTCCGCAAACGGCAATCGCGCGCCGCCATTGCATGGCGCGCCGCTGGCGCTGCTCACGGTTGCCGTCGCGTTCTCCACGTTCATGGAGGTGCTGGACCTGACGATCGTCAACGTCTCGGTGCCGCATATCGCCGGCAGCCTCGGCGTGAGCCCGAACGAAGGCACGTGGGCGATCAGCTCGTATTCGCTCGCGAGCGCGGTCATGCAGCCGCTGACCGGCTGGATCGCGCGCCGTTTCGGCGAAGTGCGCGCGTTCTGCATCGCCGTGCTGATGTTCGTGCTGATGTCGATGCTGTGCGGACTGGCTACGAGCATGCCGATGCTGGTCATTGCGCGGCTGCTGCAGGGTGCGGGTTCCGGCCCGATGGTCGCGCTGTCGCAAGCGTTGCTGCTCAACAATTATCCGAACGAGAAAAAAGGATTGGCGCTCGCGCTGTGGGCGATGACGGTCGTGATCGCGCCGATTTTCGGACCGATCCTCGGCGGCTGGCTCACCGACAACTATTCTTGGCCGTGGATCTTCTACATCAACGTGCCGGTCGGCTTGCTCGCCGCATTCGTGACCTGGACGCTGCTGCGCAATCGCGAATCGAAGATCGTGCATGCACCGATCGATGCAGTCGGGCTTGGGCTGCTCGTCATCGGCGTCGGCTGTCTGCAATTCATGCTCGACAACGGCAACGACATGGACTGGTTCTCCTCACCGCTGGTCGTCGCGCTCGCGGTCACCGCGGCAATTGGACTCGTGTTCTTCGTCGCCTGGGAGCTCACCGACAAGCATCCGGTGGTCGAACTGCACCTGTTCGCCCGACGCAATTTTTCGATCGGCGTGCTCGCGCTGTCGATGGGCATGATCGCGTTCTTCGCCATCAACGTCGCGTTCCCGCTGTGGCTGCAAATCGATCTCAACTACACGGCGACATGGGCCGGGCTCGCGACCGCACCGGTGGGCATCCTCGCCTTCCTGCTTTCGCCGCTGATCGGGCGCAACATCCAACGCCTGGAACTGCGCACGGTGTCCTCGGCCGCGTTCGTGATCTTCGGCTGCTGCGCGCTATGGTTTGCGCGATTCCCGAGCAACGCCGAGTTCAGCCAACTCGTATGGCCGCGCTTTTTGATGGGCGCAGGCATCGCCTGCTTCTTCGTACCGATCAACCAGATCATCCTGTCCGGGTTGAAGCCAGAACAGATCGCCTCGGCCGCCGGTATCTCGAATTTCTGCCGTACGATTTCCGCCAGTTTCTCCACCGCCGTGACGGTGACGCTATGGCAACACCGCGGCGATTTCCATCACGCGGTGCTCGCCGAACGCATGAACACGGCCAATTCGGCGGCGACCGATTATCTGCAGCAACTGCACGCACTGGGCGCTTCGACGCCGCGCGCGTGGTCGCTGGTCGAAAGCCTGGTGCAACGCGAAGCGCTCACGCTCGCGGTCAATGACGTGTTCCTGCTTTGCGCGGCGCTTTTTTTCCTGATGATCCCGATCATCTGGATCGCCAAGCCGCCGTTCGGAAGCGCCGGCGCGGCGACCGTGCACTAGAACATGTGTTTCTCGATACCCTTCTGCGCGAGGATCTTGCTGGCGATCTCCTCGATCGAAGTATGCGTCGTGTTCTGCACCGGAATGTTCTCGCGGCGGAAAATCTTGTCGGCCTGAGCGAGTTCGTGCCGGCACTGTTCGACTTTCGCGTAGCGGCTGCCGGGCTTGCGCGCTTCGCGCACCTGCGCGAGGCGTAGCGGATCTATCGTCAATCCGTACAAACGCTGACGAAACGGCGTCAGGCGGTTGGGTAATTCGAGCTTGTCCAGATCGTCTTCGGTCAGCGGATAGTTCGCGGCCTTCACACCGTAATGCAGCGCCATGTACAGGCACGTCGGCGTCTTGCCGACGCGCGATACACCAACGAGGATCACTTCCGAATCGGCGTAGTTCACGTCGATGCCGTCGTCATGCGTCAACGCGTAATTCGTCGCATTGATGCGCGCTTCGTACTCGGCAAAATCGGTCAGCCCGTGCGCTTTGCCGACTCGCGGCGAGCGCTTCGTGCCAAGCTCGGCTTCGAGCGGACCAATGAAGGGCGCGAACACGTCGATCATCAGCCCGCCGCTCGTCGCGAGCACCTCGGTGAGCATCGGATCAACCACCGTGTTGACGACAATCGGTCGCATGCCGGTCGTCGCGTAGGAGTTGCGGATACGCGCCGCGGCGCCGTGCGCCTTTTCCTCGTTATCGACGAATGGAATGCGGAAGGTGTCGAAATCTGTACCGTCGAATTGGGTCAATACCGAGTGCCCGATCGTCTCGGCGGTAATGCCGGTGCCGTCGGAGACGTAGAAGATGGTTCTGCGCATGGCGGCAGTGTACGGGATACGGGGAGCAACACGTCCTTGTGGCTCACCCCGGTCGGCATCCTGCCTCACTCGGTTTCCGCACGCCATGCCATTGAACGCATTGTGTGGGCGGAAACTTCGACCTTGTCTTGTCAGCACTAAAGCCCGAAAATTGGCGACTTTCCCGGGCCAATCCGGCCGGAATCCGGTATTTCTGGAGATTCCTTTGAGCGAAATGGTGCTTTGGCTGGATCAACTGCGCCTGTCCGACCTCGGCAAGGTCGGCGGCAAGAACTCTTCGCTCGGCGAGATGATCGGCAATCTGAGCAAGCTTGGCGTGTCGGTGCCGGGAGGTTTCGCGACGACCGCGTCGGCGTTCCAGCAGTTCATCGCGCAAAGCGGACTTGCCGATCGCATCCAGAAGCAGCTCGCGACGCTCGACGTCGACGACGTCGACGCGCTCACGCGTGCCGGCGCCGAAATTCGACAATCCGTCATCGATACGCCACTGATTGCCGAATTCGACGGCGCCGTGCGCGCCGCGTACGCCAAGCTGTGCAAGGACGCCGGTGCGCAGAACATCGCGGTCGCGGTGCGCTCTTCCGCGACCGCCGAAGACTTGCCGGACGCGTCCTTCGCCGGCCAGCAGGAGACGTTCCTCAACGTGTGCGGCGCCGATGACGTGATCCACAAGGTCAAGGAAGTCTTCGCCTCGTTGTACAACGACCGCGCGATCGCCTACCGCGTGCACCATGGCTTCGCGCACGAGAACGTGTTTCTCTCGGCCGGCGTGCAGTTGATGGTGCGCTCGGACGTCGGCGCCTCGGGCGTTCTGTTCACGCTCGACACCGAGTCCGGCTTCCGCAATGCGGTATTTGTCACCGCCAGTTACGGCCTTGGCGAGATGGTCGTGCAGGGTGCGGTCAACCCGGACGAATTCTACGTCTACAAACCGACGCTCCAAGCCGGCAAGCCGGCGATCCTGCGTCGCCAGCGCGGCGCCAAACAGCAGCGCATGGTGTACTCGGACAAGCCTGGCGAGCGCGTGCGCGTCGAGGAAACGCCCGCCGCGCTGCGCGAAAAATTCTGCATCAGCGACGCCGACGTGCACGAGCTGTCCAAGCAGGCGCTCGTGATCGAACAGCATTACGGCCGGCCGATGGACATCGAATGGGCCAAGGACGGCAATACTGGAAAAATATACATCGTGCAGGCGCGTCCGGAGACCGTGAAGTCGCGCGGCCGCGCAACGCAGATCGAACGCTTCCAGCTCAAGGCGCGCGGCAAAATTCTTGCGCAAGGCCGGGCAATCGGCCAGAAGATCGGCGCCGGCACGGCGCGCGTGATTCGATCGCTCAAGGACATGAGCCGCGTGCAGGCGGGCGACGTGCTCGTTGCCGACATGACCGATCCGGACTGGGAGCCGGTGATGAAGCGTGCCGCAGCGATCGTCACCAATCGCGGCGGCCGCACCTGCCATGCCGCGATCATCGCGCGCGAGCTCGGCGTGCCGGCCGTGGTCGGCACCGGCGACGCGCTCACTTCGATTCCCGACGGCGCGCAGGTCACGATTTCCTGCGCCGAGGGCGATACCGGTTTCATCTACGAAGGCAAGCTCGCGTTCGACAAGGTCACGGCGGATCTGGCGCAAATGCCGCCGGCGCCGCTCAAGATCATGATGAACGTCGCCAACCCCGAGCGCGCGTTCGATTTTGCGATGCTGCCGAACGCCGGCGTCGGTCTCGCGCGCCTGGAAATGATCATCGCGAGCCACATCGGCCTGCATCCGAAGGCGCTGCTCGAATACGCCAAACAGGACGCCGATACAAAAAAGAAGATCGACGAACGCATCGGCGGCGAAGATCCGGTCGAGTTCTACGTCAACCGCCTCGCCGAAGGCATCGCCACGATCACCGCGGCATTCGCGCCGAATCCGGTGATCGTGCGCCTGTCGGATTTCAAATCGAACGAATACGCGAACCTGATCGGCGGTTCGAAATACGAGCCGCACGAGGAAAACCCGATGATCGGCTTCCGCGGCGCCAGCCGTTACGTCGACCCGAGCTTCAAGGATGCGTTCGCGCTCGAATGCCGGGCGATGAAAAAAGTGCGCGAGGAAATGGGCCTGACCAACGCCTGGGTCATGATCCCGTTCGTGCGCACGCTCGACGAAGGCCGCAAGGTGATCGACGTGCTCGCGCAAAACGGACTCAAGCGCGGCGAGAACGACCTGAAAGTCATCATGATGTGCGAAGTGCCGTCCAACGCGCTGCTCGCCGACGAATTCCTCGACATCTTCGATGGCTTCTCGATCGGCTCGAACGACCTGACCCAGCTTACGCTCGGTCTCGACCGCGACTCGGCCATCGTCGCCAGCCTGTTCGACGAACGCGATCCGGCCGTGAAGAAGCTGCTGAGCATGGCCATTCAGACGGCCAAATCAAAAGGCAAGTACATCGGCATCTGCGGCCAGGGGCCGTCGGACCACCCCGATCTCGCCGAATGGCTCATGCAGCAAGGCATCGAGTCGGTGTCGCTGAATCCCGACACCGTCGTCGACACCTGGTTGATGCTGGCGAAGAAGAAAGCGGCCTGAAGAACCCCTGAGGAAGCAGAGTTTCCTTAGGCGCCGAGGAAGTCGTCCTTGCCGAGTTCCACGCCGTTGTGGCGCAAGATCGCGTACACGGTCGTGACGTGGAAATAGAAGTTCGGCATCACGAAATGGCGCAGGTAATCCAGGCCATTGAAGTGCAGGTCGCCGCGGCGCATGTTCAACGTGATCGCCCGATCCTCGCTGCCGGCGAAGTTCGCCGCAGGTACGCTGTCGATGAAGCTCTGCACCTTGGCAATGCGGGCTTTCAGTTCGGCGAACGTCGTCTCGGTATCTTCGTGCTTCGGCAATTCCACTCCGCCCAGGCGCGCCGCGCCGCCCTTGACCATGTCGCAGGCGATCTGCACCTGGCGCGTCAACGGAAACATGTCGGGCGCAAGACGCGCGCCGGTCAATACGCTTTGCTCGATCTTCTTGGCTTCCGCGAATGCCGCACCTTTGTCGAGAATCTTGGACAGACTGTTAAGCATGCGGCTGGCGACCGGGATCAGCGCTTCGTACATCGAAATCTGCATGGGACCTCCAATGACTGTTTCGGCTGCGCAATCTGGCACAGGACGCGGCAAACCGCCAGAGCCGGAATCGACACGGCCGCGGACGTTCGTGCGAAAATACCGCCGCCTTTTCCGGCCCCGTAGCTCAGCTGGATAGAGCGCGCCCCTCCTAAGGGCGAGGTCGCCCGTTCGAATCGGGCCGGGGTCGCCACCTGCTGGTACAATACGCGCCCTTCGCGCCGTCTGGCGCACCCGATTTCCATCTTTCGGAGTTTTCCATGTCGCAGCAGATCCTCAAGGCGCTCGGCCTCGCCGACGTCGAATCCGGCACGTATCTCGGCAATGGCGAATGGTCCAAGACCGACAACGCCGGTACGATCGAAGTCGTCAACCCGAGCACTCTCGAAGTGATCGGCCGCGTGCAGGCAAGCTCCGCCGCGGATTATGAAAACATCGTCACGCGCGCGCAGGACGCGTTCAAGACCTGGCGCACCGTACCGGCGCCGAAGCGCGGCGAAGCGATCCGCATTTGCGGCGAAGCATTGCGCAAGCACAAGGATGCGCTTGGGAGCCTGGTCGCGCTGGAAATGGGCAAGATCAAGCCCGAGGGCGACGGCGAAGTGCAGGAAATGATCGACATCGCCGATTTTGCCGTCGGCCAGTCGCGCATGCTGTACGGCAACGCGATGCATTCCGAGCGTCCGGGCCACCGCATGGGCGAGCAATGGCATCCGCTCGGCCTGGTCGGCATCATCAGCGCGTTCAATTTCCCGGTTGCCGTGTGGGCGTGGAACGCGTTCATCGCCGCGGTCTGTGGCGACATCTCGATCTGGAAACCCTCGCCGAAGACGCCGCTGTCGGCGATTGCTTCGCTGCGCATCTGCAATGAAGCGCTCAAGGCTGCGGGTTTCCCGGATATTTTCTTCCTGTTCAACGATGCCGGCAGCGAACTCGCTTCGAAGTTCGTCGACGACCATCGCGTGCCGCTGATCAGCTTCACGGGCTCGACCGCGGTCGGTCGCAGCGTCGGCGAGCGCATCGCCAAGCGCATGGGCCGCAGCCTGCTCGAGCTCGGTGGCAACAATGCCATCATCGTCGACGAGAGCGCAGACCTGAAACTTGCGATTCCCGCGATCGTGTTCGGCGCCGTCGGCACGGCCGGCCAGCGCTGCACGACGACACGCCGCCTGATCGTGCACGAGAAGATCTACGACGACGTGCTCGGCAAGTTGCGCGCAGCGTACACGCAGGTCGAAAAGAAGATCGGCGATCCGACGCAACCGACGACGTTGATGGGTCCGCTCAACAGCGCCGATGCGGTGCAGCGCTATCTCGGTGCCGTCGAAAAGGCCAAGGCAGCCGGCGGCACAATCGTCACTGGCGGCAAGAAACTCGACCGCCCCGGCAATTTCGTGCTGCCGACGATCGTCACCGGCGTCAAGAATTCCGACGAAGTGGTGCAGACGGAAACGTTTGCGCCGATCCTGTACGTGATGCCGTTCAAAACACTCGACGAAGCCGTGGCGATGCAGAATGGCGTACCGCAGGGTCTTTCCTCGTCGATCTTCACGCAGAACCTCAAGGCGGCCGAGCAGTACCTTTCCGCTTCCGGCTCCGATTGCGGAATCGCCAATGTCAACATCGGCACGTCGGGCGCGGAAATCGGCGGCGCGTTCGGCGGCGAAAAGGAAACCGGTGGCGGCCGCGAATCGGGCTCCGATGCCTGGAAAGCGTACATGCGCCGGCAGACCAATACGGTGAACTACTCCGACTCCCTGCCCCTTGCGCAAGGCATCAAGTTCGAGTTCTGACATGAACACTCCCGTTCGCTCCACCAATATTCCGGCGATCGTCAGCCTCGTGTTCGGCATCATCTGCTGGGTCGCTGTCCCGTTCTTCGGCGCGATCGTGGCGGTGATCTGCGGCCACGTCGCGCGCGGCGAAATCCGTCGCGCGCCGCCCGGCACGGTCGAAGGTGACGGCATGGCGGTCGCGGGGCTCATCCTCGGTTACGCGCACCTGGCGCTGTTCGCGCTCGTGGTATTCCTGTTCTTCACGTTCTTCGGCGGCTTGGCCTGGTTCGCGACGCACTTGCACTGAGCACCGCTTGAGCCGACATGCACATGTTGTTAGCATGTGCATGTCCCATGGTGGAGTGCGCCATGAAAACGGAACGCGTCACACTGCTCATCTCCCCCGACGACAAGCGCGAATTGCGCAAACTCGCCGAGGACCGCGGCGTCACCACGAGCGAACTCGTGCGCCAGGCTGTGCACGCGTTCGGTGCGAGTTCGATCGAGGAAACCCGCGAACTGGCGGCGCTTACCGCCGAATTGCGCGCGGCAATCCCCTCGATGCGCAAGAGCTTGCGCGATGCCAATGCCTCGGTCGAACGCGCCGTTGCCACGGTGCGCGGCGGCTCGCCGCGACCTGCCCGGCGCGCGGAATCCACCGCGCGTTACCGGGCGCGCTAGGTTCATGGGCGCCGTAGCCGACGCCATCGCCGCGCTCAAGGAAGTCCTGCGCATGCAGGGCGACCTCGAACGGCTGTCGCACAATGTCGATGACCTGTCGAAACTCGTGACCGACCTCGATCGCCGCATGGTGCGCATCGAAACGATGGTCGAGATCGCCGGTAGGCGCAGTGGTGGTCCGGCCAAGCTGCCCAGGCCATAGCGTGTACTCGCTGGCCAAGCCGTTCCTGTTCTGTCTCGACGCCGAGCGCGCGCACGATATCGGACTTCTCGGGATCGAAGCCGCCTATCGCACCGGCCTGAATCCGCTGCTTGCATCCAAACCGGCGGCCCTGCCGACCCGGGTATTCGGTTTGAACTTCCTCAATCCGGTCGGCCTTGCCGCGGGACTCGACAAGAACGGTGCGCACATCGACGCACTCGCCGCGCTCGGCTTCGGCTTTATCGAAGTCGGCACGACGACACCGCGACCGCAGGCGGGCAACCCGAAACCGCGCATGTGGCGGCTGCCCGCGCATCAGGCCGTAATCAACCGGCTCGGTTTCAACAACGAAGGCGTCGACGCGCTCGTGCGCAACGCCGAACGCGCGCGTTACGACGGCGTGCTCGGCATCAATATCGGCAAAAACAAGGATACGCCCAACGAGCGTGCCGTCGAAGATTACATCAACTGCCTGACGCGCGTGTATGCGCGCGCAAGCTACGTCACCGTCAACATCTCCTCGCCGAACACGCAAGGGCTGCGCGACCTGCAGGAGGAGGAAACGCTCAAGCGCCTGATCGGCACGCTGCGTGAGTGCCAGGAGAAGCTCGCGACGCAGCACGGCGCGCACAAACCGATGCTGTTGAAGATCGCGCCGGACCTGGGCGAACCCGAACTGGATGCGATCGCGGCAGTGCTGTTGGCGTCGAAGATCGATGGACTGATCTGCACGAATACGACGATCGATCGCAGCGCAGTCGCCGGCGCGACGCACGCAGAAGAAACCGGAGGTCTGTCCGGCAAGCCGTTGTTCGACAAAGCAACTTCCGTACTCCGCGGCATGTCGGAGCGGCTCGGCGGCAAGATTCCGCTGGTTGGTGTCGGCGGGATTCTCAGTGGCGCCGATGCGGCCGCGAAGGTGACGGCGGGCGCGAACCTCGTGCAGTTCTACAGCGGCATGATCTATCGTGGTCCGGAGCTGATCCGCGAAAGCGTGGAAGCGATCCGGTCAGCGCGATGATTACGAGCATCGTTACGGAGCCTGGCTACACCGTCATTGAAAACGCGCCGCTCACTGCGCGCAACACGTTCCGCGTGCCTGCGCGCACGGAGCTGCTGATCGATGTGCACGATGCGAATACCCTGCCCGACCTGTTCAAGCTCGGCGCGCTGAAAACCGGCCCGGTACTTGTCCTCGGCGAGGGCAGCAATGTGCTGCTGACGCGCGACTGGCCCGGCGTGGTGCTGTCGCTCGCTGCGCGCGGGATTCGCGTGCTGCAGGATCGCGGCGACAGCGCGCTTGTGCGCGTCGAGGCCGGCGAGAACTGGAACGACTTCGTGCACTGGGCGCTCGGCCGGGGCTTCGCGGGGCTTGAAAATCTCGTGCTGATTCCGGGAACGATCGGCGCGGCGCCAATCCAGAACATCGGCGCCTACGGCGTGGAAGTACGCGAGTTCATCGAGACCGTCGAAGTCTTCGACCGCCACGCAAGCGCGCGCGTGCGCCTGGGCAACGCCGAATGTGCGTTTGCCTATCGTGACTCGCTATTCAAGCGCGAACCGGACCGCTATTTGGTAACCGCGGTGGAATTCGTGCTGCCGCGTCGACGCGAATTGCACCTGGACTACCCCGGCGTGCGCGAGGAACTCGCGAGAATGGCGATCGATATCCAAGCGCCGAGCCACGCCGCCGTCGCCGACGCGATCATGCGCCTGCGCACGCGCAAGCTGCCGAATCCGATGCTGATCGGCAACGCCGGCAGCTTCTTCAAGAACCCGGTCGTGCCCGCTGCTCGAGCCGACGATCTGCTGCGCGAACATCCGCAGTTGCCGAATTGGCCAGCATCCGGCGACAAACGCAAACTCTCAGCGGCTTGGCTGATAGAATCCTGTGATTTCAAGGGTTTGCGTGAAGGTGATGCAGGAGTTTCGAGTCAACATGCGTTGGTGCTCGTCAATCACGGCAAGGCGACCGGCACGCAAATCTGGGCGCTTGCGCTGCGTGTTGTCGACACGGTGCAGCAACGCTTCGGCATCGCATTGCAGCCGGAACCGCGCGTAATCTGAAGCCTACGCCTGCACGCTGATGACGTGCGCCCGGATCGCCCCGTCGACAGCGCCGGAACCGAAGCGCCTGGCGATTTCTGCGGCGGCGATCTGCGTGGCCTCGCCAAGCGCAACGCCGCGCGCCTCGATTTCATTGCGCAGCGGCGTGCCCTGACAGTACGCGAAGGCGGGCTCGTAGGCAGATGCGGCGCGGCTGCGCGCCGCGATCGTGTCGATACGCGCCGGCCGTGAGAATCCGCCGGCCGCAACATCGCGGGTGATTGCGTCGCGCTCGTAATAGCCGTGCGGCGTGCGCGCGAGAAAACGCGGCGGATCCTGCGGAATGCGCGTGGCCAATGCCGCGGTGACAGCATCGGCGAACTCGTTGGTCTCGATGCGGTCCCAGACGCTGAACACGAACGTGCCGCCGGGCCGCAGCACGCGTCGCGCCTGCGCAAACGCCCGCGCCTTGTCCGGAAAGAACATCGCGCCGAACTGGCACACGACGGCGTCGAACGAGCCTTCGTCGAACGGCAGGTCCTGCGCATCGGCCTGCTGCCAGCGCACTGGCCGCGCAGTGCCGATCGCAGCAGCCTGGTTGAGCATCGCCTGGTTCAGATCGGTGGCGACAATCTGCGCATCTGCATCGAGTGCGGCCGCGAGCGCGCGGGTCACCACGCCGGTGCCGGCGGCGATCTCCAGCACGCGCGATGGACTCAGCGCGCGCAGCCGCTGCGCCGCGTCGTTCGCGTAAGGTTCGAAGATCAGCGGAACGAGATGATCGTCGTAAAGCTTCGGAATGGAACCGGCGAAAGCCCGATCGGAAACGGACATGTTCCAGCCTCTTCAGCGACTCACTCCGAGCATTGAAACAGCAGCACGTGATCCGGATTCAGCGCGATCGTCTGCCCGAGGCTGATCGTGCCGCTCTTGCGCAGGTGCACTTCATCGCGATGCAGGCGCAGTTCGTCGGCATCACCGACCTTGACATAGGTGCCGTTCGTGGAGCGATCGGAAATCACGAAATAGCCGCGCTTGTATTCGATCATCGCGTGATTGCGCGATACCCATTCGGCTTCGACGATCAAGCTGCTGGCGGTGTCGCGGCCGAGTGTAAACGGCTGCGATAACGCATCCATTTCAAGCACCTGGCCGCGGTACCTCAGCAGCAGCTTCGCCTTGGCGCCACCGGCGTCGAGGCGAATCGCACGCTGCACCATCGTCACGTTCGAGGTGTCTTCCTGCCACTGCACGTCGACGATGTCGATCGGCTGCAGTTTTCCGGCCACGCGTGCCTGCCCGACCGCACGCGTGCGCAGCATGCCGACATTGGTCAGCAGGTTGATCGTGCTCGCCGTCGTGATCACCTGCTCGCGCTTGGCCAGAGCGGCCATGCGCGCGGCCGTGTTCACCGCATCGCCGTAGACATCGTTGTCCTCGACCAGCGCATCGCCGTGGTGCAGACCGATACGGATCGCGAGCTTGTCGGTCGCGAAGCCGGGATCGTGAGCGATACGTTTTTGCATGTCCACCGCGCACAACAGGCCCTGCATCGCGCCCGGGAACGTGCACATGATTTCGTCGCCGATCGTCTTGATGACGCGTCCACCGTGGCGTGCGGTGACTTCAGCCAGCGCGCCGAGCATGGCCGCCACCAGCCGACGTGCCTCGACATCGCCGCGCGTCTCGAACAGCTTGGTGCTGCCGCTGACGTCGGCGAACAGGATCGTGAGTGGCTGACTCTGGGTCATTGGCCGTGGAGTTTAGCGGGAAAACCGCGTTCTTCGTAGGGGCGCGATTCCCCTCAGTTCAGCGCCTTCGCCGCGGCCACGATATCCGAATCGCCCGGCAGCACCAGAAGCGCGGCGCCTGCCAACGGCGTGTAGGTGTCGACGCCGACGACACGTTTGAGCGGCTTGGCGCCGTGTCCACCTTCAACGACGGCGGTAATGATCCCCTCGCCCACCCCTGCCGACTTGCGGCCTTCATCGACGACGAGGATACGCGCGCAGTCTCCGGCATGGCGTGCGATCGCGGCGTCGTTCAGCGGCTGCAGCCAGCGCAGGTCAACGACGCGCACTTTCCAGCCGTGCGCCGTCTCGATCTCGCGCGCGGCGCGCAAGCTCATCGGCACACCGTTGCCGAACGTGAAAATGACGAGGTCTTTTGCTTCCGGCGCGTAGACGCGTTCTTCGCCAAGCGCCATGGCTTGATCCGGCGGCGGATAGGCGAACTGCCACTGGCCATCGCCGGCTGCGTACAGATCCTTCGTCATATACAGCGCGATCGGTTCGAGGAACGCACAGACGCGCCCGTCGACCTTGGCCAACGCCATCAGCGTGCGCAACATCATCGCCGCATCATCGCCGCGCGACGGGCAACCGACGACGAGCCCCGGAATGTCGCGCAGCGCCGTAACCGAATTATCGTTGTGGAAATGTCCGCCGAAGCCGCGCTGATAGCCCAGGCTCGCGATGCGCATGACCATCGGATTGCGGTACTGGCCGTTGCTGAAGAACTGCAGCGAACACGCCTCGCCGCGGATCTGGTCGCAGGCGTTGTGGAAATACGCGAGGTACTGGATTTCCGGCACCGGCAGCATGCCCATGTTGGCGAAGCCCTGCGCCAGGCCGAGGATCATCGTCTCGTCGAGCAGCGTGTTGAACACGCGCGTGTTCTTGAACGCCTTATGCAGGCCTTTGGTGACCGTGTACACGCCGCCTTTCTGCGCGACGTCCTCGCCGAACAGCAGCGTTTCCGGATATTTGGCGAGCACATCGTGCAGCGCCTGGTTGATCTGGATCGCCAGATGCCGCGGCGGCAACTTCTCCGGCAGCTTTTCGGCGCTGCCGAAAACGGCGAGACGCTTGTCCTGATAGTCGGCGCGGCGCGCTTCCACGTTCACTTGATTCGGGTGATACGGCGCCAACGGCGCCATCACTTCGTGCAGATCGGTCAGCTTCGGCCGGCGGTCGGCTTCTTCCGCGGCGGCAAAACACTTCTTGCGGAAATCCTCGTAGCGGGCAAGCAGCTGTTCCTTGGTATACACGCCGGATTCCAGCGCAATCGCCGCCGAACGCAGCAACGGATCAGTGGCTTCCACAGCCATCAGCTCTTCGACGCTGCGCCATTCGATTTCGAAATCGGTGCCGGCGTGGCCCATGATGCGCGTCGTGCGCAAATGCAGGAACGTCGGTCGCCGCGTCGTGCGGCAGTGGTGGATCGCGCGCGCCACGCCTTCGTAGCCTTCGGCGAGATCCAGGCCGTCAGCGTAGAAATAGTCCAGGTCGTTGCGATTGCTGAAATTGTTCGCAACCCAGCCGCCGGGCGTCTTCACCGAGATGCCGATGCCGTTGTCCTCGCAGACGAACAAAACCGGTGCCGGAAGTTTCTGGTACGCGGTCCACTGCGCCGTGTTGAACGCGGTTTGCGCCGTGGCGTGGTTCGACGACGCGTCGCCGAACGAGCAGATCGCGATCGCGTCACCGGGAATGGGCAACTTGTGGCCGATACGTCGCGCCTGTTCGATCGCTACGGCGGTGCCGAGTGCCTTGGGCAGGTGCGAGGCGATCGTCGACGTCTGCGGCAGCACCCACAACGGCTTGCTGCCCCACACTTTGTGACGCCCGCCGGACGCCGGATCGTCCTTGCTCGCGGCAAAGCTCAGCGCCGAATCCATGATCGCATCCATGCCGAGCTTGCGGAAACGCTCGGCCATGAACGCGCCGGAACGATAATGCAGGAACGCCGGATCGGTGTGCCGCGTCAGGCGCGCGACCATCGCATTGCCCTCGTGGCCGGACGAACCGATCGTGTAGAACACCTTGTTCTTCACGCGCAGCACGCGCGCCATCAGGTCCAGGTGCCGGCTGATCAGCTGCGATTCGAACAGATCGATGAAGTCCTTGCGCGTGCAGAGGCTGCCCGGAACGACCGGCGCATCGCTCGCGCCCGCGTGCGCAGGCGAACCCTGCCAGTTCTGCACGAACTCGACGAAGTTCTGGTCGCAGACTTCGGCGCGATTGACGTTCTTGTGGCGGGCAGGAATCGGAGTTGGAGTTGCTACGACGTTCATGGCTTATCGGGATTTGGCGATCAGATCGACGTTTTCGGCGGCATACGCCGGCATCGGCACGAAACCCGGCTGCGCGCGCACGCGAACCAGCCAGCTCTGGACGGCCGGATAACGCGAGAGTTCGAAGCCGCCATCTTCGGCGCAGTGCGTGTACGCGAACAATGCAATGTCGGCGATGCCGTAGCCCAGACTGCTGAACCACGGATTCGTCGACAAGTGTTTCTCCATCACCGCCAGCGCCTGATCACCGCGCTCGCGCAATTTCGGCAGATCGGCGCGGCGCGGCGAGTCCAGCGGCGTCCAGCCGCAGATGAAGCGCGCGACGGCGACGTAGGGCTCGTGGCTGTACTGCTCGAAGAACATCCAGGCCAGCGTTTGCGCGCGCTGCCAGCCGTCGCCGGCAAAGTACTGCGTGCCCTCGGCAAGCCAGCACAGAATCGCGTTCGACTCGGCCATGATGCGGCCGTCTTCGAGCTCGACGATCGGCACCCTGCCGTTCGGATTCTTGGCCAGATATTCGGGCGTACGCGTGGCGCCGTGCGCGCTGTCGGTCTCGATCCAGCGATAATCGCGGCCGAGATGGCCGAGCATCATGCGCAGCTTGTGGCAGTTGCCGGAAGGCGAGTAGCCGTAGACCGTGATCATTTCACCTCTCCGTTGCGCCGGCGCGCGCGCCACTCCTCGCGCGATTGCCCCCAGATATCGAGCACCACCGTTTCGTAAGGCGGCGGCAGACGCGCCTCGCGCAGGATGCGCGAACCAAGGCGCCTGGCCAATTCCTGCGACGACTTGTTTTCGGCATTGATCGAATGAATCACGTCGGTCCAGCCGAGGTTGTCGAATGCCCAGTCGATCGAGGCGACCGCCGCCTCGCGCGCGTAGCCCTTGCCCCAGGCACTGCGCCGAAACGCCCAGCCGACCTCGGTGCCCGGCCAGCCCTCGGGCTGCCAGGGGCCACATTGGCCGAGCCATTCGCCGGTAGCCTTGTCGCAAACCGAGAACATCGCATAACCCTGCATCGCCCACGCGCCGGGCATCTGCAGGAACTTGCGCCAGGCCGCGGCACGCGGCATCGCGCCGCCGATGTAACGGGCGGTTTCCTCGTCGGCGTGCATTTCGGCGTAGGCGCCGAAATCCTCGATGCGCGGCAGGCGCAACTGCAGGCGCTCGGTCTCGATCTGGATCGGAGTAGTCGACAACATTGTCTCGCCCTGTCGCGTGACGGCCCTAAAACGCGTTGATTCCCGTCACTTCGCGGCCAACCACGAGCTGATGCACCGTCTCCGTGCCTTCATAGGTAATCACGGATTCGAGATTCAGCCCGTGCCGGATCGGACAATGTTCGGTGGTGATGCCGGCGCCGCCGAGGATGTCGCGGCATTCGCGCGCGATGTCGATGGCCATGCGGCAGTTGTTCCACTTCGCCAGGCTGACCTGCGTCGGCTGCATCTTGCCGGCGTCCTTCAGGCGCCCGAGTTGCAGCGACAGCAATTGCGCCAGCGTGATGCGCCGTGCCATGTCGGCGAGCTTGAGCTGCACCGCCTGCGTTGCCGCAATCGGGCGTTCGAACAGCACGCGCTGCTTGGCGTATTCGGTGGTTTCAGTGAAACATGCGATCGCCGCGCCGATCGGACCCCAGGTAATGCCGTAGCGCGCCTGGGTCAGGCAGCCGAGCGGGCCCTTGAGACCTTTCACGTTCGGCAGGCGATTGGCTTCGGGCACGCGCACGTTGTCGAAGAACAGCGCCGAGGTGACCGACGCGCGCAGGCTCATCTTCTTGTGCACCTCCTGCGCCGCGAAGCCGGCCATGCCTTTTTCCACAATGAAACCTTGTATACCATCCTCGGTCTGCGCCCAGACGATCGCAATGTCGGCCAGATTGCCGTTCGTGATCCACATCTTGGCGCCGTTGATCACCCAGTCGCCGCCGTCCTTTTTCGCATTCGTCTTCATGTTGGCCGGATCGGACCCGCCGTGCGGCTCGGTCAGGCCGAAGCAACCGATGACCTTGCCGGCAGCCATGTCCGGCAGCCAGCGCTTGCGCTGCTCTTCGCTGCCGTACGCGTAGATCGGATACATGCACAGCGACGATTGCACAGAGGCGAAACTGCGGATACCGGAGTCGCCGCGCTCGAGTTCCTGGCAGATCAGGCCGTAGCTGACCGCATTCATGCCGGCGCAGCCGTATTCGGTCGGCAGTGACGATCCGAGCAGCCCCAGTTCGGCCATCTCCGGGATCAATTCCTTCGGAAAACGCGCCTGGTCGAAGCAATCGCCGATGATCGGCAGCACACGCGTGTCGGTGAAACGCGCGACGGTGTCCTGCACCATGCGTTCCTCTTCGCTGAGCAGCGAGCGGACATCGTACAAATCGACGGGATTCAACGGCGTTGCGGCCATGCGAGGCTCCGGAAAATTGTGCGGCCAACGGGGGTCGCGTATTCTAGCCGCTCGCCTAGCGTAAGTCCCGCCAAGTGGCGTTTCGGAAATCGCGCGAATTGGCCCCATCGACTTGCATGCGCATCCCGATTCTTACCTACCACGCCGTGAATATCTCCGGCAACGAGTACGCGAACAACGACCACGTCGCTTTCGCCGCCGATCTGCGCCTGATCGACGACCTCGGCTTGCGCATCGTGCCTCTGCATTGGGTCGTCGACCGGCTGCTCGGAGACGACCGGCGCGCGGTGCAGGGTTGCGTTGCCCTGACCTGCGACGACGGCTCGGATTTCGACTGGTTCGACCTGGACCATCCCACGCACGGGCCGCAGCGCAGCCTGTACAACTGCATGCAGGACTTCATCGCCGAACGCGGCGCCGATGCGCAACCCGATCTGCACCTGACCTGTTTCGTCATCGCTTCGAGTCAGGCGCGCAACTATCTCGACCAGAATTGCCTGGCGGGACGCGGCTGGATGAGTGATCGCTGGTGGCGTCCGGCGCTCGACAGCGGCCGCATTGCCATCGAGAATCACAGCTTCGATCACAACCACGCCGCGATTCCGCTGCCGGGCATCGCCGGCATGGAACGCGGCACGTTTTTTCCGGTCGATGACCGCGAGCGCGCCGATGCGGAAATCGCGGCGGCTGCGCTCGCAATCGATGCGGCCATCGCGCCGCATCGCACGTCGCTGTTCTGTTACCCCTATGGCAACGCCAACGAGTATCTGCGCAACGAATACTTTCCGAAGCATGCGGACGTACACGGCATGCGCGCGGCGTTCGGCGACGGTGCAGCACCGATCACGACCGGCAGCGATCGTTGGAACCTGCCGCGGTACATCTGCGGCTGGCATTGGAAAGCGCCGCACGAATTGACTCGGCTGCTGCGCGACACTGGCGGCGTTTGACGCGCGCGCGGCCGCTCTCTAGCATCCGCGCATGTCTGGGTTCGCCACCAACGCATCGTTCGACCCGCGCGAAACACTGCCGCGCGAGCTACGCGACTTTTTGACGATCACGGAAATCGACCACGCGGACTTCCTCGTCGATGCGCTGTTCCGCGCCAAGTTCGGCGAAGGTCCGCCCGAGGAAGCGCACCACCTCGCCTGCCTGTACCGTGGTCCAGATGGCGCCAGTTTCCTCGCGGGTTATTCGCACATGCGCCCATTCGGCGATGTGTATCTCTCGGGCGGCTCTTGCACGAGCGGCGATACGATCCGGCGCATGCAGCCGCACGAACGCGCCGCGGTGGAGGCCAGCGGCGGCGTCTGGTTCTGGCTGCTCAAGTACGCGTTCCGCAAGTACGCCGACGACTGCGATGCGTTCTTCGGCCATTGCGGCAACCCGCGTGCGTTGCAAGTCGCACTTGCCGCCGGTTTCAGCAAGACCGAACACGAACCGGTCATCGTCAACTGGCACAAGCCGCTGCACGAGAGCATCCGGCGCGCGCTGCTGGCAAAGGTGGTTGCACTTGGAGAGTTCTAGTCGCCTCCCGGCTGCTTAGAAGTTCGAAACTCGAAATCCCCTGCTCACGCGAGGCTCAGGCACGCGACTTTTCGTTCGACACCCCATGCGGCACGTGCCCGGTCGCGACATGCTGCCGCGCCGATTCGACATTCGCGTGCGAATCGTCAAAAAACAGGTCGGCGCCGAACGCCTGCAGGAATGGCCCCTTGTCGCGGCCGCCAAGGAATAAAGCCTCGTCCAGGCGCACGCCCCAGCTGCGCAGCGTGAGGATCACGCGTTTGTGCGCGGGCGCGGAGCGCGCGGTCACGAGAGCGGTGCGAATCGGCGAGGCATCGGCAGGAAAAGCCGCCTGCAAGCGGTGCAGCGCGGCGAGGAATCCGCGGAATGGCCCGCCCGACAGCGGCTGATCGGCGAGTTCGGTCTCGTGGCGATGGAACGCGTCGATGCCCTGCTCCTGCGAGACGCGCTCGGATTCATCGCCAAAGATCACCGCGTCGCCGTCGAAGGCGATGCGCAGCTCATCCGATGCCGTCTGCGGCGCCTTGGACGGCAAAATCGTTGCGGCGGCAATCCCGGCACTCAGAGCCGCGGCGACACTTTCCGGATTCGCCGACAGGAACAGCTGCGCGCCGAACGAATTCACGTACGGCGAAGTCGACGCCCCGCCGGTGAACACCGCGCGCACGATCTCCAGCCCATAGCGTTCGATCGAGTTGAAGATGCGCAGGCCCGTGTCGGCGGAATTGCGCGAAAGCAGGATCACCTCCACGCGCGGCGCCTCGGGCGCAGCGGCGTTCAGGCGCAGCAGCTTTTGCACGAGCGGAAACGCGATGCCCGGCTCGAGCGGCTCGTTTTCCCGCGCCATCTGGTACCCGCGATACGCTTCTAGCCCCTCGCGTTCGAACAGATCATGACTCTCGGCCAAGTCGAAAAGCGCGCGCGACGAAATCGCAACGACGAGCTTCTCGGCATTCGGATCAGTCATCGAATCCATCGATGAGGATGATATCGCGATATGCGTTCCAGACATCGATGCGGCCGCTGCCGATCATGTTGTTCGGCCACCGCGACCGCGACGTGCCACCGCAACTTTGCACTATCGGATCGGTCACGCCCTGGGTAGCGGCGGCCTGGCGCAGAATCGAAGCGATCTCGCGCGGCCTGCCCTTGAGCGCCGGGAACGCCGAGATCAACAGCGCCGCGGCGCCGGCCACGTGCGGCGCGGCCATGCTGGTGCCGCTGAGGATCTGGTACGTGTTGAACGGATAACTGGAAGTCACGCTCACTCCGGGCGCGGACGCATCGGGCCGGATCAGCGCGCTGCCGACGACCGGTCCGCGCGAGGAGAAACTCGCGAGCGCGTCGCCGGATGTCGTGGCGCCGACGACAAAGCCGGCGTCGTAGATCGCCGGCGCGTCCAGGATCGTCGCGCAGGCCGAGCCATCGTTGCCCGCTGCGACGACGTAGAAAATCCCGGCGTCGACGAGCGTGTCCACCGCGCCTTGGATCTCCAAGCCCGTTGCGCACCCTTCCGAAGCCGGGCAACCCCATGAATTGCTGACGATGTCGGGCGCGAGGTCGGGATTCGCGTTGTTGCCGGCAAGGTCGGTCGGCGCGAGCATCCACTGCATGCATTCGATGTAACGCGCAGGCGTGCCGTTGCCTTGGTCCATGTTGCGGCAGCCGATCCAGCGCGCGCCAGGCGCGACGCCGATCTGATTGCCAGCGCCGTCGTCGCCGATGAATGTCCCCGCGGTGTGCGTGCCGTGGCCGTCGTCGTCGCACGGCGCTGCTGCGTCGTTATTGCACGGATTGCCGACCGAATCGTGGATGGCGTCATGCCAATTGTGGTTATGGTCGGCTATCAAGCCATTCCAGCCGCGATAGTGCGGCTTCAAAGCGGGATGATTCCATTGATAGCCGGTATCTTCGCCGCCGATCACGACGCCTTGGCCTGTGTAGCCGGCGGCCCAAAGTTGGGGTGCCTCGATCTTGGCGACACCCCAGGCGACGCCAAGCGTGCTGGCCGGTGCCGATTGCACAAGCGGTCGCTGCAACGCGATCACCGGATTCGGATCGATGCGCACCAATTCGTCGCGCGTGGCAAGTTCAGCCAACGACGTCGCCGCCACGCGCGCCTGGATCAGATTTGCTATCCAGAAATCGTGATGCTCGATGCCGCGCGCATTCAGCCACGCGCGCACATCGCGTTGCGTGTGGTCGGCGCGAGCGCGCAACGCATCGACGAGCGCGCGCCGGTAAGCTCGCGAACCGGCCTGCGGCGACAGCGGCAAAAGCGGGCGGCTTTGCTCGGCCAGCACGAGCAACACATCGACTTCGCCGCCGCTTTGCGCGTGTGCAAGGACGCGGGCGTCGACCTCTGCGGCATTCGCGGCGGCAAACGGAAGCCAGATGCCTAACGCGAACGCGAAGCAGCGGGATTCAGATCGCAAATTGCTCATTGAGAATGCGATCCTCGAGGTTGTGCTCGGGATCGAACAGCAGCGTCACGGTCTGCTCGCGCGATTCGCGAATCGTCACTTCCATGACGTCACGCACTTCGTTGGAATCCGCGGTGGCGCTGACGGGGCGCTTGTACGGGTCGAGGATCTCGAGTTTGACTTCGGTGCCGGCGCGCAGTATCGCTCCGCGCCAGCGCCTCGGCCGGAACGGGCTGATCGGTGTCATCGCCAGCACATCGGCGCCGAGCGGCAAAATCGGCCCGTGTGCAGACAGGTTGTAGGCAGTCGAGCCGGCCGACGTCGACACGAGGATGCCATCGCACATGAGCTCATCGATCTTGACCGCTCCGTTGAGCGATACGCGAACATGCGCGACCTGCTTGGTCTGGCGCAGCAGCGACACTTCGTTGAACGCGAGCGCCGTGGTCGTGGCGCCGGATTCGCCGACCGCGTGCATGACGAGAGGTTTGAGCACGGTCGGCTGCGCGCGCGCGAGGCGCTCGCTAAGACCTTCCGGATGGAACTGGTTCATCAGAAAACCGACCGTGCCGACCTTCATGCCATACACGGGCTTGTTCAATGGCAGATGGCGGTGCAGTGTACGCAACATGAAACCGTCGCCTCCGAGTGCGACGATCACTTGCGCCTGTTCGAGCGGCACTTCGTTGTAGCGTCGACGCAAATCGATCGACGCGGCTTCCGCTTCCGCATTCTTGGCGGCGACAAAAGCGATGGCCAACGGTTCGGGCATGCGCCGGATTCTACGCGACGCCCATGCTCACCGTAACCCCAAGGCGGCTAGGCTCCGCAAAGCTTCTGCGTTTTCGCCGGATCGGCGCGCAGGAAATTGTCGACGTAATAGTCGAGCAGAGATTTGGCGGACTTGCTTTCCGCATCGGTGAGCAGCGATCGCGCGTCGCGGGTCCAGCCGTCGATGCACGTGGCCTTGGGCAGGTCGCTCGCAGCGCAGCCGAGCAGGTTCGTGTAGGCGTGCCGATAGATTTCGAATTGCGTACGCGACATCGGCGCGCCATGACCCGGAATCAACACGCTGAAACGCTGATGTGCCAGATTGTCGAGCGCGTCCCGCCAATGCGCGGGGCACGCGGTATCCAGAAACGGCGCCGGCAGCGTGACCAGATCGCCGGCCGCCAGTACGCGGCTCGTCGTATCGAACAACCAGATATCCCCGGCGGTCACCGCATGCGATTGCAGATGAATCTGGAACTCGCGTCCGGCTAGGCGGCGGGTCTGGGATTTGTCGATCACGATGTCCGGATAAAGCGCCTTGCCGGAATCGATGATGGCGATTTCATCGCGCCAGCCCTGCTTTTGCACGTCGTCTTTGCTCTCGGCAATCGCGCCTTCGAGCTGCTTGTGATAGTCGGCGAGAAACCCCTGCATCGCGTCGTCGATTGCGGCGCTCGCATAAATCTGCACGCCGGGATACGCCGCACGGATGCGTGGATTGCCGCCGATGTGATCCAGATGCCAATGCGAATTGACCACCGCCTTGATCGGCACGGCCGCGGCCTGCGCGTAATCGAGGATGCGTTGCGTGTGCTCAGCGTGACGGCCGGTGTCCATCACGACGAGTCCGTCGGTGCCGCGGAAGACCACGCTATTGCCGTCGGGCTGCCGGCCCGCTACGAAGGCGCCGCGAATCAGATCGACACCCGGCGCAACGGTCTCGGCTGCCGTCGCAACGGACGCTGCCATGCCCAGCACCAGCATCAGGACGACCTTCATCGCGCACCTCCGTTCAAGGCGACTATGCCGTCGCCCTGGCGCGCGGCGAACTGCTGGAAGTCACGGTGCCGTTCGTCCGTCCGAACGGACATCTGGCCACTGCGACCAGAGTCCGCGGCCGTTTTTTGTCCAATCAGTGCGCTGCGAAGTTGCTGAAACTGCCGACACCGATGCCGTTGGCTGCGCGGCTAGCCTGAAACACCGGTTAGCTGCTGTGCACGAGAGTCGCCAGTCGCCGCACCGCCACCGAGACGATCGGATAATCGGCAATGATCTGCGTACGCATGTCGGCGAACATGCCAAGCGTGAACTTCAAAGCCTGGTCGTCGCGATTCATCCAGGCTTCGACCA
>Ga0207695_10001491_pt1 | contig 39047 bp, 37 predicted proteins | sample KBSC54metaG_FD_184354 | JGI IMG/M metagenome (GOLD analysis project Ga0207695, IMG submission 184354) | Corn rhizosphere microbial communities from Kellogg Biological Station, Michigan, USA - KBS C5-4 metaG (SPAdes) (version 2) | ecosystem: Host-associated > Plants > Roots > Rhizosphere > Soil... | reverse complement strand
GCGGGGCTTCCACGATGGTATGCGAACCCAGCGAACGCAGCCAGGTCCGCACTCTCCGGTTCGAAGCTATAACTTCAGGTGTAGTCACGCGGATTGATCCTGGCTGGCTCCCGATTAACTTACTAGGTGTAGGCCGAGCCCTGGTTCCGTGCCAGGACTTGGGAGGGCATTTTGGAGACGGCGCCATCTTCTAAACGCCCTCCCAAGTCTTGGCCCCGGAGGGCAAAGGCTCGGACTGCAACTGCCGTTGGCCGGAGGGCGCCCCAGACGGCTCCACCCCTCGTCTACGACGTGTATGTCCGGCCTTTCCAAACCACCGTCCCCCGTCGGCGCCACGCGACTGAGCGGATCAATGTGTACGCCCCAATCGTGAGCACGATGGGCATAGTAAACGGCACCAGGAAATACCCGACCCGAGGCGCTCGGACCGTCGAAGCCACCGCCAAACCGCTTACCACGAACGCCAAATAAGCCCAGGGGTGCAAAACCCAGAGCCATGCGATCGTGAACAACAGCAGCGACACCCCATACGAACCGATCGCCGACCCCATGATCTCGTACGAGTTCTTCGACATCCCGTCGAGCGTCTGCCGCCAGGTGTCGTACATGTGAACGCTAAGGACTCCACTCATGTTGGCCACCTCGGCTTGGATTCCGTGCTTGGCGAGGAGACGGCCCATCATGACGTCCTCCAGCACATGGTGCCGCACCGCCTCGTTCGGTTGAAGCTTCGCGTAGACGTCACGCCGCCAGCAGTGGAACTGGCCGTTCGTGAACCGGTTATGCCCCTTGCCGGTGACGCTCACGAGGCCGAAAGGATTGGTCGCGAGCAGGATCCAGCCGACCCAGCCGAGGAACAACGGCTCGATCCCTTGGCCGGGGATCACCTTTGGAAATCCGGTGATGACGCCGACCGGCCCCTTCGTGCTTTCGTCGCCATCCGGCCGCTTCCGGGTTTGGCAGCAGAGCCAGCGCACGGCCTCGATGAAATCAGGCTTGGTCTGGACGTCGGCGTCGATGAAGAGGAACCACTCCGCGTCGGTCGCAAGGGCGGCTTGGCCGAGAAGGTGGCAAGCTCGATTCTTCCCCGTCCAGCCCTTCTGAAGCTTCTCGTCCGACCTTAGGACGGTGGCCCCGTGCTCGAAGGCGACGGCGGCGGTTTGGTCGGACGAGTCGTCGTCGAAGACGATCACGGGCGCCTGCTTGGCGAGGACGGGAAGGAGCTTCTTCAGGTTCTCTTCTTCATCGCGAGCCGGGATGAGCACGAGAATCTTTTGCCCCACCTGCCGCCGCCCCGGCCTCCGCATAAACACCCGGTTGGAAAGCGCGACGAAGGCAAAGAACCCGTAAAACAACCACAGGAAGATCCCCACCGTCCGCGATTGTAGCGGTCACGGCTTTCGTTTGGGTGCGCGTTGCGCTCTTTTCGACAGCCCTCGGGGGACGATTTTCACGCCTCCGTTGACTTCAGAGCCCCCTCGGAACCATAATCTGACTCCGGCTCGGGCGGTTAGCTCAGTGGTAGAGCACTACAATGACACTGTAGGGGTCACAGGTTCAAGTCCTGTACCGCCCACCATTTCCACCGCAGTTTCAAACTGCTAGTGCCCCTATTCTCTAAGGACGGGTCGGTTCGGGCCTTGCAAAAGGGTGCAGACTCGGATAATGACCGAAGAAATTCGAGCCTACAACGAAGCTAAGTCGCCCGAGCGCCGTGCGATCTGCGACCGCCTTTATGATGAAGTTCATGCGGTGCTGTCCGAAGCCGAAGTAAAAATTTGGCATGGTGCGCCAGTCTGGTTCCTGGAGGGCAATCCGATCGTGGGCTATCACAACCTTAAAGCGGGCATCAGACTCCTATTCTGGAGCGGGCAATCGTTCAGCGAACCAGGCCTTACCCCCACCGGTACGTTTCAGGCGGCGGAAAAGACCTACAAGAGCGTGGACGAAATCGATTCTGCCGACGTGCGAAGATGGGTAGCCGAATCTCGAGTCGTCCAGTGGGACTACAAGAACGTAATTAGAAATCTGGGTATGTCCTCTTGTCCAGCAGGAAGCTAAAAGGGCTGTTGGCTTATTGCGTTTCCGCAACAAAGACAGGCCCCGACACCGCGCCCGATCGGATTAGCTCGACGGCACGGTGGAAACCATCCAGAACCTCCACGCGATCATTACGATGGTCGGCTACGCCGATGAGGATTTGATCTAGAGACTCTGGCAGTCTGCCGCGATCTGGGAATTGGTCAGGAAAATGGTCCGCGTATTCGGTCGCGAACTTGGCGACGTTTCCCCCTGCGGACGTCAACGCAGCATTCAGATCTTTATTCACTCGGGGACTGTAGAGCAACCAGAACGGCAATTCACCTACGTATATCCAGTGGGCAATCTGCTCCGAACGGCGCAAAAGCCAGGTTCCCACGGGATTATCTTGATCGTGGACCGCATCCAAATAGTCGGCCAGAATCTTTTCTGCGGGTTCTTGTTGCTCAGCGACGAACGCATTGATGCGCTCTTGAAAATCAGCTCGAAGCGTATCAAACCGCTTTAGCCGCTTTCTCTCCACACGGAGAAATTGGCGTACAACATCCTCCTTGGGTACCAGCCGTGGACTGAGGAACTGCATTCTCTAGCCGAGGAAAGCCTGTGACTTTCCGTCAGCCACGAGAGCAGAAACAGCGTCAAGGTAGCGCTCGCACAGAGTGATCACATCCTCTTGGCCCTGCCAGTCTGGAAACCAATAGTGGTGCGTGGCCACAGGCACCTCACCGACATGCACGATCACGTCTTTGTTGGATGTGATCGGCTCTTCATGTATGTTTAAGTCCCTTTTATCCTTGAAGAACTTGATCGTGTTGTCGGCCTTGGTCGCCGAGTCATACCAGGATCTCCCGTTCAGTTTGTCCCTCGCCTCGGCCTCTTTAAGCGCATACTGAAGCGCCGACCGAGCGGCTGTCGTTGCTGCGCTTAGGTTGAAGACGGTCTTTTTGTAGTCGGCCTGCGTAACCCTCATCATGCTGATGAAGTACCGAGCCTCCTCGATCTTGTCCTGTTCGTGCATGGCATACGGTACCGCTTCTGAGTCGAGGCCCTTCTATATCGTAGCGAAAAACAGCCCTTGTACGAGATCAAAATCACCCCGCTGGATGTGCTCTGCACCATCGACATGATCTGGGAGGAAGCAGGCGTTAAGTCAGTCGCCACCACACGGATCGCCGACAACAACGGCGAGATCGTCCGATATGAGGTCGAGCGGCATGGAGCTTCCTGCCAGGCCTGACGAGCAGCGGTGCGGCTGGTGCCCCTATTGGAGCATCCGCCAGGACTCAGCTTGGCTCTAAACTCCTTGACGGGTTTGAAGAGCTTCGGTGGTGAGTTCACTTGCTCGTTTCCGCAAGAAGGTCTTGTGGCGTGCGGCACGCTCTCGCATCACGGCCACATCGTATTTTTTTGTGGTTCTAAATACGACTTTCCGCCCGTTGGTCAGCGTCACGACTTCCAAAGTGGAGGGCTGTGATATGTCCTGGTTTCCTTTAAGTTGCAGGTTTCTCTTCTTTTTCAAGGTGAGTTTGAACAGCATCTGATCCTCTTGACGACAAGTATAGACTGATGATTCCACCGAGCGTGTCAAATATGTCTTCGGCCCCGTCTGCGCTGAATTGGGATGCCACGGTGCAGGTGATTGTGCCTGCCCCAAAGACTTCCCCTCGCAAGAATAATGGAAACGAAGCCATCGAGCGATAGTTCTGACGATCCTCCTGATCATACATCTCCAAGAATTCGGCAACCAATCGAGCATCATCCGTGATCTTCGTTGTTTGCGAGAGGACTGCCTGCCCTGCATGCGACCGATCGATAGGTAAATCTCGTTCTCTGCGCACGATTTCGCTGTCTTGAAGTGCTCCGCGCACCTTTATCACCTGGGAGGCAGCGTCTACTTGAAAGAGGGTGAAGGTGTAGTGGCCTTTCTCCCCCGTAAAACCGAGGGCCTCGCGGCGTAAATCGAAGTAGGGCCTTATGATCGCTTCTAGGGCCTCTCTGAGCGCGATCTGTTGGCCGCCATCAGAGGCAGCTATCAGCTCTTGGGCGATTTGGCACGCAGCCGTTCCGCAGGCCGTGGCCTCGGCAAACGCGCCTCCTATCCGATCAAGACTCGACGAATGTGCGATGTACTCTTCAAGCCTCTCTGCCGTATGGTCCAGATCTTCCAGCACGCCGTGCGGAGTACTGGGACCAACCAAAATGCAGACGAGCAGCAGTGCTTGAAGGATGATGACCGCACCGAGGATTATCCAGCCTACGTGTTGCAAGCTCGCATCCGATCCAGTGATCAAGTTTACCGCACCCGCAACTGCTGCTGGAACACATACCGTTGCAAGGATCTGGGCGAGGATCAGAAGCCACTTCGACTTAGCGTTTTCCCGAACGAGCCCCCGATACGATCTGCGGAGTCGAGCGAGGGCTCCCTTTTCCTGGGATTCGAGGTCGATGTTGCTCCAACGACGCGGCATGAGCGAAGGTTACCGTCAAGCGCGAACACGTGCGCCAGGGAACGCTTACACCTGACACGACGATACACCCACGATGCCGCACTATTGGTGTCTGCCCGTGTCAGGTGCTGGACGACTGGGGTCGGTCGGGACACTCATTCGCCATTACCCTAACCAGGACTGCGGGATTCTGGCCGACTTTTCTTCCAGCACTCATTATTGGATAGCATGTAATCACGATGAACGTAAGCGAGGAATGGGCAGAATGGCACCTGACGCCAAGGGGATGGGAGAGGGGCTCTCGGAGGCTCGATGGTTCTGAAGGGAAGGTGATCACGCAACTCCCAGCCGACGCTGTCGCCACCTACAGGTACTCGAACGATCTGGATGTCAGCAATATCGACTCGATCGACGGCCCTGACTTCACTCCGTCGACCGCCTCCTCAAAGGTCTGGGAGAGCGCAGATAAACAGATGGTGAAGAGCTTACTGGCTAAATACGGTCCCGCTCCCCGTAGCCTTGGCTGAATTACGAGGAACCGAATCGCGATGACCTTATGGCGTAGGATGTTCAAGCGTCTTCGCTTGGGCGCGATTTTGTTCGGCTTCGCAAGCCGAGCGTGCGTGGTCGTCCGACATAAACCTTGCTTTCTGACTTAGTTTGGTTGAACGAAACGGATGCCCAATCTAACGAGAGATACAAGAATGCACACGCAGTTCATCATTTTTTTCTGCTAGCGAATTCCTTCAGGATTACGAACGGATCGACAACCATCGCTTCGCAGAGGGCGAACATCTCCACGACATCGAGTCGTCGTTCGCCGCGCTCGACTTTGATCAGATAGTTCTTCGGTTTGCCAAGTTTGTCGCAGATGGCTTTCTGAGTCAGACCTGATGCTTCGCGAGCCTGCTTCAGCAACTCCATGAGCACGGCGTACTCGGCCGATCGGACAGATTCCTGATTGCCGCGACTCACGCCACAAACTTGATGCGAAAACGGTTCCTATATTGGTAACCACTGTGCTAAAGTAATGCTAATGAGTGGCAACGCGAACCTGAAGTTCTGTCAGGCATGCGGCGGGACTATTGCTGAATCAGATCGATTCTGCGGAGGATGTGGAGTCGGGCTGAGCCCACGGCACAAGAGTATCAGGGCTCGATGGGCTTCAATGACATCGACCAAGAGAAGATGGCTGACCGCTTCAAGCGTAGTCATCTTAGTCTCTATTTGCGGCGGTGTGGGCGCTTTGCCCACCGCCCTCAAAACTCGGGCAAAACATCTTGCCGAAGTCCAGGCTCTTAGGGATGCTTCGGCCAGAGAGGCCCTTTACTACGCAGCCGCAAAGCCTGTCAATCCGTCACTTAGCACGGAAAACTGGATGAAGATACATGAAGGTGAAATGCTCGTGCCTGGGTTAAAGGTAGGCATGAGCATTCAAGAGGCCCGAGCGGCCTTTCCTGGCTTTCACGAAAAGTTCCAACCTATCAGTATCGACTCCAACAACAGTTCGATTCTGTTGATCGGGCCTGGCCAGTCCATCCGAATAGGCTTCTTTCAAGGTCGCTTACATGACGCAAGGTTTCTTCTAAGACCAGGTCAAAAGCATCCGTCAGGCACTAGAAAAGCGGGGCTCAAGAATCACTCATGAGCATGAGATTCTGTACTTCATGTGGACTCGATAGGCGACAGGGCGAGCGGTTCTGCGTCGGCTGCGGACAACAGTTCGAACTCCAACCAGGGGATATTTCACCGTCTGCGGTGACGATCGCGGACGCGGACCGAAATCCACCGATGCTCTTGTCCACGGTAAGTCGAGGTGAATCATCGCCAGCTGCACGAACACACATCGCGTTGAAATGTGTTGAATGTGCCAGTCCTATTGATTCGGGGCTTGTCTGTGCCCGCTGTGCATCATTGAGAGCTGCGCCAGTTCAAGCATCACATCGTCCAGCTTCCCAAACACCCCAGGCTTCTTCACCCGTGCCAGCTCCCCAGCAGTCTCCTCCGCCTTCCTCGAACAGTTGGTGGAGAGATCATTGGATGATTGTCGGGGGAATCACCATGTTCGTGGTCGCGTATTTCTTGTTTTACAACCAGCAATCACATGGTCAGCTGTCGCATGACGTGGGCAAGCTTCTTCACTTCGAAGGCTTGGACGGTCGATATGTCTGTGATGAAACGAAAGTGCCGCTCACCGTCACGATCAACGGTGCCACAGGCACGGAAGATCTTGGGATGGTAAAGGGCGTTGGGATGAAGGTGGAGAGGCACGGGCAAACCGTTTCAATGTCTGGAGGCCAAGCATACGACTCGCAGAACAATCCCATTGATCGCCAAACTCGCTTGTTGCTGGAGAATGGGGAGGACGTTGATCTATTTACGCTCGGTGATGATGGTCAGACACTGTCCCTACACCTTAAGAACGGTGGAAGATTGATCTTCACGAAGCAACCATAGACTTCAAGCCGATGAAATCGCCACGATAAGGCATGGCCGAAGCGGATGGTATCTTTCCAAACCAGCTAAGGGCACGGCGATATAGCCTCTTCTTGAGTCGTGCTCAAGTGGCCGAACTCACAGAAAAAGAAGCCGAAGCTGATCCTGGACTCTACAACGCTGTGAGTGCAAGAACCATGGAGCGACTGGAACGCGGAGAGGCAAGGCCGCAAGCAAAGTCGGCGCATGCTCTTGCGGAAGTTCTGAAATGTACAGTTCAAGAGCTCTTCCCGCTTGGATTGAGTGACCAGGTTAGGAACCCGATGGGCAATACCTTCATCTCGCCCGATAGACCGTTCAGAAAAAGGAGATGAACGCCTGCGAAGAATTCTTCAGATGAGAATTGAAGTCGGACACCTGCAATGGGCCTGACTGAACTATTCAGTCGGGCCCATTCAGAAGCTCTGCGAATCCACTTAATATTTCGCCTCTGTGTCTAGAAGCAGCACTTCCAACGGCTTTGTATATACACGGAGCCCAGGGTATGGTTCGCCAAACTCTTCATCGCACGGTTCCTTCCAGAAGCTAGTCAAGGTCCAGCATTCTTCGGGGACATTAATATCAAGCTTCAACACCACAATCGAATCATCCCAAAACCGAAGAGTTTGATGTCCTGTTGAGAGCTCAAGTGGCGGATCAAACCGCCACTTTTTGCTATGCCGCTTCGGAGCGACTAACCAATACCAGGAATCAGGTTTGGTCTCGTGTTGAATCTCCAATGCGATTCCACGTCGGACATTTCCGAGGTTTAGTTCGCTTAAGATGCTCTCCATTATTCTCCCCTCCGACCAGAATTGGTTGCGTAATATCTACGACCAAAAACAGGGTTGAAGCTACCAAAGCTCTTCGTGGATGACAATCTGTATATCACTTTCATTCTAACCTCCTGCCTTGCGGCGACTACATTCTCTATCACAATCACACCTCAGACGCGTAGATTTAGCTTTAGTGGTCAGCTCGTTAATGTGAATCAGGACGTTTAGCCTAATGTACGCGTATGCTACGCGTCTGACGTCTAGTTGATCGTAATCTCATTAGTGCGGAAACACGAAGAGACGATAACTCTCTTCGGAAATCAACTGCAAGGAGAAAAATGGAGAAATGGCCGATTTAACCGATTTTCCGAAAACAGAACGGGAATTTCACAAGAGGTTTTCTGACGAAGAAGCATGTCGAAATTACTTCTGCGCTATGCGATGGCCCGAAGGATTTGTTTGTCCACGATGTGGGCGAAAAGGTGGCTGGAGGCGCCATGGCCGCGAAGAATACGTCTGCGCGAATCGAGCTTGTGGCAAAGAGACTTCTTTGAGATCAGGCACTGTACTACATAAATCACCAAAGCCACTTAGCGAATGGATGCTGGCGATGTTCCATGTTGTCATCTCGAAACAAGGCATGAGTGCGTTGGAGCTTCAGCGCAGAATGGGCTTCGGTTGCTATCGAACAGCTCTACGCTGGCTTCGTGAACTACGTAGATGCATGGGAAACGCCCTTGCCAATCGCGAATTACTCAGTTCAGACGTTGAAGTAGATGAGATGGCCTTTGGCGGAACCGACGAAGGCGGTAAGCGAGGCGCAGGCTCCAGAAAGAAAGTTTGGATTGTTGGGGCTGTCGAACGATTATCAAGTGGCTGCGGCAGGACTCGCTTGAGGCTGCTTCCTTCTAGAACGGATGACGTTATCTGTGATTTCATTACGTCAAACGTTCAGAAGGGCTCAATCGTTCGGAGCGACAACGCGCGATGGTACAAGCGCTTGCCATCGCTCGGATATTTACTCGATGCTCGTACAACGACAAATGGTCGTGGTAGGCAGCTTGTTACTGATGACGGTCAGAAGATGGCGGAGGCCTTCCTACCCAGGATACATCGCGTGTTCAGCCTAGCTAAGCGTCTGTTCCTTGGAGCTCATCAGGGTTCTTATAGCACTGCACATCTACAAGGTTATTTGGACGAATATTGTTTTCGATTCGAGAACAAGAACGCTCCCAACCGAACGAAGCTAGTTCCTCAGATTCTAAGAGGAGCCCTAAAAAGTCAATGCGTCCCTTATTGGAAGTCGTCGGGTAGAAAATCGCCCGACGAACCCACTTTCACACGATCCAGTGTTTGGACGGCTTTCGGGGCGTTGCTGAGAGGCGAGGTGGAGGGTGGGTAGCGCACGCAATCGTTCATGGTCCATTACGAGACACAACTTGTACACGAAATGTCCTCGGGCGTACTTCTATGAATATTTTCCTTGGGGAGAACCAGAGCAAGACATTCTTTGGTTCCTGAAGAGGGTGAAGTCGGTGCAGCTCTTAGCTGGCGACATCGTTCATGAATTGATTTCACTTGCGCTTCGCCAATTCCATGACAAAGGAGTGGTGACCGATCTTCTCGTGCCTGCAGCCAATCAATTCGATCTTCGCGTGAAGGAGAGCCTGCGAATCGCCGAGATCGTGAAGTCGGGGAAGAAACCACCGAGCAAAGGCTCTGTGCTTGCACATCATCTCGAAGTAGGTGCGAGTGAATGCATGGAGCTGGCGGGGAAAGCCTCGGTTGAGGATGCGCTGCGTGCGTTCGAAATATCGGAAGCCTGGGAAGTCATTCGAAATTCCGAACCGAGGTTGTGGGTGAAGATATTGACCGACACCGATCCCAAACCGTACTTCGAGGTGTCAGAGAAGCTTGGCTTTCAACGCGCACTGGGCTTGAGAGCGTATTCGGTATATGATTTCGCCTTTCGCCATCGGAAGGAATTTGTGATCGTTGACTGGAAAACAGGCGAGAAATCCAGTTATTCAATCGCCAACACGAAGCTCCAAACGGCTGTTTACAGTTTATGGGCGATGAATCAGGGAGTGAAGGGAGCGAACATTCGGATTCAACCCTTCTTCCTGCAGCTGGGAGAAGCTTGGTCGCCTCAGCCTGTTTCGGAGGAAGCCTTGGATGAGGTGAGGGAAATGATCCAGGATCATGATTCATTGATGCGCGATCTCGTGATCAGGGAGGACAAGGGTGAAAAGATGATATTCCACGCCAAACGTTTAGATTTTCCTCCGAAAGCAAATCCCAATATTTGTCGAGGCTGTAAGTTCAGATCGATCTGTCCAGAAGGGAGCCATGTCTGTTGCAGCCAATAATAGGTGAAGGGCTAGACAAGTCCAGCTCAAGTCCTGGCGATGCCAAAGGAATGTGCTGAAACATACGACGCAGCACGCAACCTTAACGAGTTTAAGAAGGATCGGGAACCTATTTTACGACCAAATTATCGATCCTGTCTCGGATACCAAGATTGATCAATCGGGTTCGATTCGAACTCAACAACATGAAGAACTCGGTAAACAGGGCTCACAAAACAGGAAGTCACCAACGGAATGGAGGAGTCGGTATCAGGATTTCTCTCATTTACGGAAGGGTCTTCATCATTTCAGCTCGGTAAGATGTTGTCATGCGATTAGCACTTGAAATCCCCTCTCTGGTCCTGGCGGACGTGAATCGAGCCTACAAAGATGCAGGCGTCATCACTGTTTTGGGATACGCAGACGTTATCCCAAGATTGTATGCACGCGTCGCGGGGCACGACTCTGAAGTGGTCGTCGATTGGAGCGTTATTTACGTTCACCACAGATTCGCTTTTGCCGCGCTGGTCGCACTCGGTGGTGCGCATAAACTGGTCCCAAGTCTAGACATTAGCGAGGAGACCAGAACAAAAGATTGGTGGCTATATTCTCATCTGCTTGCCGACCAATATAAGATTCTTCTGAACGAGTGGGCGCACTAGAGAAACGATTTTCGATGAAGCTGAGCAGCGCCCTTTTTCTTACTACGAAAAGATAGTAAGCGAGTTGGTTGACGCGCAGTGGGCAGCCAATATCAAGGATCGAGCGTTTATGAGATGTTGCGGGGAGGTGCGAGAGAACCTCCTTTCCCGTGAAGTACTCGGACGGGCTCAATTAAAACGGATTGCGGATAGGGTGGGCGAACAAGCCATCGACCCAATCTCAATGTTCAACTTGTATGAGAAACTCGTCTTCCAAGGACATCTCGACGGAATTCAATTACGTTAACAACCAACGATCGCTGCCTGAATCTCACGGATGAGGATTTCAGCTTCCCCCATCGACAGAACCGTCCTTGCAGAAACGCCTGGTGAGATGGCCATGCTGATCGCAACATGGCTCCCGCCAGTCAGGAAATCGCGAAAGGCGCGGACGGGTCTTGGGGAAGCAATCCACTGATGACATTCGGGACCGCTGGAAATTAGATGAGGGTCAGAATCGCTCAGATGTGTCATAAAAAGGCTTATACAAGCTCCAGATCAAGCTAGCTGGACATGAGGACATACCCACAATTAGAAATAGCGGGCTCGTTAGGAAAGTCTAACCACCTAGAGACCCGAAGGCAAGGACCAACCGGCTCTTGATCGCACCCCTACGAAACTCGTCGACATGACATGCCAGAACGGACGGCAGCTTCTCTTCGACTCATCGAAGTTCATCGCCACCTTCCCCTTCGGACCTGTTTCCGGTTAGGGACGGAATATTCCGAACTACCGCGGGTCTCAACGACAAGCGATGAAGGTACACGCCATCCGAACGGGATTTGTCCAAGTGCGCAGTGCGCAACGGGAGTCGAAGGGCAAGGGGATTGCGCGAACGACAAACATGCTCTTTGACGAGGAGTGGACCGGCTGGTTGCCCATCTACGCCTGGGCCATCGAGCATGCCGAAGGAGTGATCGTTGTAGATACCGGCGACACGTCGCGCGTGCATGAGAAGGGCTACTTCCCCGGTTGGCACCCCTTTTATCGCCGAGCGGCGATGTTCTCCCTTCACCCTGACGAGGAGATTGGTCCGCAACTGAAAGAACTTGGCATCGGCCCGAGAGACGTCAGCCAGGTCGTTATCACCCACCTCCACACCGATCATGCCGGTGGATTGGCTCACCTGACAAATACGAAATGCTGGGTGTCCGAGCAGGAATACAAGAGAGCTTCCGGTATGGGCGGCCGAATCCAGGGGTACCTTCCTCACCGCTGGCCAAAGTGGTGGCGGCCAAGCTTCATCCGCTTCGATAATGGACCGTTTGGGCCTTTTGAGAAGAGCATGTCGCTGACCAAGCAAGGTGACGTCCTGATCGTTCCGACCCCGGGGCACACGCCTCATCACGTGTCGGTGGTCGTTTGCGGCTCCCCGTCGTTGTTCTTGGCCGGAGACACGAGCTATAACCAGCAACTCCTAGTCGACGGCAAAGTTGATGGCGTCAGCCCTAACCCGAATGTGACGCGACAGACCATCGCACGGATCACGGCGCTTGCCAAGGAGCGGGACCTCGTCTACCTTCCATCGCACGATCCGGAAAGTCAGAACCGCCTTGTGAATCGGTCAGTCCTCAAGTTCTGAATGGAGACGCAACACCGATGGGTGCCCTCTCGCCTGATACCATACAGACATGGGCAGGCTTCATCGCTTGGTGCACTGGTCTAAGCATGAAGATGTTAGGGCCGAGATCGAACGTGGGGCAGACGTCAATGAAATCGTCCGCAACTTGACTCTCCTTGACGTTGCTATCCAAAACGACGACGTCGCAATGGTCGACATTTTCATCAGAGCCGGCGCCGATTTGAATCAGGGCCACCCCAAGACGGGCCGGCGTCCGCTCCACAGTGCGGCGTGCAAATCGGACCTGCGAATCCTGGAATTGCTGCTCAGGGCTGGAGCCGACATTGAGGGTTGCCGCGAGACTTCGACTCCGCTATGCTTCGCCGCCGAATTCGGTAAGCAAGAGGCGTACGATCGATTGATCGAAGCGGGCGCAAATCCGCTGGCGACGAGGAACGGCAAGGTCGCCAGTGAATTGCTGGCGTCATCGCTCACGGCCCATGAATGGATGTTGCAGCGCTGGGAGGCGGATGCGAAGCAGAAAAAGCCGGACGAGTACGAGCAAGCCGTCAAAGAGAGGATGGCGGAGTATCCGACGGTGGAGGAATACGCTGCGCATCGCGCCCATCTGATCCTCCTTTACGGCTTCGATCAAGGCGTCTTCACGGACCCCACCGTGGAGAAGTGGGCGCGGGACCTTGGCGAGATTCTCCGATCTTCCGAGCGACTTGAGCAGTGCGAGGAGCGCTTCCTGAGTGGTGAAGAATTAAACCGGGCCCGTCGCGAGCGTAGGCATTTTGAGCGTCGGCAAGCTCTCAAAGAGGCACGCAAAGAACGTATCGCCCTCGCCGCCCAAGGGCTCGTTTCGACCGATTTCGTTCCGTAAGAGTGAACCGACGACGGCCTACATCCTCGACTATTGACGAGTGGACTTAGGAGTGCGCAACGGATGCTCGTTTCATCTGGACGATCGAAGTGCCCAGATCCATCTCGTAGGTGTCTGGTCCCGTAAACCTCTGGCGCGCCGAAAAGTGCGTCTTAGGGTTTAGCGCATTCACGAAATCGAAGGCGAGCCACTCTTTGTCAAGTTTGACGGTACCCAAGTAGACCGTGTCGCTATTGTGCATATCAAGATACGAAACGGCCTTCTTAACCGGATCCCAACCGAAGCTTGGGTGGAAATACATAAGCGTTTTGCCGCCCTTTGAGAGCTGGCCGTCCCCCCGAACCACCGTTCCACCTGCGGCCCAGTCGTAGTGAAGGGTCATCGCGGCTCCGCCCGGAAATGTGCCTTCCCATGTCCCGCCAACGAATCGTTTGACCTCCGAAAAAACCGGACCGGTCAGATAGGGCTCATCGTTACCCCTGAGGATGGTCGCGCTAAGAATTGCCGTTGTTAAAAGAATCATTGTTCTCTCCAGCTAAACGGCCCTGTCTCCAAGACTCTGAGATGGCCATCTGGCCAGGGCATTTAATCGATTGCTACTTATCGCCATTAACGAAGAATCTCCGTTTTCTGGAAAGTTACGCCTCAAATCCAGCCGGCGGTTCCCCTCTTGCAACTTTTGCTAGGCAGTCTGGGCTTTCGAAAACCTTAACCCAAATCCTGCAACGACCTGCCTCGCACGTGGGACTGAAACAGGTGATTGAGAGGAGAGCACCATGATCATTCCCGCGGTTTTGTTTGCGTTAGCGGCCCAGAACGGGCCGAAAGTGTCCTACTTGGACAATGGAGAGATTCGAGTTGGGATCGACCTCAGCAAGGGTGGGTCCATCACCTATCTTGCGAAGTCGAAGAACGGTGAGAACATCGTCAACAGCTTCGACCTGGGTCGCGAGATTCAGATGTCGTACTACTCGGGCCCGATCCCGTTCGAGCCGGGTGGGAAAAAGCCGAATCCGGACTGGATAGACCTCGGCTGGAACCCAATCCAGTCCGGGGATTCGTACGGCAATCCTTCGAGAGTCGTGTCGTTCAGCAATAACGGCCGGGAGATTTACGTTAAGTGCATCCCCAAACAGTGGCCGCTCGACGATGTGGCCACGGCGTGCACCTTCGAGTCGTGGATTCACCTCGAAGGCAAGGTCGCCCAAGTCCGGAACGTGATCACGAACACAAGGAAGGATCTCACCCAATATGCGGCGAGAACCCAAGAACTTCCTGCCATCTACACCAACGGGGCCTGGTACCGACTGTTCAGCTATACGGGGGATCGCCCTTTCACAAAAGAGCCGGCCACGGAGCTTCCGAGCGTATTCCCGTGGGGCGCGATCACGGCGACCGAAAACTGGGTCGCGCTGCTGAACAAACGAAATGAGGGCGTTGGCGTGTGGGAACCGGGGACCTATGCCTTCTCCGGCGGCTTCGCGGGAACGCCGATCGGATCCGGTGGTCCCGCCGACTTCCAGACTGGCTACATCTCGCCGAACCAGAACGAGATCTTGGACGGCAACATCGTTTACGAGAGCAAATACAGCCTGATCGTGGGGAGCCTTCATGAGATTCGCGACTTTGTCGACCGTCATTCGGACCGCCCCCGGCCGCCACAGTACGACTTCGACCGCGACCGGCAGCATTGGAGCTATGTGAACACGTCCGACACCGGCTGGCCAATATCGCGTCAGCTAGACGTACAGATGAAGGATCCGGATCCGCAGCTTATCAGCCCGCCTGGCCTGTGGCTCGCCTCCCAGGCGCCGGTACTGACCATCTACGGAGCGTTCAACACCAGCAGCCCCGAGCTCCAGGTGTTCTGGACCCGGTTCGACGATCCCAACTTCTCGGAGGAGAAGAGCGTGCACTTCAACGTGATCCCCGACGGCAAGTATCGGGCTTACCATATCAAACTTTGGACCTCGTCTGAATATCGTGGATCGATCACGGGTCTCCGCATAGACCCCGAGCCGAACGGCGCTCCCGGCGACTGGGTCAGGATTCGATCGATCGGCTTCGGAGGCGATCGCCAGCCGGTACCGTAGGCGTCTGGCTTTTGACCGGGGGCTTCAGCGTCCGGTTTTCCCCGAACATCCAAGGTACGCCGCCTTCTTCAACCCGGTAAGGGTTGTTTGTCCAGCTAAGGGTTGAACACCGCCGCGGTAGCGAGGGCGGTCAACCCTGGTACCGAAACGCTCCGAAGGAGATGGTTGCAGTCCAGTAAGTTGTCGCGTGGTTCGAATTGGCCCTAAAAAGGCCCTTATCTAAGGAATGAACGGCCCGTCCGACTGGCGTACCAGGGTAGCGCCGAGAGGCGCGACCCTTCGCTGGACATTCGAACTCCTCCAGAGTTCAGGCTGCCGGCAACGGAGCGCGCGCGGCAACTGTAGCGTCGAAGTCACCCGGTTTTCTCAGGACATCCAAAGTTCGCCGCCTTCTCCAACCCCGAAGTGGGTTGTCTGTCCAGCCAAGGGTTGAACGCCATAGCCTTAGCGGAGGCGTTCAACCCTGGTACCGAATCGCGCTGAAGAAATCAAAGTCCTTAGATACGAGCCCTTCAGGGCAAAATTGATGGCGCGACGGCGTCTCGTATGTGTCGGCCAAAGAGCTCTCCGTCGCGTATCTAACGAAGTTGAATTCCTACTGCTTCCGCGCGAAGTAATAGTAGTTCTCACCTTCATCCAGCATGTTTCGCACGAGAGCGAGGCCACCCTCTCGTAGCGCCTCTTCGTATGCCTCCTTGCCCAGCGAAAGCGACCCGAGGCCGGTCATTCCGTCCTTCCAACTACTCGCCTCCTGGGGAGATGTGAACAGGAATCGCCCGCGTGGGTTCAGAACGCTCGCCACTTTACCGATCAGAATCCGCTGCGTATCGGCGGGCAAAAGGAACATCAGACCCCACGCGACCACGGCATCGAACTTGCGGTCGAAGAAGCGGGAATCCTCGACGGTGCTGCACTCCACCGGCACGGTCGGGAATCGATTGCGAAATTCCCGCACCATCGATTCCGACGCGTCTACACCGTGGACATCGAACCCTTCCTGAAGCAGCGTCTCCGAAATAGGAACCCCGTTCCCGCACCCGATGTCGAGAATCGCCGCCCCTTGCTCCAGCCCCCGAGCCCACTCCCGAACGATCCCCGACCCGATAGACGGGCTGCGCGCCTCCGCAAAAGAGCGAACAATCGCCTCATACCCGTTCGATTTGTCGACCGTCATTTTTGCACTCTACCTATCAATCACGCTCCGGCTTTGCACGTCACGCTTCGGCCAGCAAGGCATCCGAGAGTTTCCAGCCATGCAGAAGGCTGGGTTCGACAGAAAGCCACATGATGTACTTCCCCATTGACGTCACCATCAAGGAATGTTACTCTTGCATGGGCATCATGGCAGAGGAAACTTCAATACAAGAAATGGTAGGGCGTGACACCGCGGGGCAGGACGTGGACTCCCAGATCAAAAATGTGGAACTCTTGATTAAAGAGGTGGAACTCGGCGAGAAAAGGAGAGCCTCGAAAATTTTTTCAAGATGGGCCGTTGTAGTGATACCGCCTTGCATAACAATTATTTTAGGAGGATTCGCCGCAGTAAATCAATTGAAGGCAAATATGGTTTTGGAGGAAGATAAATTCGAATATCAGATGCTATTAAAGATAGCCGAGCAACCCACTGAACCTAGCAGGAGAGCTCTTCTAGATTTCTTAGTGCAGGTCGAAGCGTTTTCCCCTGACAGGCAAACACATATAAGACGTTTTCTTGCAACGAAAGGCGCTCAGGTTCCGCAAGTGATTACCGAGTCGTCAAAGATAAAGAGTTCGGTAGACGTTTTTATTGCAAACGAGTCACAGCGAAAATATGGATCGGCAATCGAAGAGCAGTTGGAACGGAAATTTAAAATCTCAGCGCCTGGAGACGTTATTCTATATAACCCGCGAGAACAAGAGTCGTTTGGTGAAGTAGAGATTAGGTTTGGTAAAAATGTAGAAGCATCTGAGGCATCTGTCGTAGCATTAGTCGTGAAGAGCGTCTTGCCGTCTGGTGCGCCGATATCTATTCCTTCATTCGTAGAAGAAGTCAAAGAGAACAAGCAAATTCAGGTCTGGTTACCAAGCAGTATCCGGTAATAAGCTGTTGGCGAATATTCGCCAATTTCCTCGGAGGCGGGGACGGTGAAAAAAGCTAACATTATCCGGTAAAAGAGTTAGCCTTCCGAGTTGCTTCCAAATCCTAGCTGCTGCCGTTTGCACTGCGCGCGGAGCGTTCTCGGCCGAGTATCTGATTTCGAGGGTGAGTGGGGAATATGAAGGGTGCTCGAAGCTGCTTAAACTCGCCAGAAGTATCTCGCAGCCGAGGGCCACTTTTCGAAGGATGGGGGTGTAGTTGGAAAGGCCCTCTAGGTCGATTTCTATCAGCCAAACGTCGATGAAGGCGACATGCTAAGGACTTGGTTTGTCAAGAACGATGCTTTTTCCGAGTTCAAGGCCCGCAACCTCCACGGCCGCTAGCCAATGGGCGATTGGGAAGCAGTCCAAGGCTCGGAATTCTTGATCATGGGCCGCACCGATGAAAACGGCTGGGTCCACCTCTGTCTCGGCCAGAGGATGCCTCCTGCCGAAGCAAAAAGGGATCTCGCCACCTTTCTCTGGAGGTTGCGGACGTAAGCTTCGAAGCGCCACCGCGGAGCAATCGTTAAATTTTAAGAAGGCAGTTCGAAGTCGAAAAGTAAGTGGCGTCGGGGACGCTTGGAAGAAGATAGCGTGTGTCCCGTCGATCGCTACGTGTCTCCAAAAACGCATCTCACTTGCATTAATGAGGCAAGGAGGCCTGAAAAGCATGCGGTCTAAGCCAAAATACATCCCGAAAATCAAACCCTTTTGAATAGCCTCCGTTTCAACTGAACTTTAACTGGAACAGCCTGCTGAGAATCTGTGTGACAACTGATCTATATGTCTCGATATCGTTATCAGTTACTGCCACTGTCGCCTTTTCGTGAACGAGCTTATTTCGGATCTGATAGTAGTGCTTCGCTACATCCAAAAGCTCTTGCCGAATGGGTCGCTTACTCACCACACGGGCGATGACATTGTCTCGATTCCCGAAGAGTTGAGCTAAGTTCACATTTTGAGACAAAACTTGATCATGAACGATAAACTCCTTGAATCCTATTTCTAAGCAGCTATCGAGGAGAATCAGAGCGGCTCTAGATCTAGTTTGTGCTCGCTGCCTCATTATAACGTCGACAAGCCCAATGCTCTCCACAAGCCCCAGGGTCCACGGCATCTTGGTGGTGGAAGTTTCGTTATGTGCCAAGAGACCTTCAATATGGCTTACGCGAACCCGAGGAACCGGCGGAAGGTGAACCTTTTTCATTTCTCCCGGCGCTGGGTTTATGATAACTTCCGGCTCACCCTCCTTATACGCAAGTATGTCTTCTTCCCAGGTCCGTTTAAGTGCCCGTGAGAGCCGTGTGTATCGGGTCACAAAGTCTGTTATGAGAACTCGTGTCGCCTGAAATACGGGATGCTCAAAGTTAATTCCGGACTTACTGCTGTTCCAAGGCATATGGCGCGCTGCTCCGGCAAAGTCTACTATTACTCTACAAAGGGAAGCATCCGGGTGCGGCACTCCAGCTTCACCAGTCACAAAATATCCTACTTCACGGACGCGCAGTTCTTTGACGACTAATCGGTCGTTGCAGTAAATGTAAACGCCATAATTCTCGCGAGATGGATCGCGATCTGTGATTAAACCTGCTGCGATTTGGACGGTAACCGGACCACTTGGCTCAATTGGCAGATCGAAGAGAGCAATGCACGGAGCATAGTCCGGGGGATACGCCCAATGGTTAAAGACTTTTGGGGCACAGTCCACACCGTTTACAGAAATCATGACCTGATTGCCCTTCAGGAAGGTCGAATAGACCTCATCGAAATGACGTAGCAGTTCATCTTGATCCGATGCGGTTAACGGCCTCCGTAACCCGGTGAGCTCGACTCTGGTAGTACCCGGCATCACGTCCGGAATTGCATAAAATGGTATCTCCCAACTGGCCGACTCTAGCCAATCGTCGTCTATGTCTATCTGGTACGATTGCCCCCATGACGTTGAGGTCTTGATCGAAACCTGCGCTGCCAACGCTATTACGGCTCTCTTGCTTCCCACACCAAAGATTCCAATCGAGCGACCGTAAGGGTCATTCTTGCTACCTCCGGGCGAAACAAGGGCTTCAAGGTCTTGCCGTGCGACTCCCCCCGCATTGTCGTCGATAGAGATCACCTGGCGATCCGAGTCCACCAAGATTTCTATCTTGAGGCCAGTGGAGTGACCTCGAGCACTCCACTGATCGATAGAATTGTCTATCAGCTCGCACAGCCCGGTACGAAGGTCGTAGTCACTGATTATCGACCAAAACATCCGCTTTTTGGGCGTTCCGTCGAGTGGGCCGAGCTCCGTCTTGCGCTCCACGTTTCGCATTCTCTTATGCTAAACAATTGAACTGAAGATTGTAACCAAAGTCTACAGCTTCCTGAGTTTTTGCGCGCTCCAGTGCATTTACCGTGGTAAATACTCTAACAAAGCCATCCACAGTCAACTTATCCCTCCGAGTAGTACCGGCCATTTTTCCTCCTGTTGGCGTAGCCGAGCTTCCCAAAGTTGGTTCTTTTCTGGGGGAATTGGGCTTAGACCGCAATGGCACTGCAAGTATCTGGTTTATATCCTGTACTGCACGCCCCCTAGCGTGCCAGCAAGGGCCAAAGGCCGAGCAACGCGAAGAGACGCGAGCGCTTACAGAGCGAAGGAGCATTATCCTGCCCCCACAAAACGAGTTTCAGCCTTAGGTTCGCCCACGAACCGGGAACGCCGGCTCCACGAACGGGGGCGGGCCGTGCCTTCGACCCTTGACCGGAAGTGAGGGCCTGACAATCCAAGTCGAACCACCCACGATCCGGCCGTGGACTCGCCGAAGCACCCGAAAACGGAACGTCTGCGACAACAACCCATGATCAGTCGTGGTCAAAGCAAACAGCGCACGCGAAACGCCGTGCGCGGGCTCGCGAACGCCACGGACCTCGAAGGCACTGCTTCGGTGGACGGCATAGATTCGTGGCGCGAAGGGCGGGATCCTTGGATGCTCCGCGCGGGGTGAAGCATGGAATCGCTCCGACCACTCTCGCAAGTGCTCCACGGAGGCGTGGGGGCGGCGCATCTCGTGCTCGGAGAGAGCGCCCACGATCGAATGATGCAGTGGGTCTCGCGTCTCGACGTGACTTATTTGCACAGCAGCGCCGAGGGCGGGCGGCAGACCGTGGAAGTCGAACACCCAATCCGCCAGGGTCTCTTCCGCAGAAGGGTTGTGAAACTCGACGTAGTCCGTCAGCCCAAAGCCCAAGTGGATTAGGTTCATCGGCGCGAGAGTCGTGACGTGGAGGTTTCGTTGAGCGACCTGAGGGTTGGAAATCGAAATGCTATCCACGTTGAAGCTCGTCTCCGAGATGGGATTCGCGAGGCTGTGCGCGAACGACACGATGCAGTAGTGCCCGGGATCGCCGGAGGCCAAAGTCGGAATTGTCCAACCGAACGAAGCCACCTGCGGCGAACTGACCGAAAGACCCCCGACCGTCACCGGCGCACCCACGGCCTTCCAAGGTGAATCGGATGGAAGCGAAGGCGAAATCGTGCCTGAACTCAAGAACTGACCCCAGAAGTCATAAGCATTCCCATGCGAAGGGCTAGCTGCGAGGGATGGAACGCCGGCCGAGCAGTTGGTCCATACCGCCCAAGCCGAAACCCCGGACAGCGCCGTGTAACTCCGATTGTGGATCTGAACGTGAACGTGCGCGCTATCGCTCTCGGGCAGACTTTGACTATTGTCGATGATCTGATCGAACGCGCCGTGAGGGATCGGCAGCGGGTACTCGGGATCGGTCTGATAGAACGGCGGCGTCCCAGGCTGTTGAGCGTCGACCTTAATATCGGGCGACTCCCAATGATAAAGGCTCGGACCGGAACCCGGGGCGAAAGGATCGACTTGGCCTTCGAGCGACGGCGATAGCCACCCTTGATCCAGCGCCTGATGGCGCATGTAGGGCCGGGCCGGGGGGGCGGTCGTCCCCGCTCCGTTGGTCACATCGGCTTCCCAGACCCCGCGCGCAACGGCGGCAGCGCGAAGCAGCACCTTCGGGGCGCTCGCCGAACCGACGTCGCCAATCCACAAATCGACGATCGCTTGGCCGGGCAGCCCCGTCCCCACTTGGGTCCAGATCCACACTCCGCCCGCCAGGTTGAGCTCGTAGACCTGTCCGGCACTCGTCGCGTAGAGCGTATTTGCCCGGTGAGGATGCACCACCAGCGACCCAAACTGGCCCGACGGCAGTCCCGACGCCGGCTGCGGGATCCAGCTTCCCGTCGAAACCTCGTAGAGGGGGCTCGTGACCGCACCGCCGCCGGGAGCCGTCCAGGTCAGGTCGGTGAGCAGAACGTAAATATGTCCGCTGGAGTCGATTGCTACCGCACTGATGAGTCCGCCCGAAGGCTTGGTAGCGCCGGCGGCCTCGGTCCAAACCGTGCTCGGCCCAAGGGCCACGCCCGTGGTCATCCAAACGCGCTGGATCGAAGGAAGGGCCTGGGTGCCGGTGACAAAAGCCGCAGTGGTCGGATCGGTGGGATGCGCCGCTACCGTCTTCACGCTGTCGGGCCCAAACGCCTGACTAACGGGCATGGCGGTCCCGTTCTGGTCGACGGCGAAGAGCAGCCCACTGAAAACCTTGATCGGCGCCAGAGCCGGGATGGTTTGCTCAATATCGGACATGAAGGTGGTCGCGGTGACGGAAGTCACGGACGCAATGACCGAGTTGTTGATGATCACAAGCGCGCCCGGCACGATGCCCAGCATGGACTGAGGCGTCACGGCCTGGATCCCCGTTGAGGTGATCGCGTTCTGCAGTTTCGTGATCATGTTTGCCCCGGTGAGACACTGCCCGGCGGCATTTACCCGCATGGCAGAACTCCCCGAAAGCTGCGCCGGCCCGGAAAAAACTTCCGATATCGGCGGGTTAGCTTGGCCCTGATCGGTCATCACGCGCATGTCGAACGGCGTCGTGTACCAAACCGTAAGCCCCGTCGAGCCCGAGTGCACGGCAATTCCCCACACGTCGGAATAGTTGTCCAGTCCGCGCCAGCTCAGCGTGCCCAGGCTTCCCGCCACCCCGGTGTCCTGCGCGCCCGTGTACCCATAGGCGCCGCTCGCGGGATCCGCGGAGTATGCCCGCACCGCCACGCTCAGCTTCTGATGGTTGTAGTTTTTCGAGACGCCTGCGGGGGCGGCGTTCAGTCCATCGCCAAAGGCGCCGGGATAGACCGTCACGTTCACCGTCTTGTCGGCAAAGCTCTTCGAGGCATACAGCCCCCCGTCGCAACCGATATAGGTAGTCGGAATGACGCCCGGCGCCGGCGACATAGTCGAGAACCCGAAGCAGTTATGATCGGCGTGCAGGTCGTCGGCGCAAATGTCCCACGAAGCGCCCGCCGTCTTCGATCGATAAAGCGAGACGCCGGAGATAAACAGGATATCGGTCGCTCCGTCGCCCGGAGAATTCGGCGCCACCGCAAACGCGAGCCGGTAGAGGTCCCTCGGCGGGGCGCTGGGTGAGGCTACCGCCGAAAAGCCAGTAGGTCCCGTGCCGCTTGTGTACAACATGATCGGGCTAAACCCGCCCAAAACCACATACACACGGTTGGGGTTCAGCCGGCAAAAATCGACGAGAACGCCATCATAGCCCCCGGCGCCCGAGTCAGGTAGCCCACTTCCTGAACCGCTCAACAAAGTCCACGTGCCGGTGACGCTTGTCGCGTGATAGACGCCGTCATCCTTAACCCCGGCGTACAAGTCGGCCGTCCCCGACATGGGCATGTTGAACGCCAGGCTCATAACCGTCCCGGTCAGCGGCGTCGCACTCCAAGACGCGCCGCCATCGGTTGAGATCTGCAAGCCCGAATTCGTGGCGGCGTACAGAGTCGTGGTTGCCGTGCTGGTGGCCGATCGCGGGTCGACTACAATCTGCAAGATCGAGTTGCCGGCTCCGAGCGACTGCGGCGCGCTCCAATGGCTCCCGCGATCGCCGGAAACATATATCTCGCCTGAATCCGTCCCGAGGTAGATCGTAGCGGGGTGGACCGGATGCACGGCGATGCAGGCCGGCACAAGACCGGGCGAAGCCTGGATGAGCGTATCGGCGATTGAGGTCCAGGTGAAGCCGTCGTCCTGGCTAACGAACGCGCTCCCCCCGATCGGCCAATAGGGGTTCTGCGGATAGTAATGCGGGAACTGGTCGGTGCCTTGAGGGTAAGGCCGCTCGACGGTGTAGAGGGTCGGCGGCGTAGACGATGGGTCCACGGCAAGCGCCTTGACCTTTGCCTGCCGGGCAAACTCGTTTCCCCGCGACAGCCGCATCGGGGTCGCCGAATCCCGCCGGGCGTAGACGAAGTCAGGTCCAATCGGGAACCAGGTGCTCACGACCTTAGGCTCCGTCGTCGGGTTCTGGCGGCGAGGATGGACAAAACCGCCGCACTCGCAAACCAGGATAGGGCAAGTCCTGCCTCGGCGGCGCCGGATCCACCGTCGAGGTCGATTTTCAGCCCCGCCTCCATCCAGTTAGGCACGAACAGGGTCAAGGTACCCAGCAAAGCTGCCAGTAACGCAAAGGCAGCCTGCACTCGGAACACCAGCAAATCTGGCCGTGTTTTCATTGGCTCTCCCTGCCCCGCCCGGCGAGGCTACAAGTGCCATGCTATCACCTTATAAGACCCCGGCCTAGTTGCTCAGGACCATTGGAATCGGGCTCAGCGCGCATACGGCGCGCGTTTATCAGTACCTAGCCGACAGGATCCCGAGGTGCGAGAGGTTGCCGACCTAACCTCATAGGTGCGTGACATCCGTGCCGGGAGGCCAAGACGCACTGTGTGGCGTTAGCCGCGCGGACCAATGACTTCGCACGCGCCTTGCCATGCTTCATCGAGCAGCTCTTGCGCCAAGTCCGGATCCAGGTTTGGCAGTGAGGCGGTCAGATACGGCGTCCCCCGATAGTGGGGAAAGTCGATGAAAGCTTCCGGATGCAATGCCGAGAGCCGATCGTACACGTCCCAAGGGACACGAACCGCAAGCACGGATGGTTTGAAGCGAAATCGCGACAAATGACGGTCGCCGCGGAACAGGTCGGCCTCCGTTCGGCGCACGTTTTCCCGAACGTCCGGCATCGCGAGCGCGCATGCGCTGAACTCGTCGTAAGTCATTAGCAGACATCGTAGCCTAGCCAATACCGAGATCAAAGCCCAGATCGGGAGGAATCGGCAGGTGGGATGGGGACTGGACGCAGCTAGCTGCGCTTGAAACCTCCCGGCACTCTGCTCCACTCGAAGCCGCATCGCCAGTATTGGCCATTTGGGCCTCCTTTGGGTACCGGCATGGAACATAGTTGCCGAAGCCTACGCCAGGAAACCCCAAGGAACTCCAGGTCCAGCGTCAACGGCGTCGGCTTGGGTTCTGAGGAGAGGATTTGAAAACTGAAAATCGAGAACGCGCCCGCGGCAACGTTGCCGGGCGAACAATGCTTGGTGTGGTCCCAGTCGTGACGCTAGCCCTAGCCGGATGTGGCGGAAGCGGGGGCGGATCCGGTTCGACCGTCGTGGCCCACGGCACAATCACCGAATTCACGATTCCAACGCCAAATTCCGGCGTGGGAGGCATAAGCGCCGGGCCCGATGGAAAGCTTTGGTTCCTTGAGGGTCACGCCGGCGTCAATAAAATCGGCAAAGTCGGAGGGAATGGCCAGTTCACCGAGTACCAGTTGCCGGCCGGAACAAGCTTCCCAACCGGCATCGTAAACGGACCGGACGGCAACCTTTGGTATAACGACGAATCTAGCCACTTGGGGCGAGTTACCACCGCTGGCGTGGTCACCCAGTTCCCCGCCACCGATCCCAGCCAACTGACCGTCGGCCCAGACAACAATCTTTGGGTGTGCGAGTTCAACGGCCAGAAGATCGACGCCTACTCGACAGCGGGAGCGTTGGTTCACTCGTACTCCTCGGGTACGACCCCGGCCAACCTTCAGCTCGAATGGATCACGGCCGGCCCGGACGGCAATCTATGGTTCGATACGTTCAGTGGCGACAACATCGTCAAGATGACCACGGCGGGGGTGGCGACGGCATATGTGGAATCGCCGACTCTCCAAGGCACGCTCAGGCAAATCACGAAAGGTCCCGATGGAAACCTTTGGGCATGCGTCCAGGACGCGGGTGCTAACCAGATTGCGAAGATCACGACGTCCGGCACGGTGACGACATTCACGATTCCGACCGCCAATGCGAGTCCTTACGGAATCACCACTGGTCCCGACGGCAACCTTTGGTTCACGGAAAGTACGGGCAACAAGATCGGGCGTATCACCACGGCCGGCGTTATTACAGAGTATTCGATCCCAACCGCAAACTCGGCGCCGATCGGAATTACTGCTGGCCCGGACGGAAACGTGTGGTTTACGGAACAGAACGGCAACAAGATCGGGCGCATCATCCCGTAGCCGTCGCGACACGAGACTACGTCTCACTTTGTCTCTAAGATTGCCGAGACAAAGTGAGGCGTCCGGTGGCCTAAATCTTCAAAGATGCGCTCACCAAATCGACGTCATCTTCGCGAAGATTCCGGAGCAGGAGAGTTCGCCGGTGAGACCATAGGAGTGATTGTGAGGGTCGGGGATGAAGGGGGAAGGCATGTATTTGCCGTCTACAAAGACCTCTAAGCCGGCGCGGTCAATGAAAGCGTCTAGGCTTAACTCGTTAGAACTTACCGGCACCTTGTGGCCGGCGACTTCGACGAAGCCTTGCGGGCCGGCTTGGAATGCGATTTTGGCTCCGCGCATGTTTAACACTCCGGAACCCTGGGAAACCGTGAGTTTGATTCGGGCGGCGTCCGCGTGCAGACCCGCTAATGAAGCTGCGCTCGTGAACTGGACTACGTCGTGTTCGAGGCTGTCCAACTCGTGGATGGGCGACCGGACCAACTCGTAGCTGCCACCGACATGCCGTAGATTGAACTCCATTGGGATCGACATGCTCTGGGTAAACGGCATGGCGGGTGGGTTCGTGAGGAACCAGCCGATTTGGATTCGGCGGCCGTTGAGAGCGCCGAAGAAGGTTTGGGGGGCATAGTAGCCCTCGCCGTAGATGCCCTGAAGAATCGGAGTCTCGGGATGGAAGGCGTGGCCGTCGAACGAGCCGACTTGGTAGTTCGTGTTCGCCGCGGATAGGACCCACCTGTGCTCATCCGTTCCTTGGACGGGCAGTTCGAAGAAATCGGGGCATTCGAAGAAGCCCGAAGTTCGGCTCATGTAAGTCCAGTGCTTGAGGTCGGGAGAGCTATAGAACTCGATGGTGCGGTCCTCACCGTGTTCGACGAACACGGTCATCACCCAGCTATGGGTTGCCGCGTACCACATCACCTTAGGGTCGCGGTTGTAAGCGGTCATCTGAGGAAGTACAGGGTTACCCGCATACTTCGTAAAGTGCCGGCCATCCAGAGAATAGGCAATGCACTGCGTGCTGGGATTGCCCGCTGCCGTGTAAATTAGGACAAGCGCATCCGAGCCAAAACCAGCGGTATTCGAATGATCGACCACGGCGCTTCCACTCCACATAGAACCCAACTCGTCCGGCAGGATGGCCTCGGGGAGCTCGTTCCAATGAATGAGGTCTTTACTTACCGCGTGACCCCAGGTCTTGTATTCACTTTGGGAGTTCCAGGGGTCGTGCTGGAAGAACATGTGGTACTCCCCGCGATAGAAACATAGACCGTTCGGGTCGTTTAGCCACCCTCTCTTCGCGGAGAAATGGAATTGTCCCCGTCCCGATTCGTGATACAGGTCAGGCAAGGTATCGCTGGTCTTGATTCCGCTTAGCCCTTTAGAATCGTCGCTTAGCTGATCGAATGTAACGCTCGCCGACTTGCCCTTATGCTGCGAGACATCCACGGCTGCCCACCAGTCCGGGTTTCCGTCGGCGACGGAGTAGGCGACGGTCGTCGACCATCCTCCCTCCATCCGCAGGGTCATCTTGCGCCGGGGCGCGTCGTTTTGGATGGGAAAGAGGAGGTACCGATGGTCGCAGAGAAGGGTTCGGGATGGGTTTTCAAGCATCATGGGCGGTTTTCGGTCCGTCATCAAAATATCGTCGACGTTGATGTGCCCCCAGCCTCCGGTCGCGTTGTCAATGATCCGGATTTGGGCGGTTTTGCCGATGAGGTCACTCACATCCCAGTTCTCGGGATGTAGGGCCTCGGTGCCGCCGGGGCGGTCGTTGGGTCCGGTGGCGCTTCGACGGGTCACGCCGTCGACGAGAAGATTCATTGCGATGTCTTGCAGATTCTTACCGCCGCCGATACGGAACCGGATCCAGTGGCGGGAGATCTTGAACGAGGGCGAGGTCAAGGTGCCGGTGCTCGCGTCGCCGCCGACGAACGAGTTCGCCAGCCCATGGCCGATGTATCCACTGACCCGCATTTGGTTTGGCAACGTCCCCCGGGCGGGTCCGGTGCCAAAGGCGGTCCCGGTGGTGATCCACGGCGCGTACGTCGTACCTTCGAAGTCGGCGAGGACGATATCGGGTTTAGCCTGCAGTCCAAGAGCGGCGAGGGCAATCAATAGCACTGAACGGAATGTACCGTTCTTGTAGCGCCGGTACACGCCGGAGCACTTCAGAAGTTGCCAGAAGCTTCGCCCACCAGCCCGTCGGCCCGGAGGCCGAGAACTGGGCAACACCCGGTGGGTAGACGCATGGCGACCGTGTCACACAAAAATCCTTAACACCAAAAATTTGGTGTTCAATGAAAACCTGTGATAGGATGCGGGACTGAAGATGCCAAACGATCCCGCGTCTACGCTCAGCCGCCGAGAACGCCAAATCATGGAAGCGATTTACCGGCTCGAAAACCCGACCGTCGCCGACATTCGGGCGTCGATCCCAAACCCTCCGTCCGAGAACGCCACACGCACCCTCTTGACGATCCTTGAGCAAAAGGGGCACCTGCGCCACCGCGAGCAAGGTATCCGGTTCGTCTATGAGCCGGTCATTCCTCGCGACGAAATGGCTGTCTCCACGCTCAAGAACGTACTAAGAACCTTCTTTCAAGATTCGCTTGAGAGCGCCGTCTCAAAACTCCTCGACGAAGAGGAGATCCAACTGAGCGACGACCAACTGGACCGCCTCGTTGCCCGAATCGAGAAGGCGAAACGGCAAGGGCAAGAGTCATGAATCCGAGCCATTTCCTTGAGCTAACGGTCAAGACTTACCTGCTCCTGGGCATCGCCTTTGCTTGCACGTTCGTTCTTCGGCGGTGGAAGGCCGGCCTACGGCATCTGGTCTGGGTCATCGCCCTAAGCGGAACCCTCGCTCTGCCGTTGCTGGAAGGCATCCTTCCCAAAGTCGAAGTACCCACTTTTGCCTCCTCGTCCACTGAAATACCGGTTCAGCCGATTGTCGACGAACAGGTTGCCACCCGGATGTCAACCAAGGCGGATCCACAGTACATCGAGGGCCCGAGTAAGCCGCAACATGTTTTGCCGACACTTCCAGGCGTGGCCAACATGTCGACCGCGGAAGCGGCAATCACGCCACTAAAGCCGCCGACCGATTTCCATTGGAACGCGCTATCTCTCACCATCTGGGGGACCGTAGCCGGCGCGCTGATCCTGTACTGGTTTTTTCGTTTCGCGCTCATTCAACGGATCGATCGGAAGATTTATGTTCCGCCCCTCGGACCGTACGCTCTACCGCTGAGCCGGAAAATCGCATTTCTAGTCAGTTGCGAACAGGCGCCCATGGTTCCCCTTACTTGGGGGCTCTTTCGACCTAAGGTCCTGCTTCCCAAGTCGTCGGAAGACTGGCCCGTTTCCCATATCGAAGCCGTTCTGACGCACGAGATCGCGCATATTCGGCGCTGCGACAGCCTTTGGCAAGGCATCGCATTTTTCGTTTGCGCCGTGCATTGGTTCAATCCCTTGGTGTGGCTGGCGGCCAAGGCCCTTCGTGCCGAGGCAGAGCACGCCGCCGACGAATCCGTTCTCGACGCGGGAGTCAGCCCGGTCGAATACGCCTCAACCCTCGTTACCCTTGCCGCAGCCGCCTCCGGGCGTTCGCCGCGAAATCCACACGCAGGAGTTGCCTTCATGAACCCGAACAAACTCGAAAGAAGAATTGACGCAATCCTCAGCCCCGTCCGGCCGCAACGCGGGAGTGTGACAACCGCCGGCCTACTCGTTTCGTCGGCGATGATCGTCCTAGGCATCATAGGCGCAGCAGGAGCGCGCGGTGCGAGCTCGTCTCGGCACGCGGCGCAGATCAGTGGTGCGGATCAGAAGCGGATGCCGTTGACCGATACCACGGCAAACATTAAGTCAAATCTCTGGAAGATTACGCTGAAGCAAGACGACGTCGTGACTCTGGTCTTCGTTTATCAGAAAGGCACGGAGTTAAGAGGTTACGAGTCGACGAAGACACGTGGCGGCGGAATCTCGACAAGCGGCCGAGGAGGCGGATCGACCGAAGCTCTAGATACCTGGAAGCTCGACCGCTTCGGGAAGCTAAACGACGGAACTCTGATTGAGCCCTATCGAGTAATCCTCCCCGAATACCGAATGCTATTGGCACAAAACGGCATATCTGTAACCGCCTCGACGATGAGAGAGCTCAAGAACAACTATGCGGTAGGCGTGCCACCCGATGCCGACGAGGAGAAACAAGATTTCGTCCGGCAAAACTATGGGAACGATGCCAGTCGCGCGGTTGGGGCAGCCGTTTTCTATAAAGGTGACGTCATTGGCATCGTCCGTCAGTCCCAATTGAAGGAAGGTCAGACAGAGGGTTGGCCGTGGCCCGACCTTGAAGACTCGGCTGCCGCGGTTCCTCCAACCGGATATTGGAAGGTCGAGTTTCCGGCTGCGCTCTCCCCAACGATTTACGTGGTCCACAACATCGGCGACAAGGTCCAAATTACCGAGCTCACCGCGAAGTGTGAACTAGTGCAACCGGTAGATGGCAAGGAGGTCGTGGTTGACGGAGTACTTCAGATCGCATCCGCGTGGCATTTGGAAACGCGAACGCAGTCTTGGCAAGGGGGCGGAACCTTCGGCATCAATGGGGCGACCCTTCGACCTCAGTACTTGGACGATCCGGTATATCGAGAGCGGCTAAAGCCCACGGGTATTCGAGTCGCCGCGGTCACTCCTGCCGCCGAAGCGGAACTGGCGGACCTCCACTTCACGCCGCAACTTGAGCGCACACTCGCCTCCGCCGCCCTGGCGATGGCACGGGAGCGTACGCATGCCACGGGTCAGACTTTCACGTCTCAATCGAGAGTTGCAGGGACCTTCAGTAGTAACGACATGATTCACGGTGAGATCGTGGTACCGGGGCGCCGGTTCGATACCGCCACAATGGCTCCGCATGGGGTAACTATTACTCCCTTTGACGCAAAGGCAACCGCCGACTTGATGGCCCGGACCGACGACCAGTTAAAGGGTGCGGCGGAAGAATGGGCACGGGCCACCGTGTCGGTTCACCAAGAAAAGCAGGCAAACAAGACGGGCAGCAAGGCGCTGTTCGACGCTGAGGATCACCTCCAGCAGGTTCAGCAAGAAGTGCAAAAGATTGCGATGGCTTACGGAGTGACGCCCGGTTCACCTCCGTTCGAGGCACCGGAAGGTTCTTTGGGTCTCTTCAAGGCGACCGCTAAGAAATTGACTGCCCGGTACGACGCTTTAGAACGCAACGCCGACGAAGCGGACGCTAAATTCAGGCAGCAGAAGATCAGCGAATTCGAGAAGGAACGAATCGAAAACTTGGCGGTGATCGAGCAGTTAAAACTTCGGTCGCTCGAGCAGAGGATTCGCGCAGTGGACAGTCGGCCCAAGGGCGCCCGATTCTTTGGCGGCAGTGAGACCGAACAACGAAGGTATCGGTTTGAAGGTAGTCCGGTGAGTTTCGAATCTAAGGACGAAGACTTGAAGCCTGTGCTTCAGAAGCTATTCCACCCGCAAGCGATACCCTTCTCGGTCGATCCGCGACTGCAAGGGAAAGTCACCATTTCGGCAAAATCTGCCCCTGGCGGAACGGTCCTCCGAGAGATCCTCAAGCAGGTAGGGGCCAAACTCGTCATCGAAGACGGCACCTTCCGCGTCATTCCCGGACCTTAGCGTCGCGGTCACCAGGGATTGTCGCTTCACTAGCGAGCCATTTGTTGAAAGCCGGTCGTTCCGGCTTTCACTGATTCATCGATCGGCAGGCGCCGAACTTGCTTCCAAATCGATGAGAAATCGAAGCTCACCGTGGGATGGGTTTTCGTTCGGCCCGCCGTTCAATAGCACTCCCCCGTTCTTTTCGATCACTTTGCGCGAGGCAACGTTTGCCGCGTCGCAACTAGGCATGAGCTTGTAGATCTTCAGCTCCCTTGCCTCATCTAGTAATGATTTAAGAGCCTTGGTCGCGTACCCGCGGCGACGCCGGCTCGGCCGCACGGCGTAACCCACGTGATGCCCAACTCGATTGGGCGCAGGAAAGAAAGCGAGACCGAGAATAATCCTGCCCGAGTAACCCTCCGCGTCAATAATCCAGAACTCCTTGGAAGGCACGTGGCCTTCCTTTAAGTTCTTCCCCAACGCTTGATCATGAAGCCGTTGCACGTAGTCGGGAAACTGCCCTCGGGTCATGTCGGCAGAGACTTGGGGAATTCCCTCACTCTGAAATTCAGCCATCGCTTGAAAGAAGCTGTCTAAGTATTCTTCTGAGGGGGAACGAAGGCTTATCTGGGGCTCAAGCAGTGAATCACCCTTCTGCCTGTGGTCGTCAAAAGGCGGCGCCGGGTTCATATTGTTAGTGTGACAAGTCGGGCGTAGTTTCCATCGCAGCTAATGCATTAGCCGCGCGGACCGATGACTTCGTATGCAGCTTGCCATGCTTCTTCGAGCAGCTCTTTCGCCAACGCTGGATCCAGGTTTGGCAATGACGCCGTCAAGTAGGGCGTGCCACGATAGTGGGGAAAGTCGATAAACGCTTCCGGGTGCAGCGCCGAGAGCCGGTCGTACACGTCCCAAGGAACCCGAATCGCCACCACGCACGGTTTGAAGCGAAATCGTGACAAATGACGGTCGCAACGGAACAGGTCGGCCTCCGTTCGGCGCACGTTTTCCCGTACGTCCGGCATGGCGAGCGCGCATATGGTGAACTCGTCGTAAGTCATCACGAGACATCGTAGCCTAGACCGTGAGCCTTCGCCCCCTTTGCAACTGACCGGGGGGCCTGGAGGACATGCAGCAGGCGGAGCACGATTAGCACTCTATTTGGCGGACGAGCTACTTTTTCGCGTGGTTTCGACGATCGTTGGCGCTCCGGTTGGACGGCAGTTGCGCGAAATAAACGTTCGTCTCGTCGGCGAAAACAAACTGCCCTGGCTGCAGTAACGAGAAGCCGTGAATGGATCCGGGCCCGTTCGGGATCGAATAGGTCGTCAAGGATTTGAAATTAGTGGCTCCGAAGGCTTCAATCAGATAGGACCCGTTATATTGGGTCTGCTCCAAGCTATAGCTCGTCTGGGTTGAGAAATCCACGACCACGCCTCGGCCGTAAGGTTGAACCGGATACGTGCCCTGCAAATTGCCCGAAGCGCCGGACACGACCTCTCCATTCGTGAAGTACAGGTTGCCGCGAAAAACGGAAAACGAACCGCCCAGATCTCGGTTTTCACTTGTCAGTGTCGCTCCCGTCAGGTCAACCGTGCCTCGAAACAGGCTTTGCGGACTAAAACCAGGGTCGGACCCCCAAAGTGTGGCCGCGCTGGAGAAGCCCAAAACCTCCCCGTCATACACTCCCATATTGGACGGCAAAAGAAGACCGTTATTGTAAATGCATCCCGAAGTGAATCCAGTGTCGGCATCATCCTGCTGGCACAGGGCGACGACGTTTGGATGGCCCGGTTGAACTGCGATACATGTCGCATGCTGGGATCCACCAAATCCCGTCGAGGAAAGTGGGTAGGTCGTAAGAAGTTTCTTTCCGATCGGATCCACGCTGGCGTAGCTATCAGCTCCCTGAAGCCCAATGTAAAGTGCGCTACCGTCGTCTGAAAATGCCATTACCGTTGGGCTACTGCCGACGGTGATCGACGAGACGATCTTGTGGGTCGTTTGGTCAATCTCGATTACCGAGTTCCCGTACTTTGAGTCCGTCGGGGGAACCGTCGCCCAAATGTTCCCCGTCTTCGGACTGATGGTTAGGGCGCTCGTTGGCTGCACCAACGAAGTCACCGCCACCGGCGGGGGCAGGACGGTTATCGGGGTTGGCAAGCTGGAGATGCCGTCGACGGTCGCGGTGAGAGTAACCGTGCCCGCAGCCGTGCCGGTGATTTCTCCGTTAGCCGCGATCGTAGCCGCGCCCGTTCCGTTTGCGACGGTGAAGAAAACCGAGCCGCTGCTTACGGCAAGCAAATTGTTCTGCGCATCAAATACATTGACGCTAGCAAGTTGAGGCGTCGCCAAAGAGACGCTTTGAGGACCAGAAATGGAGACCGCAGTGACTTGCCCCTGGGCCCCAATGGCGCCCAGCGGGCTGCCGTCTACTTTTGCCAAAGTGCCATCCGGCTTTACGAGCACCGAAGCATCGGCCTGGGCGACCAAACTCCCCTGAGCGCCGGATAGCGAGTAGAAGCGAGCGTGAATTGAAGTGACACCCGCCTTGACGGTTTGACTCGTTAAGTACGTCTGCCGATAGGGCGCCGGCGCCGCACTGCGATCAGCCTCTAAAGTCACATTTTGATTTGTCGCGCCGGCAAGATCAAAAGTAACGACCGCCGAAAGAGCGGAGCTTGGACCACCGATCTCCCGAGCACGCAACGCCCAGGAGATGGGCACCTTGGCGGTTACGAGTTCACCGCCACTACTCGTAGGCAGGCGGTTTCCGCCTCCACCGCACCCCGCGAGGAAAGCCATCGCCCCGACGAGGGAGACCGCGCATACGGAGAAGCGATATTGGGAAGAACGGTTGATCAAGAGTAGGCTCACTAGTAGACGCAGTATTTTAACGCTTTTCTATACGCTCTCGGATTTTCAAGACAGGCTAAGTTAACGATGCTAAAATTCGTTCGTGAGGCCGCACTTTCATTTGGCTGTTGTTCTTGCTGTCCCGCTACTAGCCGGGGCCGCGGTTACGCGTAGGCAGACCAGTGCCCAGAAGCCATCACGCGCGGAAATTCACATCATCCAAGCATGGTATGGCGATCCGAACGGTACAGGCGCCGATGTCACCGCCAAAGTAAAAGACGCCTTCTTCAGGGGAGATTCGATCCGAGTCGATCCGTCGACCTTCACGGACACGGCAGTTAATCACCATAAGGTCCTTTGGCTCAAGTACAGATTAAGGGGAAAAGAGAAGACCTTCACCGTTCCGGACGAGCAAACGTTTTATTTCACTTCGCTGCTCGATGAAGCGCCTAGTCCCAACACTTACGGTCTGGTTTCCGCCATGTATCACAACGTGGATGTGGCGACCCAAGTCCGCAACATGCTGGCCCGTGGCGTCTCCTCGATTCCCGTCGACTTCTCAGCATACGGAATCTCTGATCCTGCTGTCGGGACACGGAAGACACTCACGCTCACCTTCAAATTAGCCGGGGGTGACACGAAGGTCCTCACTGGTCAGGATGGCGACAATATCTCGTTGCGTGCCTTATTCCCGGTTAAAGAGGTGCCCCAGCTAGCGAACGGATCGTTCGAATCCGTCGACACAATCTCCTTCGGGACCGACTTCATTTATGTACCGGCCGCAGCAAACGCGCTGGGACAGCCGGGAACCTTTACGATCAGTGAAGGCATCTTGCGACCTTTCCAATTGGAGTCCTCGATTCGCGCCGACTTCGTTGAGCACACGGGACGCCAAGGAAGCATGGCGATGTGGATTCGGCCGGCTAAGGGACGGCAGCCGATGCTTCTGTGGGAAGAAAAGGTCACGGTTCAGCCGGACACCGACTACGTCTTTCAGTGCAATGCAGCAGACATCTCCGATGCCGAAGCCCTCTTCGCGACAATCGTGCTGGAGGTCGGTACTGCCCGATCAAAACCCTATTTGATCGAGGATATCTTCAAATGGCACGAAATCCGGATTCATTTCCACACTGGAAATAGCAAGTCTGTCCATTTGAAAGTATGGAGAGACGTCCTGCCCTACGGCGCGGACGGCGGGGCAGCTTTAGGTCTCGACGACATCCAACTCATCCCTGTGAAAGGGTCGTCCAGATAGGCGTCGCTTTGAAAATTGGTCGCAAAAATATTATCGAACTCCAAATTCTAGGCGCAAAATGACTACTGCGAGGGGTGTCTAAACTATCTGGAAGAAGCCGCACGACAGGGGCTCATCGGACCGAAATGGTCTTCTTCCGGCACCGCGTTCTACCTAAAACGACACACTGCCGACCTTGCGTCCGAAGCTTCAAAAAGTAAGATTCTTTACTCGCCGAGGCGCACGTTCGCGAGCACCGTCCAGCCGTTGCGGCGGGGTAGCGCGTTTGCAAAGCCAATCGCCGGCTTGGTCGTCCAGGGATCTCGGACACCCAGCATGAGGCGGTATGTTCCAGCGATCCCATTTATGTTCGCGTGAGAATGGAAATGGAACGAGCCGGGGAGCCAGGAACGGATGTCTGCTTTCACGGTCCATTGCTGGGCGATCCGTCCTCGGGAGTCCTCAAGCGCCATCTCGACGGGCCAAGGATAGTAGAACGGCGCAACGCCTTGGTTCTGTCCCTTTATTTCCACCTCTAGGTCGCGCCCATCCTGATGCAACTTGATCTCATCCAGTCGATACTCGTACCCCAGTCGTCGAACCATCGCTTGGCTGCGGGCCAGAAGGTCTGGCTCCGTGATGCCGGCGATGGCGGGTGTGTAGGGGCCGATCCAGGAGAAGTGGGCGGCCTCAACTTCCTTCATCGTTAGCGCGAGGTCCGGCCCCAGGAGGCGTTTCGCCGCGTGGGGGACCATTTCGCCACCAAAGGGGACCATCTTCCAGGCGTCTCCGCGGGACGACGCACGGAGGCGAGGCAAGAACTCCCAGTTCTCCTTACCATCCGTGTCTTCCGGAAACATGTCGTCGAAGAAACCGAGCCACTTCTGGCGTCCGCCGTATCCCGATGGGTACCGGTTCATCACCATCTTGTCGGGGAAGGCTTGGTGCGCGGCATCCAAGACAGCTCTGACCGTCGGTTCCTTCGCGAACAGCTCAGTTCGGGGATACGTGTGCCACTCGCCCCAAAACCCGAGGAGGCCGAATTCCACGAAGGCGACACGCGGGTTATGGTCGTACCGGCGGCCCAAGGCCGCGATCAATCGGCGCATGGCGTCCACCATCCGAGGGTCATCATAGTCGGGCGACTCGCCTCCGCCCTCCTCTTTATAGTGGGATACCTTGACCCCTTCAGAGCGCAGCCAATCCGGCAAGCCGGAGGGACTCGAAGGATAGTCGATGTAGACCCGGAAGACGATGTGCTTGCCCCGCGCCGCCTCGGTGTTCCACGTCTTCCGCTCCCATGCGTCGAACGCGTACTGGCCGCGCGCCGGCTCCAGCTCCTTCCATGGCACGTACAGGAACACCATCGAGTAGGGCTGGGTGATGGGGCCTGCGTCGGGATAGCTACACCAGCCTTTGAGCGGATTATCCAAGGGTCCTGGCGCAGGCGCGGGGTGGATGACCTGAGTCGAAGCCAGCAAAAGCGCCGAGAGAATCAACATGTTCTTCTAAACCAAGGCAACCGCCCGAGAGGAGCATCGACGACCGCTTCGCACGGCCCGGAGAAACGCTCGCCCTCTCCGGATATCCACTGCCCGGGGGGAAACACCACCCGTCTCGACCGCGCTCCTGGCTCTAAAACGGGAGCCACGAGCACGTCATTACCGAGAAGAAACTGGTCCGCGACATCCTCGTATCCACCGAAGACGTACGCGAGATGGCGCATGATCGGCTCTCCCGTCGTGGCCGCATGCCGCGCCAATTCAAGGATCTCAGGCACAAACCGAGCCCGAAGCCGCAAGGCACCCAGACAAAAAGATAGGTGCTCAGCATCCAGCACCCGCCAAGGCGCGATGGAAAGCTGGATCATCGGGAAAAGTGCGGAGCATTGGGCGGTTCGCACGAAGAGCTCGGCATCGACCGCCGTTCCGAACGACGTGCCGATATCCCCACCCCCCACCATGTCGGGACACACAAACGCGTGCCCGACCAACCCCTGGGCGAGGCCGTTCGGGATAAGGTCCGCCAACCCATCGCGCCCCCAGCGATGGTGCTTGTCCCGCAACCGCTGGATCGCGGGACCACCTCCGAGCTTCCATGAAGCGCGGTACTCCGACACGCGTCGGCGCGCACCGATACGTCCCCAAGCCTCGCAATGGCCCGCCGGGCTCGTCGGCGAAAAGGCTAGGTCATCGGCCTGGTAAGCATCGACGTCACCGCCGTCCATCTTGAAACCCACAATGCCGTACGTCTCGACCAGTTCGTCGAAACGCGCATCGAGCCACTCGATTGCGCGGGGATGGGTGGCATCCAGCACCGCACTGTGGCCGTTCCACCAGCGGCGAATCGCCACTTCGCCCCTAGAGTCTCGCAACAGGAACCCGCGCCGGGCAAGATCGCGCGCCTCCGCACTGTCCGGACTGACGAATGGAACGATCCAGACCGCAACGGAGAAGCCCATCTCTCGGAGCCGGGTCATCATCGCCTGCGGATCCGGGAAACGGCCGGGATGGAAGCGCCAGACTCCATAGTCCTCGCTCCAGCCATCGTCCAGGATCAAAAGCCCCGGCGCGATGCCGTGATCAAGGATCGACTGGGCGTATGCGAGCACGCCATCCTGGGTTGGCTCGTAGCCCATCTCCATCCAGGTGTTGAATTGCGGGGCAGCAAACGCCACGGGGTCAGGCATCCTTCCCTGCGGGGGAAAGTGGCGACGGCTTGCCGCCTGGCATGCGCCGCGGAGGTCGTGAAACCCTTCTTCCAGTTGGAAGCCCGCCCCTTCCACATGCAAAAACTGGCCGTCGAAGGAAACCTTGAACGGCTCGTCGCTCCACAAAAACCGGCCCTGGTTGGAGAGCAGAAGCGGGGTGGCTTGGTTGCCGCCGTGGTCGCTTCGCAGATCGCGCTCGTAAATCCCGGGCCCGAAGGGCATGCAGGCTCCGTCTTGCACGGCGCCGCCCCACCATCGCTCGCCTTCCCTTAGCCGCAGGCCGGAGGGGAACGAAACCATGGCCTTAGCCTCCATTGGGTGCTTGTCCACTCGGTGGTAGTGCCGGGCCGCGCGTTGGAGGTATCGGCTTAGTGGGAGCCGCCGCGGTCCCGGATGCTCCGGACCTACCGCACCCAAAGAGGGCGAGGAGGGCAACAAGACAGACGATCGTTTTCATGAATATTTAGGGGGCTGGAGCGGTCAGCCTAGATTGGCCCTAAAAGGGCCTTATCTAAGGACTGAATTACCTTCGCATCGCTTTACCCAGGGTAGACCGGCTTCGCATTCGCTACGCCGGTCAACCCTGGGCTGGGGGACGGAACCCCATTCGGGCTTGTCATTACCCACATCTCATGTCCTGCGCGAGTTCAATTCCCCAGAGGATGTCTTGAATTCTGGTCCACCCATCCCAGATGGTTTGCCATCCTGGTTCTCCGTCGGCTTTTCTCCCAAGGAATC
>Ga0207695_10001490_pt1 | contig 39048 bp, 30 predicted proteins | sample KBSC54metaG_FD_184354 | JGI IMG/M metagenome (GOLD analysis project Ga0207695, IMG submission 184354) | Corn rhizosphere microbial communities from Kellogg Biological Station, Michigan, USA - KBS C5-4 metaG (SPAdes) (version 2) | ecosystem: Host-associated > Plants > Roots > Rhizosphere > Soil... | reverse complement strand
CGCGGGAGCCTGAAAGCGCTCTTCCAGGTACTCGGCAATCGCCGACGATTCCGACAGATGGAAATCGCCGTCGCCCAGCGTCGGTACGCGGCGCGTCTGCGAGCATTGCGCGTACTCCGGCAGATGGTTGTGCTGCAGTGTCAGGTCAACGGTGTGCAGCTTGAAGTCGGCTTGTTTTTCGGTCAGCGCAACGAAGGCCGACATGGCGTAGGGACTGATGAATTGCGCGTCAACGTACAGCGCGAAGGGTGACTGGCTCAAACGGATTCTCCTGCGATGGTTTATTGCGTGTGCATTTGCCGGCAAAAGCGCAGCCGGTTGCTGAAGCGAGCGACGCCGGAACGGCGCCGGGGTAATTTCTGGTGGTCAGTTTTTTCCGAATCCGCCGACGCCGTACACATCAGCCTTCGGTCAATTCGGCCTCGTGCAGCATGTCGACGCCCGGCAGGTCGCATGACATCACCGCCTTGCGCACGGCATCGATGGCCGTGTGGCGCGTGAAGCTCTTGCGCCAGGCGATCACCACGCGGCGCGACGGCACCGGCTTGGTGAACGGCACATAGCGCACCGTGCCATCCTTGGTGTGCATGTCGGTCACCGAGGCGCGCGGCAGCACGGTGATGCCGATGCCGGAGGCCACCATGTGGCGGATGGTTTCCAGCGACGAGCCTTCGAAAGTGCGGGCGATGCCGTCGCCCGCGGTCGAGAAGCGCGACATTTCGGGACAGACTTCCAGCACCTGGTCGCGGAAGCAATGGCCGTTGCCGAGCAGCAGCATGGTTTCGGTCTTGAGATCCTGGGCGGTGATCTCCTTCCGTTCGGCCCATTTGTGATTCCTGGGCAGCGCGATGACGAATTCCTCGTCATACAGCGGCTGCACGATCAGGCCATGCTCGGGGAAGGGCAGCGCCATGATGGCGGCGTCGAGTTCGCCCTGGCGCAACAGCTCGATCAGGCGCGTAGTGAAATTCTCTTGCAGGATCAGCGGCATCTGCGGCACGGTCTCGATCATGGTCTTGACCAGGGAAGGCAGCAGGTAGGGGCCGATGGTGTAAATGATGCCCAGGCGCAGCGGGCCGGACAGCGGGTCCTTGTTCTGGCTGGCAATTTCCTTGATGGCGGCGGTCTGTTCCAGCACGCGTTCGGCCTGGGCGACGATCTGGGCGCCGAGCGGCGTGACGGACACTTCGGTGCCGCCGCGTTCAAAGATGACTACGCCGAGCTCATCTTCCAGTTTCTTGATGGCGACCGACAAGGTCGGCTGCGCCACGAAACAGGCTTCGGCGGCATGGCCAAAATGCTTTTGCCGGGCGACGGCGACAATGTATTTGAGTTCGGTGAGTGTCATACGATTTCTGCGAGCTGGTATCCGCAGACTATAGCTCATTTGCGGGCCGCATGCAGGGCGGATGCCGCGTGCTAAAGTTGCCGCCAATGACAGGGGCAACCACGGGATTTGCAGGGATGAAATCGGGTAATAAAACAGGAAAAGCAGCCGCGCTGGCGCTGCTGGCGGCAGGCACCTGGATGGATGTGTGCGGACCGGCTCATGCCGCCGGCGATGTCGTCGCCGGCAAGGCGGCCTTCGCCAAATGCGCCAGCTGCCATCAGATCGGACCGGCGGCACGCGCCGGCTTCGGACCGCAACTCAACGGCATCGTCGGTCGCCCGGCGGCGGCGACCAAGGACTATCGCTACTCGGCGGCGATGCAGAATTCGCGCATCGTCTGGACCGAAGATAAGCTGCGCGCTTTCATGAAGTCGCCCGGCGACGTCGTTCCGGGCACCAAAATGCGTTTCTGGGGCATCGGCAACGCGCAGGACCTGGACAACCTGCTGGCGTACATGAAGACTTTCCCCTGACGCCTATTTCTTGAGTTCGTCAGGCGCACATTTCGTCACCGTCTGCTCGACTTGCAGGCGCAGGTGCACGCCGTTGATGTCGATGTCGCGCTGCAGCGGCGGTTGCCAGTTGAGGACGCCGCGTTCCGCCGTCCTCTTCAGCTCCTCGATGCAGGAAGGCGTCACCATCAGCTTGCCGGCCAGTTGCCAAGCGGCGGCTCCGGCGCCGGACGACGCGAACAGGGCCGGCATGCTGTTGTCGTCGAACACCAGCACCTGTTCCGCGCCGGCCGGATCCGGTTTGACCAGATAGGCGTCGCACTGGCGGTCGCCGCGCGTCATGCAGGACGGCAGGCTCCATCGTTGCCTGTCGTTGCGCCAGTTCTGCGCGACGAATCCTTTCGGCAATTGCCCGCCTGCAGGGTGCACGCGAATGTTCTTCGCCGCGTCGGGTGCGATCTCGTTGAGTTCCTCCCTGTTCCAGCGGTTGCTGCTGGTCAGCGCCAGTCGCGCTTTCTCTTCTACCGCGGCAGGGTAGTGGCCATTTTTTGGTTCGCTCATGCGCTTTAGTTCCTGCACGCCGAAACGTGCGCCATCGAAGCGCAGGAAATGGAAATCGAAACGTTCCGGCACAGTTTTCCCGGAGGCCAGGCGATGCAGCTGGTCGGCCACGGCGATGCGCGCCGGATCCGCCAGCGGCGACAGGAGTGCCAGGAACACCACGAGGATGGCGAAACTCGCCAGCACATTGGTCGACGCGATGCGCTGCAGCCGGTCGCGCTTGCTCAGGGCGGCAAGTGCATAGCCCGCCGCATACATGGCGGCCACCAGCGCGCACGTTGCCGCCGCCACGCGGCTCACGGTCCAGCCGTATTCGGCCACGCGCAAGCCCAGCGAATACACCGCCAGCAAGACCAGCGGCGCCGGCAGCAGGCAGGCAACGCGCAGGCACGCCGTGAAGAAACGATGGGTGTGCGCCGTCAGGTGATTGCCGTCCTGATAGACCGTGTTGATCAGCACCACCAGCAGCGCAGCGGCGCCAAGCAGCACGTGCGTGGCGCGCCGCGTCTGCCACAACGGTTCCAGGCCGGTGGCGAGAATACTCAGCAGGAAGGCGCCGATCACCACAGTCGCCATCGGCAGCAGCCAGGACAGCAAGGTCAGCAGCAGCTTGCGGATGCCGGCGACGATTTGCGGCCGCACGTCGCTCAGGTGCAGCGCCGACGAGAAAGCCAGCGTGGTGACGGGGATGTTGAACCAGCTCTTTTCCAGCAGTCTGCCGAGGAAGTCGAGCTTGATCAGCGAAAACAGCGCGTTGCCGGTTTCCAGCACCAGCCAGAACAGGCCGGTGAACAGCGTTGCGAACAGCAGCTGCACCAGCAGCTTCCACGCCATTTCAAAATAGCTGCGGTAGGTCGCGATGCGCCTGCCATCGGCGTCGCCGGCCAGCATCATGGCTTGCGCGATGAACAGCCCGGCCACGGCGAGCAGGAACAGCGTGGCCGAAGGCAGGACCTCAGGGCGGCCGTCCGTGTTGGCATCGCAACAGGCCTTGCCGGTGGATGCCGATGGCAAGGATGTCAGCAACGACGACAGATCGGCGCGCCAGGCGTCATAGACGCCCAGTCCGCACAGGATCACGGCCAGCGCGGCCAGCCAGATCAGCAGATTGCGTCGAGACAGATGGCCGATGCCGGACACCGCGATGATCGGCAGGAACGCCGCCAGCATCAGTGCCGGAACGAACAGCAGCGGCTGCATCGCCAGACCGGTCTTGGCGTTCCAGCTTGAATACAGTGCATACAGCAGCACGCCTTGCGCCACTCCCAGCGCGATGCGCATGCGGCCGGACAAGATGCTTGCCGGAGAGTGCAGGATGTCGTTGTCATCCGGCGATGCGTTGTTGGGCAGGGCAGTGGACATGATGGCTCCGTTGGAAAACGCTAATGTCGTTGAAGTCGACCGGCTTGTAAATGCGTCGACGGAGTGTGCGTCAGAAAGCCGCCCAGTGTCGTCAAACTTTAAGGAAATCTTCTTTGCCGCCCAGCCAGCGCTGCAAATGCGCATCGACGATGGCGTCGTCATTGTGCAGCAGCGTCTGCGCCAGGTTGCGCGCCTTTTCCACCAGCCATTGATCGGTGGCGAGATCGGCGAAACGCAGCAGCGCTTCGCCCGACTGGCGCGCACCGAGGAATTCGCCGGGGCCGCGGATTTCGAGGTCGCGGCGGGCGATTTCAAAACCGTCGGCGGTTTCGCGCATGGTCATCAGGCGTTGTTTTGCAGTGCCGCCGAGCGGGCTCTGGTACAGCAGGATGCAGGCGCTGGCGGCGGCGCCGCGACCCACGCGTCCGCGCAACTGGTGCAGCTGCGACAGGCCGAAGCGTTCGGCGTGCTCGATCACCATCAGTGACGCATTGGGCACGTCGACGCCGACTTCGATCACGGTGGTGGCGACCAGCACGTGGATCTCGCCGCGGCTGAAGGCGTCCATCACGTCCTGCTTTTCCGCTTGCTTGAGGCGGCCGTGGACCAGGCCGATGCGCAGGTCAGGCAAGGCCTCGGCCAACATGGAATAGGTGTCGGTCGCGGTCTGCAGTTGCAGCGCTTCGGACTCTTCGATCAGCGGACAGACCCAGTACACCTGGCGGCCTTCCAGGGCGTTGGCGTGCACGCGCGCGATCACTTCCTCGCGGCGGTTCTGGTCGATGGTGCGCGTGACGATGGGCGTGCGGCCGGGCGGCAGCTCGTCGATCACCGAGACTTCCAGGTCGGCATAGTAGGTCATGGCCAGCGTACGCGGGATCGGCGTGGCCGACATCATCAGCTGATGCGGCACGGTTTGCAGCGGGGAGTTGATGTCCGCAGCGTCCGCCGTATCGTCGCGCGCCTTGTTGCGCAGCGCCAGCCGTTGGCCGACGCCGAAGCGATGCTGTTCGTCGACGATCACCAGGCCGAGTTTCCGGAACTGGACATTGTCCTGGATCAGCGCATGGGTGCCGATGACCAGGCGTGCCTCGCCGGATTCGATGAGTGCGTTGGCTTCGGCTTTCTCTTTCTTCTTGAGGCTGCCGGTGAGCCAGGCGACCTTGACGCCGAGCGGCTCCATCCAGGCGGCGATCTTGCGGAAATGCTGGTCGGCCAGGATTTCGGTCGGCGCCATCAGCACCGCCTGGAAGCCGCTGTCGATGGCCTGTGCGGCCGCGACGGCGGCGACCACGGTCTTGCCGCTGCCGACGTCGCCTTGCAGCAATCGCTGCATCGGGAAGGATTCCTGCAGGTCGTGGCGGATTTCTTCCAGTACGCGTTGCTGAGCGCCGGTCAGCTTGAACGGCAGCTGCTTGATGAAGGCCTTGGAAATCTTGCCGATGGTCGGCAGCGCGCTGGCGTTGCGTGCGCGCCGCGCGGCCTGGGCGCGCTTGAGCGACAATTGCTGCGCCAGCAGTTCGTCGAACTTCATGCGGATCCAAGCCGGATGGGAACGTTCTTCGAGCGCGTATTCGTCGACGTCGGTGGGCGGGTTGTGCAGCTGGCGCACCGAGGCTTCGAAACCGTCCAGCTTGAGTTCGGCCAGCAGCGCCGGCGGCAGCGTGTCGCGCCAATCGATGCGCGACAGCGCGCCGGCGATGGCCTTGCGCAGGTAGGCTTGCGACAGGCCTTCGCCGGCCGGATAGACGGGGGTGAGCGCAGTCGGCAGCGGCGCGCCTTCGAGCACGACCTTGTAAGTGGGATGGACCATTTCGGCGCCGAAGAAGCCGTGCCGCAGTTCGCCGCGTACCCGCACCCGCACGCCTTCGGCCAGTTGCGTGGCCTGGCTGCCGTAGAAATTGAGAAAGCGCATCACCAGCGGGCCGCTGTCGTCGGCAATCGTCACGACCAGTTGGCGGCGCGGGCGGAACTGGACATCGCTCTTGGTGACCACGCCTTCGACCTGCACCATCTGCGTGCCGCGCAGGCTGGCGTCGTGGATGCTCATGACCTGGGTTTCATCCTCGTAGCGCAACGGCAGGTGCAGCGCCAGGTCCATGTCCGAACGCAGGCCCAGTTTGGCCAGCTTGTTCAGGGCTTTCTGGGCGTTGCTCAGCGGCGGGGCGCTCTTGGCGGCCTTGGCCGCAGTCGCCATCTTCGTGCTGTCGGCAGAAGCTTTCTTCTTCGGTGCTGGCATGCAGAGGGGGTTTCTATGTCGAGAAAGCGTAAAATAGAGGGTTCGGCGCTATTTTACTGCGCTTTTACTGTGCTTATTTACAGTATTTGTTACAGTATTTGATGCTTTGCCGCTTTCATTGCCAATTTTCATGTATTCACTTTCCGATTTCGATTTCGACTTGCCGCCCGGCTTGATCGCCCAGCTTCCGCTGGCCGAGCGTAGCGCCTCGCGCCTGCTGGAGGTCAACGGTGCGAGCCTGACCGATCGCCGCTTCGCCGATGTGGTCGACCTGTTGGCGCCCGGCGATTTGCTTGTCTTTAACAATACCCGCGTGCTCAAGGCGCGCTTCTTCGGCGTCAAGGAAACCGGCGGCAAGGTCGAGGTGCTGATCGAACGCGTGCTCGACAATCGCAGCGTGCATGCGCAGGTGCGCGCCTCCAAGTCGCCGCCGCCGGGCACCAGCATCCGCCTGGCCGATGCCTTCGACGTGATCGTCGGCGAGCGTTACGGCGAGTTCTATACGCTGCAATTCCCGTCGGATGTGTTCGAACTGCTGGAGCAATACGGCAGTCTGCCGTTGCCGCCGTATATTGAACATGCAGCCGACAAGTTCGACGAGACGCGCTATCAAACCGTGTACGCGAAAGAGCCGGGTGCGGTTGCCGCGCCGACGGCGGGTCTGCATTTCGACGAAGCCTTGCTGGCGCAACTGAAGGCGAAAGGCATCGACACCGGCTTCGTCACGCTGCACGTCGGCGCCGGCACCTTCCAGCCGGTGCGCGTGGAGAATTTGTCCGAACACAAGATGCACAGCGAGTGGTACACCATCGCGCAAGAGACGGTGGACAAGGTGCGCGCGGTGAAGGCGGCGGGCGGCAAGATCGTTGCCGTCGGCACCACCAGCATGCGCGCGCTGGAGTCAGCTTCGCAGTCGGGCACGCTGGAAGCCGGCAGCGCCGATACGAAGCTGTTCATCACGCCGGGCTATACCTTCAAAACGGTGGACCGCCTGATCACCAATTTCCACCTGCCCAAGTCGACGCTGCTGATGCTGGTCTCTGCCTTCGCCGGCTACGACAACATCCGTGCGGCGTACGCGCACGCCATCGCGCAGCAATATCGTTTCTTCAGCTATGGCGACGCCATGCTTTTAACTTGTGACGCTTTTAACGCCTAACTATGCTTGAATTTACCCTGCTCAAAACCGACGGCAACGCCCGTCGCGGCCGCGTCAAACTGAACCACGGCGTGGTTGAGACACCAATCTTCATGCCGGTCGGCACCTACGGTTCCGTCAAGGCGATGTCGCCGCTGGAGCTGAAAGAGATCGACGCCCACATCATCCTCGGCAACACCTTCCACCTGTGGCTGCGCCCCGGCCTGGAGGTGATGGCCAAGTTCGGCGGGCTGCACGGCTTCATGGGCTGGGACAAACCGATCCTGACTGACTCCGGCGGCTTCCAGGTGTTCTCGCTGGGCGACATGCGCAAGATCACGGAAGAGGGCGTGCACTTCGCCTCGCCGATCAACGGCGACAAGTTGTTCCTGTCGCCGGAAGTATCGATGCAGATCCAGCGCGTGCTGAACTCCGACATCGTCATGCAGTTCGACGAATGCACGCCGTATGAAATCGACGGCCGTCCCGCCACCCAGGTCGAAGCTGCGCAATCGATGCGCATGTCGTTGCGCTGGGCCAAGCGTTCGCGCGATGAGTTCCAGAAGGGCGAGAATCCCAATGCACTGTTCGGCATCGTGCAGGGTGGCATGTTCGAAACCCTGCGCGACGAATCATTGGCCGGACTGAATGAGCTCGATTTCGACGGCATCGCCATCGGCGGCCTGTCGGTCGGCGAGCCGAAGGAAGACATGATGCGCGTGCTGGAACACATCGGCCCGCGCCTGCCCGCCGACAAGCCGCATTACCTGATGGGCGTCGGCACGCCGGAAGATCTGGTCGCCGGCGTGGCCAGCGGCGTCGACATGTTCGACTGCGTGATGCCGACGCGCAATGCGCGCAACGGCTGGCTGTTCACGCGCTTCGGCGACATCAAGATCAAGAACGCGCGTTACAAGGAAGACACCAAGCCGCTCGATGAAACCTGCGATTGCTACGCCTGCAAGAACTTCTCGCGCGCCTACCTGCATCACCTGCACCGCACCGGCGAAATACTCGGTGCACGCCTGAACACGATACACAACCTGCACTACTACCTGCAGATCATGAAGGAAATCCGCGCCGCCATCGACGACGGACAGTTCCAGCAGTTCGTCGCCAAGTTCAAGGAAGACCGCGCGCGGGGCGCCTGATCAGACCGGCGGCATTGTTTCCGGCGACATGATTGCGCCGGGATGCAACACCACGCTGGCCGCCAGCGCGCAGCCTGCTTCGGCTGAGGCGATGGCGGAAGCGCCTTGCCGGCGCGCCGCCAGATAAGCGGCGTTGAAGGAATCTCCCGCAGCGGTCGTGTCGACCGCCACCACTTTTTGCGTGATCACTGCTTGCGCCGTCTCCATGTCGGCGGCTTGCACCAGGCAACCCTGCTCCCCCAGCTTCACCACCACTTCACCGACGCCTGCGGCGCGCGTACGCTGCAGGCAGGCTTGCGCGTCGACGTCGCCATGCAGGGCAGTTTCGTCGTCGAGCGTGACCAGCGCGTGGCTTGCCTGCGCCAGCGCCAGCCGCGTCCAGTGCAAGGCTTCGTCACGCGTCTCCCACAGGGGGGGGCGGTAATTACTGTCGAACGCCACCCAGCCGCCGTGGGTGCGCACTGCTTGTGCCAGTCCGAGCAGGCGACGACGGCGCGCAGGATCGAGGATGGCCAGCGTGATGCCGGAGAAATACAGCAAGCCGCAGTGCGCCGCCTGCTGCATGAGCGTATCGGCATGGGCATCGTCGAGCATGTGGCGCGCCGCCGATTGCTGGCGCCAGTAAAGAAAGGAGCGCTCGCCGGCAGCGTTGGTTTCGATCCAGTACAGGCCGGGCAGGGCGCCCGGATGCGTGGCCATCAGATCGGTGCCGAGATTCTGGTATGCGATCGCATGGCGCAGTGAAGCGCTGATGCTGTCGTCGCCGGTAGCGGAGATGAATTGGCTCCGGGCTTGCGTGCTGCGGCGATGGAAATACACGGCGGTGTTGTAGACATCTCCGGAAAACGATTGCGCCATCGCGCGCGGCATGTGTTGGTGTTCGTGCCGCGGCAGGGGCTGTGTCGGCCGCAACTCGATCATGCATTCGCCGATGAACCAGGCTTGCGTTGTCGTCATGGGTTTTTCTTATGTATCTCTCGGGGCAATAAAAATGCCGCACGGCGTGCGGCATTGCAGGGAGCGAACCGTGCTTACCAGTTCCACACCGTGCCGTCGCGCAGGCGGCAGGTCGGCAGATAGGCGCGCTCATAAGGGAATTTGAGCGCGGCCGATTCGTCGATGTCCACGCCCAGTCCCGGCGCATCCGGCAGCACCAGGTAGCCCTTGTCGAAGTAGTAGCCATGCGGGAAGACCGCGTCGGTTTCCGGCGTGTGACGCATGTATTCCTGAATGCCGAAATTCGGCACCCACATGTTGAAGTTGAGCGCCGCCGCCATGCTCACCGGCGACAGGTCGGTGGCGCCGTGGCAACCGGTGTGCACCTGGTACAGCGAGGCGAGATCGGCGATGCGGCGCAGGTGCGTGATGCCGCCGGCGTGGACCACGGTGGTGCGGATGTAGTCGATCAGCTGGTTCTGGATCAGGTCCTTGCAGTCCCAGATCGAACTCATGATCTCGCCCACGGCCAGCGGCGTGGTGGTGTGCTGGCGAATCAGCTTGAAGGCTTCCTGGTTCTCTGCCGGAGTGGCGTCTTCCATCCAGAACAGCTTGAACTGCTCCAGCGATTTTCCCAACTGCGCCGCTTCAATCGGTTTCAGGCGGTGATGGCAATCGTGCAGCAGATGATGATCGCTGCCGTATTTGACGCGCACCTTTTCAAACAGGTCGGGTGTGTGGCGCAGGTACAGCGGCGTGTCCCAGATTTCTTCGTCGGGCAGGCCCTTGTCGGCCGGTTCGTAGTACATGTTGCCCTTGCCGACGCCGTAGGCCTTGTCCAGCCCAGGTACGCCCGATTGCACGCGGATTGCCTTGTAGCCCATGTCGATGTAGTGGCCGACGGCGTCCAGCGCCTCGGCGTGGTCGCGGCCGTTGGCGTGGCCGTAGACCATCACGGCGTCGCGGCTCTTGCCGCCCAGCAGCTGATAGACCGGCAGGTTGGCGGCCTTGCCCTTGATGTCCCACAGCGCCATGTCGACGGCGGCGATGGCGGTCATGGTGACCGGGCCGCGGCGCCAGTAGCCGCCGCGATACAAGTATTGCCAGGTGTCTTCGATGCGCGAGGCGTCGCGGCCGATCAGGCAGGGAATGATGTGGTCTTCAAGATAGGATTTGACCGCGAGTTCGCGTCCATTGAGGGTGGCGTCGCCAATACCGTAAATGCCCTGGTCGGTTTCTATCTTGAGTGTGACGAAGTTGCGGCCCGGGCAGGTCACGATGACCTTGGCGCTGAGGATCTTCATGGATGCGATTTCCTTGTCTCGGTGCCGGACGGTCCGGATTGCGTTGCCGGGCGTCCCGCTGTTCTGATGAAAAATAAATTTGGTCTAACCAATATTGATTATGGCATTCCAATTTGCTTGTTGCAACACCGGCTTCAGCGGGAATGCCCGTCAGGGTGTGTTTTTAAGCCACAGATTGGTCTGCATAATCGTTGACATGGTTAGACCAAAATGAGAATATCGCTGAAATTGGTAAGCCACTGTTTGCTTTGAACGCTGCTTTTCTATACAGTGGATAGACCAATTTAAAGCAAAAAAGAGGGTTTTATGGCAGCAGATCGTCAGAGTCGATCATCAGCCGCAAATGTGGATACGGCAGTAAAGGCAGTCAAAAAAGCAGCGCGTTCAGAATTGTTGGAACCAGTTTCAGCGCCGGAGCGCTCGTATCAGCGGCTGGCGGAGCAGATTGCGGATCTGATCCTGCAGGGTGAGTTCAAGGTCGGCGAACGACTGCCTTCCGAACGTAGCCTGGCGGAGCGGTTTGAAATCAGCCGCACCTCGGTGCGCGAAGCGATCATCGCGCTGGAAGTGCAGGGACTGGTGGAAGTGCGCGGCGGTTCGGGGATTTATGTGTGCGACGCGGCGACCAAGCCGGTCGGCTTCATTCCCGACGGCGGTGCCGGCCCGTTCGAATTGTTGCGTGCGCGCTGGGTGATTGAATCGGAAGTGGCGGCATTGGCGGCGCAGAACCGCACCGACGCCGACATCGACAAGATTTATGCGCAGCTGGCGGCGATGGGGCGCAACTTCAACGATAAGCTGGCCAACGAGGCGGATGACCGGCTGTTCCATATTCGCATCGCCGAAGCCAGCGGCAACAGCGTAATGGCGCAGGTCGTCACGGCATTGTGGGATCAGTTGCGCGGCGTGTTGTGGAAGAAGCTGGAAGAACATTTCCACACGCCGCAATTGCGCGAAGCTTCGCTCGAAGAGCACCAGAAGGTGTTCGACGCGCTGGTGGCGCGCGATCCGGTTGCTGCGCGCGACGCGATGCGCGAGCACCTGGAGCGGGTGATGAACGAATTCAAGAAAGCATGGCGGTAGAACCTGTTTCTCCGCCATGTTGATGCAGCGTCCCGCAGAGGACGTCACACATGACGGAGACAGCGATGAAAACAATCAGCAACTGCACATCCTTGTGCGCATTCCCGCCCTTCACATAGGACGCGGCCTGAACTGATCAGCGCCGCGCCAGCGGCGTTCCCCTTTTGATTACGCAAGCATTGCAGCAGGCTCGTCCTGCCGCAAGGGGAAGTTTTACGTCTGCGATCGACGTCTGTGGGCCCATGGCAGGCAGCCGGGCCGCGCAACAGTTTTGAATCCGGTCTCGCCCCGCAGGCCGGAATCAATTTAGGGCGGAGCAATACCGCAATCATCCAAGAAGAGGAGAGGAAATGAAATTACGACGCAGTTGGGTAATGGGAGGACTGGCCATCGCCGCCGCAGGCGCATCGGTGCAGGCATCCGCACAGAGCAGCGTGACGATCTACGGTGCGCTCGACAACGCGCTGGTCTACACCAACAATCAGGGCGGACTGCACAATCTGTACCTGCGCACCGGCAACCTGGCCGCCAGCAAGATCGGCTTCAAGGGGGCCGAAGACCTTGGCGGCGGATCGCAGGCGATCTTCACGCTGGAAAACGGTTTTGACATCAACACCGGCGCGATGAGTTCGGCCAACACGCTGTTCAATCGCCAGTCCTTCGTCGGCCTGACCAACAGCAGCTACGGCACCGTCACCACCGGCCGCCAGTACACGCCTTACTTCCTGTACGTTGGCGCCATCGGCCCAACCAGCGTGCTGACCGGCGCCACCGGCGCCCATCCGGGCGACGTTGACGGCCTTGACACCACCGTGCGCATCAGCAATTCGGTGACTTACTCGTCGCCGGTGTTCGGCGGCGCGCAAGTCAGCGCGCTGTACGGCTTCGGCGAGACCGCCGGCAGCACCTCGACCGGCAATACTTACAGCCTTGCATTCAAGTACGACGTGAGTGCCTGGAATTTTGCCTTGGGCTACCAGCGCCTGAAGAATGGGTCCGGTCCGGCCAATGCCTGGAACTCCACAGCTTCCGGTAGTTTCTCCACATCGGCAATCAATAACGGCTATGTGTCTTCGGACAACGTGCAGATGCTCGCCGGCGCGCTGCGCTACACCATCGACAAGTGGATGGTCGGCGCCAACTACGCCAACGCGCAGTACAAGCCGGGCAACGGTTCACTGTTCACGCAGAAAGCCACTTTCCAGACGCTGGGCCTGATCACGACCTACCAGCTGACGCCGCAAGTGGCGCTGGCCGGCGGTTACAGCTATACCTTCGAGAAGTCCGCCAACGGCATCAGCGATCCGGCGAAATACCATCAGATCGCCTTGGAGCAGACCTATTCGTTCTCCAAGCGTTCGGCGATCTACTTCCTGGAAGCGTATCAGCTGGCGCGCGGCAAGACCCTGGGTAAAACTGCCGGCAGCATTGTCGATGCCGTGGCCGTGGTCGGCGATTCACAAAACGGTTCGCCATCGTCGGGACGCAACCAGGCTGTGCTGATGGTTGGTTTCCGTCATCTGTTCTGAGCTGGATTCGACGCTGAGTCCGCAGTAGATTTTTTGTAGGTCAACATCCCCTGAAGCTTGAGGTTAACATCCGGTCGGGCCCTGCCCGCCGGATGTTTTTTTATGCCGCATCGCCCAGCTTTCGCCATTCTCCGACCTGCGCGCGCAACGCGCGCCGGATCACCTTGCCGGTGGTCGTCATCGGCAACTCATCGACAAAGAAAATTTCGCGTGGATATTCGTGCGCAGCCAGCTTCACCTTGACGTGTTCCTGGATCTCGCGCTTGAGCTGGTCGTCGCCGGTGACGCCGTCGTTGAGCACGATCACGGCCACCACGATTTCGGTCCGCTGCGGATCGGGCGAGCCGATCACCGCGACCATCTTGACGGCGGCGTGCTGCAGGATGTTGTCCTCGATTTCGCCGGGGCCGATGCGGTAGCCGGCCGAGGTGATGACATCGTCGTCGCGGCCGACGAAACGGATGTAACCCTCATCGTCCATGCAGCCGGTGTCGCCGGTCAGGAGCCAGTCGCCGACAAACTTGTCGGCGGTGGCTTGCGGATTGTTCCAGTACTGCAGGAACATCACCGGGTCGGGGCGCTGCACGGCGATGTTGCCGTCGCTGCCCGCGGGCAGCACGTGGCCGTCGGCGTCGACGATGGCCAGTGTATGCCCGGGTGCGGCGCGGCCGATGGCGCCTGGGCGGCAGGGCATGACGGCGGCGTTGGACGACACCGTCATGTTGCATTCGGTCTGGCCGTAGAACTCGTTGATGGTGAGGCCGAAGGTCTTGCGGCCCCAGTCGAGCAATTCGGCGCCGAGCGACTCGCCGCCGCTGGCGACCGAGCGCAGCTGGAAGCGCCAGCGCTTCTCGGGATCGGCGACCGTGCGCATCATCTTCAATGCGGTCGGCGGCAGGAAGGTGTTGCGCACGCCATGGTCCTGCAGCAGCTGGAAGGCCGCTTCGCCGGTGAATTTTTCAAAGCGATGCGCCACCACGGCGACGCCGTGATGCCAGGCCGGCAGCAGCACGTCGAGCAGGCCGCCGATCCAGGCCCAGTCGGCCGGTGTCCAGATGCGGTCGCCTTCCAGCGGGAACAAATTGTGCGACATTTCCACGCCCGGCAGATGGCCGAGCAGCACGCGGTGCGCATGCAGTGCGCCTTTGGGCTGGCCGGTGGTGCCGGAGGTATAGATGATGACGGCCGGATCGTCGGCTTTGGTCGGCACCGGCGTCAGGTCGCTGCAGGCGTGTTTCAGCGCCTGGTGCAGGTCGACCGTGCCGTCGAAGGCGCCATCAATCGTGAAGATGGTTTTCAGCGCCGGCAAGCGCTCGCGGATGCCGGCCAGCTTGGCGGCGCCGATCGCGTTGGTCACCACCACGCGCGCGCCGCTGTTGTGCAGCCGGTATTCGAGCGCTTCCGCGCCGAACAGGGCAAACAGCGGAATCGCAATCGCGCCGATCTTGTAGGCGGCGACGTGTGCCATGGCGGTTTCGGGAGCTTGCGGCAGCAGGATGCCGATGCGGTCGCCGACGCCGGCACCGGCCGAGAGCAGCAGGTTGGCAAGGCGATCCGAGCTTTCCTTGATTTCGCCGAAGCTGTAGTCGCGGCTGGCGCCGTCGGCGTCGACGTGGATCAGCGCCAGCTTGCCGGGTTCGCGCAGCGCCCATTTGTCGCAGACGTCGATGCCGATGTTGTAGTGTTCGGGAATGTCCCAGCGGAAGGCGTTGCGGATGTCCTGATAGGGCCGGGCGACAATGGGCAGCATGGTAAGACGGTCTCCTGATTTTTGTAAGTTTGCTTTGTAGTTGCTTGTTAATGTAACCCCGCGCCCCCATGTTGGCGATGCCGTTATGGCAATTTTTTCCTTCCGGCAAGCCTATTTCTCCCGGTTGAAGGCGCTTTCGCCTGTTTCGGCCGCTTCGGAATGGGGTATGCGCCCGGCGCAATGCTAAAATGCGGGGCTATTTTTTAAACAACCATTTGGAGCGACACGTGTTTATTTCCGATGCAATTGCACAAACCACTGCTGCAGGCCCAGGCGGCCTGATGGGTAATCTGACCAGCTTCCTGCCCATCATCCTGATGTTCGTTGTGTTGTACTTCCTGATGATCCGTCCTCAGATGAAGCGTCAAAAAGAACAAAAGGCCATGATGGAAGCACTCGCCAAGGGCGACGAAGTCGTGACCTCCGGCGGCCTGCTGGGCAAGATCGTCAAGGTCAGCGATGCCTACATCACCGTTGAAGTATCCGAAGGCAATGAAGTCGTCGTGCAAAAAGCCGCGATCACCACGTTGCTGCCGAAGGGCACCCTCAAGGGTCTGTAAGTCTGTAATACGGCCTTACGGCTGACAGGGCGCATTCTGCCGCGTGCGGATGCGCCCTTGTTTTGAACCAGTCCATCCGGACGTTCATCATCAACGCTGAATTACTATGAATCGTTATCCTCTCTGGAAGTACGTCTTAATCGTCATCGCCCTGCTGTTCGGCACGCTGTATACGCTGCCCAACTTCTTCGGCGAATCGCCTGCCGTGCAGATCAGCAGCGCCAAGTCCACCATCAAGGTCGACAGCGCCGTCGCCGAACGCGTGCAACAGATCCTGCAACAGGGCAGCCTTGCACCAGAGAGCGTCGCATTCGACAACAGCAGCGCGCCGTCCGTACGTGCCCGGTTCGCCAATACCGACACCCAGTTCAAGGCCAAGGCCCTGCTGGAAAAAGGCCTGAACACCGATCCCTCCGATCCGACTTACATCGTCGCCTTCAACCTGCTGCCGAATACGCCGCAGTGGCTGCAAAGCCTGCACGCCTTCCCGATGTACCTGGGCCTGGACTTGCGCGGCGGGGTGCACTTCCTGATGCAGGTTGACGTGAAGGCGGTGCTGAACAAGCGCCTGCAAGGCCTGCAATCGAGCGTGCGCAGCGTGCTGCGCGACAAGAACATTCGCCATAACGGCATCAACCGCAACGGCGACCGCATCGAAATCCTGTTCCGCGATGCCGACACCCGCGACAAGGCGAAAAGCGCCCTGGCCGCCGACGTGTCCGAACTGGCGCTGGCCGACAGCGGCAGCGGCGACGACCTCAAGGTGATCGCGACACTGCGTCCGGAAGCACTCAAGCAGACCCAGGAAGACGGCGTCAAGCAAAACATCTCGACCCTGTCCAAGCGCGTCAACGAACTCGGCGTGGCCGAACCGATCATCCAGCGCCAGGGCGCTGACCGCATCGTGGTCCAGCTGCCGGGCGTGCAGGATGTCTCGCGCGCCAAGGACATCATCGGCCGCACCGCCACGCTGGAAGTGCGCATGGTTGACGACTCGGTTGCCCGCGGCACCGAAGAAACCGCCGCCGTGCCGTTCGGCTCAGAACTGTTCAAGATCGGCAAGGGCGCACCCGTGGTGCTGTACAAGGAACCGGTCCTGACCGGCGACTACATCTCCAACGCCTCCGCCAGCTTCGACGAAAACCACCAGCCTTCGGTCAGCATCGACCTCAACGGCGACGGCGGCCGCAAGATGCGCGACGCCACCCGTGAAAAAGTCGGCAAGGCCATGGCCATCGTGCTGTTCGAAAAAGGCAAGGGCGAAGTCCTGACGGTGGCGACCATCCGCTCCGAACTCGGCTCGCGCTTCCAGATCACCGGCATGGGTTCGGCGGAATCGTCGAGCGACCTGGCGCTGCTGCTGCGCGCCGGTTCGCTGGCCGCACCGATGGACATCATCGAAGAACGCACCATCGGCCCGCAACTGGGTGCTGAAAACATCCGCAAGGGCTTCGACGCGACCCTGTACGGTTTTGCCGCGATGGCCATCTTCATGATCGTGTACTACCAGTTGTTCGGTCTGTTCAGCGCGCTGGCGCTGTCGGTCAACGTGCTGCTGCTGGTGGCGGTGCTGTCGACGCTGCAAGCCACGCTGACCTTGCCCGGTATCGCAGCGATTGCGCTGGCGCTGGGTATGGCGATCGACTCCAACGTGCTGATCAATGAGCGTATCCGCGAAGAACTGCGTAACGGCAATTCGCCGCAGGCGGCGATTTCCATCGGTTTCGACCGCGCCTGGGCGACCATCCTCGACTCCAACGTGACGACGCTGATCGCCGGCCTGGCGCTGTTGATTTTCGGTTCCGGTGCGATCCGCGGTTTCGCGGTGGTCCACTGCCTGGGCATCCTGACGTCGATGTTCTCGGCTGTGTTCTTCTCGCGCGGCCTGGCCAACCTGTGGTACGGCCGCAAGAAAAAACTGACCAGCCTGGCCATCGGCCAGATCTGGAAGCCGCAAGACAAGACCGACGGCAAAGTGGTCGACACCAAATAAGCGCAGCAGCACCAACAGAGCGATCGACGTGATCCAATGCGCCTTGGCCGGATGACCGGACAAGGCGCAGAACAGAAAGGTATGTGATGGAATTTTTCCGCATCAAAAAAGATATCCCCTTCATGCGCCATGCGCTGATCTTCAACGTCATCTCGGCGCTGACGTTCGTGCTGGCGGTGTTTTTCCTGTTGTCGCGCGGGCTGCATTTCTCGATCGAGTTCACCGGCGGCACGGTGATGGAAGTCGCCTATCCGAAGGCGGCCAACATCGAAAACATCCGCAAGTCGGTTGAAGGCCTCGGTTTCACCGACACGCAGGTGCAAAGCTTCGGCACCGCGCAGGACGTGATGATCCGCCTGCCGGCGCAACACGGCGTCAACTCGGCCCAGCAAAGCGAAAAAGTGATCACCGCGCTCAAGGCGCAGGACCCCGACGTCCAGCTGCAGCGCGTTGAATTCGTCGGCCCGCAGGTCGGCGACGAACTCGCGCATGACGGCCTGATGGCGCTGGGCATGGTGGTGATCGGTATCGTGATCTACCTGGCCTTCCGTTTCGAATGGAAATTCGCGGTCGCCGCCGTCATCGCCAACTTGCATGACGTCGTGATCATTCTTGGTTTCTTCGCCTTCTTCCAGTGGGAGTTTTCGCTCACGGTGCTGGCGGCGGTGCTGGCGGTGCTGGGTTACTCGGTCAATGAGTCGGTGGTGGTGTTCGACCGGGTGCGCGAAGCATTCCGCGATCGCCGCTACGGCAAGCTGAGCGCGCCGGAAGTCCTGAACCATGCGATCACCAGCACCATTTCGCGCACCATCATCACCCACGGCAGCACTGAAATGATGGTCTTGTCGATGCTGATCTTCGGCGGCCCGACCCTGCATTACTTTGCCGTGGCGCTGACCATCGGCATCTTGTTCGGTATCTATTCGTCGGTGTTCGTCGCCGCCGCCATCGCCATGTGGCTGGGCGTCAAGCGCGAAGACCTGATCAAGCCGGCCAAGCCGAAAGACGAGACCGACGGCGCCGTGGTATAAGTTTTCCACGCGTAAGGTTTGTACTGCCGCAGGCTGTTTCTCAGGAAACAGCCTGTTTTACTTTTGTCATGCGGATAACCACCATGTCTAACACTGAACCTGTCGTTGCTTCCAACGACGCCGATATCGATTTCGACCGCCGCTTCGGCGGCATCGCCCGCCTGTACGGCGCGCAAGGCCTGGCGCGTTTTCGCGCGGCGCATGTCTGCGTGGTCGGCGTCGGCGGCGTCGGCTCATGGATCGTTGAAGCATTGGCGCGCAGCGCCATCGGCAAGATCACCATGATCGACCTCGACAACCTGGCCGAATCCAACGTCAACCGCCAGATCCATGCGCTGACCGACACGCTGGGCAAGGCCAAGGTCACCGCGCTGCACGAGCGCATCATGCAGATCAATCCATATTGCCAGGTCACCGAGATCGAGGACTTCCTCACGCCCGACAACGTCGGCGAGATGATAGGCGAGGGCCGTTTCGACTACGTCGTCGACGCCATCGACAACGTGCGCGCCAAGGTGGCGTTGATCGCCTATTGCCGCGAACACAAGGTGCCTTTGCTGACCAGCGGCGGCGCCGGCGGGCAGATTGATCCGACTAAAATCGAGATCCGCGATCTGTGCCGCACCGAGCAGGAGCCGTTGTTGGCCAAAGTGCGCAAGCGCCTGCGCGCGTGGCACAAGTTTCCACGCGGGACCAAGAACAAATTTGGCATTGATGCAGTGTTTTCCACCGAGCCGTTGCGCTTTCCGGAGGGAGAGGTATGCGAGGTCGATACGGACGATGCTACGGATGGGCTGGACACCGTCGACGCAGACGGCCGCAAGCAGGATGCCGGCGTGACCGGGCTCAATTGCGCGGGGTTTGGATCGGCGATGGTGGTGACGGCTTCGTTTGGACTGGTGGCGGCGGGGTTTGTGTTGCGGAAGATCGTGGAGCGGCCTGAAGCCGGCGTTCAATAGGCGCGGCAACAAAGGCTGATGGAGTGATGTTTGGGCTTGAGTAGGTGAACGGCGTAGTGTCAGATAGATTTTTTTCCATCTTTTATTGTTCGAATATCTATTCAAGTATCTATTGCAAGATCTATTCACGTTGGCTTGCCGATGTGTCCGTATATCGTGCCGGTGCACGCAACAATATCCCGCGTCTTGGCTGATATCGTGTTTGAAGTCATCAGGCGATTCCGGATCCAGTAATGAAAAAGGCCAATGCATTTGCATTGGCCTTTTGTCTTGCATGATGAAGCGCTGCTAAACGCGCATCAGAACCCCAGCGTACGTCCATCCGGATTACGCGGATCCGAATACCCGTAGAACATGCCGTCCTTGATCTGGATGGTCTGCGTGCGTCCCATCGACGGCTGCACGCTGATCTTCTGACCCTTGTCCTGCAGAATCTTGATCGTATCGGCGCTGATGCCTTTTTCGATGCGCAGCTGGTCCGGCGCCCATTGATGATGGATGCGCGGTGTGACGGTTGCTTCGGCGACGTTCATGTCATGCTCGATCACGTTCAGGATGGTCTGCATCGTGGTCGTGATGATGCGGCTGCCGCCCGGGCTGCCGGTCACCAGGAAGGGCTTGCCATCCTTCAGCACGAAGGTCGGCGACATCGAGCTCAACGGACGCTTGGCCGGGCCGACCGCATTGGCTTCGCCACCCACCAGGCCGAAGGCATTCGGCACGCCGGGCTTGGCCGAGAAGTCGTCCATCTCGTTGTTGAGCGTGATACCAGTGCCGGTGGCAACGATGCCGCTGCCGAAGTTCAGGTTCAACGTGTAGGTCGTGGCGATCAGATTGCCATCCTTGTCGGCGACCGAGAAGTGCGTGGTTTGGTCGCTTTCGTAAGGCTGCGGCTTGCCAGGCTTGATTTCAGCGGACGGCGTGGCGCGATCAGGATTGATCTTCTTGGCCAGCTCGTCGGCATAGGCGCGCGAGGTCAGGCCCTTGACCGGCACCTTGTTGAAATCCGGATCGCCCAGGTATTCGGCGCGGTCTGCATACGCCAGCTTCATCGCTTCGGCCATCAGATGAATCGTCTGTGCGCTGTCGGCGCCGTATTGCTTCAGCGGATAGCGTTCCAGGATGTTCATCATCTGGATGATGTGGATGCCGCCCGAGCTTGGCGGCGGCATCGACATGACTTGATAGCCGCGATAGTTGCCGACCACCGGTTCACGTTCGACGACCTTGTAGTTCTTCAGGTCGGCGGCGGTGATCAGGCCGTTGTGCTTGTCCATTTCAGCGACGATCTTCTTGCCGATCTCGCCTTCATAAAATACGGAAGGGCCTTTCTTGCCGATCAGCTTGAGTGATTTGGCGAGGTCTTTCTGCACCAGCTTTTCGCCGGCCTTCAGCGGACGGCCATCCTTGAAGAAGATCGCCTTGCTGGAATCCCATTGACCCAGATGGTCGCGTTCTGCGGCCAGGATCAGCGCCAGGCTGGGGCTGACTTCGTAGCCTTTTTCCGCCAGTTTGACGGCAGGCGCGATGACGTCGGACAGCTTCATCGTGCCGTATTTTTGCAGCGCATGCGTCAGGCCCGCGACGGTGCCTGGCACGCCGATGGCCAGGTGGGTGTACAGCGAGCGGCCCGGAGCGACATTGCCCTTGTCGTCCAGGTACATGTCGCGGGTCGCCTTGGCCGGCGCCATTTCGCGGAAGTCCAGCGCCACGTTCTTGCCGGTCTTGGCGTCGTGGATCATCATGAAGCCACCGCCGCCGATGTTGCCTGCGTTCGGCAGCACCACCGCCAGCGCGAAGCCGACCGCGACGCCGGCGTCAACTGCATTGCCGCCGCGTTTGAGGATATCGAGGCCGACTTGCGTCGCCAGCTCCTGCTCGGACGCGACCATGCCGTTCTTGGCTTGCACCGGGCTGATGATGTCGTAGGTCAGGTCGTACTTGACCACCGGCGCAGCTGCGGCAGTTTGTGCGTGGGCAGGCAGGAAGGCGAGGGACGTGCAGAGCGGCAGCAATGCCATGGAAGCCGGCTTGAGGAAGCCGTTGATTTTCCGCATGGGGATTCTCCTGAGGTTGTCTGTAATTATGGTGAAACGCATGCTTTCGCATCAGACGATTGTAGCCTCTGGAAATTTGATGTCCATAGAAAAATCAAGAAATCTGCGCCCTGGTTTCCGGCCAGCGTGTCGGCCGTCGAGGCGCTCTCATCAATCGCCGGCCAGTGCAGTGCATTGGTGAAATGCGCTGTACCGGGAGGGATTCAGGTGCTCTCGCGCACCGCCAGTTCGAAGCCCAGATCGAGCCTTGCCTTCTCCACGGGTTCGCCCTTGAGTTGACGAATCAACATCTCCGCCGCCTTGTAGCCGATATCGTAGCGCGGCGTGATGATGGTGGTGATGGACGGCGTGGCGCAGGCGGCCCACGACAGGTCGTTGAAGCCGGCAATCGCCATTTGCTGAGGCACTTTGATGCCGCGCCGCTGACATTCGAACAAGGCGCCCAGCGCGAGGTCGTCATTGCAGCAGAACACGGCATCGCAGTCGGGCGCGATCTCCAGCACCCGCGCCAGCAGTTGTGCGCCCATGTCGACCGTGGTCGGCGCCGGCAGCAGCACTTCCACATCGGGATCGAGGCCCGCTTCGCTGAGTCCCTTGCGGAAGCCTTCGCGCCGTTTCATCATGCGCGGATCGAGCTGCGCCGCCAGAAAGGCGGGGCGGCGATAACCGCGCTCGATCAGATGGCGCGCCGCCGCATAGCCTGCCTTGGTCTGGGAAAAGCCGACCGACATGTCGCTATTGCTCTTGCCCAGATCGAACATGCGTACGGCCGGGATGTTCGACGCCGCCACTTGCCGCCGCAGGATGTCGTGCTGGTCCGAACTCGACAGCAGGAAGCCGTCGGGCGCATGTGCGAGATAGGTTGAGATAAGCCGGCTTTCCTTTTCCTTCGAATAACCGGTCTCGCCGATCAGGAACTGGTAGCCTGCCTGCGACAGGTAGTCGCGAATGCCGCTCAGGGTCTCGATGAACACCGCGTTGGTCAGCGACGGCACCAGCACGCCGATCACCTGGGAGCGCGCCGAAGCCAGGGTGCTGGCGGCCTGGTTGGGCACGTAGCCGAGCTTGCAGATGGCCGCCGTGATGCGGTCGCGCGCCTCCTGTTGGACCAGCTCCGGCGACTTCAATGCGCGCGATACGGTCATCGGGCTGACGCGTGCTTCGGCGGCCACGTCGACGATGGTCACGCGGCCGGTGGCGCGGCTTCCCTTGGCGGCTCTGGTTGGCTTGGCGGTTTTTTCGGCGGCGGCGTTTTTGCTCATGGCGGGACGGAAATTTCGATTGCCGACATCATACCCTTAGCGTCCGGGCAATCACCCATTCAAAAGCATGCTGCGCCGCCGCATCGGGCTTCCCGGGATGTTTCATCCCTCCAGATATTCATACAAATGATTTGACACATAAATTTTGGTAGCGTTATCATCGCTGCCGATGTTAACGCTAACATTTTGGCGTAAAACAAATTCCCTTTCATAAACACTACGCAGATAGTGGGCACGGCCGTCCCGATGCTTGTTCGCAACGCATGCACCCGGGATGCCTCGTCGAGACAATGTAAAGATTCCGCAACGGATGGCAGGCATGGTGTTGACGGCGCGGCGATGCGGTTTTCCGCATACGCGTGCGGTGTGCGCTATCGCCCCTGGAGACATCCACATGTTCGGATTGAGTAACGAAGCAAGCCTGTTGTTGAACGCCTTCCTGGCGATTGTGGTGCTGATCGTCATGATCACGCGCCTGCGCATCCACCCCTTCATCGCATTGATCATCACGTCGGGCTTCCTCGGCCTGATTTCCGGCATGCCGCTGGCCAAGATCGTCAAATCGTTCCAGGACGGTTTCGGCGGCGTGCTCGGTTTCGTCGGTATCGTCCTGGGCCTGGGCACCATGCTGGGCAAGATGATGGCCGAATCGGGCGGAGCCGACCAGATCGCACAGACGCTGGTGCGCGCCTTCGGCAAGCAGCGCGTGCACTGGGCCATGATGATCGGCGCGTTCCTGGTCGGCATCCCGCTATTCTTTGAAATCGGTTTCGTGCTGCTGATCCCGCTGGTGTTCATTGTTTCGCGCCGCTCGGGCGTGCCGCTGTTCAAGATCGGCATGCCGATGCTGGCCAGCCTCTCCGTGATGCACGGCCTGGTGCCGCCGCATCCGGGCCCGCTGCTGGCCATCGGCATCTTCGGCGCCGATATCGGCAAGACCATTTTCTACGGCCTCGTGGTCGGCCTGCCGACGGTGATCATCGCCGGCCCGATGTTCGGCGCCTTCATCGCCAAGTATGTCGACATCAAGCCATCGGACGAGCTGATGGAGCAACTGGCGCGCGAGCCGCAAACCAAGGACCTGCCAGGCTTCACCATCACGCTGGTCACCGTGCTGTCGCCGGTGTTCCTGATGCTGCTGAAGACCTTCGTCGACGTCACCCTGCCGGAAGGCAACGCCATGCGCGACCTGATGGACTTCATCGGCAACCCGATCGTGGCCTTGCTGGCGGCGCTGCTGCTGTCGCTGTACACTTTTGGCGTGGCGCGCGGTTTCACGCGCCAGCAAGTGTTGAAGTTCGTTGACCAAAGCCTGGCGCCGACTGCGGCCATCGTGCTGATCATCGGCGCCGGCGGCGGCTTCAAGCAGATGCTGGTCAACAGCGGCGTCGGCACTGCGATCGGCCAACTGGCCGTGCATGCGCAGATTTCGCCGTTGCTGCTGGCCTGGTTCGTGGCGGGCGTGATCCGCGTGGCGACCGGTTCGGCGACGGTGGCGACGATCACCGGCGCCGGCATCGTGGCGCCGCTGGTGACGCTGATCCCGGGCACCAACCGTGAACTGCTGGTACTGGCGACCGGCGCCGGATCGCTGATCCTGTCGCACGTCAATGACGCCGGCTTCTGGCTGGTCAAGGAATACTTCAACATGAGCGTCGGCGAAACATTCAAGACCTGGACGGCGATGGAAACCATCATCTCGGTGGTGGCACTCGTCTTCATCATGTTGCTCAATCTCGTCGTGTAACGCTGCGCGTTTCACACGACGGCAGTAAAGGAAATACTCATGTCGCACTTCATGCTCGGCGTCGATATCGGCACCACCAGCACCAAGACCGTGGTGTTCACGCTGGACGGCCAGGTGGTTGCCCAGCATGCCGTCGAATATCCGGTGCTGTGCACCGAGCCGGGCATGTCCGAACAGGATCCTTTGCAGATGTTCGACGCGGTGCTGGGCTCGATCGCGGGCGCCGTCGCGGCCGCCAAAGCCGCGCCCGGCGACATCGAACTGGTTTCCTTCAGCGCCGCCATGCACAGCCTGATCGCACTCGACGGCGACAACGGCCTGCTCAGCAACAGCATCACCTGGGGCGACATCCGCGCCAGCGTCTGGGCCGAACGCATCAAGAACGAGTTCGACGGCCAGGCCATCTATCGCCGCACCGGCACGCCCATCCATCCGATGTCGCCGCTGTGCAAACTGATGTGGATGCGTCACGAAAAAGCCGGGGTCTTCAAGCAGGCGGCGCGCTTCGTCGGCATCAAGGAATATGTCTTGTTCCGCCTGTTCGGCGAATGGCTGGTGGATTACTCGATCGCCTCCGCCACCGGCATGTTCAACCTCGAACAACTGAACTGGGACGAAGGCGCGCTGGACTTGCTGCAAGTCAATGCGCGCCAGCTACCCAAACCTGTACCGACCACGCATCAATTGCAGGGACTCGACGCAGCCGTCGCCGAACGTCTGGGCTTGCGCGTGGACACACCGTTCGTCATCGGCGCCAACGACGGCGTGCTGTCCAACCTCGGCGTCAACGCCATCCATCCGGGCCAGGTGGCCGTCACCATCGGCACTTCCGGCGCCATGCGTACGGTGGTCGAGAGACCGGTGACCGATGCGTCCGGACGCACCTTCTGCTATGCGCTGACGGAGCGGCATTGGGTGGTCGGCGGGCCGGTCAACAACGGCGGCAACATCTTCCGCTGGGTGCGCGATGAGCTCGCTACCGCCGAAGCGGAGCAGGCGCGCAAGGACGGCGTCGATCCCTACGACGCCCTGACCCGCATCGCCGAACACATCGCGCCGGGCGCGGAAGGCTTGCTGTTCCATCCGTATCTCTCGGGCGAGCGCGCGCCGCTGTGGAACGCCGACCTGCGCGGCTCCTTCTTCGGGTTGGCGCTGCATCATCGCAAGGAACACATGATCCGCGCCGCGCTCGAGGGCGTGATCTTCAACCTCTATTCCATCCTGCCGGCGGTCGAAGACCTGATCGGCCCCACCAAGCGCATGATGGCGACCGGCGGCTTTGCGCGCTCCGCCTTGTGGCGCCAGATGATGGCCGACATCTTCAACCGCGAAGTGGTGGTGCCGCAGAGCGTCGAATCGTCCTGCCTCGGCGCCGCCGTGCTGGGTTTGCTGGCGCTCGGCAAGATCACGTCGCTCGACGTCATTTCCGACATGGTCGGTTCGACCAACCGTCATCTGCCGATTCCGGAAAACGTCGCCATCTATGATCGCCTGCGGCCGATCTTCATGGCGATCCCGCACAAGCTGGCCGACGAATACAGGGCGCTGTCAGCGTTCCAGCGGCTCGACATCAAATAATTCCAACCGCATTCCACCATAACAAGCAAGGAGACAGAATGACCGCAACACTACCCGCAGGCCTGCAGAGTTTTTCGCTGAGCGGCCGGCTCGCGCTGATCACCGGTTCCAGCGGCGGCATCGGCCTGGCGCTGGCGCGTGGTCTCGCTGCCGCCGGCGCTTCCATCGTGCTTAACGGCCGCGACGCTGCCAAGCTCGCCGTCGTGGCGGCCAAGCTGCGCGAAGAGGGCTACACGATTCATGAATCATCTTTCGACGCGACGTCGTCGGCCTCGGTGGAAGCCGCCGTGGGCAAGATAGAAGCCGACATCGGCCCCATCGACATCCTGTTCAACAACGCCGGCATCCAACGCCGCGCGCCGCTGGAAGACTTCAAGGAATCCGACTGGAACGACCTGATCAGCACCAACCTCAACAGCGTCTTCTTCACCGCCAAGGCAGTCGCGCAGGGCATGATCAAACGCGGACGCGGCAAGATCATCAATGTTTGTTCAGTGCAGAGCGAACTGGGGCGTCCCAACATCGCGCCGTACACGGCGACCAAGGGCGCAGTGAAGATGTTCACCAAGGGCATGGCGATCGACTGGGGCAAGTACGGCCTGCAAGTCAACGGCCTCGGCCCGGGCTACTTCAAGACCGAGATGAACATGGCGCTGGTCGCCGATGAAAAATTCTCCGAATGGCTGATCGGCCGCACGCCCTCACGCCGCTGGGGCGATGTCGAAGACCTGGTCGGTGCGGCGGTGTTCCTGTCCAGCGATGCCTCCAAATTCGTCAATGGCCACATCCTGTACGTCGACGGCGGCGTCACGGCCACCTTATAAATAACAATACAGCGGAGAAAACATCATGCAACAAGGCATCGTCATCCACGCACCGCACGACCTGCGCGTACAGGAAGTGCAGACCGCAGAACTGCAGCCGCATCAGCTCAAGGTGAAGGTCAAGGCCGGCGGCATTTGCGGCTCGGACTTGCACTATTATCACAACGGCGGCTTCGGCACCGTGCGCATCAAGGAGCCGATGGTGCTTGGCCATGAAGTCTCCGGCGTGATCGCCGAGACCGGTTCCGCCATCGGCGACATCAAGGCCGGCACCCGCATTTCCATCAGTCCGAGCAATCCCTGCGGCCTGTGCAAGTATTGCCAGGAAGGCAAGCAGAATCATTGCCTCGACATGCGCTTCTACGGCAGTGCGATGCGCATGCCGCACGTGCAGGGCGCTTTTCGCCAGGAAATCATCATCGAGCGCGCGCAAGCGCACGTCGTCGCCGATCACGTCAGCGATGGCGAAGCGGCGATGGCGGAGCCCTTGTCGGTAGCCTTGCATGCCGTGCGCCGTGCCGGCCCGCTGTTCGGCAAGCGCGTGCTGGTCACCGGCTGCGGCCCGATCGGCGCGTTGACCGTGATCGCCGCGCGCCGCGCCGGCGCCTTGCAGATCGTTGTCACCGACGTTGCCAAAATGCCGTTGGAAAGCGCCTTGAAAGTCGGCGCCGACCAGGCCATCAACGTCGCGCAAGATGCCGAAGCGCTCAAGGCTTTCACGCAGGACAAGGGCACGTTCGACGTGCTGTTCGAAGCCAGCGGCAACGAGCAGGCGCTGCGCGGCGCGCTCGACACGCTGCGTCCCGGTGCTGTGATCGTCCAGGTGGGCCTGGGCGGCGACATCAACTTCCCCGCCAATCTGCTGGTCGGCAAAGAACTTGAATGGCGCGGCGCCTTCCGCTTCCATGAAGAGTTCGCACTGGCGGTGGAGTTGATGAACCAGAGACTGGTTGACGTCAAGCCACTGATTTCGGCGACGTATCCGTTCGAGAGGTCGGTCGAGGCCTTCGAGATCGCCAGCGACCGCTCGAAGATGATGAAAGTGCAGTTGAGTTTCGACTGAATTTTTTCCGCAGCAAGGTCGTTCAGAAGCCGCTCATCCGAGCGGCTTTTTTTACGTATTCCAGAGTAAAAACATACTCGCAAGCTTGTTGTAATCGCACATCTACGGGTTTTCCGCTATACACCGTTGAATGACGCGTAAATATAATCCGGCCATGTTCGATACAGGGCTGCATACCCACCATTCCGCTGCAGCACCTTCCATACATGGATCGTCACCACACGATACCGCGGGCGTTCCTCCGAACGACAATAAAAAATCGAACATATACCTACCTATTCCACAATCTGACTCAGGGATTTTCATGAAGAAAAGCGTATTTGCCCTGGCGGCTCTGACCGCCATGGCCGGCACGACCGCCACACTTACCGCGCATGCCCAAAGCAGCGTCACCGTCTACGGCATCATCGACACCGGCCTGACCTACACCAGCAAGGTCGGCGCCACCAACAGCAGCCGCTTCAGCCTCGACTCGGGCGACATGGCGACCTCGCGCATCGGCTTCAAAGGCGTGGAAGACCTGGGGGGCGGCCTGTCGGCGATTTTCAATCTGGAAAACGGCTTCAACAACGATACCGGCGGCCTCGGCACCGCCAACACCTTGTTCGACCGTAAATCGGTGGTTGGCCTCAGCGGGGCCTTCGGTACCGTGACCCTTGGCCGCCAGACCGACTATCTGGAAGACATCGGCTCCAAATACACCTCGGTGCAAACCTTCGGCGCCAACGGCATCAAGGGCGGCCATTTCAACAACCTGGACCGCGTGGCGGGCGGCGCGCGTACCGACAACTCGGTGCGCTACGACACGGCCAACCTGAGCGGTTTCACCGGCAGCCTGTTTTACGGTTTCGGCGAAGTGGCGGGCAAGACTTCCGCCGGCCAGTCTTTCGGCTTTGCCGGCAACTACAGCAACGGTCCGTTCGGCATCGGCGCCGGTTATTACCAGAGCAAACTGGCGGCAGATGCCTTGCCGGCACGTGCAGGCGACACCAGCCTGAAGACCTTCACCATCGGTACCAGCTACCAGGCTGGCCCGGCCAAGCTGTACGCGGCGTGGTCGCAGTCGAAGCAACCCGCTGCCGCTGCCGTCGCGGCGACGGGCCTGGTGCAGATCATCACCGCCACCAAGGCCAACATCTTCGACGTCGGCGTCGACTATGCGCTCACCGGCAACTTGCATCTGCTGGGCAGCGTGATCTATGACCGTGCCAACATCAACCGCGTGACGACTGGCGCCACCAAGGTTTCCTCGACACAGCTTAACGTCGGCGTGGATTATTACCTGTCCAAGCGCACCGACGTCTATGCGCTTTACACCAATCAGCGCGCCAAGGATGTCATCAATCCGGGCGTCGTCAATGCGGCATACTCGTCGTCGCCTGCCGACGACAGCTCGCAGAATGTGGTGCGCCTGGGCCTGCGTCACCGCTTCTGAGGGCGTGCAGTCCCGAGGACATAAAAACAATATGCAGCATTGAGTGGCAGGCGCCGGCGATCCGGCTCCTGCCATTTTTTATGCTTGCTTGCCGATGGTGATCCACTTGCCGTACTTCGCCACCTGCGCCTCGTCGAAGTTGAATCCCAGCCCGGGCGTCTGATGCAGGATCACATGGCCGTTGCGATGCTCCAGCTGGCGATCGATCAGGCGGCGGAAGTTCAGCACCTGGTCGTCCCAGAAGAACTCCACGTAACGCGCATTCGGCGTCGCCGCCACCAGTGGCGCATGCACGTCATGGAACCAGTGCGGACACATGATCTTGCCGTAGCTCGCCGCCGTCGCCGCGATGCGCCGCCATTCGGTGATGCCGCCGCAGACCACCGCATCGGTTTGTAAAATGGCGGCGCCGTCCTTGTCCAGCAACTCCTTGTGATACCAGCGGCCGTAGCCGATTTCGCCGGTGGCGATGGGCACGCGCGTGAGTTTGGCGAGTTTGGCGTGGCTATCGATGTCGTCCGGCGAAAACGGTTCTTCGATGAAGTAGGGGTCGTATTGTTCGATGCGATTCACATGCTGCAAAGCCTGCGTGACGTCGCTCCAGCCATTGTTGATGTCCAGCATCAGCTCGATCTCCGGGCCGATGGCTTCGCGTGCGGCGCGCACGCGCGCTTCTTCTTCCTTGGGCGACAACCGGCCTGATTTCATCTTCACCGCCTTGAAGCCCTTGTCGACGTAACTCGCCATTTCATCGCCGAGCATCTGCGGCGTCTTGCCGTCGAGATAGTAGCCGCCGCTGGCGTAGGCCGGCACTTCCTCGAGATGCACCGCGCCGAGGTATTTGTGCAGCGGCAGTTGGTGGGTGCGCGCGTTGAGATCCCAGATCGCTGTGTCGAGAATGCTCAGCGCGCGCATGACGGTGCCGGCGCGGCCTTGCAGCAAGGCTTCCTGATACATCGCCTGCCACAGACCTTCGACTGCGTAAGAGTCTTTGCCGATCAGCACCGGCGCCAGCAATTGTTCGACTGCCGCAGTCAGGATCGCGCCGCCGGTGCTGCCGACGTAGCAAAAGCCGATGCCTTCGACGCCGTCGGTGGAGCGCATCTTGACCAGGCCGTAATGGCGTGATGAGACGGTACGTGTGGCAAATGAGGTGACGCGGTCGAGCGGCACTTCGGCGAAGCAGACCGAGATGGATTGAATAATGGGCATGTTTTGTTTCCTCCTGATTGAAATGAGCGCGCCGCACATGTCGCCTATGTCGTTTGGTACAGCGTCGGGCACATTCTGATTGACGCCAATCGATGAAAACAGTACGTTCCGATATCTTGAAAAGATAATTATTCTATTGATCGGGCGGAGACCCGATGCGCGTTTAGCTTGCCCACAGGGAGGGACACCATGGATTCACGTTTTCTGCAAAGCTTCATCCACGTAGCTGAACTCGGCTCCATCGCCGAGGCGGCGCGCCGGCTTGACCTGACACCTGCCGCTGTGGCGCAGCGCGTCAAGATGCTGGAGGAAGAAATGGGCATGAGCCTGATCCGCCGTTCCGGCCGTACGGTGGCGCCGACCGAGGCGGGTGCGCGTATTCTGGAGCGCGGCCGCAAGGTCTTGCGCGACATCCGCGATCTGCGCGACGACCTTAACGACAGCTCCGACCTGTCCGGCCAGCTGCGCCTGGGCGGCGCGCCGACCATGATGCTGGCGGTATTGCCGGACCTGGTCTCGCAGTTTTTGAGCCGGCATCCGCAGGTCGACACCTACCTGGAGCCGGGCACCTCCGCCACGCTGTTTCGTAAAGTGGTCGATGGCGACCTCGACGCGGCGCTGCTGATCCAGCCGCTGTTCGAATTGCCCAAGAGTTGCGGTTGGCACACCATGCGCGAAGAGCCGCTGGTCTTGCTCACGCCGGCCGCGATGCAAGTCACGGACGTACATGCAACGCTGGAGAGCGAGCCTTTCCTGCGTTACGACCGCGGCACGGTCGGCGGCCAGTTTGCCGATGCCTATTTGCGCCAGTACGGCATCCGCACGCGCCAGCGCTGCGAGCTCGATGGCCTCGACGCCATTGCCGCACTGGTCGATCGCGGCATCGGCGTGTCGTTGGTGCCGGCGTGGCTGGCGGCACGCGGTAATAATCTGGCGCTTAAACGCTGGCCTTTGCCGCATCGCTCCTCCAAACGCGTGGTCGGCATGATCTGGACGCGTACCTCGGCGCGCACGCGTCTGGTGAGTTCGTTCCTTGAGTTGGTGAAGAAGTGGAAAGAGGGCAAATAAGAGGTTTCATATTTCCAGTCAGGAAGATAAAAATTCTATTGATTGACGCAACAAGAGCATAACTATTCTCCTGCCCTGATCGCGCAATACTGGCGCTCATCAGCAAATGGCTGTACTTCAGGAGACCTCGCTCATGTTCGCTTCACTCAGTCCCAAACTGCGCGGCGTGTTATCGCCGGTGCTCACGCCTTTCGAGGTCGACGGTTCGCCGTCGGTGCCGCGCTTCATCGAACATTGCCGCACCTTGCTCAACCACGACGTCGGCCTGGCGATCTTCGGCACCAATTCGGAAGCGACCTCGATGAGCGTGAAAGAAAAGCGCGCCTTGCTCGACGCCGTCCTCGCCGCCGGCATGCCGGCCGCGCGCATGATGCCGGGCGTGGGCGCCTGTAATCCCGACGACACCGCCGAGCTGGCGCGCCATGCCGTCGCCGCCGGTTGCGGCGGGGTGCTGGTGTTGCCGCCGTTCTTCTACAAGGGCGTGAGCGAAGAGGGATTGTTCCGCTCCTTTGCCGGCATGATCGAGGCGGTCGGCGATGCGAGATTGCGCGTGTACCTGTATCACATTCCGCCGGTGACGCAGGTCGGCATCAGCCTGCCGCTGATCGAGCGCCTGCTGAAAGCCTTCCCCGGCGTCATCGCCGGCGTCAAGGACAGTTCAGGCGACAGGGAATTCGGCAAGGATGGCTTCGATGTCTTCGCCGGCAGCGAAACCGCGCTGGTCGACACCATGCGCCACGGTGGCGCGGGCGTGATTTCCGCCACGGCCAACGTCAATCCCGGCGGTATCGCCGGCCTGCTGCGCGACTGGCAACACGACGACGCGGCGGCAAGGCAGGCTGCTTTGAATCAGGTGCGCGCGGTCTTTGGCCAGTTCCCGATGATCGCCGCGATGAAGGCGGCGATGGCGTCGGGCCTCAATGATCCGGCCTGGAACAAGTTGCGCCCGCCGCTGGTGGAGCTGGACCGGATCCAGCGCGAAACCTTGCTGCGGCAACTCGATGCACTCGGCTTCCAGCTTTATCGCGGCCAGGCGGAGGAAGTTGCCGCGCACTGAATCAAGGCATTGCACAACGATATTCATACAACATGAAAAGAGCGATGGAACGACGGTAGAAACCTGTCGCCATCGCCGACAAGACAAGAGGAGACACCATGCAACCCAACACCACGCTGGCTTCGGCCGCGCATGATTCATTGCCGACATCGCAGGACGCCGCCAACGCAGTTTTCAAGCGCGCCGCCTGGCGCTTCATCCCGCTGCTGTTCGTGAGCTACGTCGTGGCTTACCTTGATCGCGTCAACATCGGTTTCGCCAAATTGCAGATGCTTAACGACCTGCAATTCAGCGATGCCGTCTATGGACTCGGCGCAGGGCTATTCTTCCTCGGCTATTTCCTGTTCGAAGTACCGAGCAACCTGCTGTTGCACAAGCTCGGTGCGCGGCGCTGGATCGCCCGCATCATGATCACCTGGGGCGTGCTGTCGGCGGCGACGGCGTGGGTCGATTCGCCGATGATGTTCTACGTCATCCGCTTCCTGCTCGGCGTGGCGGAGGCGGGCTTCTTCCCTGGCGTGATCCTTTACCTGACCTACTGGTTCCCCTCGCATCGACGCGGACGCATGACGGCGATGTTCATGGCCGGCAATCCCGTCTCGGGCATCGTCGGCGCGCCGCTGTCGGGCTACATCATGTACGCCTTCGCCGGCACCATGGGCATGTCGGGCTGGCAGTGGCTGTTCATCCTTGAAGGAATTCCGGCGGTGATCCTGAGCGTGGTGATCTATTGCTATCTCGATGACCGCGTGGCCGACGTCACCTGGCTCAATGCGGAAGAAAAGAAGCTGATCAAGAATGAAATCGACCAGGACGCCCAGGTCCGCACGCACAGCTCGGTCCGAAGCGTGATGCTGTCGCCGCGGGTGTGGCTGCTGTGCCTGATCCTGTTCGGCGTGATCATGGGGTCGTATGCGATCGGCTTTTGGCTGCCGAGCATCATCCGAAGCGCCGGCATCGCCGATCCCTTCCACATCGGCCTGCTGGCGATGATCCCCTACACTGCGGCGTTGGTCTCCATGCTGCTGGCCAGCCGCAGCGCCGACCATTTCCGCGAGCGCCGCTGGCATGTCATCGTGCCGGTGCTGGTCGCGGCAATCGGCTTCTGCATCTGCGCCATGAGCGAGAACCAGATCACGCCGGCCATCGTCGGCCTGAGCCTGGGCGCCATGGGCGTGGTGACCGCGGTGGCGATGTTCTGGGCATTGCCGACCGCCTTCCTTGGCGGCGCCGGTGCAGCGGCCGGGATTGCGCTGATCAACTGCACCGGCAACCTGGCGGGTTTTGTCAGCCCATCGGTAATCGGCTGGCTCAAAACGCAGACCCATTCGGTCTCGTCAGGGCTGTTTTTCGTGGCGGCGATGCTGGCGTTATCGGCGGTGCTGGTGCTGAGCTTCATTCCGGCAAAGGTCGTCAATCGCTGACCATGTGGGCAGCAAGGGTTGCGTGCGCTGTTGCTCCGCTCTCGTCAGTTGCGGGGTGGTCTGCGTCTCCCCAGGTAATCGGCTGGATGCGCTTGCGATTAACGACCAGATCGAATACGTCGAAGCGATTGTAGTAACCGACCACGTCGTGGAACTGCTTGGGTTCGACGCATGCCGACAAATCGAAGCTGGCATAGGCGATGCCTTCGTCGACTTGCAATGAATCGCCGATCTGTGTGCCGGTCGGCGTGACGAACTGGGTAGCGGCTTTCGGAGTGCGTTCCAGCAGATCCGCCACGGATTTGTCTTCAGCCGTCAGCATTTCGAAGGCGCTTTGGTCCAGGCAGCTTCCGCACAGGATGCCGTAGGCCTTGGCTTCAAAAGAATGAGCGCTGGCGCGGATGCGGTTTGCCGCCACATTGTCGAAGTTCTCTCCGCTGGCCGGCTTCTTGGTCGGCCAGATTGGTGGCCAGCTTGAGATATGGATCTGTTCACCCTGTGCGATGAGCGAATAACGCGCCAACGGATTGGTGTTTTCACCGCAGATGAGGCCGCCGATCTTGCCGATGCGCGTAGCGGCGACTTGCAGCCCGGCGCCGTCGCCGGGCGCCCAGACCATCTTTTCATAGAAGGTCGGCACCAGTTTGCGATGATGATTGAGCAGGCTGCCGTCATCGCCGATCAAGACATTGGAGTTCCAGATGCAGCCCACGCTGACCGGCGTCGCTTCGCTGAATCCCATCGAGACAAATACCTTGTGGCGTGCAGCGGTGGCGCGCAGCTCCGCCATCTCGGGACCGTCAATGAACAAGCTGTTGGCGACCATCTTCTTGAACCACTCGTGGTTGTAGATGGGCGCCCACAGCGCGGCCCAGACCGGAAAGCCGGGGATGAAGGATTCAGGGAAAACGATCAACTCGGCGCCGTGGGCGGCCGCTTCGGCGATCAGGGATAAGGCCTTTTGCAATGTCGCTGCACTGTCCATATACACCGGCGCGACGTGCATCGCGGCGACTTTGACGGTTGGGAGATTCATGATGGGATCCTTTTTTGAGCAAAGAAAAATGTTTCAGTGAGCGACGGCCTGTTCCACGCCGATGCCGGTTTCGCGGCGCACCGCGAGTTCTTCCCAGCGGGCTATCGCACGTTTGTCGGCGATCAGCAGCGAGAAAATGAAGACCAGCAAAAATCCGACTGGAATGGAAATGATGCCGGGGTTGCGCAAGGAGATCAGCGGCGCCTTCAATCCCACCAGGCTGGTGGCATCGTCGGCAATGGCGGCCGCCTGCGCGGCAGCGCTGGCGCTTTCCTTGCGCAATTTGTCGCGCGCTTCCACCGTCACGCCTGATGAATTTTTCTCGGCATCGACGATGCGCAGGTCCAATGCCGCGACGGTGGCGAGAGCGGCTGTCTTTTGTTGCAGCGGGTAGGTCATGTTGGGGGACACCAGCACCAGCACAATGGACAGCGTAGTGCCGCCGATCACGCCTGCCAGCACGCCGGCGGTGCTGCAACGTTTCCAGTACAAGGTCATCAGCAGCGCCGGCAAGTTGGCGGACGCCGCCACCGCATAGCCGAGTCCGACCAGGTGGGCGACGTTCTGGCCTTTGGCGAGTATCCCGCAGACCACACAGATCACCGCCATCGTCAGCGTCGCCACACGGGCGGCACGCACTTGTTCCTGTTCGGTCGCACGGCCGTTGCGGATGGCGCCGACGTAGACGTCGTGGGCCAACGCAGAGGCTGCCGCCAGCGTCAGTCCCGCCACCACGGCCACGATGGTGGCAAAGGCCACGGCAGCAACGAATGCCAGCATGAAGTTACCCACCAGGCTGTCGGCGCCGCCGCCCAGAAACTGGGCCAGCATCGGCGCGGCAAGGTTGCCGCCTTTGTCGAGCACGACGATGGCCTTGGCGCCGACATAGTGGGCTGCGGCGAAACCGATGAACACGATCAGCAGATGGCATACGCCGATGGCCAGCATTGCCCACAGCACCGAACTGCGCGCCGTCTTGGCGTCAGGGACGGTGAAAAAGCGCATCAGGATGTGCGGCATGGCGGCAGTGCCGAGCACTAGCGCCAGCCCCAGCGAAAGTTGTTCCAGCGGATTCTTCAGATACAGGCCCGACTCGAGGAAGCGTTGTCCGGCTTCCTGCATGCCTAGCGCCTGGGAGCCCTTGAGCAAGGTCTCGCTGACATACGATTGCAGCATCGGATTGTGGGTCAGCGACACAAAGAACTCGGACACGTTGAAGCCGAATGGCGCCCACGACAGGATCACCAGCACGAAGCATGAGGAGATCAGCAGGATCGCCTTGATGACTTGCACCGAGGTGGTTGCGCGCATGCCGCCGAATACGACGTAGGTCAGCATCAGGATACCGACCGCCAGCACCGAGATTTCGTAGGGAATGCCGATCAGGGCGCGCAGGATGACGGCGCCGCCGACGATCTGCGGCACCATGTAGAACACCGCCACGATGATGCTGGACACCGCGGCTGCCACCTTGGTACTGCGAAAGCTGTTGCGGTAGGCCAGCACATCGCCCAACGTATAGCGACCGAGATTGCGACAGGGTTCCGCCACCAGCAGGAGCACCGGGATGAAGGCCACGAAGAAGCCGATGAGGTAGGCAATGCCATCGTAGCCATACAGGGCGATCAATCCCGAAACACCCAGGAAGGCGGCCGCGGACAGATAGTCGCCGGCAATTGCGAGACCGTTGCGGATGGGGCCGATGCCGCCGCCTGCCGTGTAGTAGTCTGTCGCGGTGCGATTGCGTTTGGCAGCCAGGTAAGTGATGAACAGGGTTGCGCCGAAGAAGATCGCGAAGATCGCCATGGTCATTCCCTGGAAATCGTCGCCGACCAGGACCTTGGTCTGTGCGCAGGCGACGCCGGAGGCCAGTACCAGCGCCAAGGCCGGAACCAGGGCCAATACGCGTTTGGTGTTCAGCAGCGGATTCATGCCAATTCCTTTCGGGGTTGAGGTGAGGCTCCCATCCGGGCCACTTCCAGGTCCAGTTTGCGCATGTTGATGGCGTAGATATAGGCGATCAGGCCGCCGATGGGATATTGCAGCAGGCCATAAGCCAGGCCGATGTTGACGACGCCGAACAATCGGGCGTGGAAGATCGACGGGTAAAAGGTCGTGACGGCGGGGATGGAAAAATAGAACAGCGTGCCGACGATGAAGAGCGTCAGGACCACTCTCCTGCGTTGACGGGAAACCGCATGGAATTGCGGATTGCGATACATGGTTGACCATGTGTCGGACAGGTTGTCGTTCTGCATGTAGCCCCCTGAAAGGTTGAGCAATCGGAAAAAGCCAAACCGGCGCGTACCGGCCATCGTCGGGCTATGGCGGCGGTAGCGGCGGCGGACTCACTTGGCGAACGAAGGTTAGCAGTCCGTTTTGGGGAAGAAAACTGGCGATTGCGCAATCATCATTGCAATTTTGCAATGGGTATTTTTTACTATTTCGGTGCGTAAATTGCTGCGAATGCACATTTATCGTGCTCGATATGACGGATTTTTGCTGCGTTATACTGCATATTCGGCACGTTGCCGGATAACCCATTGCGAAATTGCAGATGAGCACAAAAAGCCCCAATTGGAATGACTTGCGTATCTTCCTGGAGGTGGCGCGCGCGGGGACGCTTTCCGGCGCCGCCGCCAAACTGCGTGTGGATCATTCCACCATCAGCCGGCGTATTGCCCGGCTGGAGGCGATTCTCAATGCGCCGGTATTTGAACGCGACCACCAGGGCTTTCACATCACGGTGAAAGGACGCGAGTTGCTGGAACATGTCGAAGCCATGGAGTCGGGCGCACTGGCGATCGGTGAATCCTTGTCCGGCACCTCGCGCATTCCGTCCGGGCCGGTGCGCATCGCGACCATGGAAGGCATTGCTTCGCTTTACCTGTCGCGGCAATTCGTGAGTTTCAAGGAGCGCTATCCGCTGATACAGATAGAACTCGTCACTTCCACTCAGCTGGTCCATGTGAGCCAGCGTGAAGCGGATGTTTTTCTGAGCTTCTTTCCGTCCGAAGGCAAGGGGCTGGAGGTGGAGCCGGTGGGGGCGTTTCCACTCCATCTATATGCCGCGGAAAGCTACCTTGTTCGCCACGGTATGCCGAACTCGGTGGGCGAACTCAGGGAGCATCAGTTCGTGTCGTATGTTGACGACCTGATTCAACTCAATACGGTGCGTTGGCTGGAAGAGGCGATCAAGAATCCGCCGGTGGTGTTTCATTCATCGAGCATGATTGCCCAACTGTTTGCCGCCGCCGAGGGCGGGGGTATTGTCATGCTGCCGGCGTTTTCCAACGCGGAGCGATTTGGTTTGCGCGCGCTGCTGGTGGACCAGATCGACGTGAAACGCACCATCTGGATGACGGTGCATCGCGAACGCTGTTTCATGCCGCGTATCAAGGCGGTTCAGCAATTTATCAAAGACATCCTGGCGCGCGACTTTCCTCTGCCGCCAGGGATCCGGAGCAACTGAACCCACAAAAAAACGCCCCTCGCAAGGAGGGGCGCCTGGCAGCATCGCTAATCTTTGTGGATTAACGTTTGAGAGCCGGCGCTTGTGCGCCGCCCTTGCCGAACACCAGCTGCACCACGACCGCGACAACGATGTTGATCGCAAGAGCGATCAGACCGGTGTACAGCGTGTACGCGTCGGCGCCGATGTGGAAGGTATGCACCGGCTTGATGCCGTCCGCATACGCCAGCCAGCTGCCGCCGACGATGCCGACGGCCCAGCCGGTCAGCAGCGCGTTGGCGCCGAACCAGCCGATGAACAGGCCGAACACCAGCGCCGGGAAGGTTTGCAGGATCCACACGCCGCCCAGCAACTGCAGGTCAAGCGCGAACTTGG
>Ga0207695_10001487_pt1 | contig 39165 bp, 32 predicted proteins | sample KBSC54metaG_FD_184354 | JGI IMG/M metagenome (GOLD analysis project Ga0207695, IMG submission 184354) | Corn rhizosphere microbial communities from Kellogg Biological Station, Michigan, USA - KBS C5-4 metaG (SPAdes) (version 2) | ecosystem: Host-associated > Plants > Roots > Rhizosphere > Soil... | reverse complement strand
CATTGGCCGCGTGATTCAGGTTGCCGGCGGACTGACGATCGTTTTGCTCGGCGGCATGATTTTGTTGCTCTCGAAGCGCGGTCCCGACCACCAACTCAGGAGGCAACGCAGCTCTCATTAATTATGTTCGATAATCTTCCACTTTGGCCGACGAGCGCGTCAGTCCACGCCCGCTATGAAGATTGGTTATTCATCTTCCTGACGGTGGTCTCCGTGGCTATGACGTTGCTGATCTTCGCCGCGGTCGCGATTTTTTCCACCAAGTACCGGCGACGTCATGGCCGCGAAGCGACGCCCATCGAAGGCTCATTGCTGCTTGAAATCGGCTGGTCGATCGCGCCGCTGGGGATCATGTTAGTGATGTTCGCCGCCGGGGCATTGCTGTATTTCAGAATGAGGACCCCGCCCACCGATTCCGACCAGGTGTACGTGGTCGCGAAACAGTGGATGTGGAAGCTGCAGCACATGGAAGGGCCACGCGAGATCAACCAACTGCACGTGCCCATGGGCCGCGATATCGAACTGATCATGACTTCGCAGGACGTGATCCACAGCTTTTACGTCCCTGCATTCCGGGTGAAGCAGGACGTAATACCCGGACGCTACACGACTCTTTGGTTCCGCGCCACGCGGCCGGGGACGTATCATCTTTTTTGCGCTCAATATTGCGGGACCATGCACTCGGGAATGATCGGAGAAGTGGTGGTGATGGATCCCCATGATTACCAGTCCTGGATGGTAAATGGGGCGCCCAGCGGCACGCTGGCGCAAACCGGAATGACCCTATTTCAGCAGCTGGGATGCAACACCTGCCATCGCTCTGATGTGCAAGGACGCGGGCCGATGCTGAATGGAGTGTTCGGCCATCCCGTGCAGTTGGAAGACGGGCGGGTGGTGAACGCCGATGAAAACTACGTGCGGGAATCGATCTTGTCGCCGGCGGCCAAGGTTGTCTCTGGATTCAAGCCCATCATGCCTTCGTGGCAAGGGCAAGTGAACGAAGAGCAACTGAACCAACTGGTCGCGTACATTAAATCGTTGAGCCCGGCTCCGGAAGGTCAGGCTATGACTTCGGGAGCGTCGGGTGGAACCCAGCAGCAGGAATCGGATGCGAAGTAAAGGAACAAAATGGCTACCGCAGCAGTAAGTACCGAACGGAAGAATTATCTGAACGCAGAGTACGGAATTCGCTCATGGTTGCTCACCACCGACCATAAGCGCATAGCCCTGCTCTATCTGCTCTCGATCACTTTTTTCTTTTTCGTTGGCGGGTTCTTCGCTTTACTCATCCGGCTCGAGCTGTTGACCCCGGCGGGCGACCTGATGACGGCCGACATGTACAACAAAGCCTTCACCATGCACGGCCAGATCATGGTGTTTTTTTTCCTGATCCCGTCAATCCCGGCGGTACTGGGTAATTTCCTTATTCCGATGATGATCGGGGCCAAGGACCTGGCGTTCCCGCGCATCAACCTGCTGAGCTGGTACATCTACATCGCGGCAGGAGCGCTTTACCTGTATTGCCTGGCCACAGGCGGAGTTGACACGGGCTGGACCTTCTACACTCCGTACTCCAGTCTGTTCAGCAATACTCATGTGGTTGAGGCTGGACTGTCGATCTTTATCGTAGGATTTTCGTCGATTTTGACCGGCTTGAACTTTGTGGTGACGGTGCACCGCATGCGCGCCCCGGGCATGACATGGTCGCGGCTGCCACTGTTCGTCTGGTCGCACTATGCCACCAGCATCATCATGCTGCTGGGGACGCCGGTGATCGCTATCACCCTGCTGCTGGTAGTGCTTGAGCGCACGTTGAACCTCGGCATCTTTGATCCGTCGCGCGGCGGTGATCCGGTGCTGTTCCAGCACTTGTTCTGGTTCTACTCGCATCCTGCCGTGTACATCATGATTTTGCCGTCGATGGCGGTCATCAGCGAGATTGTTCCCTGCTTCTCGCGCAAGCGGGTCTTCGGATACACCTTCGTCGCCGCATCCAGCATCGCTATTGCCGCCATCGGATTTCTGGTTTGGGCACACCACATGTTTGTCGCCGGAATCTCGCTCTACTCGGCGCTGGTGTTCTCGTTCCTCAGCTTCCTGGTTGCGGTGCCGTCGGCAGTCAAAGTGTTCAACTGGACTGCGACGATGTACAAAGGTTCGATTTCTTTCTCAACCCCGATGCTTTATGCCTTCGGCTTCATCGGGCTGTTTACGATCGGCGGGCTGACGGGACTATTCCTCGCGACGTTGGGCGTTGATGTTCACGTGCATGACACCTACTTCGTAATTGCGCACTTCCATTACGTGATGGTCGGCGGCGCGGTCATGGGATATCTCGGCGGCATGCACTTCTGGTGGCCCAAGATTTCCGGCCGCATGTATCCCGAGGGGTGGGGGCGTCTGGCGGCGATGATCGTCTTCATCGGCTTCAATCTCACGTTCTTCCCACAATTCGTGGTGGGATACCTCGGTATGCCGCGCCGCTACTGGCAATATCCGCCCGAATTTCAGGTTTACAACGTGCTCTCTACTGCGGGCGCAAGCATTCTGGCTGTGGGATATCTTCTGCCGATGGTTTACCTGCTGTGGTCTCTGCGTTATGGCAAGCCGGCTCCGGATAATCCGTGGCAGGCGACCGGCTTGGAATGGAAAACACCTTCTCCGCCACCAACCTTTAATTTTGAGGAGACTCCGGTGGTCACCTGGGAAGCCTACGAGTACGAAACCATGCCTTTGCCTGACGAGGTGACGCTTGAGCGATAGAGCGGGGACCGGTACGACTCCACTTGCGGTCGAGCACGAAGACCGCCCCGAACTGCGTCATCATTTTGCTGATGTGGTACAGCAGCGCAATGCTGCTTCGCTTGGCATGTGGTGGTTCCTGGGCACGGAAATCATGTTCTTTGGCGGGATGTTCTGTGGCTATCTGGTTTACCGCCGCGCGTATTTTCCGGAATTCGCCGCGGGCAGCAAAAGTTTGAGCTTGATCGCAGGGACTGTTAATACAGCAGTCCTTATCTGCAGCAGCTTGACGGTAGCACTGGCGGTGCGTGCATCTCAGCTTGGCAAGCGGAAGCTGTTAGTCAATCTGCTGCTGGCCACGATGTTCTTCGGAGTCTGTTTTCTTGGTATTAAAGGCTACGAGTGGCATGACGAGTACGTTCACCATCATGTGCCGACGTTCTACTTTAACGCCCATGACCTTGTCACCGATAATCCGAACCTGCACCTGGACCCGCAGCGCACCAAGATTTTCTACTCGTTGTACTTTGCGCTAACCGGGGTTCACGCGCTGCATATGATCGTCGGTCTGGGTATTTTTAGCGTGATTACATTCATGGCATGGCGCGGAAGGTTTAGTCCGGAATATCACACGCCGATTGAAATTGCCGGATTGTATTGGCACTTCGTGGATATTGTGTGGATCTATCTGTTCCCGCTCTTATATCTGATTGACCGGCGACCGGGAGCTTGAGGAAACATGGCTGAGCACATGGAGCACGTCGAACATTCTGAGCATATTGGGTCCAGCAGCTTTTACTGGCTGATCTGGGCCATTCTCATTGTGGGCACGGTGCTCACCGCCTTGATTGCCAGAGTTGACCTCGGCGCATTTAATACCGTGGTTGCTCTCCTCATCGCCAGCTGCAAAGCGTTAATCGTCGTCCTCTTCTTCATGCACGTGAAGTACACCAGCGAGAAGATGACCAAGGCGGTCCTAATCGCCGCGGTTTTCTGGCTGCTCATTATGCTGTTCCTGAGCTTGTCAGATTACTCGACTCGATACGCCGGGTAGGGCTCCTTCGCCATCCTGCTCTGAACTGCCTTCGTCAACCCTTGTGTCCTTCGTGGTTCATGCCTTTAAGCCGGCGCGTGGATGCTATCTTTAATGGCAAACCATCATTGATGCCGGAACAATCCCAAATCCATGAAGCGACGAGCGGCTTGGAATCCGCGCTGCGCCGCGATATTCGCGGCGAGGTCCGGTTTGATAATGGCAGCCGTGCCCTCTACGCTACAGACGGCTCGAACTATCGCCAAGTCCCAATCGCCGTCGTAATTCCGCGCGACGCCGATGACGTAATCGCGACGGTTTCGATTTGCCGCGAGCATGGTGCTCCCGTCCTTTGCCGCGGCGGAGGAACGTCCCTTGCCGGGCAATGCTGCAATGTTGCCGTCGTGCTCGACTTTTCCAAATACATGTCAAAGATTGTCGAGCTTGATCCCGAGCGCCGCATCGCTCGTGTGCAGCCTGGCATTGTGCTCGACCATCTTCGCAATGCGGCGGAGAAATTTCATCTGACGTTCGGGCCTGATCCGGCTTCGCACAGCCGCTGCACTCTTGGTGGAATGATTGGCAATAATTCCTGCGGCGTGCATTCGGTGATGGCGGGCAAGACTGACGAAAATATCGAGGAGCTGGAAATACTCACCTACGACGGCGTGCGCATGCGGGTGGGGCGCACCTCGAATGAAGAGCTTGAAAATATCGTTCGTCAGGGCGGGCGGCGCGGCGAGATATACTCCGGACTGAAAACGCTAGACGATCAATACGGCGATCGGGTACGCCAGAGGTTTCCCAACATTCCCCGCCGCGTCTCCGGCTACAACCTGAATTATCTCCTTCCCGAGAATGGCTTTCATGTTGCGCGGGCGCTGGTCGGGTCGGAAGGAACTTGCGTCACAATACTCGAAGCCACTTGCCGCCTGGTCGAGAGCCCGCCCGAGCGCGTGCTGCTGGTGATCGGATGCAGGGATATATTTGAGTGCGCTGATCTCGTCCCCGAAATTCTTGCTCATCGACCAATTGGACTTGAAGGCATGGACAATATGCTGGTCGACTACACTCGCTTGAAGCAAATAAATCTGGAGGGCCTGGCGCTATTGCCCGAGGGGCGAGGATGGTTGCTGGCTGAATTTGGCGCGGCCACCGCCGGCGACGCGGAACTGCAAGCTCGGACAATGATGGAGGCTTTAAGTCACGGCGGCGCCTCCAGAACTTTTCGCATATTCACGGACAAGCGACAGGCAAGGAGGGTTTGGGAGGTCCGCGAATCCTCGCTGGGCGCCGTTTCTAACGTGCCCGGGCAGCCGCCAACCTGGGAGGGGTGGGAAGATTCAGCGGTCGCTCCTGAGAAGCTGGGCGTTTACTTGCGCGCGCTGCACAAGCTCACCGACGCATACAGCTACCGCTGCCTGATGTACGGGCACTTTGGCGACGGATGCGTGCACAATCGTATGGACTTCGATCTGCAATCGGTCGAGGGAATAAAAAAATTCCGCAGATTTATGGAAGAGGCGGCGGACCTGGTCGTCTCATTCGGCGGAACGCTGTCCGGCGAACATGGCGACGGCCAGGCCCGTGCCGAACTGCTTCCTAAAATGTTCGGCCCCGAAATCGTGGAAGCCTTTTCCCGTTTCAAGGCGCTTTGGGACCCGGACTGGAAAATGAATCCGGGGAAGCTGGTGCGGCCCAACAAATTTGATGAGGATCTCCGGCTGGGGGTTGATTACCGTCCCTGGCAGCCGGCCACGCACTTCAAGTTTCCGCATGACCACGGAAGCCTCGCGGCAGCCACCCTGCGCTGCGTAGGGGTGGGCAAGTGCCGCGAATCATCAGGCGGCGTCATGTGCCCGAGTTTTCGCGTCACCCTGGAGGAGCAGCATTCGACTCGGGGCCGTACTCATCTGTTGTGGGAAATGACCAAGGGCGATGTCATTCGCGATGGCTGGCGCGACCAGCACGTCAAGTCGTCGCTCGATCTTTGCCTCTCCTGCAAAGGATGCAAGAGCGATTGCCCGGTCGCGGTGGATGTCGCAACCTACAAGGCCGAATTTCTTTCACATTACTACGATGAGCGCCCACGCCCGTTGAATCACTATGCGTTCACCCACATCGACCGCTGGTCGCGGCTTGCAGCAATGGCGCCCGGGTTGGCGAATTTTCTAACTCACGCGCCAGGGCTGCGCGAGCTGGCGAAATTTGCCGCGGGAGTGGCCCGTGAGCGCAATGTGCCTCGCTTGGCCAGCCAGAGCTTCCGAAGTCTGCTGAAGAAAAGAAGCAAACCGAAATCTTCTGGCCCGCTGGTTATGCTGTGGCCAGACACTTTCAACAACTACTTTCACCCGGAGACTGCAATCGCCGCGGTTGAGGTGCTCGAAGCGGCAGGATTCACGGTGCGGCTTCCGAAAGGAAATGTGTGTTGCGGGCGCCCGCTCTATGACTTTGGCATGCTGGACCGCGCCAAGAAATTACTGCTGCGTACACTCGCGATGCTCGAACGCGAAATCGCAGATGGCATCCCAGTGATAGTGCTTGAGCCCAGTTGTGCCACGGTTTTTCGAGACGAAATGCTCAACCTTTTCCCCGATGAAATCCGCGCGCAGAAGCTTGCCGGCCAGGTGATGCTGCTGAGCGAATTCCTGGAAAAGCATTGCAAAAACTTTAAGCTGCCTGAACTCAAGCGCAAGGCGCTGGTTCACGGCCACTGTCATCAGAAAGCGATCATGAAGATGACCGCGGAGGAGTCTGTCCTGCGGAGGATGGGCATCGATTACCAGACGCCTGCGCCAGGGTGCTGCGGGATGGCGGGCGCCTTCGGCTTCGAAAAAGAAAAATATGCGACCTCAATTGCTATCGGCGAACTTGAACTTCTGCCTGCGGTGCGCAATGCCCCTGATGACTGGCTGATCATCGCGGACGGATTCAGTTGCCGGGAACAGATCGAGCAATGCACCGGCAGAACTTCTATGCATCTGGCGGACGTGATTCAGATGGCACTCGGCAAGACTTCTTAGTGCAAGATCAGGGTCCGCAATATTTCTCGTACTGCTCGTAAATGTAAGTGTCAGTCATGCCAGCGATGTAATCGCACACTACGCGTGCGCGCGGCTCGGATTCGCTTTTTGTCTTTTCCTGATAGCTTGCCGGCAACTTTTCTGGGCGTTTCATCCAGAGGTCAAATAGCTGTGCAATGATGCGCTCGGCATCTTCTTTCTCGGGCTGAAGCGCAGGGCTGTAATACAAGTTCCGATGAAGAAATTCTTTGGTCTCGGCGCGCTCTGCTTCGACTTCAGGGCTGAGGCCGACCAGGCGCTTGGGGTGCGCACAAATATCATCAAGTGTGACTGGGGAATGGCGTGCGCTGATGGTATTCGATTCTTCGTCATCCCCCGGACGTGAACGTCCGGGGCTACGCTCATCATTATTTGTGTTGAATGCAGTGTCGATCTGCGCCTGCGTATTCTGGATCAAGTCGCCGACCCAACGATCCAGAATCCGCCGCAGAACTTCGTTGAATTGCAGCTTCTTCGGGGCCGCGGGATAGAGCTTCTCAACTTCAGCAAAGAACCGAGCGAACACCGGGACATTTTCTGTGATCTGCTCGAGTGTCAGCAGATGGGCTTCATAGCCATCATCCAAATCGGCGGTGTTGTAGGCCAACTCGTCAGTCGCGTCGATCAGCTGGGCCTCAAGTGGCGGCCGCTTATCCAACCAGTATTCTGACAGCTCTGGAAATTGCGCAGGATCGTAATCGCGCGAGTGCTTGATAATTCCCTCCCGCACTTCGAACGTAAGATTTAATCCGCGAAATGCAGCGTACCGCTGCTCGAAGTCCTCGACGATTCGCAGCGCGTGCAGGTTGTGGTCAAAAAAAAGTCCGTGCCGCCGCATCGCGGTATCGAGCGTTTTCTCTCCCGCATGACCGAATGGAGGATGGCCGATGTCATGGACCAATGCGAGGGTCTCGACCAGATCAACGTTCAGTCGAAGTTGTGCTGCGATGGTGCGCGAAATCTGCGCAACTTCAAGCGTATGTGTCAGCCGGTTGCGAAAGTGGTCGGAAAAGCGCCCGGTGAAAACCTGGGTCTTGGCCTCAAGACGTCGAAACGCGCGGGAATGAATCACGCGGTCGCGGTCACGCTGAAAGTCGTTGCGGTATGGATGCGGGGGCTCGGGATAACGGCGCCCGCGAGAGTGCTCCACATGGACCGCGTAGGGAGCGAGGGATTGAATCATTCAATCATTGAATCATCGGATCATTGGAAGAGCAATCGCGCCTGGCTTTTTGCGATCCGATTCTGACGATTTAATCCTGCCCCGCCAGCACTTCCGCAATTTTGGCGGTGAGTTCAGCCGGGGTAAACGGCTTCTGAATAAAGCCAGCATCGCGGTCAAGATCTTGCAATTCATCATCCGCGTAACCGGACATGAAAAGAACACGAAGGTTGGACCAGCGCTCTCGCGCGATGCGGACCAGCTCCGGGCCGCTGATGTTGGGCATGACGACGTCGGTAAGCAGCAAGTCAACTTTGCCTTGATGTTCCGAGATGAGGGTGCGCAAACTCTCGCTGCTCCCGGCCGTGATCACGGTGTAGCCGGCTTGCATAAGAATGGTTTCGCCCAATTCGCGCAATAGCGGCTCATCCTCCGCCAGAAGAATCGTCCCGCTGCCGTGTTTAGGCGTGTCTGACTTCATAAGCTTTTTCGTTGGCGCGGGAACGTGTTCCACGCTGGGCAACGATATCCGGAAGGTGCTGCCTTTGCCGGGTTCACTTTCAACTTCAATATGTCCATTGCTCTGCTTAATGATCCCATATACGGTAGCGAGGCCCAAGCCGGTTCCCTTGCCGACCTCTTTTGTTGTGAAAAATGGTTCAAAAATGCGCTCTTGCGTTACCGCATCCATACCGATACCTGTATCAGAGACGGACAAGGTAGCATAAGGGGAAGCAAATATTTTTTCTGTCTCGCCTAAATTCTTCTGCCCCGCAAAACCGGCGGTGGCGACGATCAACCGACCGCCCTTGGGCATAGCGTCACGGGCATTGACCACCAAGTTTATGAGCACTTGCTCCATCTGCACTGGGTCGGCTTTCACAAAGCCGATGTCAGGGCTGGTGCGAATCACGAGGTCAACGTTTTCGGTCAGCAAACGGCGGAGCATTGCTTCCAGGCCGCGAACTACGGCGTTGAGATCGAGCACGCGCGGCTGCAGTGTTTGCTTGCGGCTGAAAGCCAGAAGCTGGTGAGTCAGGGATGCAGCTCGGTCTGCGGCTTGTCTGATCTCTTTGGCCGCGTGTCCATCGCGCCCTTCCGGATTGCGCTCTATCAATAAGCTGCTATAGCCCTTGATGATAGTGAGGAGATTATTGAAATCGTGGGCGACCCCGGATGCGAGTTGGCCGACCGCTTCCATGCGCTCGGTCTGCTCCAATCGGCTCTGCATCTGCTTCTGTTCGGTGATATCAATCAGCACGCCATGGAGCAACTGCTCGCCATCGGACGCGCGCACCAGTGAACCGCTGTCGTTCACCCAAACCATTCCGCCGTCGCGCCTGAACATGCGGTATTCGGCTCGAAATGAGTTCCCGGAAAGGGTGGCTTCCTCGGCCGCCTTTACGATTTCAATGTCTTCGGAATGCACGTGGCGAATCCAGTTCGTAGGATCAGAGAGCCATTGCGCGGAGGAATAGCCGAGAAGTTTTTCAATCTGGGGGCTGACGAACCGCCATTCGGATTCCAGGCCAAGCTCGGCAATGTAAGTCACCGCCGCCAGTTGCTCAACCAGATTTTGGTACAGCGTCTCCGCTTCATTGCGGGCTCGTTCATTTGTCGAACGTTCGCTAATGTCGACCGCAACACCTATAGCACCGGAGAATCGTCCGTCTTGGGTTCGAATAGGAGACCAGTGGGTCTCGAATGACAAGCCAACGTCCGGGAGTTCCGTAAAGCATGAGAATTCTTCACCAGCCAATGCGCGGCGTGCGTCTTTGATGATCCCGGGATAATTACTGTAGAGATGGAATATAGATTTTCCGACGTTCTGTCCGCCCTGCAACCCTAATTTGTCGAGCGCGCGGCCCTCGGAGAGAGTGAACTTGCCTTCGGCGTCGATCGCAAAAAAGATTACGGGCGCCTTGGCGACGATCCTGCGCAGGTGTTGCTCGGCGTCACTTAATATAGGCGCAGGTTTGGGCTGGACGCTCAGAACTTTCCTCGCGGTCGGCCGGTTTGATGAAGGATTCACCCGCCTTGGCTGGGTCAGTCTAGCGCAATTCGCGTGAAATCAATGCGTTACTTTGGTTACTCGTGCACACCTCGTCAACGGTGACCGGTATTGTGCGCTCGCGCACACACGATATTTTCGCGTAGCGCACATGAGCAGGAACTGGCGACAAGCACGGTGCGGCTGCTAACATTCCGTGCAGGATGGCCCTTCGCCGCATCGCCAAGAAAATTAGAAAAACTACGCGCAAACTGGCGGCCAAGCGCTCAGGAAGTCGTCCGCTGGGCGAACTCGTAATCATTACGGGTATGAGCGGCTCGGGGAAGGCTTCTGCCCTGAAAGCATTTGAGGACCTTGGCTATTACTGCGTCGATAATCTGCCGGTCGGACTGATTCCGCGATTTGCCGAGCTGGTGCAATCTTCTGAGAACCCGCGCACCGCATTGGTTGTGGACGTCCGCGAGGGCCGACAACTGGAAGAGTTGCCGACCATCGTGAAATCGGTCAAGCGGATGATCGCAACCAAGATGATCTTCCTCGAGGCCTCAGATGAAGTCCTGCTGCGCCGTTATAGTGAGACGCGACGGCCTCATCCGCTGGGCACTGACACACCCGTTAAAACATCTTTGGGCGCGGAACGACGCCACTTGCAACATATTCGCGCCATTGCTGACCTGGTCATCGATACTTCCGAGTTCAATGTCCATGAATTGCGAGCTCACATCATTGAACTGTTTCAGAAGAAGCAAAAGGGCAGGAAAATCCTGGTCTCATGCGTGAGTTTTGGATTTAAGCATGGCGTCCCGGAAGACGCCGATCTGGTGTTCGATGTTCGCTTTCTTCCCAACCCGCACTTCGTTCCGGAATTTCGACCGTTGACCGGGCTGCATCCCAAGGTCGCGAAATACATTCGCTCATTTCCGCAGACCACCGAGTTCATACAGCGGATCTCTGATTTGCTGATTTATCTTTTGCCGCATTACATTCACGAAGGTAAAAGCTATCTGACAATCGCGTTCGGCTGCACCGGCGGCCAGCACCGCTCGGTGATGATCGCTGAAGACGTCGCCAAACGGCTGAAGCAGTCGGGTTACCGGGTCAAAATCGCCCACCGCGACAGCCCAAAGTAAGGCATGCAACTTCGTCCTTTACCGTTCTCTGGAGGAGTCACCTACGCGATAGCTTTTTGGATCGCGTGCACGGTTTGGGTGGTCCCCGAAATTGTTGCAGCGAAGATCAAGCGCTCCCCCGATTCGTCGACAGTCCGAGATCGAGGCTCACTCCATCTGATTGCCTTGCTGTGGTGGACAGGCATCGCAGGCGACGTCTTTCTCTCTTTGGTTCTACCGCAGGCCGGTATTGTTCACGCACGAACCGCGTTGTTCATTGCCGGCACCTGCCTGATGGTTGCCGGAATTGTATTCCGCTGGTACTCAGCCGCAGTGCTGGGAAAATACTTTACTTTTGATGTGTCAATCCAAAGTAGTCACGCTCTGATTGAGCAAGGTCCCTACCGGTACATTCGCCATCCGTCCTACACGGGCGCACTCTTGACGTTAGTCGGATTCGGTTTAGTGCTTGGGAATTGGGCTGGCCTTATTGTGAATCTCTTGTGCCTGGGCTCAGCTTATGCCTATCGCATCCCCATAGAAGAAGCGGCTCTCCTGACTTTTCTAGGCGAGTCCTACTTGCAATATGTGAACAGGACTTGGCGCCTCGTGCCGTTTTTATTCTAGATTGAAGAGCAGCAACCTCCAGAGTGCATATGATTTCGAGACGGAAATTTATCGCTACTTCAGCGGCCCTGGCCGCTAGTTCAAGTTTTTCAACAAGCTTGTTTGCTGGCGCTGAATCCGTAGCCGCTAGCGAGACCGTCGTAAACGACATCCATTCCCAGTTGAATTCCACTCGGGTATTGAAGGTGCTGCAGCCCCAATCCTTGGAGGATGTGCAGCAACTAATTCGGTCCGCCGTAGCAAATCGCAAGTCAATCTCTGTCTCCGGTGGACGGCATGCAATGGGAGGACAGCAATTTGGCACTGACACCTGGCTGATCGATATCCGAAAAATGAATCGCGTACTCCATTTGGACCGTGAGCGCGGGATTCTAAAGATCGAGGGGGGTATCGAGTGGCCAGAATTGATAAATGGTTATCTCTTATTGCAAGGCGGGAGGCACAGAGCTTGGGGAATAGCGCAAAAACAAACCGGAGCAGACCGACTAACCATTGCTGGAACACTTGCCGCGAACGCTCACGGGCGCGGACTGAAAATGAAGCCCATCATCAGTAATGTCGAGTCGTTGGTGCTCATAGATGCGTCGGGGGTTGCGCACACCTGCAGCCGAACTGAGAATCCAGAATTATTCCGGCTGGTCATCGGCGGTTATGGTTTGTTCGGGATTGTCACCTCCGTGAACTTGCGACTCGTCCCGCGCAAAAAGGTCGAGCGCCTCGTTGAACTTCGAACGGTAGATGAAATCATTCCGGCATTCGAGAAACGGGTCTCGGACGGCTTTACCTACGGAGATTTCCAATTTGCCATAGAGCGCGGCTCTGCGGACTTCATGCACAAAGGAGTTTTCTCCTGTTACCGTGCCGTCCCTGACAACACGCAGGTACCCTCCGATCAAAAAGCATTGTCGGACGGAAACTGGCGGCAATTGCTCTATCTCGCACACGCCGCGCCGAAAAAGGCATTTGAACGTTATGCGGAGTATTACCTTTCTACCAATGGCCAAGTGTATTGGTCAGATCTCCACCAGCTGAGTATTTACCCAGACAATTACCATCGCGAGATCGACGCAAAACTCCACGCTCCTTATCCTGCTAGTGAGATCATCACAGAAATTAGTGTTCCGCGGTCGAAGCTGAACGATTTCTTCGCGGAAGTACGAGAGGACTTCCGCAAGAATGCTGTCGAACTTATTTACGGAACCGTTCGCATCATCGAACGTGACACTGAAAGTTTCTTGCCCTGGGCAAAGGAAAACTACGCGTGCACCATATTTAATCTACATACCGTCCACAGCCCCGAGGGTTTGGCGCGCTCGGCCGATGCGTTTCGTCGGTTGATTGATATGGCCGCGCGCCGCGGAGGAACGTACTACCTGACGTACCATCGTTTCGCGACCAGGAAGCAGGTGGAGGCTTGCTACCCACAATTCTCAGAGTTTTTAGGACTGAAGAGAAAGTACGACCCCGGAGATCGGTTCCAGAGCGACTGGTACCGGCACTACAGGCATATGTTCGCCGACGGTCTGTGATTGAACACATCTAGGTCAGTTTCAACCCAGGATCAATCGGTGATGTCTTAGCGCGGCTGGATTGGTGCGCCTGCCGGTTGCAGTTGTCCCTCGAAATGTTTCAGAGTTCGGATGCCATTCAGCCCGCGGTAAATCCGGTAGAAGGCGTAGGCGTGAAAGGCCACTGCGAGTAAATCCTGTCGTGCCATCAGCATGACCAACGCATCGATGACGTACAGTCCCATGCCGACGAGAAATGCCCACTGCTCTCCCTTGCGCGCGAAATTCCAGAAGAGGGCGAACACGCCAGCGACGCCGCCATTAATGATCAGGCTAAGCATAAAGCCGCTCTGTCCGGCCTGACGGGCGAGCTCGTCCACGAACTGCGCAATGCCCAGACCGAAAATAAAACGGATGCCGGATCCGCTCATGGCAAGTACAGAATTAATGAGTGAGAGCACTCCGACCATTAAGAACCAACTCGCGCCGCCTTTGACCACCCGCTCGGCACGCAACTTCTGTTCAACCAGATTGGTAAGCGAAGATTGGGCGGGGGTGTTGAAGCCGACTCCAGGACTGGCCATTGGGCCTCCGATAGAAAAGTATATTTAGGCGGGGAAGTTCGTAAGATACTAACCCCGTCGGGAAGCCGGCAAGCAGAATCTCAGGACCCTGAAACTTAAGTAATGACCGAGATCAATGGCTTAGTGTTGGGTAAAACATTGCCGATCTCAACCGCGGAAACATCCGCGGCGTTGAGCGCATCGACCAGTTCGGCGGCGCGATTCTTGGCTACCGGGATCAGCAGCCCGCCTGAGGTTTGGGGATCGAAGAGCAAAGCTTTCATTCCATCAGAAATTTTCTCTTTGTAATCCACTACACACTCAGCGAAGTCGCGGTTAGCTTTCAGACCGCCCGGTACGTAGCCTGCATGCACACATTCGATAGCGCCATCGAGAAGCGGGACGCAGTTTGCGTGCAGCTCTGCGGAGACGTTCTCAGAAGCCAGCAGCATTTCGCGGAGATGGCCGATCAGGCCGAAGCCAGTGATGTCGGTCAGGGCATGGATAGCGTCATTTGGTGTGGCGCTTCGCTCCGCTGGACGGGCGAGGGCGCCCGTCCCCACACGGCCACTGCCGGTTACTACTTCAGCGGCTGTCTTGTTCAGTGTGGTCATGGAAGCAACCGCTGCGTCGATCCAGGTTTGCTTGGCTACGCCTTTTTTGATCGCAGTTGAGATCACTCCGGTTCCCAGCGCTTTGGTCAGGAGGAGGCGGTCTCCTGCTCTCGCGCCGCCATTTTTCAAAACCCGAGTGGGATTCACGGTGCCGGTGACTGAATATCCGAATTTAGTTTCGTCGTCGCGAATGCTGTGGCCACCGATGATGGTGCATCCCGCTTCCATCATTTTCGATAGTCCGCCGGCGAGAATGCGCTCAAGAATTTCCAAGTCACCTTTTTCCGGGAAGCAGACCAATGCCAGCGCGGTCAGGGGGCGAGCGCCCATGGCATAGATATCGCTGAGAGAATTTGCCGCCGCGATCTGTCCGAAGGTGTAAGGATCGTCAACGATTGGGGTGAAAAAGTCGACCGTCTGCACCAAGGCGGCGTCGGGCGCGATTTGATACACTCCGGCGTCGTCGGCGTGGTCAAAGCCGACCAGCACATTCGGGTCATGTTGCCGGGCTAATTTCCCAAGCACCGTGTCCAGCGCCGCCGGACTCAGCTTGGAAGCTCAACCCGCGGCTTTTACCGTCTCGGTGAGCCGCACGGCTTTAGTTTCAGACATGTGCCCATTGTAGAGGAGGAGGTCGCGTCCTGGCCTTGGGCCCGGGGTTTTCGCGAATTTGTTACAAAAAACGAAACGCCGTTCGGAACGATGCCCCTTTCGCTTATTGCGCCATAACGCGAAAGCCGACTTTCCCGGTCTCGATCTGCGTCTGTTCTGCTTTCGGAAAAGATACAACGATCTCCGTCTTGGGAAGCAATCCTGCTCCATTATTGCCGCATGCACATTGCGGGAGCTTTTCTGGTGGGAATTGGAATTGCAGCTGTGGTCGCGATTTTCGCGGCTTCCAAACAGTCACGTTCGCTGCGAGGTGACATCGTGATATCGCACTCTTCGCGCGACGACGATCAACCGTGAGATGAAAGTGCGTGCCTATTTCAAAGTCACATCGATAATCTTCAGTTCGGGAGCAGCCTGGTTCCACTGCTCACTCACATGCTCGAAGATCAGCCGGAAAGGTTTGCCATCGCGCGGAGCTAATGGGGAGATTGCGAGATCGACGGTATCGGGATATGGACCGTTAGTCTGCAAAAGCTTGATGGGCAAGTCTTCAATCTGCGCAACCTGACCATATAAGTCTCGGAATGTCACCCGTACCACCGCACGAGAAACAATTCGATCACCTGAGTTGGCTACGTTGCCATCGACATAAGTGACGCTTGCCCCCACAAAATTCTGCGCCTGACTCATCTTGATGTCCGATATTTGCAGCTTGGCGGCGTAAGGCGGAATCTTCGGCACGGTCTTCACCGGTTCTCGAAGCAAAAGCGCTGCCGCCAGAACCAGGCCGACGACAACCGCGATGGCAACTACGATGAACCGCCGACTGTGGTCCGGCTCCTGCGTACCCGGCGATGGCTGGATGAGATCGAGACCGCCCATGTCAGGATTGTATTGCTTGTGGGATGTTCGGGCTATTCCTTGATTAAGGTGGTGTGGCTGGCCACGCACAGCCACACTTTGTTCTCGAAGACCCAGGTGTCGGTAAACCGACCCCAGTGCTCGAAGGGACGGCCCTTATATTTTCCCTTGGTGTGATAAGTTCCGATTACTATGGCGGCTCCCTCATACGTGAACACTTTCACATTCTGATTTACCACCATGGTTGCTTGGTAAGAGGTGTCCTTCAGGTCAGCAAGAAACTCGGTCTTGTTCATCACTGTGCCGTCGTAGTCGGTATAGATAAAGGTGTCCGGTATCATGCTGGCGACGACGGTGGAATTGTGGTGTAGTTGGGCCTGGTTCCATGCGTTTTCTAAGGCGAGAATTTTGCTTTCGTCTGCTTGCTCGGCCGCTAGCGCCAGCGGAGACAGATTTAGCGCAATTATGCCAGCGATAACTGCAAGCCGCATGGGACGCCTTCCTAGTAGGCGTAAAAGCATAATGTTACGCGGGAAAAGGCGCAGATTGAGGTATCTGGAAAGATGCCTGATTTGCGGCTATTCTCCGCCAACGGTCAGGCCGTCAATGCGAATTGTCGGGGACGCGACCGAACCGCGAAATTCCAGGTCGTTGGCGATCTCTGAAATATTCAGGAACATATCTTTCAGATTGCCGGCTACGGTAATTTCTTCGACCGGATAGGTAAGCTCGCCGCCGGAAATCCAGATTCCGGACGCCCCGCGGGAATAATCTCCGGTAACCAGGTTCACGCCCATCCCGAGAAACTCGGTGACGTAGAGTCCTTCTTTAACATCGCCGATGAGCTGCTGAGGAGTGCGAACGCCGGGTTGAAGAAAATAATTTCCCGGGCCGATACCGGGGGTCCCTGCCAGTCCGCGTGATGCGTTGGCAGTCGTTTGCAGGCCAAGCTTCTTCGCCGTGTAGGTGTTGAGCACGTATGACTTGAGGACGCCGTTTTCGATCACCACAGTCCGGCGTGTCGGAATACCCTCGCCATCGAAGGGGCTGGTGCCGAAACCGCCGACCATGGTTCCATCGTCTATGACGGTGACTTGCGGGGCCGCGATCTTCTCGCCGAGTTTTCCGGCGAGGAAAGATGCGCCGCGATAAACGGAATCCCCGTTCACGCCTTCGAAAATGTGACCGAGAATCGAGTTCGCGACCAGGGGATCGAAAATGATCGGGACCTCTTGCGTTTTCACTTTTCGTGCGCCCAGACGACGAAGCGTGCGCTGGGCGGCCACTTTGCCGACATGCTCGGGAGATTCCAAACGGTCCAGGCTGCGCGCCACCGAGAACCAGTAATCGCGCTGCATACCGCCCTTTTCGTCTTGCGCAATCGGGATGGCGGCAACCGAACAGTATGATCGGCGGAATTCACCCACGAAGCCGTGCGAGTTCGCAAGAATTTTGTGGCCGGTAGCGGCGTCGAATGATCCGCCTTCAGAGTTCTTGATGCGCGGGTCGAAATCGAGTGCGGCTTTTTCCGCGCGGCGCGCGTAGGAGATGCGTTCTTCTCCGGGAAGCGAATACACGTCGGCTGAGTAAAGATCGAGGTTGCCAGAGAGAGAGCCGAGTTGTGCTGCTTCGGGAATGCCGGAGAAAGGATCTTCGGAAGTAATCTTCGCGAGTTCAATCGCCGACTTCAGCATGCGGTCGAGTCCGGGCGCCGTAAAGTCGCTGGAATGTGTGCTGGCGGCGCGCTTGCCGTTAAATACTCGAACGCCGATCGACTTCGAACCGGACTCTTTCAACGTCTCGACCTGACCGAGCCGGACAAGGGTGGAGAACTCATCGCCCTCACGGATCACGCATTCAGCGGCGGTCGCGCCGGCGCGCATGGCGCGCTGGACAATATCCTGGGCGAGTGCCTTCAGGTCAGTTTCGGTCTGGGTCTCGATAATAGTTTCAGGCATAAGAAAAAGTCAGAAGTAAGAGGTCAGAATGCAGAAGATAAAGGTCCTATTGCAAATTTGAGAGTGCGGATTTCAGATTTTGGAAATGCAGAAACCCTTGGCCTCTAAATCTGCAGTCTGAAATCTACAATCTCAAATCTGCAATCGGTTCTGCATTCTGACTTCTTACTTCTGCCTTCTCGTTACTGCATAAACCCGCCAGCTTCTTTCTTGGCAGTTCCGCCAACCGTCAGCCGATCGAGCTTCGTAGTCGGCATTCCAACACCGACAGGCACGGCTTGTCCATCCTTACCGCAGGTGCCGATACCTTCATCGAGCTTCAAATCGTTTCCGACCATTGAAACTCGTGTCAACGCATCTGGCCCGTTGCCGATCAAGGTTGCGCCACGAATCGGCGCGGTCACGTGGCCGTCTTCGATCATGTACGCTTCGGATGCCGAGAAGACGAACTTACCGTTTGTGATATCCACCTGGCCGCCGCCGAAGTTCACGGCATAAATCCCGCGCTTCACCGAGCGAATAATGTCTTCCGGCTCGTCTTCACCCGCGAGCAGATAGGTATTCGTCATGCGCGGCATCGGAATGTGCTCGTAGCTTTCGCGCCGACCGTTGCCGGTGTCCGCCATTCCCATTAGTCGGGCGGAAAGCTTGTCGCTCAAGTAGCCCTTGAGAATGCCCTTTTCGATCAGGACAGTTTCCTGAGTGGCGTGACCCTCGTCGTCGACGTTCAGCGAACCGCGACGCCAGGGCATTACGCCATTATCGACAACCGTGCACTTTTCGCTGGCAACTTTTTTGCCGATGAGTCCGGCAAACGCAGATGTCTGCTTGCGATTGAAATCGGCTTCGAGTCCATGGCCGACAGCTTCGTGAATCAGCACTCCCGGCCAGCCCGGGCCAAGCACGACTTCCATGTCTCCGGCAGGGGCTTCGCGAGCATCGAGCTGCAAAATCGATTGCCGCGCGGCTTCTTTCGCGAAATACTCCGGCGTCTTTTCTCCAAAGAAGAAATCCAGGGCCACGCGACCGCCACCGCCGGAGCTGCCGCGAGCAGAATTCGCTTCGGTCTTGGCGATGCAGGAAACGTTCATACGTGCCAGCGGTTGGGAATCCTCGGCAAACGTGCCATCCGATCCGACGACCAGAATAGTGCGCAGCTCGTCGGCGTAATTGGCGCGTACTTCTTTAATACGCGGATCGAAGCCCCGGGCCGCAGCATCCGCCCGCATTACCAGTTCTACCTTGGCGGTAATTTCAGCGTCCACCGATGGCAAACTAACGGGATACAGACTACGCGCGGGCTTCTGCTGAAATCCCGCGCTGGGCGTCTTGGCGGGGCCTTTTGCAATCAACGCCGCAGTGCGCGCTGCATGCAGAATTCGGGAAGACGAAAGATCGTCGGTATAGGCGTATCCGGTGCGCTCGCCGGAGATGACGCGAATGCCGCATCCCGCGGAAATACCCTGCGACGCCGACTTGACCATGGATTCATCCAGGCTCAACGAAGTCGAGGAAAGATACTCGAAATAAAGATCGGCATAGTCGCCGCCGGCGGAAAGCGCCGCCGCCAGATAGTGCTCCAGGTCGCGGTCACTCAGTCCGTAATGCCGGAAAAAGAAATGATTATTGTCCACGGTGATTGGATGACCTCGCGCCAGGAAGGGACTCCGAATGCAGGAAACCCGTTGAATCGATTATCCCACACTGGCCTGTGAGTATGTCGGCAGGGCTGGTGATCGATAATGCCTTCCAAGTGGGGCTTAATGCGGAAGAGCCTGGAAAATTGTCCGCAAAGCGGCCAAAATCCTTCCTCATCAAATGTATTCCAACCATGTTCATTCGTCACAGACGTTTGTCCAGTCTTCTGCCAGACTCCTCCAGATGACCTCTCAAACCCTGGCCGCCACGCTCGAAGGTTTCCTCTCCGGCAGCAACAATGCGGTTGTCATTGAAGATGGCGCTGTCACCTTTGATCTTGGACAGGCCAAGTACTCGGTTTCAGGGGAGACCAACAAATGCCTGCTGCATCTGTGGTCGCAAGAGCGGAATGTCGTCCGCCGAGTTCTCGATGTCGAGACCAAAGGCGAGACTCTGCGGGTCACTGTGCAGCGAATGGGAAGGATGCTCATCGCTGGTGCGCGAACGCATGGCTCACCTGAACTTCGGCGCAGCCAAGTGGCAGCTTTACGAATTAGAGGAGCGGGGCGAGGAACTCAAGCGGATGGAAATCTCCGATCGCGGAAATGTCTCGACCCGGCTGGTGCGTTGTCTGGAGGAAACCGAAGTTCTTGTGCGTTTCGCGGCCCCGGTGGCGCTGGTCAAGGCATTGATGCCGGAAGTGGAAGTCGGAACAGTTTCGCCAGCGGAAATTTCGTTCCGTTGTCATGGCCTGGAGTTTGCGCGGGCAAGGCTGACCGCGAAGCCAGGAAATTTACGCAGCGAGCCGGAAATCGTGTTCGGCGCCGGCCCCGGGGAACGCGTTCTCGATGGCGATAATTTTGCGAACTTTGAGCGGCTCATCCGCAGCATTGGCGAAGTCCGGCACGCCGAGGGTCCCAGCGAGAGCCGGTGGTGGCGGCTGCATCCCGAACGCTGGCTGGAGTCGCTCGTAGTAAAAAATATTTGCGCGTTGGATGACCAGCTCGATCCTCGATGGTGTTATTCGCAGGTACCCGCATTCTCTGCATCCGATCGAGCAATGATTGATGTGCTGGTGGTGACTCGCGAAAGCAGGCTCGCCGTCGTCGAATTAAAGGCCGATGAGGATATTCATTTGCCGCTGCAAGGCATCGATTACTGGTCGCGGGTGGCATGGCACCATGCGCGCGGGGAGTTCCAGAAATTTGGATACTTTGCGGGACGTGAGCTCTCGCCACAGCCGCCGCAGTTAGTGATGGTAGCGCCGGCTTTACGAGTGCATCCCGCGACTGACACGCTGTTGCGCTACGTCTCGCCAGAAATCGACTGGGTTTTGTTGGGGATAGATGAGCGCTGGAGGAAGGACCTGCGAGTCGTGTTCCGGAAGCGCCCGGAAAGGGACCTGCTAAAGATGGCGGGCTAACTACTTTCTTCGGCAGAGCTGGGTGCTGCTTATTTCCAAATTCCCAACAACCTGCGCACATCGATCAATTGTCCAAGATGGTGCGCAGTGTGATCGGCAACCAGCATCGCCTCGCGCAAAATCGTCTGGCCTTGTCCCCACTCGATTTGCGCGAACAGATCTGTCTTGGGATCGTTCACTAGTTTCTTCATCGCGTCCAGATCTTCGCGAAATGATTTGACGCTCGCATCCCACGCCGTCGGGCTTGGCGGCGCAGGTTTTTTCGGCCAATATGCGTCCGGCCACTTCATTTCTTTGTAATTAGGATCGCGGCTGAAATCGAGGATGTCTTGTTGCGTAATGCGCATGTGCTCGACCAGCATCCACGCGGAGTGCGGCAATCCTTTGGGGACGTCGCCATAGAATTTCGCCGGAAAATCTGCGACCACGTCATCGAAGGCCGCGTGGGCATGGCCGCCATCGAGCAGTTCAATAAGATGCTTACGAAGAGATTGGTCTGTGTTCATAAATAGAACTCTGCGTTTGTACAGAAAATCTTCCGTCTAGGATGGCGGAACCACGGGCTGCGTCGCAGAAAATGTGGGTGATTCTTGCGGCTTTTCTCCGTTGTACACTCTCCCAATCCCGCGGACGATTCGGCGCAAAGGCCACTCTCCTCTTTTATCTGCGAAGAATATCTCTCCGATGCGATGTGACCGGTAATACCAGCGCTTCAGAATCGCAAGATGCTCTGTACTCTCTGCCACCGAAACCGCTCGCTCGTTAGAAATTAGTTGGATAACCTCCTGCACCCGGGATTCCATTGAAACGTGTTTGTGTAATACCGTGCCGGCGGCCCGTTCTCCATCAGTGCCGTCAGCGGGGTTCGTTGACATGGACGAACGCGCAACCTCGAACGAGGCAGGCCCGTGCAGAATTCCATTTGCAAAGCCAAATAGCGAAACTGAACCTGCTTGTGCACCCGGCTGCACGATGATGGCTTGCAGCCGTCCAATGGGTTGCACAATCTCCGGTAATTGAGAGATCAAATGCTTGAGTTTTTCGATTTTGCCATGGATCGTCGCAGCCTCTTCGAATGCAAGCCGTGACGACGCCTGCTCGCGTTGTTCAGCAAGTTCGCGGGTGAGGGATTCACCGCCCGTATCGAAGAACGCCTGCACACGGGAGACCTCGGCGTGATATTCGTTGTCAGTGCAGCCTTTGTAGCAGGGCGCCAGGCACATCTTCATCTCGGAATAGACGCAGCCGGGAAACGACGGATCGGGATGCAGATCGTCGACGCAGCGCCGCATCTTGAAAAAGTCCAACGCATCGCTGGCGAATTTTTCCGCAGCCACACGGGAAGAAAATGGCCCGTAATACAAATTCTGACCTTGTGCGGACAGCCGCCCTCGGCTGTCCTGGGATGGCACTGACTCGTTTTTGAGGTCCCCAAACTGTCGAGCTTCGCTGGACCGGACAGCCGAGGGCGGCTGTCCCCACGCCAGCTTCCCCAGTCGCGTCGTCACCGACGCCCGCGGATATTCATTCTCCAGATGTAGCTTGACCAAGGGCGCTGGACGCAGCCTTAGCCGCGCCGCATAAGTTTTAGGAAAGTTCTCCCGCAGTAATTTGTACAGAAGAAACTGCGACTCGAAATCAGAGCCGGTCGGTGTGAACTCAATTCCTCGGACTCGCTCGCGAAGATTCAGCCGCTTGCTTTGTTCCGCGGGCTTGCCCAGCAGGCGCTGCAGCCGCCGCCGCAGATTCGCTGTCTTGCTGATGTAAGGTTCGCCATCGCCACGCAGCGCAAAGACGGCCGGCGCGGCCGGAACCTCCATGAAGAAGCTGTCGTCGCAAGCCGGCGAGAATGTCAGTACGCGCGCGAGCACAAGCTCATTGTAATGACGGCGGCCTTGCTCCTGGGTTACTTGAAGAACTCGCTCATTGGCGCCGCCGTCGCGCTCGCGCCAGGATAGTTCTTCAATCCTAGTAGCTGCATGATGGTCCGCAGCGTGTTCTCGTGCTTGAAAGGCGTGTTCACTCTGACTCTCGGAATCACGCTTTGCCCGACGACGGCGGTAAATACCTGGCCTTGCTCGTCGTGCCATCCGTTGTCGAAGGTGATGAACATCACGCTGTTTTGGCTCGCTTGGAAGTACTGGCTGTCGAGCAGTGGGGCAATGTTCTTTTTAAGCCACTGGTCAGCCATTTGAGGCGTGCCGTTGTGCGCGTCGTCTTTCAGATTAGGAATAATGATGGAGTAGTCCGGTAAATTTTGGGCGGCGACGTCCACGGGAAATTGCGTAAACGGCACAACATTCTCCTGCTGTTCTGGATTGTCTACCACATCGCTATACCAGACCGCCGGGTCGTGGCGCTTGGCATAATTCCCGGCAAACATGCCCATGAATCCAAAACTTGGAAGCGAATCGGCATACACGTTCCACGACATACCGGCTTTATTGAGCTCTCGAAAAATGTTGTTGTCCCTAATAGCGTGGGTGCACCAATTTCCGTTACAACCAAAACTAAGTTCGCTGCTTCCCGAAGAAAGCCACAGATAGTCGAGCAGCGAACCTTTCTCATCAGAGTAGTAATTGGTAGCGACGCCGTATTTATCGCCCAGAGCTTTGAGCCACGGCATCTGGTTCTGATTGACGATTGCGGAATAGCCCTGATTCTCTTCAACAATGAGTATGACGTGCGCGGCCGGTCCTTTTGATGGCGCGTTCGCATTGCGTGGGGTTGGATTGACTCCGTTGCCGCAACCTATACACAGACCGGCTAGAGTCAACGCTGATAAGAATGTGAGTTTCATGCGACCTCCCTTTTTTGGACAAACGCGTCGCCAGACAAGGCTCGACCCCATAACGATTTGCAGAGCTTGCAGCTCAGGACACAATACGGACACAAGCGTCGAGACTGCGTACTATGTCGGGATCAAGCGTTGCTCGGTGCACCAACTGAACGCGAAGTAAAACGAATGACGCGGTGGACTTCAATTTAGAAGCAGAGTACGGCAGAGCTGGATGTCTGCCAATCGGCGAAACACCCTAATCGATGTACCACTGATTTTGAGCTTGAAAAGGTTTAGTCGGCCTTCTTAGCTGCGCGTTCTCTGCGCAGCTCTTGCAGTCGCTTCTTCAGATATTCCTGATACTCCTGGCGCAATTTGGGGTCGGCGGGGGTGCTGTAAATTTCGCTCGATTTGTATTTACCTTCAGCAAACTTCTTCTTCGTCCATTCATCGTGGATATGGGTTTCATCGGCACGGTCCAGCACTTCCTGCACGAATTGCGGGGGAACAAAGTACACGCCTTCGCGGTCGCCAACCACCAGATCGCCGGGCATCACAGTTGCGTTGCCGATGCGGATGGGAACATTGATTCCAGTCATCATTACGTTGTCGATCGGCGTCGGATCGACTGAACGAAAGTACGCCGGCATGTCGATTTGTGCAATTCCCTCCAGATCGCGGACGCTGCCGTCCACTACCAAACCGCCGCCATGCGTGGCCTGCATCACGTAATAAAAAAGATTGTCGCCTACGATGGTGCCGTCAACTTTTTTCCCGAATAGGTCAACAACCAGCACGTCTCCCGGTTGCAGCATGTCGATCGCGGTCTGATTTTCAAGGCGGCCAATGCCACGGTCTTTAGCTTTGGATTCGGCAATGCCGTCGACGTCGCGGCGCATCGGCATGAACTGAACCGTGAAAGCACGACCGACCATGGTTTTGCCGGGATGCAACACCTGAAAGCCGTCCGCATACTGGTTGTTGAAGTGCTTGTGCTGCAGGACTTCCCAGACTTCCTCGGATGACAGCCCGCGGGCGCGCTCGATGAGATCATCTGGCACCTTCGGTCGACCATCGGGAAGGCGCCCGAATGGATTTTGTGCGGTGTAGTCAATCAATTCCTGCTTCGAAAAGCTGATGAGTTGGGCGGAGGCGGCGGGGACTAACGAAAGGCAGGCCCAGACAAACAGGCTAACGCTGATCGGAATACGAAAGTTTACAGTTTTCAATTCTTGCCCTCCAGGAGAAATGGAAAGCTTCAGCTTACATTCTTTTCATTGAAGTTTATTGGACAGCCGAGGACGGCTGTCCCCACGTGGCTGCTCCTGAACGTTACGCCGAGGCGGGTTGAGGTTCTTTCACCGCTGCGTCGAGATGCTGCAGGGTCTGCTGCACGGTGAGGGAATACATCTCGCGGCCGACGCCTTCTCCGGACTCGAGTGCGTTCTTCAGAAAATGTCCGGCAATAGCGATGGCCAGCGGATCAGTGATGATTTTGGAGTGGCTCTTCTCATATTCGCTCCAAGCCATCAAAGGAAGCGCAACCCATACCGGGCGGCCGTCAACCAGAAACTTAATATCCACGGCATCTGCGTGGCGAGTGGCGACAGCGACAATTAGCGCCTGGTAAAGACAGTGGACCTGCTTCTTGGTCCAGCGATCAAAGGCATGGAAGTCGCGATACATGGAAATAAAACTATACCAATCGGCGCTGAGAAACCGCAATTCGCGGGTCGCGGCCTGAGCTGCGAACTTTTTCGCGGCTACACCTTCGCCGATTCGATAGCAAATTGCCGCGCGGCGCGTAATTCGGCGACTGGATCCCCTATGGGCAGAAACTCCATGGCGGCGATGCGGTTGTAATTGAGCTCGGCCAGCTTTCGAAAGATGTTTTTGTAATTGATTTCGCCGGTGCCAGGATGGTGACGACCGGGAACATCGGCTATGTGGACCAGGCCGACATGCTGAATGTTTTTCTCCAGCTTCTCAATCAGGTTGCCTTCCGCGATCTGCTCGTGAAAGAAATCGTACAAAAATTGCACTTGCGGGTGGTTGACGGCTTTCACGATTTCAAATCCCATGGCCACCGAAGTTAGAAAATATTGGGGATTTTCTTCGGGATCGATATTTTCAAGCAATACGCGTACTGGTTCGCCATTGATTTTTTCGCTTTCGATCAACTTGGCCGCGGCCTTCAGGCCGTCGACGCAGCTCTGCTGATGGGCTTGAACCGACATACCCGGAACTGCGTTGCCGGAAAGGAAAATCATGGCCGGACAATCCAACTTTCGCATGATTGGAATGGTCTGGCGAAATTCCGCCAACAATGAATCACGCTCGGCCGGATTGCACAGGCTATGCTTCAGTCCGGCGGTGCAATCAAAAGTGATGCCGAGCTGTTTGCGTTTGGCATTCGCGCGTTCAAAATCCTGTTCGTTCCATTTCTCGTACTCACCGACCAGTTCGACGTTTGTGTACCCGGCCGCGGCGACCTTTTCCAGTCGCTGCTCAAACGGCAGGTCACGAAAAACTGTCCACAGCATTACCGATAGGCCGAATGGAACTCCCGACGTGCTGCTGGCCGCACCCGACGCCGCAGATTCGCCGGCCATAACAGGACGAGCAGGCAGCATTGAACCCGCCAGAATCCCTCCCGCAGCGCGTGTAAAAGTTCGCCGGTTCATTTCTTCACCACCATTTCTGACTTGGTCCGGATATCGAGTTGAGCCGGCGCGAGACCATCGCCGGTTGCGACTACATGAATTGTCCCTGGCTCCGCGTGTGAACGCAGGATCAAAAGTGCCATCCCACTAAACACTTTGCGATGATCGGCATGGAAAGGCTCGGTAGTGGCGGCGTTGCCGTTATCTACTGCAGCGATTTCGCCCGCACCGGTCACGTTGAAGTGAATCAGATTGTCTGCAAGCGGACATAAATTTCCATCTTTGTCCTCGACACGAACAGTCAGGTAAGAGAGATCATCACCATCGGCACGGATCACGCTGCGATCGGCACTCACCTTGATACGCGCCGGGGCGCCGGCAGTGCGAATCTCCTGCTGTGCCACTTGCTTTCCACCTGAGTACGCTACGGCCTTCAAACTGCCCGGCTGATAAGGCACCTGCCAGATACGACGATACTTGCTGACGAATTTTCCAGTGTCGCTGACGTTATGACCAACGGGCATTTCCCATTCATCGCTGAATCGCTTCTTTCGCCCCAGCGATTTCCCATTCACAAGCAATTCCACTTCCTCCGCATTGCTGTAGGCCATCACCGGAATGTTCTGCCCTTCGCGGCCTTCCCAATTCCAGTGCGGCAGAATGTGGACCATGGGTTGTGTTGTCCACTGGCTCTGATAAAGATAGAAGTTGTCCTTGGGAAAACCGGCCAAATCAACAAAGCCGAAATACGAACTCCGCGCCGGCCAGTCGCCCTGAGTGCTGCCAGAGTTGCCGTCCCAATAGGGCGTGGGCTCTCCGATGTAGTCAAAACCGGTCCACACAAATTCTCCAAGCACGTTAGGTAGCTTGTCCTGGTAAGTAAACTCAACATCCGGACAATATGCCCAGAAGGGCGCAACCGTGTCGTAGCTGCTGACCTGGTGCGAAGGTGGCTTTTCGTAGGCCACAATCGGCAGGTTGTAGACGCCGCGTGAGCTCACGCAAGATTCGGTTTCTGAACCGTAAACCACCCAATCGGGGTGGTCGTGCATGATCTGCTCATAATGCATGGGCTGGTAATTGAATCCTTTGATATCGACGTTGTCGGCGAAATGGTTGCGGATAGCGGCGGCCCAGTCATTCATTGCAGAAGTCGTCGGGCGGGTGGGATCCTCTTCATGAAAAAAGTCGGTGAGGCGCTTGGCTTCTTTCCACCCGTCCGGCGAGTTCTGCTCAGGAATTTCATTGCCGATGCTCCATAAAATAATGCTGGGATGATTGCGATCGCGGCGGACCATGTCGCGCAGGTCGCGCTCCGACCATTCATCAAAATATTTGCTGTACCCGTTGGGGACCTTCGCGATGTGCCACATGTCAAACGACTCGTCCATGACGACCAGGCCCATGCGGTCGGACAATTCGAGCAACTCCGGCGACGGCGGATTGTGGCTGGTGCGGATTGCATTTACGCCCGCGGCTTTCATGATCTGCAACTGCCGTTCGGTGGCCCGGCGATTCACGGCAGCGCCTAGAGCGCCCAAGTCGTGATGCAGACAGACTCCGTGAAGCTTGCGCGTCTTGCCATTCAGCAGAAACCCCTTGTCGCGATCAAACGCGATGGTGCGAATGCCAAACGTGGTCGAGTACTTGTCGATCACGCGTTCGCCATCAAAGATTTCGGTGACTAGCGTATAGAGATAAGGGTGGTCCATGTCCCAGCGCTGCGGATTTGCAACGGTGAGGCTGACGGGAATGGTGCGCGTGGCATCGGCCGAAACCGCCAACGTACCGGCGCTACTTTTGCTCACCGGCTTGCGGGATGAGTCGAGGATGGTTTGGCGAACTTCGACCTTGGCTTCGTTGTCCGACTGGTTGCGGACCTCCGTCTTCACCGATACCGTCGCCTTTTCATCCGTGACTTGTGGCGTGGTGACGTACGTACCCCATTCCGCCACGTGCACGGGCGCAGTCACATCCAGCCAAACGTTGCGATAGATTCCGGCGCCCGGATACCAGCGCGAGGAGTCCGGCTCGGGCAACAGGCGGACAGCGAGAACATTCGTCTCTGAGCCGAAGTGCAGGTGCGGAGTCAGATTAAAAAAGAAACTCGAATATCCGTAAGGGCGGCCGCCGAGTTCTTCGCCATTAATCCAAACGGTGGAGTTGGCCATGGCGCCGTCGAACACAATCGTGAACACGCGTCCCTTAGCGCTCTGCGGCAGAAGAAATGACTTGCGATACCATCCGGTGCCGGAGATGGGTAGAGCGCCCGTCGATGGGTTTAGCGTCTCATCAAACGGGCCTTCAATCGCCCAGTCATGTGGCAAGCGGAGCAACTTCCAGTTGGAGTCGTCGAAGTCTGGTTTTTCCGCGCCGTCGGACTCCCCTTTATAAAAGCGCCAGTTCGCGTCGAAGCTAACGCGTCGCTCCCCGGAAATTCGCACTGCCGCCAGTTGTGGAGTGGTTGCGGCGGCCGCGGATGTTGCGAGCGCAAACAAGGCGACCACGGACATCGCCATGATTTCGATTCGCCACAGAACGTTCCCGATCATGCACTCTCGCGCATATAAATGATTGACGACGGCTTGGACGACATTCATTCCAGACAAGGGGAATATATAAGAAAAAACAGTTTGCTGGAAAGCTGGTGGCGCGAGTTAATGCCACGAGACGGCTCCACGCATGAGAGTTGAGATAAAACATCTGTGCCAGACTTCGATGCGCTTCGAAACGAATTATGAGGACTAACCGCGGTACTAATTCTGATTCCATGAATTTTGTTCCCATTGATTTATTTCGGGAGGCGGTATTGATTTGGTTTTTTCCACAAGCAAACCGTTGGATGGGGACAGATAAAAGTTGACAGCGCAATAAGTGGCGCGGATAATTTTAGTCAATTGATCTACGTCTTCTTCCCCCGCGTTTTGGGTCCCCAGGTTCGGCAAAAAGCAAGGAAAAAACTAACTAACGCGAAAACTCCACAGATATGGCCGAAGGATAGGTGTACAGCGACGGAGCAAGCCCGGAGGCGAATCGATAGAGACGTGTGTGGAAATTGGCGGCAAGTGGCATGGCGACGCTCGGACTACCTAATTTCCTTGCCGTTCAAGCTCATCCGCACTAACCGGCTTCACGGTAGTAAGCCCGGGGATTTGCGAGTAAACAAATGATTGACCAACTGAGCGTTTTTTTGCTTTGCGAGAACCGGCTGTTACGCGAAGCCCTGCTTCGAATTTTGGGAAAGCGGAACGATTTAACCATGGTGGGGGCCTGCGGTTACTCCTCGTCCGCGATGAGCGGAGTAGTGGCCAGCCAGCCGCGGGTTGTGGTGTTGGATTCGCTGCGCCTGGCGTTGGGGCCGCCGCTACTGTTGCGACATATCCAGCGAACTTTGCCGAATGCCCGGACAGTGATGATCGGCATGGAGTCTCGGGAAGAAGACTTCCTCAATGCCGTGCGCGACGGAGTTGCAGGATATGTTCTCCGCGAAGCTTCTGCGGCAGAGGTATCGACTGCTTTGCATGCAGTGGCTCTAGGGGAGTCAGTTTGCCCGCCATGTTTCACGGCGAAACTGTTTCAGCATGCGGCGCAGCATCTTGCCTTGCGGCAGAATTTGCAGGCGCGAAACCCTTCCCATCTGAGCCGGCGCGAACAACAATTGCTGACGCTGCTGTGTGCTGGACTCACGAACAAAGAAATTGCTAACCAGTTGCACCTTTCAGAACACACGGTGAAGAACCATGTTCACCGCATTCTCCGCAAAACTGGCACCACTGACCGAGTTGAGCTTATCAATCTTTACCGCTCATCGGGCGAACTGGGATCAACGAGCGACGAGTCTTTTGCGCTCTTGGCAACAGCCTAGGCCAGCCGCATAAGTCCTAGGTGGTCGCCGCTCCTTTGGCAGGGATCCAATAGACTTCTTCCTTCAAGTGCTGCTTGGTAAATCCAATGCGCTTCAGAATGCTCTTGCCGTTTTCGATCATATCGGGGTGGCCGCACAAATAAGCCACTGCGTTAGTGCCATCGATTTTCCATAAGTCGGAATATTTGCGCATAACATCATCGACCCGGCCCATTTCTCCCTTCCATTTCTCATCCTCCCACGGACGGCTTACCGTAGGCACGTATTTGAACCAGGGAACTTCATCGGCAAACTTACACAGTTCATCGGTGTAGCCAAACTCCCAGGACCGGCTGGCGCCGTTGAGCAGGAAAAGCTTTTGCTCGCCTTTGAATGTGCCTTCTTTCCACGCTTTATAAAGCGTGCGCACGTAACTTACAAAAGGCGCGACGCCGGTAACAGTGCTAACCAGGAAATGATTAGTGCGTCCGCTCTTCTGGTCGAGGGTGAACAGGCCTTTGGGCGACTTGCGCATTAGGACTTCGTCGCCGACCTGAAGTTGGTAAAGCTTAGGAGTAAGTTCGCCTTGCGGCACCAGTTCGAAGAAAAATTCCACTTCGTTCTCAAGCGGCGATGAGGCGATGGAATAAGCCCTCTCGCTGCGCTTCTCTGGCGTCTGCACGCCGAGGGTGGCGTATTGTCCGGGCTTGAAGGTAAATGGACCGCCGGGGTCAATCCGGATCATCCATAGGTCCGAAGCAAAATCAGCCCGCTTTACTATTTTTGCGCGATAAAACTTGTCGTCAAGCGTGTCCATCGAACCTCCGCAATCACGCCACTCAGTTTACAAGAAGTCATGGTGGGCTCCTGTGTTCCTGATCACTCCGTGCCAATTGGTATGGGCTGGTTTTGAACCGGAGGCGGCTGCCAGTTCTTCAGTTGATCGAGCGCCAGCATAGTCCTTTCCCAGGATTTGTGGTTCTTTTTATCGTGATAGGGCGCGTTCAGGTTGGAATAGAACTCTAAAATATTGCTGCGTAGCTCGGGCGTCATCTGCTTAAAATTTTTCTTACTTTGATCCTGTAGGAGGCGCGAATAGGTCACATCGGCCAATGGGTATTCCGCAGCAGAGGTCCTCCGTCCGGTATCGAAGTCGGTATCACCAAATTTTGGGCTGTCATCGCGCACCTGGTGCAGCAGCGAAAAGTAATTATCGGTAGTCCGATTCACGCTCTTGATGTATATGTCCTCGGTCTTGGCGGTAGGAACTTTGAAATCGAGAGCGCTAGCGGGACCAATCTTCGGGATTTTTCGCAAAATAAATGCCAAAATACGCGAGCCAATACCGGGACGCCGATATCCCTTGCCCCATTGTTTTTCATAATTGGTGCGCGACAGACGGTACAAGAATTTCTTCTGGTCAAAATTCGGAGTGTCCCGCACCAGATCAGCACGCCGGTTCAATAGAGCCACTCGTGTCATCTCAGGAATAATTTTGCTGACAGCGCGTCGAAAGCTACCGATAGAGAGGTCTTCATTTCCCAAAACATCGCTGAGCTCCAGTCCGTAGATCTTCAGGAAGGCTCGTTCTAAAAGCGGTTTAGAAACCTCGAATCCGATGAAGTCGTGGAAGGTGTCGGAAGTGTAACGGTTTTTCGCCACCTGCACCATGTCGAAACCAAATTCAGTCCGAATGTGGGCCTTGTGATCGTCGGCATAGGTGACCTCGTTGCCATATTTCTTTCGGAGTTTGGGAAATTCAATGCCAACAACCTGATTAATTGCCGGGTGGCCCATATTGTCTGACGAGTAGTGGGCGAGCGCGCCGAGCGCAAAAGCGTACTCATTGAGGTCGGAGGATTCATCGAGCAATGCGCCAACGAAATCGCCGGTGCGTACATAGTGAACCAGGTCGCTGAAATATTTTTTTCCGAATGGATAGTAGCCCATGTCCTGTACCATGCTGCCACCGTAGGCATAGGCGTGCGCTTGCTTGATGTCATCCGGCGTTGCCTGAGGGAATCGCTTCAGCAACAGCGGCCGAATCTGATCCTGCCAGGCTAAATCGACAATCTGTTCGTGGGTCAGGACGGAGTAGGAGCGGCTGGGCAGAGCGCACCCAACGATGCAGGCAAGTAAGGCGATCAGATGGAGAGATCTCATTGGCAAGCTTAGATGCAGAGTGGGCCAGCTATTTGCCCACGGCCAGCACTTCAAAGGTATCAGGCAGAATCGACGGCCGGGGGTGCGGCTGCTCCGCAGTCGCAGCTGGCGGCGGTCCAAATTTGGCGGTCACGAGATAAATCGTGTGCGTCCTGGGATCGAGTTCCATGGTGCGTGCGCCACGTTCAGTTTTTAGGTTTTGCACCACGCTGAACTTGTCCGGCGAGTCCTCCTTCACTAGCGTCAACACGCCCTCGCCGCAGGAGGCAAAAGCAAGCTTTTTGTCTGGATCGAAGCGATCGGCATCCACCCCATCGCCAATAGGAAGAGTGGTCATAACTTTGCCGGTGTCAGCGTTTACCACCGCCATCATCTTGTTGTCGCATCCGACGAAGAGACGGCGGTTCTTTTTATCTATCGCCAGCCCGCTGGGGGATTCACAGGGAGCAAGCGGCCAGCGTGATTTCACCTTCAGCCCTTTTGGATCAAGCGCCAGAAGCTCGCTCTTGTCTTCGATATTCACGAAAAGCTCGCCTTCGCCCGTGCTCACGCCAAATTCCGGCTTGCCGCCGAGTTCAATCTTGCCGACGATATTTCCGCTCGCCGCATCGATTGCGGTGGAGTTGTGGCTTCTGCCGTTAAAAGTGAATACGCGCCTGGTGGCGGGATCGAACAGAATCGCGTCGGGATTGTCGCCCACAGACTGTACTTTGCTGATCGGCTTCAAGGTCTTCAGATCGAAGATGCTGACCGTGCCTTCGCGGCCGTTGCTGGTAAATCCGCGGCCAAGATCGTTAGCCAGGGCAATGCCGTGCACGCCGGGAGTATCGGGGATCTCGCCGACCGGCTTCCCGGATTCGGTATCAATGACGATCACGCGCGTGGACCGCGAGATAAACAGATGGTGCGACTCGGGATCCACGGTCAAGTAGTCCCATCCGCCGTCGCCGCCGAGCTTGTAGGTTTTTATAACGCGCAGGTCCTGACCAGCTGCGGATAATTGCAAGCCGAACATGGAGATAAATAGGACCACAATGGCAAGCCGTTTCATCGTTAGATCTCGCTTTCGGATAGTGAGCTGAGTGCCGATAGAATTCTACTTGCGGAGCGGAATTCGTGTTCGACCAGAGGTTACCTTCTGCGAATGCCGTGTTAAAGAAATGTGATGAGGGCAGAGTCATCTGCCCTCACATGAGGTTGGAATAATACCTAATTTAGTGCCGATCGTGATCACGGTCGCGATCGTCGTCGTCCCAGTTGTAGTTGCGGTCCCAATCCCGGTCGCTACGCCACTCATGGCGATGCGGGTCGTACCAGCCGTTGGACTCGCTGTAGCAACGGTCCCACTCCGAAGTCAAGCGAGACTTTGCTCTCTCTGCTTGTTCACTATGTCTTCCGTGTTCGCGAACTTCCTCGCGATACTTACTGTTTGCTTTCTCCACCCGGTTTTGGCACCGTGAGCGGCCATCGTTATCAGCGTGCGCTTTGGGTGCGGTTGCAAGAATCAGCGCCCCGCCAAGTGCAAGTGCGGCAAATGCATTACCCAGTCTCAAATTTCTCATTCCTTGTTGCCTCCTATCGACGACTTCCCCGACTGAGATTGGCGACCGAGCTACTGGGTTGCTCCTAAAGGTGGGCCAACGAGCCTGTAGGTGGATTCAGGATTTAGAATCGCATTGTGGGGACAACAACTTCCGGCGCTTTGTTCAAGAAATGTGAATTCCGGGCACGGCGATTTCTTGGCGGCGGCCACATGCAGACCATCGCGAGTTTCCTTTTACCTCGGCGATTCACGCTGCCGAAATCCGAAGAGAGGCTGATTGAAGTCGAGCCGGGGATTCACGTGCTTTGCCATTGTCATTGGCAAATCGATCGACAGGCTGCGCTTACCGTAGTGGTTGTGCACGGACTTGAAGGATCGACGGAATCGAACTACATGCGTGGGATCGCTGAGAAGGGATTGGCCGCCGGCATGAATGTAGTGCGCATGAACCAGCGCACCTGTGGGGGCACCGATCACCTGGCTCCGACGCTTTATCACTCCGGGCGCTCAGGTGATGTAATGGCCGTTGCCAATGCACTGATTAAAGACGATGGCATTTCGCGATTCGCGCTGTGTGGATTTTCCATGGGCGGCAACATCGTATTGAAGACCGCGGGCGAGTGGGGCAACGATGGACCGCGGGAATTCTGCGCAGCGGCGGCGGTTTGTCCGGCGATGGACCTGGCGGCTTCGGCGGACGCGCTTCATCATCCCTTGAACCGCCTTTATGAACAGTATTTTTTGTGGAAGCTCAAGGCCCGCATGCGAAACAAAGCCCGATGTTTCCCGGGACAATATGATCTTTCACGGCTGAGCGGCTTGAAGAGTTTGCGAGACTTCGATGATAAGGTCACGGCTTACTACTCCGGTTTCGATGGGGCCAGCGATTATTATGCACGTGCCGCGGCCGCGAACGTCGTGGATAAGATTGCGGTCCCCACTTACATTCTTTATGCGCGAAATGATCCTTTCATTCGAGTGATTCCTGATACCAGACGCAAAGTTGAAGGCAATCCAAACATTACCTTTGTTGAGACAGAAGATGGCGGCCACTGCTCGTTCATCGGTGAACCCGACGGATATGACGGCCATTTTGCGGAGCGGGCTATCGTGGATTTCTTCAGCTCGGTTGCGTGATCGACAAGGGAAACTGTAGAAGCTCCAAACCTTCAAACAAAAACGTAGCAAGCTACGTCTCTACGGCCATTGCGGAGAGAAGCGAATTATTCCTGTAGAATCAGCGGCAATGAAACGCGCTCGCGGCGTAACGCTCCGAATCGCATTGGCGATTGCAGTTCTGTCGGTCTCCGCCGGCGCCGAGCCGATTTCTCAGCTTCATCCCACCAATTACGTCAATGATTTCGCCCACGTGCTTAGCCCACAAGCTGAAGCGGAGCTAAACGATCTAGCTCGACAGGTTGATGACAAGGCGAAGGCGCAGATCGCGATAGTCACCATCAACTCGCTCGACGGGCAGGACATTGAAAGCTACGCCGCGAAGCTGTTTAAGCAGTGGGGAATCGGAAACAAAGCTACAAGTCACGGCGTGCTGATTTTGATTGCGGTGAAGGACCATCGTTATCGCACTGAGGTTGGCTACGGGTTAGAGCCGATTCTTCCCGATGGCAAAGTCGGCGGGTTCTGGCGCGAAGTGGTTCCACTGCTTAAACAAAATGACTACGATGCGGCAATAAAACAGAATGCGCAGCAGATTGCCTCCGTGATTGCGCAGGATGCGGGCATTCAACTCACGGGCGTCAGCTCGATTCCTGAAGAACGTGCGCCGCCACGGCGGCCGTCCGGAGGAATTTCTTTGGGGGGCGTGGTCCTCATCATCATTTTAATAATCATCGTTCTTGCGACTCCCTTACGGAGTGTATTGTTCTGGATGCTGCTCTCTGGCGGAGGCAGGGGCGGCGGATGGGGTGGAGGCGGCTTCGGTGGCGGCGGGGGAGGCGGTGGTTTCGGGGGATTCGGCGGCGGATCATCTGGTGGCGGCGGCGCCAGTGGAAGCTGGTAAGGAGAAATTTTATGGCTCACGATTCTACAGCTAAGGAACAACTGCTCGGCGAGTTTGTGCAGAAGCTGCGTGCCGCAGCCGGCGAAAATCTGACCAGCGTGATTCTCTACGGCTCGGCCGCCGAGGGAGAATTTCATCCCGAGTATTCGGATGTGAACTTGCTGTGCGTGGTGCGGGATACATCATTCACGTTGCTAAACAAAATCGCCGCCGCAGTCGAGTGGTGGCGCAAGAAGAAACATCATCCACCGCTGCTGGTGACCGAAAAAGAATTGAAGGATACCGCCGACGTGTTCTCGATTGAATTTATCGACATGAAGCAGCGGCACAGGATTCTTCATGGCAGCGACGTATTAAGCGATTTAAATGTTCCCATGCACCTGCATCGTTCGCAGTTGGAATACGAGTTGCGCGAGAAACTGTTTCTTCTGCGGCAGCATATTTTGCTCGCCGGCTCCGACGAGAAGGCCCTGTGGGAAGCCATGCTGAATTCGCTGTCCTCTTTCACCACCTTGTTTCGGCATGCGTTAATCGAGTTGGGCAAGGCGGGACGCAAGCATTCGCGGGAGGCGGTTCAGGAATTGGCTTCGCGGCTGAACTTCGATGCCGCGGCGTTCGTACAATTGATGGACGTTCGCGCGCAGACGTCTGACCGGAAACTATTTCGCGCGGGCGACGTGGCAAGCCGGTATCTTGCAGGTATTGAACAAGTAGCCGCCGCAGTAGATACAATGCAGAGTTCCCCGCCGCGATCTTAGGTTCGCGCGGGCAGAAATTTTCGCAGGAAAAAAGGAGCGGTCATGAGCAAAACTGCAATCGTGTTGATTACGATCATCGCGCTAATTCTGCTGTCGATCGGTAAATACATTAGCGTCAAGAACGCGCTGGTCGCAAAAAACGAGGCGGTGAAAACCTCATGGTCCCAGGTCGACATTGTTTTACAGAGGCGCGCGGATTTGATTCCCAACCTGGTGGAAACCGTCAAAGGCTATGCCAAGCAGGAGCAGACTGTTTTCGGTGACATCGCTAAGGCGCGCAGCCAGTTGCTCAACGCGGGAACCCCGGAGCAGAAAATTTCCGCCAACGCCCAGCTCGATGGCGCATTAGGCAGACTCTTGTTGATTGTTGAAAATTATCCGCAGTTAAAATCCAACGAGAATTTCCTGCGATTGCAAGACGAACTGGCAGGCACTGAGAACCGCATTGCTGTCGAGCGGCAGCGCTACAACGACACCCTGAAGGATTACAACATTTACGTGCAGCAGTTCCCCAACAATGTGTTCGCTTCGAGCCTTGGTTACAAGCCGAACACCGCTTACTTCGCAGCTACGGAAGGCTCACGCGAGGTCCCGAAGGTAAACTTCGCGGCCCCGACATCGCAGCCGGCTCCGGCGCATTAAGGGTTCAACTAGAGGTCAGCTCGCGGCAGCGTGGGGAACCACTTCGGTCTCGCTTTCGGATTTGAGATGCCCGTCCACGGACCGAGTGTAGCTTTGCCTCTTCCACGATGACAGCAAGTCAAACCATAGACACAGCCGAATAAAGGTGTGACCGACCACGCCGTTGATCGGACTATAAAGCTTTGGGTTCGCCGGGAGCGCGACCTTTACCGACTCGCCGGCGTTTTCTAACTTTGCGGTTCGAATCGAGGTCACAGGACTGAGCGTGGGCAGATTAGACGATGACGGTAATTCCGGTTGAGCAGACGATACAGCAGACATGCGGACCCCCAAGTAGCCACTCTGGGCGGCCACTTCGATGCAAGCTACTGCTTCCGAGATGCCGCCCAGCAACACAGGATTCTGAGAAACATTGTACCCTCGATCGCGGGACTCGGCTACTGGCAAGGAGTCGGAGACGCCCATCTTGTCTACACGCTTCCGCCCGGTCCGATGGATTGAAATTTCGTTATACTCGTTTGCTCTGGCATGAGGCTTTGAGGAGGCTAAATGAGGCGAGCGCTGTTGGCCGCGGTGCTGCTGGCTGGAATCTGCGTACATGCTGAGAGCGGGGCGCCAACTGCAATCGGAAATGTGGACAGCCGTACCAGTATCAGGCTCGATGGAACCTGGAACACAATTATCGATCCCTACGAAACCGGCCTCGGAAGCCGCTTCTACGAGAACGCCAAGCCCAAAACAAAAAGCGACCTCATTGAGTACGATTTCGAACACTCGCCTAAGCTGCACGTGCCTGGGGACTGGAACACGCAGCGGGAATCCTTGCTCTTTTATGAAGGGCCGATTTGGTATCAGCGGAACTTCTCCTATCACAAGCGGCCTGGAGTTCGGACCTTTCTTTATTTCGGCGCAGCAAACTATTTCGCTCGGATCTGGGTCAACGGCCAAAAGCTGGGTGAACACGTTGGCGGATTCACTCCGTTCGATTTCGACGCTACCGATCAGGTGAATGACGGCGACAACAGCATCGTGGTCGAGGTAGATAACACGCGCCATGCCGAGGGTGTGCCCGCGCTGAAAACGGATTTCTGGAACTACGGAGGCCTCACTCGGGGAGTCCGGCTGGTGGAAGAGCCTGCCGATTTTATCCAGGATTATTTGATTCAATTGGCTAAGGGGAAAGCCGATATCGTCGAAGGCTGGGTGCAGCTCGCCGCTGCGGCCGGTTCAGGCCAAGTCTCGATTGAAATTCCTGAGATCCACTTAAAACAATCAACTCAGCTAGATGCATCCGGGCGTGCGATATTCCGATTCCAGGTCCACGTAGAACTCTGGTCTCCGGACCATCCCAAGCTCTATCACGTTGTGATTTCTGGCGGAGGCGACAGCGTCACAGATGAAATTGGATTTCGCACCATTGAGACCCGCGGGGCGCAGATCCTGCTGAACGGCAAGCCGATTTTTCTGCGCGGCATTTCTATGCATGAAGAAGCGCCGTTCCGCAGCGGAAAGGCGTTTTCGGAGGATGACGATCGCACCCTGCTCACCTGGGCGAAGGAGTTGGGCTGCAATTTTGTCCGCTTCGCGCATTATCCCTATAACGAAGACATGTTGCGGCTGGCTGACCAAATGGGACTGCTGGTCTGGGAAGAGATTCCGGTGTATTGGGACATTCAATGGCAGAACCCTGCAACGCTGGAGAATGCCAAATCGCAACTGCGAGAAATCATTTCGCGTGATCGAAACCGGGCAGCGATCGCGCTATGGTCAATGTCGAACGAGACTCCGATCTCGCCTGAGCGTACGGAGTTCCTGAAGGCGCTTGCAGGT
>Ga0207695_10001483_pt1 | contig 39250 bp, 67 predicted proteins | sample KBSC54metaG_FD_184354 | JGI IMG/M metagenome (GOLD analysis project Ga0207695, IMG submission 184354) | Corn rhizosphere microbial communities from Kellogg Biological Station, Michigan, USA - KBS C5-4 metaG (SPAdes) (version 2) | ecosystem: Host-associated > Plants > Roots > Rhizosphere > Soil... | reverse complement strand
TATTTTTTACTTAGCGGTAAGTAAATACTCTCCTGTTGATAACTATCGTGATAATATGGCTTAACTGTGTTGAAATGGCTATGTTGAGCTGTAATTCTCCCCCAAACGAGCTATATAAATGAACTTTAGCCTATTGACTATGCTTTAAATCGGAGTAAGCTGACCATATGAAACACATCATAGCTATCGCAATAGTCCTCTTAATCGCCCCAGTAACCTACGCATACGTCGTACGCAATTGGGTTGATTACGCACAGATAGGGATTATCGAGAACGCAACCAAATCTGACAGGTTGGAGATATACAAGTTTCAAGACGCATCTAGCACATGCTATGTCCTTTTGGGAACACAAACCCACCAGCAATCTTTGTCTTGTAAGTGATATAATACAGGAACGGACGGCTAGCTAACTCTAGTAACAGTTTTTCTTTTGCTCACCAACACTGTCGTTGGTCGTTTTCTTTTATTTGTGGTATGCTTGTACATTATGGGTTCAATCAACGCACAGATGTCTGCTATAAAAGTATCAGAAACAATAAGGAAGGGTAAAAAGGTAATTCTTGGAGATATACTGAAGGAAAATGGATACTCTGATGCTACTGCTAATAGTCCTAGCTTAGTCACAAAGACCAAGTCCTATATGACTGCTTTGGAATTAGAGAAGCGTCCGTTGTTAGAAGGATTACAGAGAGAGATTAATGAGATTAAGCAGGCGATGGCGAACAAAGACAAGAGTAAAGAGGAGTACAGAACTCTTGTTGGCTCACTCGACATCGTCACCCGCAACTATCAACTCCTCTCTGGAGGTGCAACTGAACGTCAAGTGTTCGTACTTCCAAGCGAAGTATTGGAGAAGAACTCGATCAAAGAAATCAGTGACACGAGTGATAGTGCTGTGGATAACTAACAATATTTATGTTAGACCATAGGGGTAGGGGGATGTCAAGAAAGGTAATGAGCGTTAGTGATTGAGACACTCCCCCTCCCTATAACTAATCCCAATACTCATTTGACAGAATACTAAAATAGTGATATTTCTTAAGTAATAGAACAAAGTGATATTTCACCCAGCACAGTCCCAAATAGCCAGAGACCCCCATAGATATAGGGTGGTTAATTGCGGACGAAGGTTCGGTAAGACATCTTTAGCTATCAATGAGATGGCTGGCAAGGCTTACTCTAAGAAAGGGAGGAAGATTTGCTATATCGCTCCTACTTATCAGCAGGCTAGGGACATTGCTTGGGTTGAATTGGTTAAGATTCTGAATCCCATAGCTACGAAGATTAACGAGACTCGTCTTGAGATAACAGTTCAGACCCAAGATAAGGGTAAGAGTACTATCTTTCTAAGAGGTTGGGAGTCGGTAGATACCCTCCGTGGTCAGGCTTTCGACTTCCTCGTTATAGATGAGATTGCCTCTATGAGAAACTGGGAGACTAACTGGAATATGATACTCCGTCCTACCCTCACGGACACCGCAGGAGAGGCTCTTTTCATCTCTACCCCTAAGGGATTCAACCATTTCTACGATTTATACAATAAGCAGAATGACAAACAGGGAGGTAAAGACTATAAATCTTTCCACTTCACCTCATTCGACAACCCATTCCTGGCTAAAGGTGAACTTGAGAAGGCCCGCTCTGAGGTCTCGGAAGACCAGTTCGCCCAAGAGTACCTAGCGGACTTCAGGAGGCAGGAGGGGCTTGTGTACAAGGAGTTCGATAGGAAGCTCCATCTCTATGAGGAGATGCCTAAGGTGAGGAAGATAAGCTACCTTGCGGGTATAGACTTCGGCTATACCAATCCCTGTGCTGTCCTCCATATCTATAAGGACTTTGACTATAACTACTGGGTGGAGGATGAATACTACAAGACGGGGCAGACTGATGCCAAAGTCGCCGATTATGTGAAATCCTGCCAATTCAACTATGTATTCCCAGACCCAGAGAATCCTGCGGCCATAGAGGAATTGAACCAGAGGGGGGTGAACATACGGGAAGTGGTGAAGGGGAAGGATTCTATCAGAAACGGGATATCGAGGGTGAGGGAGATGTTCAAACAGAACAAGTTGAGAATCAACAAAAGATGCATTAACTTGATAACCGAGCTTGAGAGCTACCACTACGACACCCCAGACCCCGACAGGAACGAGAGGGAGAATCCGATTAAGGATAACGACCACGCCCTTGACGCTTTAAGATACGTTATAATAACCGATGCCTCTTTTAGGAGGCAGACATTCACCCCAACACATGAGCAAACTTCCTTTGAGTGATTGCGAGGAGAAGATAATCGAGATGGTCCGCTCGATGGAGCTTTTCGATAAGATTGAGATAAAATATTCCAAACAAGGGGAGCTTTCGTGGCAATTAACCGAGAGTCATCGTGGCATATACTTGCGTCCGCTTGACTAAGATTATATAATACAGGGGCGCAAGGGATTCCCACGCACCCAGAGAGGGTGCTTTTTATATGGAAGAAAACTCAACAATCGCCGATACCCTATACGGACAGACTAAAAGGGAACTAGATGAGTTCTTTAATAAGCATGTGCATATCGCTGGCACTCAGAAGCAGGAGAGCGCACGCTATCTCGATTCCCGTAATCGAAAATATCTTTTTAACCAGTGGGAGACCCTGAACCTCATAGACCTGTACTACAATTCGAAGTTCGAGTCTGGGCCGTATGACACGGAGGGACAGAGGAAGCTCTTTTTGAACATATGTAAGTTCCGTTCCGATGTGGCTGCGAAGCAGATTGACTTGGATGTTAAGGACTTCAACTTCATTCCCGAGGAAGGTGAGAGCATTTGGCCTGCGTACTTCATGCAGAAGGAGTTTAAATATTGGGCGAAGGAGAATTACTTTGGCGAATTGATAAACAAGTGCGTCGAGAACTTCCCTCGATATGGGTGGCTGGTACTTAAAGAGGTAAAAGGGGATTTGGAGTTCGTTCCGCTTCAGACCCTTCGAAATCAGCAGGATGCAAAGAACCTTAATGTTGCACGCTACGTCATCATCGAGCACCCGAACATGACGCTAGACGAGATGAAGCAGATGAAGGGATGGAATACGGATGGAATAACTTTGAAGCCTGGGCAGACCGATACAATCTACGAGAGATATGGTTTCATTACGGTCAAGGAATATAATAAGTACGCTGAGAATAAAATCGACGGAGACCCGAATGACATGATTGATACCCTTTCGATTCTCACTCTTAAGGAAACGAAGATAGACGGAAAGAAAGGAATCACCGGTAACGTATTATTCATTGAGGAGATTACTGAACGGCCATTCGCGGAGGTGAAGTGGTCTGAGCAGCATGGTCGAACGATGGGAATAGGAGAGGTAGAGAATCAGTTTGAGAACCAGATAGGAGCGAACCTCGCCCATAACCTATTCCGCCGACAGCTCCTCTGGTCGTCTAAAAAGATATTCCAATCCACTGATGATGGAATCGCCAAGAACCTCGTCAAAGATGTTAAAGACGGAGATGTCCTCCAGATTTCCGCTAATGGAAACATCACTCAGGTCGATATGTCTAACAAGGCAATCGCAGATTTCACCAACTTCGCCAAAGCTACGGAGAACAATGCCGACCAAAAATCCTTTACATTCGAATCTGCTACAGGCGAAGGTATGGCCTCTGGTACTCCATTTAGACTTGGTGTACTTCTTTCAAACACAGTGAACTCGCATTTTGATTTGAAGCGTGAGGAGCTTGGTCTTTTCTTCAAGCGTGCCATGAAAGAATTAGTAATTCCAAAGTGGAAGAAGGAGTTTAACGAAGAGCACATAATCTCGATGTTCGCAGACGAGGAAGGATTCAGCACCCTAAAGGAAATCGTCCACCATATAAACGTGAATGACGCAGTGAAGAAATCCCTTATGGCTGGACAGCTTCCCGATGTAGATAAGATTACCCAGCAGGTCGCCTCTCATCTTGAGAAACAGAGATACCTTTTCGTTAAGATTCCAGATTCATTCTATGACGACGTGGATTATAAGGTCACTCTTACAATCACGGGTGAGGAGGTCGACATACCTAAGAAGATTGAGACCCTCACGAACCTCTTTACCTCGCTCCAACAGGCGCAAGACCCACGGGCGGATAAAGTCCTTTCCCGAATCCTCGCTCTTGCTGGAGAGAACTACGATGTCGTGGCGGGAGTGAAACCTACCCAAGCCCCAGGGGCTGCGATGCCGCAGCAAGGAAATCTACCCGCCCCACCAGTGCAAAAGGGCTCTGCGCCCCGTCCCTCGATAATGCCCAACTCGATGCCGTCTTCCGCTAACCGAACAATGTGATGAATAACAAATTTGAAAAACTGGCCAGGGGACAATACGGAAGGATTCTCCTTGAAGTCCTTGAGGACACAAAGAGACAGGTGGCGGATATCCGAACCCCGATGAAGATTAAGCCTGAGATAGCCAACGAGGTCAGGCTCGGAGTCATCGAGGCATTGGACATTTATTTGGTCGATAAATTAAAAGTTTTAACGGGTGAGATTAACCCAGCAGACCCTAACGAACATTTATAATATGCCATTAACTAAAAATGTCAGTAAAAATATAAGTGAACTTTATAAGGATAATATGAAGAAGGGTAAGGAAAAGGGGGCCAACGGCAAGGTGCGCCCTAGAAAACAAATAATTGCCATCGCATTAAAAGCAGCAGGTAAGAGTAAATACAAATAACATGGATTTAATCAAAAACTTTGGACTCGGAACGGCAACTACGATTAATAAGATGGAGGAGATGCCCTACGAAGGCAAGCCTCTTAGCTCGTCAGCTCCTGCTACGGATAAGCAGGGAATGAAGATTGAGGGAGACTCTGGCGCACGCCCTAACATGTCTCAGGATATCCAGGAATAATATAATCATATGAACGATAAAACCTACGATACTGATGCTAAGAATGATGCTCTACAGAACAATGTGAGCGATGCTGACGCATCAATAAAGATTGACCCCACTGCTTTTGTCAAAAAGTCGATTGACCCTAAGAAGCAGTACGATTCTGAGGGTATGTGCATCGAAGAATAACATGAGAAAAGACCAAGCAAATACAATGCCTCCATCTAATTCCTCCAACGGATTTACTTCTAATGGGAAAAGAAGCGATGCTCCTGATATGGAGAGCGAAGGAGGTAATGTACCTAATAATTCTATTCAGTGGGATAAGGGATGGATGGATAGGCATGAAGGGAACATAAAAGGAAAGAACAAGGATAGTCTTTACGCAAATCAGAAAGAGTATAAGGATTCGACGGCGTTTTAGTTTCTTGAGGGCTTAGGATAGGGCAACCTCATTTAAAAAGCCAATCCATGAGAAGGAAAACTCTCTAAACCATCTAATTCATAGCTTATATGAACAAAGACGAAAATGTGGTTATCGACACTCAAAACGATACTAAAGCTCCAGAGGGAGAAACAGCAGAGCAGAAAGCGATAAGGCTCGAAGAGACGAATAAGAAGCTCTATGAGCGTGCAAAAGCCGCTGAGGGCCTTGTCAAAGAGTACAAGTCTAAAGTATTACCAATCCCAGAGAAACCAAAAATCGAAGAAGAGGTTATCTCTGATGTCAAAGAGCTGAAACAGGCTGAAAAGAAGCGACAGTTCGGATATAAGAATAGCCTCTCGCCTGAGGAGACAGATTTGCTCTTCAAGTTTGCGGGAGATAAAGACCCAAGCGAAGTTCTAAAGGACGATGATTTCAAAGATGTACTTGAAGTAAGGCGTAGAAGGAGCAGGGTAGCGAACGCTACACCATCTAGCTCTAACCGCACCGCTAAAGTAGAAGGAAAGACATTTAAAGAGATGACGCCCGAGGAGCGTGCCGCCAATTGGGGAAAGATAGTCCCGCAGCAGTAGATTTAGGTTCTGGTTTATAAATTATTATTATGGCCGTTACATCAGACCCCTTTGTTGGTGGAGTGAGTTCAAACCACCCCGCTAACGACCTCATAGCGACGATATCCGAAGTATGGACGGATATGGTCAATGAGAAGACCTTTAACGACACGGTTCTTGCAAACTTCTGCACAGACCTTTCGGCATACGCCCAGAATGGCGGTGCGGTCTTCCATGTCCCAGACCTCTATACCAACTCCCTCACTGTCTCAACGCAGTCTACGCAGGGAGCGGAAGTCACCACAGCATCTCCAGCCCAGAACAACACCGTTTTGAGCGTCACTACTCACAAGTATGTGGCCTTCATCATCGGTGACTTGGACATGGGACAGATTGCCTCTAACTACAACATCAACGAGTTGTACGTTAATGAGGCACGCCGCCTTCTTACCGAGGCACTTGAGCAAGACCTTGCGGCCCTTTGGTCATCGCTCACCACGAACATCACCATCACAGACACGGCAACGTTGCTCTCTGATGCTGAGATTCGTGCAGGCCTTTACACGATGGAGAATGGAAAGTACCACCTCGACGAGTGTGCGTTCTTCTTCCACCCATATGTGTATTGGGAACAGCTCCACGGAATCACGAAGTACTACCAGCAGTACTCATATGGCCCTTCAACTGAGCCAGGTGCAGTAAGGACTGGTAACTTCGGAACCGCAGGATATGCTCTTAACTTCAAGGGCTTCCTCTATGGAGTTCCATGTTACACGACTACCAACATCGTTTCTTCGCTCCTTACATATCGCAACCTGCTCCTCCACAAGAGAGCCTTTGGTTTCGCTATCCAGACGAAGGGCGGTGCCCGTGTCCGTGTTCAGATTGAGAACGCAGTCCGTAACTTGGGTACGCTTGCTGTTATCGACATCGTATACGGCGTTGCCGTTCTCCGCGATGCCGCAGCAGTCTTGCTCCAGGCAACCACCGCTTTCATCAACTCTTAATACGAGTGCAAAAGGGGGCTTGTCAAGAACAGGCCCTTTTTGCTATACTACGGGCATGAGCGAAATATTGTCTCCTGGACAATTCCCGAATACCGAGCCTATCCCAAAGAACCCTAAGCCGAATACTAATTCGCCTTGGGGTAAGCCTCGTGCCGTTCGAACATATTTCTTTCAGCGTGAAGACGGAAGCATTATCACAGCAGATGACGCCTCGGCGTGGAGCATCTATTCAGGTAAGAATCAGGTTATAGGGCCTGTGACTGCCCGCCCGAAGTATGTAGGCCAGACTGATGGTGTTCTTTACTTCAAGGCGATTATGGAAGCTCAGAAGATGTTTAAGGAAAGGGGACTTGAAGCCTCGCAGGAAATAATGCGCCAGGCTGAGAGAGATTCGTTTGAGGAGGCAAAGAAGAATACCACTCCTCCGAGGAACATGGACGCCGTGGACAGGAATGGTAACCCGATTAATCTTAGAACATATGGATATTAGCCAAGAACAAATCTCGAAGGTACTATCAGAAATAAGTGGACGAGTACCAAAACTCCTCCTTAAAAGAGCTTTTCACGAGGAAAAACTGACCCCTACGGTTGAGTTCGTCCTACAAGAATCCCTTAAGAGCGAGACTATCTCTGATGAGAAGAAGAAACAGATTAAGACCGTCCTTGATTCGGGGGATGTCTCAAAGATGAAGATAGTCGAAGACCACGTTGTGACTAAGAAGATTGACCAGTTCTGGGCTAGGGAGATTAATAAGGCGATAAAGCAGGGTCGATTGCCGCCGAGAAGCAAGATTATGCAATTACCAGATTTTAAACATTTTTACGATGCCCAACAAAAAGTACATAGTTCAGAAGATAAAGGAACACATAGAGACCAACGAGCTGACGAGAGCGCAGTCGTGGATAGCGATTCAGGCCCACGAGCAGGGATTTAGCGTTAAGACGGAGAAAGAGATTAATGCCGCCAAGTTCAATATCGAAGACTCTACTAAGCAAATAGAATGGTTCAAGAAACTCCTAAAAAACCCAGAATTGTCGGCATAGGAGTCTGTGGCCCAGGCGAGGCTAGCCGTTACATGGATAAGACTATGAAGGAGTTTAAGAGGCTCTGTGACGCTGTTATCATTGTGACGAATAACGCCACCCAGAGAGAGATTAATCTGCTCGATGACTACGGATTCAAGCACTATAACGATTCCAGGGAATGGGGGAAAGACCAGCCTCATATAAAGACTGACCTTCTAAAGAACGCCTCGGAACTTAATCCTGATTGGATTATAGCTCTTGATATGGACGAGGTGTTCGCCCCCGAAGTTACTCGTGAGAAACTGGAAGAACTAGCTTCATGTGGAGAGTATGCGTGGAAGTTTATGGTAGTCAATCTGTATAATGATGAAGAACACTTCGCCCATGATAAAGGAATACAGAGATTCTGGAATGTCAGGTTCTATAAGTATATGCCCGAACTTGGACTGCAGTTCCTCCGTCGCTCACTTCATTGTGGTCTTGGGCCACCATATGCCTATTCCCTTGCATGGCACGCACCGTTCTACCTCCTCCACTATGGACTAATGAAGAAAGAGGATAGGATGAAAAAGGTCGAGAGGTATCAGAAGTATGACCCCAATGCGAAGTTCAAAGGGCGTGAGTACTATGATGACCTCGCTAGAGACCTCATTATGAGGCCGTGGAATCCAGTCAAAGCCCTAAACCAGTTAAAAGAATCAGTCGATTGCCGTAAAAGAGTACCACCTAAAATAAAATGATTAACTTTGAGCCACAGAAGCAAGTGATAGTTAAACGCCTTAAGGACGGGGCATACCTCACGATTCCCGAAAGAGACCTTTATGCTACCCTTAAACAAGGATTTGAGTTCGTTGCGAACGACATAGATACTTCTTCCGAGATGAAGAAGCTGTTTGGAGATAAGAAAAAGAAATGAAAGTCCTCATCACTGGCGGCCTCGGATTCATCTTTAGCCATGTAACTGAATACATGGTCGCAAAAGGGTACGAGGTCGTGGTGATTGATAACCTATCCGAAGGTTCTCACCCAGAGATTGAGAATGGGAAATTTAAACTGTATCAAGAAGATGCAACTACTTCTAGGGCATACGATATAATCCTATTCGAAAATCCTCACTACATTATCCACGCCGCAGCTTATTCCGATGTAGACGGGTCTATAAAGAAGCCAGTTAAGATATTCAATAATAACTTTGATTCTACTCTTAATGTCTTTGAAGCTGCTAGGAAATGCTCAAACCTGCGTAAGTTGGTTTATGTATCCACTGATGAGGTATATGGGGAATGTGGACACAAGAAGAAAGAGGATGAGATTATTTTCCCCAAGAATCCCTATGCATGTTCAAAGGCGTTCGGGTCACTACTTCGCCTGACCTATGACAACACCTATCCTGAGTTGAAAGATAAGACTGCTGAGACTCGTTTCTGTAATGTGTTCGGCCCACGACAAGACGAAAGGAAGATACTACCTCTTGTAAAGAAGTCTATCGAAACGGGGGAGTCTATTGGAGTCCACAATGGAGGGAAAGGGTATAGAGAATATATCTATGTAAAGAATATCCCCGAAGTCGTCGAACTTATCATGCTTAAAGGGAACAGGACTTATAATGTAACTTTAAACGATGGATATACCGTGGAGGGTTTGATAAAGGAGGTGGAGAAGCTAACTGACAAGACCGTAGAAACGCACGAGACTAACCGTCCTGGAATGGATTTAAAGTATCAAATGGACAATTCAAGGATACTTGCGCTTGGTTGGAAGCCACGGTATAATTTTATTCAAGGTCTCACTGAATATCTATGTTAAAGCTTTTCCAACCATATGTCTCGGATGAAGCGAAGAAACTCTGTATGGAGGTTCTTGATTCTAACTATCTTACAGAGGGGGAGCAGGTAAAGCTATTTGAGAAGGAGTTTGGGGAGAAGTTTGGACTACAGAACGTCGTAGCTCTTAACTCTGGGACTTCCGCACTTGAACTCGCCTATGAGCTGGCAGGAATAAAGGAAGGTGACGAAGTTCTTACTCCCGTCTTTACCTGTACAGCAACCAATATCCCGCTTCTTCACTTAAAAGCTAAAATCGTATTTGTCGATACGGATTATGACCTTAATATCAATATAGAAGATATTAAAAAGAAAATCACAGACAAGACAAAAGCCATTGTATTTGTCCACTTCGGAGGAAACAATAGAGGTCTTAAAGAAATACAGGAAATCGCTAGAGGATTTGGAATACCAGTTATTGAAGATGCCGCTCAGGCGGTGGGAAGTGAATACTGGGGAACAAGTGAATTCGCTTGTGTATCAACTCAGGCTATCAAGACACTTACATCAGGAGATGGTGGATTTCTTATCTGTAAGGATAAACAGAGCGCAGATAAAGCTAGAAGATTGCGCTGGTTCGGTTTCGATAGGGAAGTCAAACAAAAAGTAGGGAATTGCGATGTAGTAGATGTGGGATACAAGAAGCACATGAATAATATCAATGCTGCTATCGGTCGAGGCAATCTCATAGTCATAGATAAGTTGCTAGAACATCGTAAAGACCTTGCGTGGATTTATGAGATATACGGTTTAGTTTGCCATCCATGGCTTGCAGGAGGCATGACGAATAAATATGAGGAACTAAAGAAAGCTATGGCCGATGAGGGATATGAGATAGGACAAGCTCATTATCGTAATGATATGTACTCTATCTTTAAGCATCTCAAAAATTACTGCCCTACGATGGATATAATCGAGGGTAGATACTTCTTTGTCCCGTATCATCATGGAATCACAGAGGAAGACGCTCATAAGATAGGTAAACTATGCCAACAGCTAAGATAATAGCCACAGCGTTCTCTCAAAGGCGGGCAATAAAACCCGCCTCAAATTGGCCTTATCATAGCCAGATACTATCCACAGAAAACTTGTATTCCGAACTGGTCACCAAACTAGCCAAATTGGAGATGACTGAAGACCCAGGTGAGCCTATGGATACCTTTATAATCGCATTTAAAGACGAATGGGGGGCATACAAGCAGTGGCTTCAGTACGACGGTAAATCAACCAAACGAGGCGTGCTCCACATAGTCATTGAGGAAGAAGATGGCGGTTGCTATCTCCAATATAATAAGGGTTTTCAAATGAACAAGGACAAGTACGAGTGGTTTTTGATAACCTGTGATGATGTGTGTATCTTGGGCCAGAATTACCTAACTAAGATAAAATCCAAATGGACAGAAAAGGCTGGATATATCGCCCTACAAGGCTTGAATGACTCTCCTCATGTGCAGGGTTCTATAGGACTTACCCACCGAGACATACTCCAAAAGGTATGCGATATGAATAACGGAGAACTTCCTCACCCTAAAGGAGTTTTCTCACAGGAAAGGAACATATCTGAGGGCGAACATCCTTTCACTAACATGATTCACCAAATGGGATATGAGTTAATTAAGTATAATAACTCTGAGAAATGGGATAGGAATAACCTTTGTATGCCATACCACGACATTAAAGCCTCAATACAGTGAAAAAACTTTTGATTACAGGTGCATATGGTCTAGTTGGAACTGAGATATGCGCTCAGTTGGCAAGAAACCACCCAGATATAGATGTAACTAAAGTTAAGTGTGAAGAAGGGGGAATGGGTACTTACGATTACATAATCCATGCAGCAGGGTATGGTCAGCCGCAAATGTTTTCAAAAGATAAGGTTATGACTATAGAAATTAACACTACCTTAACATCAGTTCTTTTAGACAAACTTAACCCTGATGGTAAGTTTCTTTTCATTTCTTCTTCCGAAGTATATGAAGATACTATGCCAGAGCACCCACGGGCATGTTATATCGAAGGAAAGAGGTGTGGTGAGGCCATATGCCACGCCTACGAAGAACAGGGATATGATGTAAAGATTGCCCGACTTGCTCTCGCGTATGGCCCAGGATACAAGAAAGGCGACACCCGTGTTATTAATCAGTTTATTCAACAAGGGGTGAATGGGGACATCATACTAAGAGATGACGGTCATGCCAAAAGGACATATATCTATGTCGGAGATGCCGTTACGATGCTATTGAATATCTTATTTAAGGGGACACAAGTTCTATACAATGTAGGAGGAGATTCAGAGACTACGATTAAAGATTTGGCTATGGCCATTGCCCGCAAGGTTGGTAGAGGTATAGTAGTTGGAAAAGTGAATAAGCCTATAATTGGCGCACCAGAAAATGTAAAACTAGATATAACCCGCTATGAGAATGAGTTTGGAAAGATGAACTTTGTGTCGTTATCAGAAGGTCTAGATAAAACAATAGAATGGGCAAAATCCTTATAACAGGCCTCACAGGCCAAGATGGTTCTTACATGGCCGAGATTTGTCTCGCTAAAGGGCATGAGGTGCACGGGACTATGCGCCGTTCATCCTCCCCAAACTCCCAGCGTATCTCGGAGATTATAAAGAGCGTTCATACCCATCTAATGGATTTGTCCGATGCGACCTCGATTACGAGAGTTATATCGGAAGTTAAGCCAGACATTATATTTAATCTCGCCGCCCAGTCTGATGTTCGTGCTTCGTATGATATACCCGTGTATACGGAAGATGTGACTGGACTTGGATTTGGAAGGATAATAGAGGCGGTTAGAATGTTCTGTCCTAAGGCAAAAGTCTATCAGGCTGGCTCATCTGAGATGTTTGGTAAAGTCCAACAGATACCTCAATCTGAAAATACCCCGTTCTGGCCTCGCTCACCTTATGGGTGCTCTAAGGTCTTTGCCTTTAGCCTGGGTCGGGCTTATAGGGAAGGGTACGGATTATCAATCTATAACGGTATATTATTCAACCATGAATCACCACGTAGGGGAGAACTCTTTGTCACGAAGAAAGTCGTCAAAGCCGCAGTCGAAATTAAGAAAGGTAAAAGGACGAAGCTCACATTGGGGAATCTTGAAAGCAAAAGGGACTGGGGCTACTCGAAAGACTACATGCAAGCGGTATACGATTTCGTCACGACTCAAGACCCACAGGATTTTGTTATCGCCACAGGGGAAACTCATAGTGTTGAGGAGTTCGTCAAGGAGACCTTCGATTACATCGGTCTCGGTGACTGGAAACAGTATGTTGAGTTTGACAAGAACCTCACCCGTCCTGCCGAAGTCGATATCCTTTTGGGGGACGCTTCTAAAGTCCGTTCGCTCACTGGCTGGAAGCCTTCGGTCACTTTTAAAGGGCTAGTCAAGTTAATGGTAGATGATGAAATACAGAACTTTAAGTAAAAAGGAAAATGATACTGCGCTCATACGAATAGTCGATGAGCTTCTTAAGCCACTACCCACTGCAGGAAAGAAGCGTAAAGAAGACTGGGAGAAAGGTTGGGGGCAGAATCTAAAAGAGGGTGACATAATACCTCGGTACTTTGGAAAGTATAAGATAAACCGACTTAATGGAAAATTAGTCTATGCACTATCGAAGAATTACGAAAGGGAAGCATTGTATTCAATCCTAGACCCTTTATTCAAGAAGTATTCTAAAGGTTGTAGATACATACATGAGTTCGGGTGTGGTACGGGGCATAATCTTAAAAGAGCCGCAGAGATGACTAATTGCTGGCCGATTGGTTCTGATTGGGCTGAATCATCTCAGAAGATAGTGAGGAAGATGGGATTCAGTGCGACCAATTTTGACTTCTTTAATCCGAACATGGGAGTTGAGTTCTATCCCGACACCTGTGTATATACCGTTGCCGCACTTGAACAGGTCGGGACTAAGTATAAGAAGTTCGTACAGTATCTCTTGAATGAAAAATACTATGATGGGCCTAAAAATAGGAATAAACCTATAGTAATTTTCCATGTCGAGCCTATAGAGGAGCTTCTTGACCCGACAAATCTACTAGATTACCTCTCTTTAAAGTATATGAAGAAGAGAAAGTATCTATCTGGCTACCTGACTTATTTGCGAAAGCTTGAAAAACAGGGTAAGATACAGATACTTGAAGCACGACGCTCTGGCATTGGTTCGATGTTCATAGATGGGTACTCAATAATCGCATGGAAACCACTCTAAAAAAGCTTAGAAATAGGATACTTGAAGTCGCCCTCCGTGATGGAATGGGACATATTCCGTCTGCCCTTTCAATACTCGGCATAGTCTGGGAACTATACGACAAAATAATGACTAAGGATGACCAGTTTATTCTTTCTAAAGGACATGGCTGTATGGCTTTATACGCCGTCCTAGAGGAGAAAGGTCTATTAGACTGGTCTACTAAGCTTTGGGGACATCCGAAGCGTGGCGGGGCTATTTTGGCCTCTACAGGTTCATTGGGACACGGGTTGCCAATGGCAGTAGGGCTAGCTTTGGCCAAAAAGATAAAAGGTGAGGTCGGAAAGGTCTATTGTCTCATAGGAGACGGTGAGTGCAATGAGGGTACGACATGGGAGAGTTATAATTTAATGAAGTATCTTAGATTAGATAACCTTAAAGTCATTGTTGATGACAATGGCACTTCCTTGTTTGACCAAATTAAGTTTCCAGAGTTTGAATATCGTAAGACGATAAAGGGAGATGGCGTCCCGTATCTACAAGGTCGAGAGTGGCACAATAAGAAAATAACAAAAGAAGACTATGAGAAATGCCTTTCCTAAAATAGTCATGGATATAATGGACAAGGACGAACGAGTAGTCGTCCTACTCGGTGATATTGGTGTCCATGCCTTTAGAGATGTGTTCGCCAAGTACCCTACTCGTTGCTATAACACGGGGATTTGTGAGCAATCTATGGTCGGTGTTGCCGCAGGCTTAGCTATGGCGGGATTTATTCCGATTGTCCACACCATTTCTCCTTTCCTAGTAGCCCGTGCCTATGAGCAGATACGAGATGACTTTGGATTCCAAGAATTAAATGGGACTTTTGTCGGGGTAGATGTATCGGGTAATAATTATGGCCCGACCCATGAGTGTCCTGAAGACTTAAGTCTAATGTCTTACGTTAAAGGAATGACTGTATATGCTCCTGAAAATGCTGAACAGTTCACCGAACTTCTTGAATCTCAGTATGGAAAACTTAATTACTTTAGAATCAAATGAATGAACTCGAAAAGATAAAGGAATTGGCAGAGATTCCAATGACAGACGATAAGACTACTAAAAGAGTGGAGATTATCATGCTAAAGTTTAAGGAGAATTGGGAAGTCATCGGTGAAGCCATACGCCGAATCATCGCAAATACAAATTATCCCTATAAACTTACTATATTCGATAATAGATTAAATACGGCCAACACATCTAGGGCATGGAATAAGTTAGTTAGTGAATCCACTTGCGATTATGTCCTTATTATTGATTCTGACGCCTATATTCCAGAGGGGATTGGGCCGTGCTGGTTGGGAAGAATGATGGAAAGCATAGATGAGACTGGACTAGTTATTCCTGTATCAAATCTAAGTGGAGGCCAAAGCCAAAAGGTTGGTGGTCCTAAGATATACCCTAGTACGACAAGAAACCGAGGTATATGGAGCGGATACTGCTTTCTCTTTAAAAAGAGCCTGTATGAGCAATTAGGGCCATTTGATGAGAGATTCTACCTTTACGGGCAGGATTCAGAGTGGGCGCATAGGTCAAAGAAGACTGGTGGGGCAGTCATGCGGGAAGATGTGTGGGTAAAGCATATCGGAGGTTACTCAATGGAGAAGAATGAGAACAAAGATTTTGATAAGATGTACGCACGTAAACTATTTCAATACCTATGCGCTTAAATATCGGCTGCGGCCATGATAAAAGAGAAGGATTCGTAGGACTAGACATATCACCTGATGTTGGAGCAGATATTGTGTGCGATATAGAACAAGGTATACCACTTAAAGACAATGAGTGTGAGGAAGTAATCTGCCTCGATGTTTTAGAACAGATGAGTAGCGCAAAGGCATTTGTATTCGTTATGAACGAGCTGTGGCGCATAACTAAGTTGGGGGGCTCGGTTCATGTCCGTGTCCCTAATGCAAAAGACATTTGTGCTTTCCAAGACCCTATGGATTCTCGTCATTTCACCGAGGAGACATTTACTTATATGGGATTCAAGCACCAAAGATACGAACGGTACGGAAAACATTACGGGTTCAAACCGTGGGTAGTCGGGATAGTGGAGAATGGGGCGCAGATTCGATTAATATTAAATCCAGTAAAATGAATCCTAAACGAGTAGCATTGATACTTGCAGACTGGCCTTCGTATGAGCTTTTCTGTCCCAACTTTCGAGGTATGCAGGACGGTCTAAAAGAAATGGGGATAGAATACAAGCTTATCTCTTGCCGTCCCGAATTAAACGTACAGGCAGTAATAGACTATCAGCCTGATTTGGTCGTGTACGGACTACTAGATATGGTTAAGAATAAGATTTGGAGAAACAAGATTCGTGAAGGACTTCCTAACGCGAAGATAGTTATGTGGTACGGCGACCTGCGAGATGATTTCACGGGACAAATCGGTGCAGATATGTCTGAGATTGACATGATGTTCGTGTCGAATAACGCCCAGAATGAATACTATGAGAAGAAGTGGAAAGTTAAGAAGTGCCATTTTCTTCCGTTGGGTTGTTCGAGGTACAAACCAAAGTATAGGGAGGATTTAGACTTTCCTTTTGTATTCGTGGGGGCGAAGATTACAGGTTCATGGTTCGTCAATCGTGCCAAAGAGATAATAGACCTAGAGAAAGTAGGTTTAAAGGTCATAAATGCCCCTGCGGATAGAGCCAGTAACCTTAGGGCACAGATTATGGAGCAGATACCAGAGCTTTACCGCTCCTCTAAGGTTGTTCTAGACATATCCCACTTTACCGACATAGACGGGTATACTTCTAACCGTTATTGGGTCATTCCTGCTTCCGGTGGCTTTGCTTTGACTAAAAGATGGCCTGGTTGCGAGGATTTCTACCCAGAGGGAACAAGGGTTTACTTTGATACCGTTCAAGAGGCTATAGAGAAGTTCAAGTATTACATGGAACACGAAGATGAAAGAGAAAAGATACGAAAAGCTGGATATGAACAGGCCAAGAGACATACTTACCCTAATCGCTGGAGAGTGATGTTTGACTATCTGTACGGATAAGGTAAAATACAGTAGTCAGCAGGTAATAACCATGACGGCCAGAGTGCCGTCTTTTTTACATATACATGAGCCTTGTATTCAATGGAGACCCCAACAACCTAGATATATGCACACTCGCAGATAAGTTGGCGGGAGGCCAGAATGACAACAATTTCCCTCTCGCGGATAAGGCCATGTATGCGAATATGGGTATGCGTATCCTTTGGGGAGATGCCTTTATAGCCTACGGGGGTTGGGTTTACGATGACTCTAACCGCACAGACCTTCCTGAAGCTACGGCAGACCTAGTATCAGGTCAGCAGTTCTACGGGCTTCCAATAACAGACATGTCTCACCTCATTGGAGTTGAGTTTAAAAATCAAGGTGGCACATGGATTACTCTCGTCCCAATCACAGTCGAAAAGATAAAACAGAATGGCTATGCGGAAAGCGAGTTCTACAAGACAAGCTCCACTCCTTTATTCTATCGCCCGACGGCCACAGGAATAAAACTTTATCCTCCTGCAAACTATTCTCAGGCATCATCACTCCGTATCCATGTCAGCCGTGACATAACGACATTCACGCCGACTAGTACTAACACCTCTCCTGGATTTGACCCGTTATTCCACGAAGGAGTATCGCTTTACATGGCACTCCGTCACGCACAGGCAAAAGGACTTGGTGTAGCAGGTGGAACGCTCCGTGGGGGATATAAGACAGGACTTCTATCGGATTGGTTCGACTTCGAGGATAGATTTAAAAGACATTATGCAGAGAGATTTAAACAAATGTTCCCACCCCGACTTAGAGTGGTGGATTCGACTAGAGATTTTATGTAATTAAAATAACATGGCATCAACATTCAACAAATTCGATTATTTCGTAGAGGATATAACAAAGAAGATTCATAATCTTGGTTCAGACCAGCTTACCGTCGCTCTTACTGATACTCTTCCAGTTAGGACGAACCATGTCCTCGCTGATATAACTCAGATAAGCTACACGAACTTGGGTTCGAGAAACATTACTACTATCTCGGATAGCCAGACATCAGGGACACTTAACTTAAAATTGACTAGCTTTACAATCGCCGCTACAGGCACGGTTGCTCAGTTTAGGTATGTGGTTATCTACAACAGTACGGCAGCTAGCGGTAATCTTATTGGGTGGTTTGATTATGGGTCTGAAGTAAATCTAACTAATACCCAGAGCCTCTCAATCACCTTCGACGGAACAAACGGACTTCTAAGCATCGCATAATATGGCTATTGCTCTTGATGCTGCAACTAGGTCAAACGTGGGAAGCGGCACAACGCTTTCATTCTCTAAGACCTGCACAGGGAGCAATTTGATATTGTTCTTTAACATTGTTATTGGTTCAACATCAGACCTAGTGACTGCCGTAACCTACAATGGTGTTTCAGCTTTTGGAAATCTAGTCCAAAAACAGAATGTTTCAGGGTTTACCTATCTATTTTATCTAATAGCTCCAGCGACAGGTTCTAATACGGTTGTGGTTACAACAAGCGGTTCTACGGCAATTACTTGCACAGCTATCTCATATACGGGGGTAGACCAGACTACGGCGATAGGCGAGAGTATTCTTGTTCCCGCCACAGTCCAGAATCCAACAACCACCCTGACTGTAACTCATGCCAATAGCTGGATGATAACAGTGGCCGCATCTACTTCGGGAGTATTGACGGCAGGAACAGGTGCGACAATCCGAGACACTTCCACAAGCGAAAATACATTCGATAGTAACGGGGCTTTGGCTATTGGTAATCAGTCGATGACTATAAACAACTCAGGCGGAGTGACAGGAATAATCATGGCGTCATTCTTTCCTGTAGGTTCTCTATCCATCGCACTTTCAACAGGAGTCTTTGTACTAACTGGTCGTAATATAACCTTGGCAACATTTTGGAATATAACCATGTCAGTGGGAACTTTCATTTTAACGGGCGTGTCCACAACATTGTCTGCTGCCGCAAACTTGTGGACAAATACTGCAAAGAATATAACTTCATGGACTAATTCTTCAAAGTAATGGAAGACCTACAGAAACAAATCAACGAATTGAAAGCAATACTTGAGGCTTTGAACTCGGCTAATTCTATTCCCTTGAAGATAGACCAAGCCCTAGTTGGCCGAGGATTTATAAAGACAATTAAACTCACTGGTATACTTAAAGCAAATGGAAACTCACCTCTGACAGCTATAACCCCTTTAAGTGGAACTAAGATTTATTATGTCGCAGATTCGAGTGGAGGCTCGACGACAAGGAAACTCACCTTTGTAAACGGTGTATTAACCGCAGAAATATGATTAAACTACCTCCAGAAACATCTCAGACGTGGGAACAGAATAACCGAAGCGATACTTTGGGAACTCTTTGGTCGTCATTCAATCTTAACTTGACCGACCAGCTCGGCAAGACCAAAGTTACCCAGAGGTTGATTATAACTACCAACGGTATTACTAATCTTGGTTGCCCTGTGGCCTTTAAGCAACTCGGTACGAAAATATACACGGTGGCGGGAAGCCGTACATTCATAAACCCAGGAACTAAGACTGAGACCGCTTTTGTGGAAGATGTGAATACTTTAACTTCTTGTTCTTCTGACTATTCCGACCTAGAGATTTATAACTCAAAGATATGGACGACTTCAGGACAGGGACTCTATTGGTCTTCCGGTGGGTCGTGGACGCTCATAGATACAGGAGGTGGAACAAGCGGACTTACTTCAGGTACAGCACACAAACTTCTTTCATTTTTTCACACAAACCTAATTTATGTAGCAGATGGAAACCGAGTCCGTGGAACAGACGGAAGTGCTGCAACCCTGCCAACTTCAGGAGCGAATACATATACTTTTGGAAGTAGCCTCTCTGGATTGAATGTCGTTTCGCTTCTAGCTGTTGATGACCTAATTTGGATTCTAACTACTAACCCAGTAGACCAGACTGGATATGTCGTCACTTGGGACGGAACGACAGCAGACACACCTACTAAAATCATACCCCTCGACTCTCGTGGTGCTTTGGCTGGAATAGTCAAAGACGGTACGGTTTACATAATAACGATTGATGGTAAACTCCAGTTTTATAATGGACAGACTTTTGTGAATGTTAAGAATGGTTGGCTGCCAGTCTCATTTAGGAAGTATCTTAAAAATCCTTTCGGAACAAATAATACATCTAACGATAGGTGGATTCACCCTAATGGAATCACCCTTGTAAATGGCAAGATAAATATCCTAGTTAATAACGAGAACTATGATAATGGGACTACGATAAACGAGAATCTTCCATCAGGAATATGGGAGTATGATGAGACTATAGGTTGGTATCACAAGAACTCTATCTCCCTGTTTGATACTGCCGTCGGTACGGTCTCAGACTACGGTCAGAACCGAGTATCAAGAGTTGGTGCATTATGTAATCTTAGAACAGACAACAATTCTGCCGATAGTTATGTTGGCACGCTTCTAGTCGGAGCAAATTACTTTAGCGGAAGCGGCTCGACGGCAGTTAGTGCGATATATACGAATGACTCACTTGATACGGTGCAGAAACATGGTTACTTGGTAACGACAAAGATACCAGCTAAAAATGCCCAAGACTCATGGCAGAAGTTATTTATACGAATCAAGCAATTACTCAATTCAACAGATGAGATTATAGCTAAATATAGAGTAGGGGATGCGACTTCAACTGAGATTTCGCTTACGTGGAACTACGCAACTAGCTTCACAACTTCGACTGATTTGAGTAACTATGTAGGGTATGAAGTCGAAGGTTTACAAGGTGCTGGCTCTGGAAGGACTGCCCATATAACCAAAGTAGAGGCGATGGCAAGCCAATTCATCGTGACGATAGACGAGACATTAGGTGCTTCGTCTGGCACAGGAAAAGCCCGTATCCAAAATTGGTCTAAACTAGATTCGACCTCAGACCAAGTCATGAATCTTATCCAATTCGGGGACATGGGAAACTCGACATGGCTGCAGATTAAGCTTTGTATGCTGTACACAGGTAACGATGAGTTGTATAATTTAATAGTAGATAACGGCGTATTCCAATAATATGAACCCAACACTTAATCCAGGCCAGGCGACTTTCTCCCCACAAGGCGGTACAGGGGGATATGTTAATTCGCAGGGCGTCTATACTAACGGAGGAACGCCAGCCCAGACCGCCGACTCATCTGCACAAGGAACTGCCCCGATTAAGGTGAATACCACTATAGACGGAGGTTCGCTTGGAGGAGTCCAACCGTTCACTACTCCTACCCCGAACCCATCTTCTACAGCACAAAACTCTCTTGGCGCAGCTGTAGCTCCTGCTATTCCTAGCGATGACCCTAACCGTACAAATGCGCTTAATAGCCTTCTTGGCTTGGAAAGCGGACAGAATAAAGGACAAGACCAAATCGACCAAGAATCTGCCGCAGGTGTTCCTGATAAACTTAAAGTGGTCAATGCTCTCGATGCTAGTTCGATGAGCACGGCAAAACACTATGATGACTTGATTCAAAATGTCCGAGACTCTGCAAAAGGAGTAATAGACCAGTCAGGAATACAGGATAAGATTGACGTTCTAACCCGTCAGAAGAACTCCGACCTCGCCAATATCGCTATACAAAAGAGCGTAGCAAATAATGACTATACAGCAGCCGTTAATATTGCAACAAAGAAAGTGGCCGCCGATACCGAAGGACAGCAGAATAAGATTAACGCTCTCAAGGACTATATCCAGAATATAGACTCGTCTCCTGCTGAGAAAGCTAAGATGACTGCTGCTGCTAACGCACAACAAGCCCAGTTGGATGCCCGCAAGACAGCGGCTGACTATGCACTTCGCACAGCTTCGCAAAATGGAGCAGACGCAAAAACTTTAGCAAAAATCGGAGCGACTGCCGCAGACCCTAATGCGACTATTGCCTCAATCTATAGCGCAGGTGGAGATTACATGCAGACTAAAACCCCGAAGTCACCTGACTTGGTACAAAGTGTCGCAGGAGGAACTTACGAACCAGTAGATACTACTCAGTGGTCTACTCCGCAGAAAGCAAACACAGGAAATCCAGCATGGGGAGGTCTTTCATACAATGGTCTTCTTAACGATGCCAAGCTCTATCTTGGTAACAATGGAAAGATGCCTTCACTTGGCCTGGGAAGCAAAGATAGTGTGGTGAACGCCCGTCTTGCAATCCAAAACTTCGCAGGACAACTCGCCGATTCTATGGGTCTTGATACTAACCAGTACACAGCTCTAGTTAAGGCTAATTCAAGCGCAGCTAAACAGATTATCGAGCGTGTCGCAAAGGTTGAGACCGTTTCTGCTGCTCTTACTTCTCAATTCCCTCGCCTCGCAGATTTGGCTAGTAAGGTTCAGAACCTCGGTATACAGGAATCAGACCTTAACGCAGGAAAGACGGCTCTTACAAGGAAGTTCGGTTCAGTCGATGCTGGAAACTATATTGAACTCATAAACACGGTTCGTGGAGATTATGCTTCACTCCAAGCCTCTTATGCAGGCTCAAGAGGCGGACAGTACTTCGCCGCAAAGTCTGAGGACGCTATCCCGCTTGGACTTTCACCTGCCCAGTATCTTGGAATCATGCAAACTATGCAGAATAGCGCAGCAGCAGCTTCTTCCGCCACACAAGGTGAAGCTAATGACCTTGTTAATAGTATAGGGTCTCCCTCTACTGGAAGCTCAGCCTCTACTTCAAGTTCTTCAGGGACGACAGTTATGACTGGCCCTGATGGAAAGCAATATAATGTCCCTAATGACAAAGTAGCCGCATTTAAGGCTGCTGGAGGAAAATAATATGGCATTTGACCCAACACAATTTGGTGCGACACCAGTAACAGGAAGCTTTAATCCTTCTGATTTTGGAGCAACTGAGATAAGCTCTCAACCAAAAGTGGATACTTCGCAGATGCCACGCTCAAGACTGACTGGAAACTATTCTCCATCTCAACCAGGAGGCCTTAGAGAATATCTTGATGAAAATACAGGACAATATGTCCCTGAAAATCAGGCATCAATAGGACAGAAAGCAAAAGCATTAGCTGAGACCTTTCTTGACCCTGCCGCAAAAGCCTTAGGTTCTGCCGCTAAAGTCCCCCAAGATATAGTTTCTTCGATAATGAACCACCCTACTTCAGATTTTCAAATGAAGTTACCGTCAGGGAAGACCTCTAGTACTATCCAGCATGAGTTTGAGACACAGACAATTCCTGATGTCACTTCAGGGAAGACAAGCCCTCTAGCTGGAACGGCAGATGTAGTAGGACAGACCGTTGGTGGTGCGGCCACATTTCTTGGAGGTGGTGCAGCTAAAGAGGGAGTCCAAGCTGGAGCTGATACTGCGGCAGATATAGCTTCATATATGAAAGGAAGACTAGAGGGGGGCGATAAGACTTTTGAATCAGCACTTAAAGATGTAACGCCAAACTTCGAAAAGGCAACACCGACTGAGAAAGGAAATCTTATATCCCAACCAGCCGTTAATGGTACGCCTAGAGTACAAGAAGGAGGGTTCTTTAGTGGAAGAAGTGTAACCTCCACTCCCCACGAAGCAGAAGTTGCTAATAAACTTTCTACAATTCCAGGATATAAACCCAATATGACCGCACTGGATAAGTCGAACCTTGTTAACGACCAGATTGCTAAAGAGGGTAATCAAATGAGGGCTTCTCTACAGAATGAACCGTTCATAGCTCCGCCAAAAGAAATAGTCAGTGTGGTAAGAAAAGCAGTAAATGCCGTCCCACAAAATAGTCTTCTTCTTCAAAAGTCCGACCCTGTAATAGCGAACTATCTTAGGGTCGTGAATAATTCGGCTTCGAATATGACTGGAAATCTTGAAGGTGTCCTTAACCTTAAGCAGACCCTTGACGCTGCTTACGAGAACGCTAGGGGTAAACTAGCCTTTGGTTCAGACAGTTCATCTGCACTTGATGAGGTACATACCGCAGCTCGTGACGCACTTACTCAGTATATGATTAAGAACGCCCAGAATACGAATGTAAAATTAGCCCTCCGTTCTCAGTGGTTACTTTATAAAGCTTCTGATGTCATCACTAAGAAGGCGGCTAAGGAAGGTACTTCGGGCGCAGAGAGGCTTCTTGATAGCCACCCTGTGTTAAAGACGGGAGTTGGAATAATTAAGAAAGCAGTACCATTCGGGCTTGGTGCTCATATCGTCCCGTAGTCAGGGCAAATCTTATGAAGAAAGACTCCGATAAATAAGATAATGAGAAAAGCCACAGTATCTTAACTCTACCATGAAAGAACTAAACCCTCAACAGAAAAGAAAGGCAAAAAGACTGGTAAAGTTCACCCAAAACAAAGATAGGGCTGTATTTGACGACCTTAACTTCCTAGAAGACTCAATTTTAGAATTAAAAGATTTAGTCGCTAACCTTAAATTGGAAAAGGGAGACAAGGGTGATTCTATTCAAGGGGAACAGGGTGGAAAAGGAGAGGTTGGTGAAAAGGGAGACAAAGGCGATACTGGTGAGCGCGGAGCAGATGGCTTAAACGGTAAAAATGGTCGAGATGGTAAAGACGGTAAAGATGGGCGTGATGGTTTAGATGGAAAAGATGGTCGAAATGGAATCGACGGAAAGGACGGGATAAACGGTAAAGATGGCTCGCCCGATGACCTTAACTCTCTTAGAAAAAAACTTGACCCCGTTTTTAAGGAGATATATGAAGGATTAAGAGGCAAGAACTATGGAGGTTTTATTGAGACTCAGGTCAAAGCTGGTTCGAATGTCTCTGTATCGAAAGACGCTTCGGGAGCATGGGTCGTATCTTCTACTGCTTCTGGTGGTGGCTCAACTCCCATTACACTCCTATCAGGCGGTCTTGGACAAGGAACCTTCGTTTGGGCTTCTGCCCCTAATATCATTTTCATAGATGGGGTTGCCACCCAAAAGACCTCAGTAAATGGAACAAGTAACTGGACTGGTACTACAACGACAGTCCTCCAACAGACTTGGCCGACCCAGGATATATTCGCAATTTAAATGTGGTATAATACTGTCATGCTAAAAAAACTCCTTATTACTTTCGGAATAGTTGCCTTATCGTTATCATTTATTCAGCAGACCGTATCAGCCGCCACTATCCCCTGGACTTCAACCTCTACAGCTACCAATTGGGCTTCGCTTAACTCAGTCATGGGCGTCCAACAGACTGCCGTAGCTCAGAACTATATAGCCACATCAACAACTGCTACCAATAGCTTCGCTGGCCCAATGACTGGAACGACAGCTAACTTTAATTCCACCATGACGATAGGAGGTGTCGTTAAGGTCGGAACAACTAATTTCTCATCGGGTGTAGATGTTACCTTGGGACAGGGTAGTATTCCAGTCTCTAACCCGTCTCAGCTTCAACTCAATTCTCTCTATACTTCGTTCGGTTCACTGGTAGGCTATCCTCTTCTTGGTGGCAATTGGTTCTCAAATGGGGTATGGGGTATTGGCCCAGCGACCCAGACATCAGACAATACTTTAAGGTTGGGATATAGTTCTGTCGGCTCATCATTTGACCAGCCATTCGACCCTGACCAGACGGCCATGCTCGTGGCGATTGCAAGCAGCACTTATGGGCAAAACGCTACCATTAGAGGCACGGCGTCTTCGACGAACGATATCGTTTCTTCTCTCGGCAAGCCATCAGGAACATTCGTCGCTGCTGACCCGACAGGTAAGCTCATAGCCACTACGACCCCATCAGGCGGCTCATCTTTCGCCTATCCATTCGACCGCCTCACTAACTATGGCACTACCTCGGCCGCTACCACGACGCAGATATGGGCACAGAATGGCCTCAATGCCTCTTCAACGAGCCATTTCGTCAACGCCTCTTCGACCTCACTGTCTTCAGCGAGCATCTATGACACATCGCTTGGTCAAGGATGGCTCTACACGCTCGGGGGCGTGAACAACGCTATCCTTTCATCGACTTCTCCGACAATCGCCTATCTCACTTCAACGTCAACGGCCACATCATCTTTCCAAGGACTTATAACTACGGCTACAGACTATAAGATAGGCCTTGGAGGTACGACAGATTTGAATGGAGGCTATTCAATGCAAGATTCGACTGGTCTTAAGTTGAGCTTCCTGCCGAGCCAATATAATGGCTGTAACGGATTTGGTCTCGATAATAAAAACGGGCATGACACTAGCACCGGATTCAACGGATTCTTGATGGAGAATTGTCGCGATTTCGGCAGCAGCCGTGGTCTGGTCGACTTCGCATGGGCGGCTTTGGCTCCGTCCGGAGGTTCAATCCTTAAATCAGTCCGTCTTGAAGTGCGTTCGGGCTTCGTAAAGACGCCATGTGTCATAGGCACTATCCCAAACTCAGAGCTTCAATTCGGTTCTACGAACATCTACATCGGAGGATTCGGCAACCAGCCGAACCTGTTTCTTGGTTCATGCTTCTCAGCAGTCACTACTGGCCTCTCGATAGGACAAGGCATGTCTCCGACAGCGCCTCCGACCAATGGCCTCTTTGTGCAATCGAATATACAGACGAATGGCTCTGTCATTGCTACGGGAGCAGTGATAGCAAACGGCAACGTCCAGTCAAGCTCGACCATTATGGGCTATCAGCTCGGCATAGGAACAACGACCCCTATCATCTCTGCTGAGATAGCCCCTATCCATCGAAGCAACACCGTCGTAAACTCATATACCGATTCACCTTTCTCGACCACATTCTCCACTTCCCATACGCCGATTGATGTCGGTAGCGTGAGCGGAACATATGAAGATTCAGCCTGTAGCTTTGGAACAGATACTTTCTCCGATAATGGAGATGGTACGCTTGGAAGCAATTGCGACGGCCATATCGTAGCGAATATCAACTATACGACTGGCGCAGTAGATAGCTCCCCGTATCTGAACGAACAGATAGACACGATTAGCTACACGATAACAGTCACGACCAACTGGATAGATTCAACCGCCCTCCAAGTAGACGCCGACATCATCGCTCTAGGAACGACGACCGCTTCGAAATTCGTAAAGACAGGAGGTACAGGAACCCAATTTCTTATGGCAGATGGTACGACTGCTGCATCTTCAACGATATACACTTCTACGGGAAGCAAATTAAGTGTCGCTACTACCACAGCCACAGGCGTTCTAAACCTCGGTAAGAATATAGGCACGACTAACTCCTCCTCAACAGTATTCATGTCAAAAGTACAGTTTGACGGGTATAACTCTGCTGGAGTGAGGACTTGTACTTTTCTTAATGCTTCAAATGTAATGACGACTATTAACGGAGCGTGTATAAATTAAAATGATTACCAAAGAAGAAGTAAAAGATATTGTCGAGGACGTGGTGTTCAAATCACACTCATCAGTCGCCTCCGTTACTTCTAACGCCTTTGGGGAGATTAAAAGGGACATAGCACTCATAAAAAAGGACCTCCAATACATCAAAGAGGATAATAATCGCAGGAATGGGGCGTTTGTGAAGGCTGTTGAGGGATTCACTCAGAAGATAGAGAACCTAGACGCATACCGAAGCTACACGACTGGGGCCGTGGCAGTAATAATCCCCATCGTAGGGTTTCTGGCTTACGAGGTAATCCACCTTCTCCAAGAGATTAAAACCCTATGAATGACGATTTCATGACAGTCAAAGAGGGTGAAAAACAGGCGAAGATTCTGCTAATAGTCTTCTTTGGAGTTGTCGCTTTTATCCTCATAGTCTGTGCTATTTTAATCCTATGAAATTCACACTCCAATACCCGATAAAGCCAATCATCGTAACCCAACATTTCGGGGAGACGGCTAACCTTGCTTACTACGAGGCGGCGGGGATTAATTTCATCGGGCATAATGGAATAGATTTCCATGCTTATCATGGGCAACCTATTTATGCAGCTCACGATGGTACGGCCTATTACGAGATAGACCAGAGCGGGGGACATGGGGTGATAATCGTCACTAACGATGAGTACGACTACAAAGGTGGTCAGGCCTACTTCAAATCAATTTACTGGCACATGATTGATTCATCGAAAGAACCCCAATTTAAATCACCGATAGAAGGTTACAGCTTTCCTGGAAATGGAATACAGGTTAAGACTGGCGACTTGATAGGCTACGCAAACTCAACAGGCCTATCCACAGGTGACCATCTTCACTTCGGTCTTAAGCCGATGTTACTTGCCTATCCATCAGACTATACGAACATAGAACAGAATAATGGCTATATGGGAGCAATAGACCCTACTCCATACTTCCCAAGACACATTTTCAATACTGACATGAACTACGGGGAAAATTCCCCTGAAGTCTCTGCCTTACAGGACTATTTGATACAAAATGGCTTTATGACGCCCATACCCTCAGCTCAGTATGGCATATATGGGCCTAAAACGGCCTCAGGCGTGTTTCTTTTCCAAAAGACGTATCAGGTATCGAACCAGCTCGTTTTGGCATGGAATAGGGGTAAATACGTCGGCCCACTTACGAGGAAATTCCTGAACTCTGTTTAATTGTAAATCTCAAACTGAACCGAAACTGCCGCAAAATATAGCACGCAGATTACATCGGTTCGGTTTAAGGTGTATAATACAGGTGAAAGGCTCTTTATGACCTATAAATGTCTTAACTGCGGTTTTGACTTTGGTTGCAAATCTTTGCCTGTCGAGAGCGAGAAAGGAAACTTCTGTTCCGAGGAGTGCTTCGTGGAGTTTACTTACAAAGAACCCGCCCAGCTGTTCTTGTTTTCATTCCCCGAACCTATCTATCCGATTGGAGGTGCTTAACTTGAGACAGGCATACGCTTATTGCAGCCAGTGCCAACAGACATTCCCCCGCTCATGGTTTCAAACCCATGACGCGACAAGGAAAAACGGCCACGACTTTTGTTCAACAAAGTGTTGTGGAAAGTATCAACCAAATAAAACACACGAGCTGTTTCACATAGCGGCTCTGACAAGGAGGTGATTCATCTACTGAGAGGCTTATCACCTCTCTTTTAGTAATTGGTAATGAGGGGGCTACTTTGCTTCGTTCAGGTCTTCGATAATCGAATCAAACCATGCTTCTGGGCCGCTTTCAGAATAGTTCTCTCCTTCTCTCCAAAAACGGAGTTTATATACTTCTGCAGCTATATCAGCAATTATTTGTTTTAAGTCTCTGGTTTTCTTCATATAGTGTCTTAATTAAGGAACATACCAATAATCACAGCCGTTATGATAGAGCCAAATGCGAAGAAAATGAGTGGTGTAAGTGCTGATTGTCTCATATCTATATACCTATTAAGCTGATAAAAGGGTCTTAAATATCCATACAGTTCTGATAATCACACTCATCGCATACAGTGTGGTAGGCGTTTGGGTCGTTCCCCACATCGTTGGCATACCCATTAGGGCGGTATGAGACGCTCAATTTTTTCTTGCCACATACCTCACATTTCATGCCCTCAGGGTGTTCTTTTTCTAATACAGACTCTCTGGTCATAATGATATGTATTTAGGTAATTTTGTTAAGACGTGCGAACTCACCGAACAACTCAACAGCCTTATTATTGTAGGCAATAGCGGCTTCTTTCTGCGTCTTGTAAATCCCTAGAAAGTAATGGACACCGCCTTTGTTTATCTGAGCAATTATATGCTTCTTGTTACCCTGATAGGTAACGCCTTTATATTTACTCCAAGACCTTTTATTCTTCTTTCGATTAAATCTATTAGTTCGACAATCAGACAGCCTTAGATTTTGTCTGCGGTTATCGAGAGTGTCGCCGTTGATATGGTCAATCTGAATCTTCAGGTCTTTGACTCCCATGATATGTCGGTGCATCAGGAGACGCAAATTAGGGCATCGGGCGTAGTAAACATTGACATCTCCAAGATGTTTTGACCAAGTGTATTTCGATAACTCACCATAGTCGGCATCGTCTACTAAGGCCCACAGTGGCTTTGATGCTCCTTTCCTGTGCCCACCTAATTGAATCTTTTTCATCTTGATTTGATAAGGGCTTTCTTATAAGACCATTTGTATCCCTGGCTGCTAATGTAATCTCCGACACAACATCTACCGACACCCTGTCTATCGAATCCTACCTTATAGACTGAGCTGAGGCTCTCGTGTGAAGCGACTAGCTTTCCCTCTAAGGTGAACTGATATACTCGCTTCCATAACATTCTCTTTGGTTTGCCGATTTGGGCACTGCTAATTTTTTCCTTGACCTCTTGTGTCCTCGGTATGCCCGTAGTCGCCTTTGCTGAGTTTATATAAGCTATAGGCACTAACTTCCTACCTTTAAGCGCTCTCCTCATCTTTGCCCCGAAATCAGGCCGTATGTCGTATTTCGTATGGCACTGCTTACATAACTGCATGAAGTTTTCTATCTTGTAGGCATACCTCTTACCTTTAATTTTAGCCCACTCAAATCTCTTGCTTATGCCCAAGCACCCTCTTTGTTCGCAATGGTCTGCTTTTCCATAGTGGTATCGAATCCAATAATGGAGAGAACTATGCTTTCCATTCCGATACCTCAGGTTAGTTTTTGGTATTCCTGACATGGTTAGATTCTATCACCTCACGACAATCTTTGCAACATAGCTCGATGATAGCCTTGCGTTCCTCCTCACGAACCATTTTATCGCCCTCAATAAGCTCATCTGTGGCGTCGGTGTATCCATCTGAGTATCCAGTCGCGTAGCCCTCCTCTTTGGCGGTGGAGAGTTCGGAGCGGATGAAAGATTTTATTAAATCGAATCCGTCAAGCTCACCATAGGTTATATGATTTACTGCCTCCATGACGATAGAATCCATAAACTTCTTGTACCTCTCCTCCCATGAGGATTGAGGGGCGACCATTTTCGGCGACTGGCGGATATGGTTGGTTATTTCCTTACCAGATACATGGCAACGGCAAGAATTATTTATGCAATATGTCCTTGAACCCGTATAGTCCTCGGTATGGGAACATTTCTCACAGCATTTAGTATTCATGTTGGTTAGGGGTTATCTTTTCTAAAGACATTTTTAATAAATGAGATTATAATAAATATAGATGCCATTAAATCTTCTAATATGCTATTGGTGCACTCGTATCTATATTTTCTCATCTTATTTAATGTAATTACGCAGTTTGGATTGGAGATTCTCTAGAGCGCCGTTATAAGCACCCATTCCCGAGCCATCTCTCTCGTTCATTGGCAAATTTATTTTCACCCCCTCTATTTCCTCCACTATCGCCCCTATAAGTCCTTTCATGGATTGAGTGAGGTGGGATTTAACTGTATCAATATCGTCATGGGCGCATGACCTAGGATTCTCGTGTCCTTCGGTGAAGTGATATTCGTACAAAGGAATCTCAATAATAGATACAACTTTGTCAAACTCCTTCTCTTTCTCCGCTATGTATTTCTCTATTGGTGTCATGTTAGTAGCAGAATCTTAGATGGTCTAGCCAATAAATAACTCCTAGAAGGTCAACAAAACCCAAAACTACAAGTCCTATTCCAATTATGTTTATTACTTTTTTCATTTCTTTTTCTTAGTAGGGATAGTAAGGGTAAAAAGTTCAGTAAATCTCTGATTTGATTCTTTGGGCATTGACTCATATTTTCCAGCTATATCTTTCCACTGCTGTATCGTCTGTTCTAGATATTTTATGTATTCTTTGTCGTTCATATATTTACTATTAGGTTGGTAGGGATTGAAGTTCCTTAATCTTGTTCTTGTAATGTTCTATCTTTGCTTGGTACTCTTTCTTCGACCACTCTTTGGTGATTTTTCCCCCGTAATGAGAATCCTTGTATCGCTGTTCCAACATTTCAACTTTTTCCAGCCCGATTCTTTTAATAAGGCCAAGGCGATATTCGTGTTGGTGATTTGGGTTGAATCCGTTATCATACGAACATTCGCCATTAACATTTTCTTCGTCAAAGAGTAATCCGAAGCCGCAATTCCCAGCGGCAAGGTAATGACCTGCTTGGAGTTCCTTAAACTCTTTCCTTTGCCCGCAAGTGATGCATTTTTCATGGTTTGTATAATCTCTTAGACAGACATAATAAGCGAACACATCCCAAAACTTTGATTTAATGCCTTTGTAGCGACCCCTCCTAGTTATTCCAAGCTCGGTGTATATGCTCATTTATTTCTTTGATTGGTATTTGTTATCTTTATAGATATATCATTTCCTAGATTATCCCAATTGAGTTTCTTGTCCATGAGCTTCAGTACTTCGTATTCGCTCTGTGAGCCACTGCTTGATTTACCCATAAGATACGGGGTTCTAGACTTAGAGGGACGGGTGCTATTTCGTTTTATGTTTTTGGGGTTTGAACTCATTTTATTGGGCATTTAGGATTATCACACTTATCCCGAAAACAGAGTTTACAGTTCATTCTTCTCCCATTGTAATTACAAGTTGGGCATGAATGGTATTCTCCGTCCCATTCAAAAGGGCATTTTTCTGTTTCTTTCCTAATGTCGCTATTAGGAGCACCTATAGCAATGTGTCCGTTCGGTAATCTGTTAATCATAGTGAGCCTCGCATTTCTTCCATAGACATCTTGGAGAGAACCTTCGCTAACCGAATTGACTCCTCTATCCTCCCTATCTTTGCCTTTTGAAGATTTGCTTGTTTATTTACTTCCATTGCCTCGACTAAGACTTTGGATTTAGCTACTGTGTTTCCTAATGCTAGTAATGTTCCTTTCTCTTGGGCGACTTTCTGCTGTAGGTCAAATAGCTTTTCATGCTCTCCTGATAGAAGTACATTGAGCTTCATGGCTGCTTCGACCCAATCACTTGGCCCTATGGGGATTTTCTGTGCCACACAATGCTCCAAGTAATCGAGTATCGTGTCTATGTTTACAGCTTCTGGCATATTAGTCGAAAGATTGTACTTCCAAAGGAGGCAATTCGAGGCCGATTATCTTAGCAATATCGTACAAAGTACAAGCTGTGCCCCTATTTTCACCATCTGCGAATTGGTCATCACCATTACCCTGCGACCACATCGAAGTTCTTGCCCCATCGTGAGCGTCATAACTTTTTATAATGTATTCCTTTAGCTGTTCTGCAATTTTTGATTCCATATTATTTTAGTTTTTTGATTAAAATGGCTTATTATCTCCGTAGTTCATCTCCAGCCAGTTCTTCCATGAGAGTATCTGTGCCTTGATTGAAGCCTCCATTTCTCCTGGAGTGTGGAGCTTATAGGCGTCAGCGTAGAATGTAGTGACGATGAGCACAGCGTCCCTTTGGTGGGCGGCCAACTTGATAGCGTCATTCTTTCGGTCTTGGGCAACCTCGATATTAGCAGCTTTCTTGTCCATTGCCGCACCGATATTAGCCGCAGGACGCTTGTTATATGTTCCTGTAGTCTCCTCTTTGAACTTCCAGCCTACCTTTCCGTTATAGTCGTTAGCCGTGAGTTCACCTGTCAAAGTCTCTCCAACAGTCTTGTTTGAGGCGGGTGAGAAAAGAGTGACGTTTGAGAACTCTTGGTTGTGTTCGTTCTGTACTGTTGCTCTGGCGAAAGATGTACCTTTGGCCGATGTGAGCATCTCTATCTTTGTAATTTTGAATATCATTGGTTTAATTTATTTCTGATAATATTTTAGACATGCGGCGGGCAAAGATTTTATATCTGACTTACTGTACCAATCGTTTGTGCATATTTCTTTAATTTTATTTTCGTCTTTCTGTTCAACTGCCTCTGAGAGTTTAGAGAAATAGTGGAAGTCATAAACTAATCCGCCTATTAGACCGAACAACAGGAGGCCAAGAAGTGCCGAAACTATAATAGCGAATATTGTTTCCATGTTAGTCAAAATTATGTTTAATCATCTCCTCTCCGTTGTCTGAATTCTGATAATCTACTTCGATACCTATCTCTGCTAAGTCCTGTACCTTTGCCTCGGAGGGATATTTCCCTACGCTTATCATCTTCCTTTTAAGGAGAAGCCTTGCGGAGGGGTGGTGTCCGAATGGGTGTTCTAGCAATGCTCTTTCAACGGGTGATTTCATTTGTTTAGTATCTTATTGAGGATATCAAGGGCGGCCTCTGCATTTTTTTGCATCACCTTGATTGATTCGTTAATATTCTGTAGCTCATTGAGGAGTTCTTCGTTTGTTGCGTCATTCATATCAATTGAACTGTATGTTTCTAACGGAATCGCGGGCGAGCGACAATCGCTTTTGAGCTTTAATCTTCTTTAACTTAATGTTCGTATCCGCCAACTGTGCTTCTAGGTTCTCTTGCATTGCCTCTTGAAGTTCGGCGATAGCATCTTGTACCTCTTTTTGAGTAGTCATGTTAATCAGAGTTAGCTATTAACTTTTCCTCTTCTTCCTCTCTCTCCCTTTCTAGTTCAGGCCTTACTACGTTCTCTTGGTATGCTTCTTCGTTTGAATCATTCATATCTCTTTGGCTCGGTTCCACCCATTTCTAAAACCTATCTCAGTTTATCTGCGTTAGCAGTTAGAGAGAGAAAATGGGCAGAACGGAACAGGTTTTAGTTTGATAATTTACATACCTGATAATCAAAGCGAAGTGGGCCAGTTCTCTGACCTAGAACTTGTCCTGCTTACGCAGCATACAAGTGCTGGCCTGCATGTTAGAAAACCTGTTCTCGTCCCGTTGGCACAGGTCAGCCCGTATGCCCTGTTTCCGAGACGCACTTCATTTTGATTACCAAGCACTTGATAGAGAAAGTTCTGTAAACATGATTATTCGTTAGCTTACTATAGTGCCATAATTAGCATGTTATAAGCATACTAGCACGACTAAGCAATACGGAATTTCCGAATAATCTTCTCGCCGTATCAACCCGATAGCTTACAGAGTTTTCTCTACCAAGACTTTGTATCTGATGAGCAGACCAGCGGAGGCATGCCGATGAGTCCCCCATCGGTCGCCGTAGCGATGGACTCATACCCTCCCGTCTCGAATCGAACGAACGGGATACCCGCGGAGGTCTACTCACCAGACTATTTAATTGTTATCACGCTCTGGGATAGAAAGACGACATTCCCTTGACTGTCTAACTAACGAGTATCATGTGTTGGGTACTGTGGGAAAGGGTGCTGGGTTGCAACATAGGTTAGAGGTTGCACTTGCCGCTTTTTATTCAGCGTATATATCCGCCGCTTTCCTCTCGGACTAACCAGCCACAGTTTTCAACACACGAAACTAATCAGCCGATGTCTTAGTATCTTCGTCCTCCTGTCCAAGAGCATGATTACTGTCTGGTATAAATATAGCACATCTAAAAAGGTACACAAGTACCCCCATGTGGATAACCGACTTATGTACAACTAGTACCCCATATGTTAGGCTTAACCTATATCAGTAATAATAAAAATATGTCCAAGAAAGAAAACGCCACAGTAAGGATTAAGATTTTTCCAAAAGATTTGAAACAGATAAAGATTAGGGCAGCTAAGGCCGAAATGACCATTGGGGAGTTTGTGAGCTATTTACTTTCTATTAGCAAGATGTTTAATGCCTCACAGTATGAAAAAGACTGAAACTTTGAGAATAAAGATTTACTCGGTAAAAGGAAACTACGACGGAAGTCTTTACGGACTAGTAGATGTAGAAGCGTCAAAACTTGATTACAATTTCTGGTTTACATTACTGTCTGGCAAAGCCGTTCCAAATGCAAAGAAGATTAAAGAAAACAAATGAAGAAAGATTTACCACCAGAAGAAACATGGGATTGTCCTACCGATGACCCAGAGCAAATGTGTGAGACATGCAGAAAAATACACGATGTTAAATATCCCGAATCAAATGGAGATAAAAAACTTCCTCAATAAAGGATATAAGTTCCACCCACCTAGCGGGACTTTATTCCCTCTTGACCTACAGACAGCGGTTAAGGAGAAAGTATGCCCCCTATGCTTCTGCAAGTTGTATGAGATGAGGAATAGGAAGTACTGGTACTGTAAGTCAGTTCGGCATAAGCAGAGATATATAATTACCTCAGAGAAGTTGAGATGTTACAATTGAAGCGCAGCGAAGTGCAGTTTTGGAGACTAATCTTGCCCTTAGGGGCATTTTTAGTTATCCACTTTCTCTTAAGATATATATTTGTTATACTTAATCCTGTTCGTTTACAAATTAACCTTGCACCTTCCGTTTGCCTCCTACTTACTTGCAAGGTGGGTGGGTGGCGAACAGAGGGACAAACAACATGCCTAACATAGGTTTTAAGGACGAGAGTGGAGACAGAGAGCACTTTACGATTATTCCAAACTATATAGCTAATCATTCAACGGCGATAGACCAGTCGCTGTATTTTCAGATGAAGAAACACGCAGGTGAAAACGGCGAATGTTTCGTAAGTAAAAGGAATCTGATGAAGAAAATGGGTATAGGTAAAGCTACATTGAATAAATCAATCAAGTATCTATTAGACCACAAATGGATATGTGAAAAGGGGTTCAGGATAGTAAATACTGCTGGTGGAGAACAGGCTATCCAAGTCTACGGAATAAATAACATTTGGAAGATGAACAGCGACTATTACGATAAGCTTTACAAAGGTGAGTCCAATCAGACCCCCCTAGTCCAAAACAGCTCAAAGGTGGGTCTAGAACGACTCAGAGGTGAGTCTGAAACAGCCCCTAATAAGAACCATAATACTAATAAGATAAGTGAAGAAGACTTTTCTTTGGAAGATAAAGAGAAAAAACGCCAAATCGCACTTTCAATTAAGAGAAAGTTAGGTAAACTATAATTCGTGGTATAATCCCCCCTAGGTTCGATTACCATGCTTTAACCTAACTCAATGAATAACTATCCTAAACTTAACAGCGCGATACATACATTCCTTGCTACCTTCATCGTTTCAGTCCTCGCCCTCCTCTCTGCTATCCCTGCTGATTCAATCCTCTCAGCTCAGACGTGGACGACCGCCGCAATTCTCGGCATAATCACAGCAGCAGTCCGTGCTGGAATCAAAGCAGTTTCCCCTCTTAGCTAAAAATGCTGCCACTATTGGTGGCTTTAGGTTTATTGGCAAGTCAAACGATAACATCGTCTACTACGACCCAGAATGGCGTATATGAGGCCAAAGACCCAAAGCCGACTCTAGTATCGTCTTCTTCACCAAAACAGCTCCTAGAGGCGTACAGCGACTTATACGGGGTATCTTACGCCCAGATGTACTACACAATCGAGTGTGAGAGCAATTTTAACCCCAAAGCGGTCAATCCAAAAGACCCTAGTTATGGGATAGCTCAATTCGTTCCCTCCACGTTTTACAGATACGCTTCAGTGGCTGGGATAGAAAATCCCGATATAGATAACACAGCCCAACAGATTCAGCTCATGGCTTACATGTTTTCGATTCATCAAGAACATCAATGGACGTGTTGGCGCAATCTTTTTAATACCCCATAGAAATATGGGTAGAACGTCAAAGTCCGTCAGAGAGGCCTAGTCGAGGGCCTTTTTGTTTCCTTTCTAGGATATTAGAATCAAAAGGGTCTAGACCTAGTCGTGAACGCCAAACCTGTTTCTTCATTCTTTCTAGTTCCTTTTCTAGGCTTTCAAGGCACCAATTACAAATCATATTATTCTTTCTCTTGCTGTGATTTGTGGTGATATTACAGTAGTAACAGAAGCTCATCACTCTAGTATATGGGGAAAACTGGAATATTTCTACTCCAGTGTTTAAGCCCCAGTTATGTTAATCTGTCCCCAGTTTGTATATCTTCTTACCTGCTTTTGCACGGACACCTAACATGGCAATCTCCTTTCTACGTTCCTTTGAGAGCTTCTTAGCTCGTGCTTTGCCTCCGAGTGAGCCGAGAGCTTGGGCGTTTAAGTTTTTCATGGGTAGGCTATTAGTTAGATAAGTTTCAGAGCTGTGTAAATCCACGATACCACTTCCTTTGTTGAGCCACCGATATGCCAGTCTCTAACTTGGCTTTTTGGTATACCCTCTTCATTACCGTTATACTTTTTACCCTGCTTATAATCGTATATTGTAGCCAGTCCTGCAGGAGTTTCAATGAACCACTCAGCCTGTACTTTATAATCATCTCCGCTAGAGTCTTCCTTTCCAAATGCGGCGACGAGTTCTTTATAAGATATATCTATTTCACCTTGATAAGAACTTCCATTTAACTCTGCTGGCCAATACGATTCAATCTTTCCTTCAATGTTTATTTTTTTCATATTACTTTATCTTCTTAATCGCCTGAATAGTTGCCGTGAGAGAGAGCTTGTTCGAGCAGTTAGCCCAATCAGTAGCCAAGTTAGGCGAGGTAAACATGATTGCCTGTGCCAATTGTCCTGCCTGTGCATCATCAAGTGCTATCTCTATGGCCTCCTTGCCTGTTATAACCTTGTTATACAGCGATTTCTCATAGAAGATGACTGTATGCACCTGAAACTGTAGCGTGCCTATTGAAGCGACCTTGTTTGAATCGAACACTATCAAGCCCTCTGACTCTTTGTGTCCACCACTCTCGCACGCCCTGACCTGTTCGACTACAGACTTCTCCAAGCTGTCAATTTTGGCCGCAAAGGTAGCTGATGATGTGTCAACAATGACTGTCTTAGTCTCGATAAGAGGATGTTTGATGTGATACCACAACCCGAGGCCTACCAGAATGGCCGCAATGACTGCTGAACCGATAAACTTAGCAAGCGTATGGTCTTTCTTGAACTTTCCTTGTGATGTGCGTGATTTGTCCATTTGGAGATTATCAAACTCTGTACGTTTATGACATTTGTTGTCTCTGTTCATGTTTATATGTTAGCGAACCTGTTAATGTGTCTACAATTCTTACAATCGAACTCATACCATTCTGCCTTTCGATTCTTGCTTATCTTTTCTTCTATATGCCTTATATCTTCTCTCTTTACCTCTTGGGGAACTTTGCAATTAACGCATTTCGTCTTCATATTGATTAAGGTTAGCTGTTACTCTGTTACTTCTACTACTATCTTGTTATCTCCATTCCATGAGGCGAAAACTTCACCCATTGGTTTCTTGCCAAAAATTTTAGCTACTTCTATCTCTATTTTTCTCATTGAGACCCTGAAGTCTTTGTCGTTAAGTATTCTTTTCATTTGATTAGATGAGAGGGTTTTAGTTTCTCTCATGTAGTAACTATACTCCCTACTTAGCGGTAAGTAAATACTCTCCTGTTGATAACTATCGTGATAATATGGCTTAACTGTGTTGAAATGGCTATGTTGAGCTGTAATTCTCCCCCAAACGAGCTATATAAATGAACTTTAGCCTA
>Ga0207695_10001479_pt1 | contig 39293 bp, 28 predicted proteins | sample KBSC54metaG_FD_184354 | JGI IMG/M metagenome (GOLD analysis project Ga0207695, IMG submission 184354) | Corn rhizosphere microbial communities from Kellogg Biological Station, Michigan, USA - KBS C5-4 metaG (SPAdes) (version 2) | ecosystem: Host-associated > Plants > Roots > Rhizosphere > Soil... | reverse complement strand
CTGCGCAGTCGCAGATCCAGCCGAGGAGGATTTCTCTGGATGGCCCAGTAATCCTGGTGGATACCGCTGAGGCTTCCTACGTGCAATACGGAGCTAAAGATCTAGGGTCCTACCTGTCGCAGATCACTGGCAAACCCGTTCCGGTGATTTCATCGGTAGACCTGGCGAGAAGGGCTAAGTGCGTCATTGTTATCGGCGAAAAAATGGCCAGAGCCATGGATGCGAACCTTGGCCCGATAGACCAACTGGGAAAAGAAGGATCCATTATCCGTTCTATAGACAACAACAGCACCCGGGCGATCATTATTGCTGCGGTGGATCCCCATGGCACCAACACTGGGATCGCTACTTTTATGCAAATGATTCGCGCCCAGGGCAATTCTGCCTATCTGGAAGGCCCAATCGATCTGCGGAATATACCGAGCATCGCAGTTCGTGGCATTCACTTGAATGGATGGCCATTGAACTATCCGTACGCATTTCGTTCCTGGAAGGAAGCAGACTGGAAACACTTTGTGGATATCGCCTGGGCGCAACGAATCAACTTGCTTTATTTATGGCCGTTCATGGAAATTATTCCGCTTCCGTTGAGCGATGAAGATGCAGCCTATCTGCAAGAAGTCCGTCGCGTGGTTGACTATGCACAGAACCAACGTGGCATGGAGGTGTGGATCATGCAGTCAGCGAACCGGGTCGCGGTGTCTGACTGTGGCACTCGCGATCCACGATTTCGTACTTACTGGGTGATGGGCGAATGCCAGAGAGATATGAACCCCGGCGATTCACAACAATTTGACACGATCCTTGAGCATTTTGAGGCTCTGTACAAAATCGTCAATAATGCCGATGGGTTTTGCATGATTGATTCCGATCCTGGAGGCTGGCCCGGTAGCCCATTGAGCGATCAGACCAAAATTTTCAATGGCGCTCGAAGCTTGTTGAACCGATACAACGTCCATGCAGAAAAAACCAAACTCATTGACTGGATGTGGCTTGGTTGGGGGCGCCGGCCGACTGGGGAAGACAGTGGCAAGAAGGCAGTTGCCTTGATGGAAGAGACCATTAGCAACTTCAAATCTAATCTTGCGGAGCCGTGGGAGCTGATTTCGGGGTTATATCCTTATCTTGAATCTGCCAAGGAACAGTCCGTCCTAAACAAAACGATTTATCTTCAGTATGGCGCGATCGAAATGGAGCCGGCATTTCCGTCGACCAATCTCGGTTTAGATCCTGTCCTGGAAGTTTTCGATCGAGTAGCGCATTACCCCGAGCTTAAGGGTGTAATGGGTAATAACGAGTTGATGTCCCTGCAATTTCCGCGCACCTTTTATTTTTTCAACACCGCCTGGGACACGGCATACAAAAATCATCAGGAACCGGAAGTCCTGTTGGAATTGGCAACTCAGCTGTACCCCGATCACAAAAAGCTCATTGCCGACTCATACTCAGGTTTAGGTGAAGCGGATCCGGACAAAATTCATGCCACGCTGAAAGAACTGACAGAGCTGGTGCAAAGCGGCAATGCCGGACGCCCTGGTTCAATTGGAAGGTTTCTATTTCCCGACAACCTCATAGTAGCCAGAAACCTGCAATTCCAATTAGAGATTCGCTTCGCGCGCCAATCACTCATCCGAGCCTTAAAGGGGAAGCCAGATCTCAACGAAAGTGCCAGGCTGGTGGAAAGTTATTTCGATAAGCTTCTGGCCTGGAACAAAGAAACCGGCTGGGACAAGATGATCGACATCACTATCTGGCGAACTCCGATTTATCAAGAAGGCAAAGATCTTGAGGCCGCCATGACCCAGTTGAAGAAGGTTATATCGCAGGGTAAACCCTACACAACCTATGCTCAAATCGATGATTTCTTCGATCCAATCAGCAAGAAACTGACGCAAAAGTACGGACGCGACTCCGTGATGATCGGCTGCATTGATCCCTTTAAGCTCGCGATGATTCAAGGTTGGTGAGCGGGTTCTTTAAACCGGAGGCGTGATGAAAAAAACTTCGAGTGTCGGTCCGACCGGTTCTTTAATCAGGTCAACATTATTGTGTTTGTTTCTGGGGGCCGTGACCTCATTGTTCGCTCAGAACGCACAACGCATCGCGCTCGATGACACAGTTGTCTTAGTCGATAAAAGTGAAACTTCTTACGTTCAGTATGGCGCAAAAGATCTGGGATCCTATTTAGCTGGAATTTCAGGGAAGCCGGTTACAGTGAGTGCCTCGAGGAGCGACGGCCAAAAAGCAAAAACAATTATTGCAGTCGGAGAAAAGATGGCGCTTGCAATGGGCTCCGATCTCGCCTCTGAGAACGAGCCTGACCATGACGGATCCGTAATACGCTCATTTGAAAGAGGCAAAACTAACGTGGTGGTTGTGGCGGATCATGACCCCCACGGCACAAACATGGGTATTGCAACGCTCATGCAAATGATCCGGGCGGACGGGAAGTTTCCATATCTCGAGGGGCCGCTGGATTTGCGAAATAAGCCCAGCTTTGCGGTTCGCGGCATTCATTTGAACGGCTGGCCGCTGAACTATCCTTATGCTTTTCGCTCCTGGAAAGAAGCAGATTGGAAGCGATTCATAGACATCGCATGGGCCCAAAGGATTAACCTGTTCTATCTTTGGCCGTTCATGGAAATCATGCCGGTACCATTGTCTCCCCAGGATGAGGCTTACTTGCAGGAAGTACACCGTGTAGTCGACTACGCCCAAAACCAGCGGGGTATGGAAGTGTGGATCATGCATTCAGCGAACCGCATCGCTATCTCGGATTGCGGCACGAGCGATCCACGATTTCGTCCCTACTGGGTCAATGACTGTCAAAGAGACATGAACCCAGCGGATCCGCAGCAGTTTCAGCGGATACTTAAATCATTCGAGGCTTTGTACAAAATTGTTAACAATGCCGACGCCTTCTGCATGATCGACTCTGACCCTGGGGGATGGCCGCAAAGCCCGATTAGCGATCAAATCAAAATCTTTCAGGCAGCGAGAAAGCTGCTTGATCAATATGCCGTCCAAGGACAAAAAACCAAGCTGATCGACTGGATGCATGTCGGCTGGGGCCGGCACAAGTTCTTCACTTCGACAGATTCTGTCGTGGGCGCATATGACTGGAGCGACAAGAACCCCGACGAGAGTGATGTCGCCTTCATGGACGAGACCATCCTCAACTTCAAACGGAACCTGGCCGAGCCTTGGGGATTGATCGCGGGCCAGCCTCCTTATCTATCGGTAGTGCAAAAAGAAGCAGTGCTGGGTAAGACGGTTTATCTTCCCTACGGAGCAATCGAAAGCGAGCCGGCGTTTCCTGCCACCAACCTAGGCGAGGAATCAGTGAGGAAAGTCTTCGATAAGGCCAAGCAGTATCCAGGACTTCGCGGGGTAATGGGAAACAATCAGTTAATGCTCTTACAATTTCCACGCACCTTTTATTTTTTCGCGACTGCATGGAACAAGGAATATGAAAATCGACGCGAAGAAGACGTAATGCAGGACCTGGCGACGCAGCTTTATCCCGACCACGCTGAACTGATTAGCGAGTCATTTCTGGAATTGCGCGATACGGACCCAGAACGTATCAACAACACGTTAAGTCGCCTCGCGAAACTGGTTCAAAAAGGCGACGCGGGACGCGCGGGAGCGCTTGGCCGGTTTTTATTTCCCGACCATCTCGCGGTGGCGAGAAATCTAGAAATGCAACTTGAAATTCGCTCCGCCCGGCAGTCGCTCATCAAGGCTTTGAAAGCCAAACCGGAGGTCGGTGAATGTGCCCGGCTGGTAGAAAACTATTTCGACCGGTTGCTGGCATGGAACCATGAGACGGGGTGGGACAAGATGATCGATATTACTGTTTGGCCCCATCCCATTTATGAGTCCGGCAAGGACCTCACGCAAGCAATCTACCGCCTGAAGCAAATCCTCGCGCAGGATGCTCCCTACGCCAGTTACGGCAAGATCAAAAAGTTTTTTGATCCCATTACCACTCATTTAAGCGAGAAGTATGGCGAGGACTCCGTGATGGTGGGATGTGTGGAGCCGTTCAAACTCGCGGTAATACAGGGCCAGTGAATCATGACGAACCCTGCGGAGCATCTCTCGTGTAAACCCATCAAGTGGCGAGGCCGCAATGGCTACACGCTAAGCAATTCCGTAATACGTTTAACTACCCTGACAGGTGGGGGACACATCGCTGAATTTCATTTTGAGGAGCCTCCACGAGTGAGTCCCCTTTGGATCCCACCGTGGAAGACCATTGAACCTCAGTCCTATCGCGAGAAGGTCCATAAGCCGAAGTACGGAACTGTTACGGAGGGGAAATTACTTTCGGGCATCGTGGGACACAACATCTGTCTAGACTATTTTGGTTCGCCGTCAGCGGAAGAATCACGGATGGGACTCTCACAGCACGGCGAGGCTCCGTCATCGCTATGGCGCAAGACAGCACTGGATCGCGGTGAGCAGCGGATTGCTCTGAAATTGTCAGTGCGGCTACCGGTCGCAGGTCTGCGGTTCACCCGCACAATTGAACTGCGCAAAGAAGAATCGATTGCCTACATCACTGAGGTGGTCGAAAACCGACAGAAAGCCGATCACTTTTTCCACTGGACACAACACGTAACCCTCGGGCCACAGTTTCTGGTTCCGGGCGATGTATCGATTTATGTGCCAGGCTCAACCGGCCTAACCGACCCGAGCGGGTATGAGGGCGCCGCACCCCTGCTTGTAGCGAATAAGGAATTCCTCTGGCCGCTAGCTCCATCGGCGTCAGGTGGCGAGATCGATCTCCGACGCCCATTTGTCCGCGAAGGTTGCGGCTTTGTTGTCGGCGTTCTGTTGGATAAGAGCAAGAATATCGGATTCATGGCCGCCGTGAATCGCAACTTGGGATTGCTGGTTGCCTACTGTTTCCGGCGTAAAGACTTTCCATGGCTTGCGATTTGGGAAGAAAATCGCGGTATCACGGCTCCTCCCTGGAACGGGAAAACTCAGAGTCGCGGCCTGGAATTCAGCACAACGCCCCTGCCTCTTTCGCGCCGCGATTCGTTCTTGTTTGGACGCCTTTTTGGCGAGCCCACATTGACTTGGGTTCCGGCACGCGCCAGCAAAAGCGTTCGTTATCTCATGCTATTGGCGCGCATCCCGCCCAACCTTGAGGCAATTACGAATGTCGACTTTGCGGCCGGCGCGATTCACTTAGTCAACGGTGCAAATGGACGTTTGACAATTTCTTCATCGGCGACCAGTCACCTTTTAGATTAATTAATTCACTCGTCGTAAGTTTTGAAATTGGGGAGCGAGTTTGAGCGTAAGCAACCAAACAGCAACCACTTTTGTAATCGTACTAATTGGACCTCCAGGCGCAGGCAAAGGCACCCAATGCGAACAGCTTGCAGCCACTTTGAAGATACCTCACATCTCTACTGGCCATCTTTTGCGTGAATATGCCGGACGCAGTTCAGGAGTCGGACAGCAAGTCAAGAATTTCATCGATGCTGGCAATCTCGTTCCAGACTCTCTCGTGATGAACGTGCTCGAGGAGAGGACAAGACGCCGGGATTGCGATGCAGGATTCATTCTGGATGGATTTCCGCGCACCTATGCGCAAGCGAAATTGTTGCAGATGACTCTGCTTTCGTCGTGGAAGGCGTTTGACTTGCGCGTGCTTCAACTGATTGTGCCCAAGCCCATTCTTCTCGCGCGACTGTCGTCACGTCTGATTTGCCCTGTCTGTGGGACTGGTTACAACGCAACTACTAAGCCGCCATTGCGGAATAGGATGTGTGACCTCGATGGCCAGGCTCTCATCACCCGCGACGATGACCTGGCGTCTACCGTACTCGAGCGACTGCGAATCTATGAAGAGCAGGTTCCCGCCTTAATCAACTATTACAGGCAGTGCGGAGTACTGACTGACGTAGATGGTAACCGAACTGTTCGGGAAATAGCCGCTGATTTCCTTCGCGCGCTCAGCTTGCATCCACCCTTAGACTTGGAAAAAACTGCTGCACAGCCGGCGCATTTTGGATCGCAAACGGAGGACGAGTCGAGATAAATTGCCGACGAAGTGTCGTTTTGTGATTGAGCCTTGTGCGCGTGCTTCGATTAGAATTACTCTGGATAATTCTTATGCAAGGTCTTACCCGCCGGCGGAGTATCGCCCCGCCGCTCTTGTATCCGCCTCACTAAGGTTCGAATTGCTCCCATAACTTGCCAAGTCTAGCAGGATCAGACACCCATTGAATCGATTCGGGGTTTTGATAGAAAAGCTTATAGATCGGCATTTTCGAAGAGAGTCCGAATTCCGGATAAGCGCGTGCCTTTCTGGTCCGCAATCGCGAAGAGGCGTAATGCGGGTTGGCCTCCCATGTAATCTCATTGTTGCTCGCGAGTACCGGGAACCAGGCGAGCCCGTGGTGAGCACGCATGTGTGAGTAATCGAAACCATATTGACGGTCGCACCATGCGCCGAAGATCAGCAGCGAGTCGGCATCGGCATTAGCGACAAAATGTGCCCATCCCGGCGGCATGATAACTCGATCGCCGGGTAAGGCTTCTACGGCGATGCAGCGACCGGGATTGTCGTCCGATTGTTCTTGACCGTAGATGATCGCGCGGCCATGCCAGATTTCAAACAACTCGGGGGTTGACCATCCGCAATGAGGAGAGATCGCGTGCACGTGTCCCTGGCTCCGCACTGGTTCTTCACCAACTCGACCGCTCGCGTATGTCACGATGCCGAAGAGCAGCATTCGCCTTTTAAGCTCGTCGAGGTCCTCACGTTTATACACATCCATCGCGATCGCATATACCGGATCAGGGCCTGTTGAGTTGGGGTCGCGCAGGCTCGCTCGGATCGCATCGAGCGAGCGATACTCCGGCTTCGGCCCACATACCCCAGGACCATAGCGGAAGCCCAATGGGTCTCTTAGAAATTCGATGTTGATGCCGGGATCAAAGGCGGGAGTCAATGCAGAGGGCTGAGATGTGCCGATAGTCAGGAGTCACTCCTCACCAGCACGCCTGCGCGATTTACGTTGAGAAGACGCGCACTGAAACCTAACTTTCTGATCGAATCGTAATCGTGGCCGGCATCGCTGGGCCAGCAGGCCACAAATCGCAGCGGAACGGTGCCGGTGTTCGCCACGCGATGAGCGGTGTTGGGCGGAATAAAATGCAGACTGCCTGGAGACATTGGTTCCATCCGGGTCTCGCGATTTTCATTCATCAGGATGAGCGCGCCTTGCCCTTCTGTAGTTCCGTAATACTCCGTGCGGTTGCGCTTCAGGTGAAAGTGGCCGTGGGTCATGAAGAACTCAGAACCAACCTGCCCTGGCTCGACCGTCGTGCTTCCCCAAAACTGAGCACCTTCAGTTCCTTCAGGGACTGGACACCACACTTGAACCCGATAGACTACCGTGCTCGGATCCATTTTTCCCCGCGCTTCCTCATCCGCAAAAATTCCTTGCAGCTGCCCGAGGGTTTTCACGGATTCGCGAACCTGCGGATGCGGAAGGAGATTGCCTTTGAGCCAATCGATCTGCATCGGTATTCCAGCGGAGAGAACGATTTTGGTGCTCGACGTCATTCTGATTGCTACGAATTGGGTAGAGAGGATCGGAGCGGGCTCATGATGAAGGCGTGAGAAAGATTCTATCGTCGATGCCGCTATGTTCACCCGCTCCTACGATCTCTGATTGCTCAATGCCTAAAACATCAGCCTGAGCGAGAACTGCACTTGCCGCGAGGTACCATTGGAAACCGCGCCACCTGCCAGACTGGCCACTGTCGCGGTGCTCTGGCCAAAGTTAGGGTTCGTTGTGCAAGCACCGCCAGTCACTGCGAGACAGATCCCCCCATCGGGGTTAGCAAAGTTGGGGTGATTGAGAATGTTGAAGAAATCCGTCCGGAACTGGATATGCGAACCTTCCGTGATCGTAAAGTTTTTCATCAACGAGAAGTCCAGTTGGAAAAACCCGGGGCCGCGCAGGGCATTGCGGCCTACGCTTCCGATAGTACTTGGGTCATTCCAGACTCCGTTCCATCCTGGTGGAACTTCGAAGGCAGCTGGATTGTAGCCGCCGTTCGGCCAGCCGGAACTCGCGACTTTGAGTGGCTCGCCCGTGAAATCGGGCCGCATGGGATTCCCAAAGAAACCGCTCACCAGCTGAATGTTTGTCGGGAGCCCGCTGCGACTCTGGAGAATGGTCGAGAGCTGCCAACCACCGAGTATGCCGCGTTCCAGCCCGTTTGATTCCGTCAACTCTGGCAGACTGTAAACCGCACTGGCGGTCAAGTTGTGCCGCACATCCCAGTCGCCGCTCCCACGATCGAGATTGATGTTGAATGGATCCGACCAGCCGCCGAATACGTTGACGAGGTCATCTATTTCATGCGACCAAGTGTAGTTGGCTTCAAAGTTGAGTTTCCTGCCGACTTTGCTGCGCAGCTGTGCTTGCAACGCGTTATATGTGGAGGAAAGGATATCGGGCTCGGAGTTTTCATTTGCGAAAGGACATCCGGTGGGATGATCGAGGCATACTCGGCCGGACTGGTTAGGGTTAGACGGGTTCAGATTAATGGAGGCGAATGAAACACCGGCCTGCATGTGCGTCACCTTGTTGCCCATATAGTTGACGGTCAGGACGGTGTCTTTCAAGACCTCCTGCTGGATGCCAAATAACCAATTCGTGGAAACCGGATCACGTGGATGAGTGGGGAAGATAGTCACGTTCTGTATGCTCGGAACCAACGGTGGATTGGGCGCCGGATATGCGATTGGGATGGGAGGAGTACTGAAAATGGCGGTAAATAAATCCACGTTGTAATTGGAATACTGAGGGATGTTCGTAGTCAGCCCGAAACCCATTTGCATGGGCATATAGAACAATCCACCATAGCCATGAATGACGGTCTTGCCCTTCCCAAACGGGTCCCAGGCCAAGCCCACGCGGGGAGCAAAGTCGTGCTTCGGGGCAGTGTACGCGGGTGCTCCGGCTTGCAGGAATGACTGCGTGGCAAAGTCAAAGTTCTGCATGTGCCCATGTTGCTCGCCCCACACCGTGTTGTAGTCATAACGCAAACCCAGGTTGAGGGCCAGACTGCGGGTCACGCGCCAGTCATCCTGTAAATAGAAATCCCAATTAGAATTCCGCAGGCCGAGAGAGCCTGGGAAACCGATCTTCTGCAGGACAAAGGGGCAATTCCCGCCTAAGGCACCACAGTCATTTCCCGGGGTTCCCTGTAGGTCGGCGAGGTTGGCATAGAGGTATTCCTGCTGGGGCCGCAACGATTCATCGAGCCTGTTGAGGCGAATTTGGGTCCCGAATTTCAATGTGTGGCTGCCCGCGTTCTTGGTGACCGTGTCAAACAATTCGTAAATCGTGAACGGAGTTATTTGATTGAATGAATTTGGCCCGGGTAGCGCACCAAGGTCGGTGAAGAATCCGCCCCAGCCAACCAGCGGCGTACCGGCTTTCGAATTCAGAGGCGTGTTCGAATTTGTATCAGAGAAGAAGCGGTCCACCCCGATGCTGAACTCGTTGAGCAGGTTCGGAGTGAATGTGCGCGTGTAGTCGAACTTGCCCAATTGCGTACGCAGCTTCTGGGGCGAGAGCTGGCCCTGGTTCAGACCATACGTATCGTTTGTCAACGAATCATTAATGTTGTAACGGAACATTAATCGGTCACGATCCGACGCGTTGTAGTCGAGCCGGACCGATCCAGCGTCCTCGCGCACAGTCGTGGGCAGTTTGGCATCGATGACCACATAGTTGGGGTCACCAAAGTACGCGCACGAGGCGGGCGTTGGAATGACATTGCACCCAGCCGGCAATGGGGCGAGTTGGTTGACCATGTCCTGCATGTTGGGATCGACAACCCCCGCGCGGGCCGAGGCGCTCAGAACGTGATAGATCGGATTGATGGTGGTGATTTTGGTGCGGTCGCCTTCGTAATTCATAAAAAAGAAAAGCTTGTCTTTCACAATGGGGCCGCTGAGATTGCCACCGAATTGATTAAGGCGTAACGGCGCCTGAGGGCCGGTGCGGTCGAAATAGTCCCGCGAATCGAGCGCATCGTTGCGGAGGAATTCGAAGAGGGTGCCGTGAATCGAATTACCTCCGGACTTGGTGATGATATTCATCTGCGGGCCGAGCGAGTGGCCGTATTCAGCGCTATATCCGTTGTTCGAAAAATCAATTTCCTGGATGCTGTCAACACTTGCCCGCGTAACACGGGCGCCTTCCTGTCCCTCGGTATTGAGAAATCCGTTTATGTCTCCGCGGGTCGCGTTTTGACCATCAACCGTGACGTTTAAGCCAGTGAAAATGTTTTCCAGACCATTGACGCTGCCCTGAAAGAATCCGGTCGATGCCACTGATCCGGGCGCGATCTCCAGAAAATCACTTACGTCCCGGCCATTAATCGGAAGATTGGCAATTTGTGTCGAGTTTAGCGTCGTGCCCGCCGTACTGGACGACGTATCGACAGTCGTCGAGGTTCCCGTGACTTCGATCGACTGGTTTGCGGCCGCGATGTTCATGGACAGATTCACGTGAACCGTCGCACCTACGTTCAGTGCAAATTGCTGACTCTTCGCCTCGGCGAAGTTACCGGCGGTTGCGGTAACAACGTAATCTCCGAAGGGGAGAGCGGATGCGATGTAATTACCCCCGCTGTCTGTTTGCAGAGTTTTCTTGAATGAGGTTTGCACATTCATGAGTGTTACTGTGGCATTTGGAATCACCGCCCCGGAGGAATCGGTGATTGAGCCGGAGATGGTGCCGGTATCGAACTGGGCCGAGGCGGGAGGAGCCATCCAAAAAACGACGAGGACCAAAAGTGTTACGGGATATAAGACACGCGAATCGAAAGTGATCCTCTTCGAATTCGCAAAAGAATGTGAGTTGAGCATTTCCCCCCTCTTTCCGCTCAGGGCTCAATTTCGGAGCGCACTGAGAACTGCGCGGATGTTAACTCTACCCTTTGAGCTTAGTCAATCCTTTTTTTGTTCTATTCAGGCTTAAACAATCGTTTGTTTATTCGTTCGTGCTAAGAAACGTAATGTCATGACGACGAAAGTCAGCTGCATTTGCCCGCACGTCGGCTAATGAGGAATGCAAGTAACTGAAAAGGAGTTGTTTACCACCTGCCCGTCAAGATCCCGACAGCCGGACTCCGGGCAAGCCGCCTGCTCAGGCCCAAAACGCTGTCCAGTTCGTCGCGTTCGGATCGATCATTTCCTTGCCATTTTCTGCGTGAGAATGGGCACCGACCACCCGCTTGAGGCGCCGGCCCGCAACATTAATAGGTACCACGACGCTCTGAGGGTGCTGAGCGGGATCGAGTGCGAAGTCGAGTTTCCAGCCACTGCCGGCGATCGGTTCAAGATCAAGGTTGACTCGGCCGAACCTTGTCGGAGTGTGCTCGAGGCGGAAAGGACGAGGCTCGAGCGGACTCGCCGGGACGATGCCTTCAAGTAAGCGCATGCGTTTACGGTCTTCGAGCACGAGCATGTGCCGCAAATAACGCACGCACTCGGCACTGGCCCAGTTGTGCGGCATGTCTCCCCAGTCCTGTCCCAGGAGAGCGTACTGCAGCGGTTGTTCTTCGCGCCAGCAAAATAGGGGCGAGGCATGATTCATGAATCCGCGAAAAGTTTTATCGGCCCAGTCCGACAGGCCTGCCCAGAGATAAACGTGGGCGGCGAATGACGCGTTGTAATTCCAAACGCTCTCGTGCCAAAGCCATCCTGTTTCCGCCGGAATATCTTCCTGCGTGCATGCCTGCATCAGTGCGATGTGGCCCCGTACGATGGGATCGTCTTTTTCGAAAACGACGCCGGGATAGATCGCATGTGAAAGAGCCCATTGCGCGGTTTGTGGTTGAGGACGATTCCATGGATCGGGATCGTGCCATGCGGGATCGTCGTGCGCCAGCATAGGTAGATAATCGAATCCGCGAGGGTCGTGCACCATTTCCTGTTTTGCAGCCGCGAGAAATGCGCTGTGAAGTTCGTCGTAAAACGTCCGCGCGACTTGGAGTGAATTCAGCTTCAGGCGCTCGGCCGCGTCGGCGATAGCCTTCAGACCCGCGAGAGCCCACACTGTGTTGGTGAACTCGGAGCGCACGCCGCCAATTCCGCCATCGGCGAACCCGGGAGCCAGCAGACCGTAGCGGCCATTGAGGCTAGTGCCGGCTCGTGCGTCGTCGCGAAGTTTTCGCAGGAAATCGATAGCATGCCTGATGTTGGCCTCGAGATCTGTGACTAGCTGCCAATCTTGTTTCAGCTCGCATTGACGCACCAGAGTGAACATCGCGATCGCGGTATCTTTCCAATGTTCGCCACCGCCGCTGGCGACTATTTGGCCGCTCGGCAATTGTTTCGACCACTCAGATAGCAAGCCCTCGTCAGCTTCTTTGTCATAGCCGAGATAACGCGCCGCCTCCAGCAAAAAATTACCGTCAACAATCCACAGGCCGCGATAGACCGTGGGTCCGACCTCAAAGACCAACTTGTCATTCTTTACTTCTCGCGCTTGCTGAATGTTGCGCGAGCACGCGGTGAGAAATTCTCCATGCTTGTCGGGATAGCTCCACGAAACGCTGCCGAACGGCTTCCAATTTTTCCAGAATTCGCGTGACTCACGGAGGAGAGCGTCAGGGGATTGGAGCATGTCTTTTAAAGAGTCTGCGGATTGGCCTTCTTGAGGAAAACGCACCAGGTACCGTAACGGTGCGTCGTGCGACGCCACGCCGTGTGGCAAGTAGAGGGTGTATCCGGCTTCTTCCCAAAAGGTCGCGTAATCGAGGGCCCGACCTAACTTCGCGGCTACGAGAAATGGAGTGTTGGTGGTTATATCGTTCAGCGTGATGACCGGCGGGCCGGTCATCTGTTTCATTGGTCCGCAGGTACGAAGATGGATTCGCGGCACGGCAGCCACGGGCGCCTGTTTCGGCAGAATCGTCATTAGCACATTGTCAACGCGCCCTTCATTCTGATGCCGCGTGGCAAACGCGCTTAATTCGAGGGTGGCGGTGGGCCGATCGATTAAAGTGTGGACAATCGGAACGTTGGGAGCTTCGAGCCATTGGCGCACAATGCGATCATCCTGCATGCCAGCCAACGAAAAGGTGCAGACCGTAGCGAAATCCTCCATTCCCACGCTGAGCGCATGCGCGAAGCCGTAGCGGAGGTCGCCTCCTTGACCTACAAGACTCTTCTTCGGATCGTCTGGAAAACAAATGGTGGCTTGCGATAGGCGAGGAGCATAGCGGAAATCGATCGCAGTGGGGCGACCGATCGAGTGGGAGTGATCATCTTTTCGCGTTCGAGCCGATATTTTTGTTTGGCTCACGGCCGCCGCAGCCCCGGATGCGACTACCCCCTCCAGAAAACATCTGCGGCTGAATCGGGCCATTTATTTGCCCCACTCCTCCTGTATCTGTTCCAACGTGCGTCCTTTGGTTTCAGGCACCATCTTCCATACGTAAATCAAACAGACAAATGAAAGTGCGCCGTAGATTGTGAACGTCCCCCATAGGTTCAGAACCTTGACCAGGCTAAGAAAGGTGAACGTAACGAGCAGCGTTCCCGACCAAAGCGTCGATGTCGCAATCGATGCCGCCCGCCCTCTTACTTTGGTAGGAAAAATTTCGGAAATGATCAACCAAGGACCTGGTCCCATTCCCAATGCAAAGAAGGCGACATAGAGGAGAATGGCCCCGAGCATCACAAATGGGGAAAGGCCATGGATATTCAAGCCAATCACCAATAAGGTGAGCGCGACTCCCATGCCACCACTGGCCATGAGTAGAATGGCCCGGCGCCCCCAACGATCGAGATAAATCATTGCAACGATAGTGAAAAGAAGATTGACAGTTCCGATGATCACGTTCGCGATCAGCGCCATCCCGGTGGATTGCCCGGGAAAATGTTCGCTCACAATGATGGAACCGTAATAGAGAACAGTGTTGATTCCGGTGATCTGGCAGAATAACGCCAGAAACATTCCGACCGCCAGGCGCTTGCGCATGCCTGGCGAGAAAACTTCGCGCCACGAACCGTCTTCGCTTGCTGCTGCCCGTTCAACTGCCTGCACTTGTTCTCGCGCCGCCACATTGCCGAAGATCCGCGCCAGGATGCGTTCCCCTTCCTCACGTCGTCCGCGACTCAATAGCCAGCGCGGACTTTCGGGGATTGCGAGTAGTCCAATAAAGAAAGCGAGCGATGGAATGGCAGCCACCGCCAGCATCCACCTCCAGCTGTTTTCACCGAAGCGCGCTATTTGCCAGCTGACGAGGTAGGCAAACAATATGCCGATGACGATTGCCAACTGGTTGAGCGAAACCAGGGTGCCACGATTTTTCGGAGGAGAAATCTCCGCAATGTAAACCGGGGTTAGCGCAGACGCAAGACCGATGGCCAATCCCCCTACTAACCGAGCGGCAGAGAACAGGGCGATGCTATTTGCCGAGGCTGCACCGAGTGCCGAAAGTGCAAACAATATTGCCGAAGCGATTAGAGACTTTTTGCGTCCATAGCGGTCGCCGATCATGCTGGCGCCTGCCGCGCCGAGCAGGCAACCTAGCAGCAGGGAACTCGCGGCGGCTTCGGTCTGTAGATTCGAGAGCGAGAATTGGCGGCGAAGAAGGAGGAGAACTCCGTTGATGACAGCAGTATCGAAGCCGAAGAGGAATCCAGAAATGGCAGTAGTGGTCGCCACGAGCACGACGTAGGCAAAGGAGTGCGCCTTGGGCCCACTTACTTCAGCATGTGTGCTCGTGATTGGCACGGGCATGGATTCTCCTTGAGATTAGACAGTGTCACCGCGCTAAAGAAATAGCTCCGGATGGCACTCTGGTGGAACTCTTGCCTTCCGGATCCATTCATTAAGAGCGTACGAACGCCTTGACCATTCCGCACTTTGAACCCTCTGACTCTCCGAAGGGACGAATCGTATACGCGCCCACAGCTGCGGGGATGATGAAAGTTTCCGCGTAATGCACCACCATGGGATCGAAACTGCCGGTCGGACTCTCCACAATGGCTTCGCGGCCTTCCACCAAATTGAGCACATTCACGGTGTCGCGTGTAATGTGGGGTGTTGTCCCCTGAAACCAGGTTCGACGAGTTTCAATAAACTCAAGTTCGTGCAGTCCAGTGCGCTCTTCAGTCCATGCCGGTCCTTCGCAGACCGGCTCGACACGATTAATCAGACTTCGACGTACCCACTCGGTCTGCCGTTCCCAAGCGATGTTTGCGATTCCGTGGTCCAAGTGAATGGGCCGCGGTAGGCCATTCAATCCGAGCCGTCCCCAATCCCATAACTTGAACGTGAAAATGTATGGTGTCGCGCTGATCTCGAGTACCATGCTGTTTTTGCCCGAACAGTGGATCGTGCCGGCGGGAATCAGAAAATGATCGTGCTTGCTGGCGGGGAAGCGGTTCACGTATTTCTCCGCTTTGAAAGTTGGACCGCCTGTTTGCGCCGAGCGCAATTCGCGAATCATGGAATCACGATCAACATCCGTCTTCAAACCTAGATAGACAGATCCGTCCTCACCGGCATCGAGCATGTAATAGCTTTCGTCCTGGGTATAGTTCATTCCGAACCGCTGGCGAATGTATTCGGTCCGCGGATGCACCTGCAAAGACAGATTTCCTCCACCCATGGTGTCGAGAAAATCGAAACGTATGGGGAATTCGGCACCAAAGCGTGACAGGATGTCTCCGCCAAGCAGTTCCCGTGATTGGAAAAATGTGAGATTCATCGCAGGCAACTCGATTTGAACATGCCCGAAGCCAAGCAGCAGGCTGTTTTCTTCGGGGACACAATCAAAGCACCAGGCATGATTCGGCGCATCACTCGGCAGGTCACAGACCTCTTCCATCCAGTGACCTCCCCAAGGGCCCGGATCGAAATATGGAACAACGCGAAATGGGCGGCTGGCCACGCTCTTGAGACCTGCGCGTATGCAATCTCCGCTTGCGAGTTTCGGCTCGGTGCGGTTCGTGTCCAGGAAGAAGTCCGCTTTGGGGAGTAGTTTTTTCTTAAGACGGTCGGCTGCCCTCCAATCGACAAAGAACGCCCGTTTGTATTTGAGGCTTGGTCGCTCAGTGAAATTATCTGAACCTAAGTTGGCAATTTCATTGCGGCGCTGCCTGCCTTGGATCTCCCAACGCGCCATGTCCGCGTAAATAAGAATGTCCGGATCCCGGGAAACCAGCGCCGCGCCTACGCCGACAATTAGCAGTAATCCGCTTTTCCAGCCGTTAGCTTTGTCGCGTGCAGTCTGCAGCTTGGGCCCGTCGAAGAAAGCCTGTAACTCGATATCGTTCATCCGGCCAAAAACTGGATCGTCGCTCAAGACATCGACTAGCATGTTGTCGATGCAGTTCGCAGGTTTGAGCAGGCCTGGAGTGTAAATGGTCTCAGCAGGACGAAGCCCCTCTTTGAGTGTCTGGCTGATCTGGTTTTCAAACACTCCTGGATAGCAATCCACGCAAATCACACACCGTTGCTGGAATACCGCCCGTTTTAGCCGGCCAACAATCTCCTGCCAGCCCACCCAGCACTGCGAGGCCGATGAACTAACCGGAACGCAGGGGAATTTATCGTAGTTTGAGTGACGAGCCATCGGCTTGTTTCAATGAGAGCGGTTGCAATGCGAGCCGTGACAGTGATTTTGGTCGGTCCGGCCGGTTTTCAGACTCTCCGAGTTTTGCCACGCGAATCGCTCAAACGAAAGTTATGCACTTTCGTTTGCCAGTAAATCGTAAGAGAAAAGTATCTCTAATGATGTATTCTGTCAAGGATTACTCGCTGTGGGCAGTCAGGCGGCACTGGAGCCAATCACTACGGGTGTCAGTTGAGCGTGTAGTCTCTTTATCTCTTTGGTTGAGCGGATTTCGTACCTTCGAAATTGCTTCCGATTTCTGCACATAAAACGATACGATTACTCGACAATGATTTGTCCGCACACAATGATTTACGGGCACACAGGGAGGCCTAGATTTGCCTAAGGAGAGCCGCATTCAGAGAAGGCCCGCTGGTAACGGCGGTTCACCTGGCGAAGGTTTGGACAGTCCGGACAAACAACAACTCCGACTAAACGCAATTCTCACTGCTTTACAGCAGTCAGGTTCCGTCTCTGTTGAAGGCTTGAGCAGGGAACTCGACGTTTCGCTGGTGACCATCCGGCGCGACTTAGACGAGCTCGAACGCCAGGGGCTACTCCGGCGGACGCATGGCGGCGCGGTGTCGATCGAGCCATTTTTTTATGAGCCGTTCCGCAATGATCGATCTTTCCAGGCGCAGGTTGAGCGGTTCGCGGATGAGAAGCGGCGGATCGGCCGGGCGGCGGCGGCACTCATCAAAGAGGGTGAAATCATCTCGCTTACTCCCGGAACCACCACGACCGAAGTGATTCGCGGTCTGCCACTCAACCATCACCTCACTGTAGTGACAAGCACGGTGAATGTTGCGATGGAGCTTTCCAAGCGCAAAGATCTTGAAGTCTTCGTAACTGGAGGCCATCTCCGGGGAGATTGGTTCTCGCTGGTCGGGCCGACTGCAGCCCAAAGCCTGACACATCTGTTGATTTCCACTTTGTTTTTGGGCGCCGACGGAATCGATGCCAAGCATGGAGTGAGTTGCTTCAGTCCCGATGAGGCACAACTAAATTCCACCATGGTGAAACATGCGCAGCGAAAGATAGCTGTAGTCGACCACAGCAAATTCGGCGTAGTTGCGGGCTGGCGAATTTGTCCGACCTCTGACCTCGACATTCTCATCACAGATTCGGGAGCGACCGACGAGATGGTTGAGCCATTTGAGAAAGCTCAAGTTCAAGTGATACGGGTCTGAGCTGCCTGCACTCCGTCGATGGCTGATGAGTGTGCCTGGAATAATCGAAAACTAAACTCAACAAGTAAGTGCAGGCTAGCGCGGACAGCGGCAAGTGTCGCGTCAATCAATCCTCCCTCACCAGCCCAAAGGTTGCGTAGAAACTTCAGATGGTGGCTTCAGTTCTGACGTATTCGGCGCATTTCGGTCATTTTGATGCATGTTTGCCGCGTATACGAAACTAATTTGCTGGCGTAAGGTTCGGGGTCCGGTATATGCTGCAATTCTCCGGAGGAATAAATGTGGGATCGATCGGGAGACTGGAGCCGCAGATCATTTTTGCAAGCGAGCCTGGCGACTGCCGCTTTGCCAAGGATTCCAGCTTCAGTTTCCGCGCGGACTGCACGCAAACATCTACCACCCATTCCTACAGTCCACGATCTCGCGGCTGACCGCCTGGTCCATACATGGCGGGACCTCTACAATTTGCCGACCACACAGAACGAGCTCGGATATGTTCAGGCGACAAAATCGGTTTCGGGGCTTACGGCATTGTCCGTTCCTCCATTCGCCTGCTGCGGAGTTCCGGATACGCCGTGGAGCCCCGGGTTCTTGATCACTTGCGAATTGTTTTTGAATGGAAAGATCCTGCTGGCATATTCGCCAGGTGGGAACACGCTCGCTTACCGATGGCTCCCACATCGTTTCGTACGCGAAACTCAAGCGGAGGGCTTGAAATTCACTTCAGAAGCTTTCATGCCGGCGAAGCGCCGTGCAGTAGCGCAGTTAATCCGCGTGAAGAACCTCGGGACTTCAGTTCGAAAAATAAATCTTGGTTTTGATATGCGTGCTGGTGTCGCGAACAAAACGACTGCGTGGTTCATCAATTCTCCCGGGGAAGCGGATAACACGATTCACTGGGACTCCGGTCGAGGAGCTCTGATCTTTGCGGCGCAGCACAGTCCGGCAGTGTCAGTGCAGGGGATTGTCCCCGAAACGAACCGGGTCGAGTCTGGCCGCATGCTGTCGTTTGACGTAACACTGGGGCCCGGAGAAACCAAAGAATTTCATTACGTAAATGTGGTTGAGGGAACGGCAGAGACTGCGCTAGCGGCATACGACGATCTTCAATCGAGATTCAGCGAGGTTGAACGCGAAAACGAATCATCGTTCAACAGCTTGCTCAAGTCGGCATTCACGCCCGGCAACTCCGATTTTTCCGGACATCTTCCGCAACTCGAAACCGATAGCGAATCTCTATGGGAGCTGTATCAGGCAGGTTTTCGTAACTTGATGTTTGCACGCCGCGCTTCTCCTGACTCGAAATATGGGACCACCTACATCACTCTCGGTGGGCATGTCCTCCCCACGCTCAGCTTTCCGTGGGACACGTCGCTCACGTCGCTGAGTATTGCACTGCTTGATCCAGAAGCGCTGCGGCGCCTCGTTGAAAACTGGTTTGTGCAAGATATGCACCAGCACCTCGCGACCGATTACGTGAGTGGTGAAGCCATGGGTCCCTGGTACGCGGTGAACGACATGGCGATTGTGCGCTGCGCGGCGAATTATCTGCGCGTGACGGGCGATTTCGGTTGGCTTGATAAACGAGTTGGCGACCATTCAACCCTTGATCACCTGGTTGATCACGCCACTTATTGGAAGCAACTGGATAAACAAGGCCATGGACTGGGCGATTATGGCAAGATCGAGAACCTGCTCGAAGTCGTGAGCACATATCTTCACGAGACCGCCGGCATGAATGCAGGCAATGTGTATTCAATGCGCTTTGTCGCCGACCTGCTCGATCGCCGCGGAGATTCATCTCGCGCCGCGCAATTGCGTGCCGAAGCAAAAGAATTGGCACAACGCATTAACGACAAGCTTTATGTACGAGGAAAGGGCTGGTGGAAATGCGGCTACCCGGACGGCAGCTTCGTCGAAGTGCGGCACTGCTACGACTTCCTCTCGGTACTCGATAACATGGCCGAGGACCTCACTGATCCTCAGAAGCAGGAGATGAGCCGCTTTTTCTGGGAGGAACTTCATAGCGACTACTGGATGCGAGCGCTCTCGCCGAATGACGTGGACGCGACTTGGAACATTCGCCCCGACCACAGCTGGCTCGGTGCATATTCCGCATGGCCGCCGGCAACGGCCAAGGGGCTTTACAAAACCGATGCATCATCGCGCGTCGCCGCTTGGCTCAAGAATCTGGCGAAAGCGGGCAATCAGGGACCAATTGGGCAAGCGCATTTTGTGGAAAGTGTCTTTCCGCTCGAACACGGCGCAGCGTATAAATGCCCCGAGGATCCGCCTTACATTAACGACTGGTGTTGCATCGCCGGCGGAGGGTTTACGGACTTAGTCATTGACACAATCTTTGGCGCGAACCCGACTTTATTTGACGGCCTCAAAGCACAACCGAAGCTGGCGGACTTCGATGCAAAAGCGCGCCTGGTTAATCTCCGCCATCAAGGCAAGCAGTATTCCATCTCGGCGAAGGGAGCTTCGCTTGCAGGCTGAACGTCTGAGCACAATAGCGCAGGAATATTTCGTGTGAAGGCATTAGCTATCGATCTCGGAGGCACGCATGCCACCTGTGGCCTGGTCGAGGACCGGAAAATTCTTGCGCATGAAACCCTGGACACCAATCACGCAAAGAGTCTAAATGCAGTGCTCCCGGGAATCGCCAATGTGTTGCGCCGTTTGGTAAAGAACAACAGTCTCGCGCTGCAAGATATTTCGGGAATTGCGGTTGGAATTGCTTGTATTGTCGATTCGCGCGCCGCGAGGCCGTTGGCGACGCACGGAAAATACGATGACGCAGGCAGCATCGATCTTTGTCGCTGGAGCCGCGAAAAATTCGGCCTTCCTCTTCGCCTCGAGAACGATGCCCGATTGGCGCTTCTGGGCGAATACTTTGCAGGCGCGGCTCGCGGCTTTTCTGATGTAGTGATGATGACGTTAGGCACCGGCATCGGTGGCGTGACCATGATCGAAGGCAAGCTGCTCCGCGGCAAGCATTTCCAGGCCGGCTGCCTTGGCGGACATTTTCCGGTGCTCTTTTCCGGGCGCCGGTGCACTTGCGGCGGCATCGGATGCGCTGAGGCGGAAGCATCGGGATCGTCCTTGGCCGCGGTTGTTAGCGATTGGCCCGAGATCGCGAGCAGCGCGCTGGCTAAATATCCGGACATCGGTTTCAAAGAACTGTTTGCCGAAGCGGCAGCGGGAGATCGCGTTGCAGTCGCAATTCGTGATCGATGTCTTAAGATTTGGGCGGCCGATGCGGTTGCGTTGATCCACGCTTACGATCCGGAAATTCTAATTATCGGGGGCGGCGTTATGAAAAGCGCAGAGGTGATACTTCCCGCAGTCGAGTCTCACGTTCACCAATATGCGTGGACGCCGTGGGGCAAAGTACAAGTTCGCGCCGCTGAACTTGGCAACAATGCAGCATTGCTGGGGGCGGTACCGCTGCTGCGCGAAGGCATCGCTGAACAAAATCGAAAGGCACACCAATCACACCAATGAAAGTACTCTTCTTCGTTCTGTTTTGCGTCACGTGCATGTGCAGTCAAACTTCTTCCAGCAAAGGCGACAAACTCCTTCCGCTGCCCGCCTTCAGCTATACCCAGGGATGGCTCGGAGCCGATGATGCTTATTCGGTTTCCGTCGCGAAGAATACGAGCGTGTGGTTGTTCGGCGACACCTTTGCAGGAAACAAGGACACCAAGCTGCGCAGTAAGGCGACCACAATGGTACGGAACAGTGTAGGCGTTTCTATTTGCAAATCCGGTGCGCAGTGCACGATGCAGTATTACTGGCAGAAGCCATACAGTGCCAAACCGCGCTCGTTCTTCGATACCGGCACAGATGCCCTTTGGTATTGGCCGCTGGACGGCTATTTCGACGGCAAGAGCCTTTACGTTGCTCTTCTCGCGGTGCAAAACAAACCGGGCGCAGGGGCAGACGCGGCTTTTGTATTTGGCTTTGAGATCGTAGGCACAAAACTTGCCGTCGTTGATGATGTCCACTCATCGCCAGAAAAGTGGCATGTCACCATTCAAGACCTTACGGACACTCATCTTTGGGCAGGCGTTTCGATGGTGCCGCAGGGTAGGTATGTAATCTGGTATTCGCAAGTGAGCACAGGCGAAGGCCACGGGTTCATGACGGCAATGCGTGTCCCGGCAGATAAGATGGCGAAGCCCGCCGGAAACTGGGAATACCTCAACAAATCCAATCAGTGGGTTGCAGGGCTGGCCGGACAGGATGCGATCCATCTGATCGAACAGCCCATCAGCGAGATGTCTGTTCGCTATCATCCGTCAATTAAGAAATGGCTGGCGCTCTCAGCTGGCCCCGAATTTCCTTCTCCGCGAGCAGTCGTGCGCCTCGCGGATTCGCCCACCGGGCCCTGGTCTAGTCCGAAAACCGTTTATGAATTCCCGGAAATGAATCCCAAGAACCCAGACTTCGATAAAGACACTTTTTGTTACGCAGTAAAGGAGCACACGGAGTTTGCTGAAAACAAAATCGCAATGACCTACGCGTGCAATTCGGTTGTTATAGGAAAGGCAATCGCGAATATGAAGATCTATTTTCCGAGAACTGTGATGCTTGAACTACCCAAATGAAGTCATCCATCAGCACTAACATGAGAATGGTTGGGGCCTTTTGTGTTTTGCTGCTGCTGAACGGGGTTTCAGCACCCGCCCAAAATATTGCTTCAAATCAGAAATCACTGGTAAAAGACTCGTTATTCCGCAGTACTTCTCTGCAGCGCGAAATGCATTACCGCATAATTCTTCCCGCGCGCTACAAGAACGGCGGAAGATTTCCTGTGCTGTATTTGTTACATGGAATTTTTGGGGATTACAAAAACTGGGACACCCGGACCCACCTAGAAGACTACGCGAAGAATATGCGGATAATCATCGTGATGCCCGACGCCGATAATTCCTGGTACACAAACTCTGCTACCGTTCCGGCCGACAGGTTTGAAGATTACATAGTCAAGGATTTCATCCCCGAAATCGATGACAAATTAAGGACCATTCGTGACCGCCATGCGCGCGCGGTTGCCGGTCTGTCCATGGGCGGCTACGGAGCCGTAAAGCTCGGGTTGAAATATCCGGAATTGTTCGCGTTCTCCGGCAGCTTAAGTGGCGCATTCAATGCCACGCAGAACCTCGATACGCTACGTCCTGAATTTCGAACCAAATTGCTCGAAGTTTTCAGCAGTGAGGGCAGCAGCACCCGGGCGGAGAATGATGTTTTTAATTTGTTAAGCGCGCAGCATGAAACTCCGTATCCATACTTCTACTTGGCATGCGGCAGTTCGGACTTTTTCTTGGGCACAAATCGCGCTTTCGCGCAACAACTCTCGTCGAGGAATTTAGCATACGAATACCACGAAACCGCAGGCGGTCATACATGGCAGTATTGGGATGGTGCGGTGAAACCACTGCTTCAAGCGGTTGACCGTGCGTTGGATAATGGCCGAGCAGCTTCCAAAATCGGTGGGACGAAGAAAAAACCGAGTTAGACGGCACATGCGATTTGCCAACAACGACAACTAAGGATGCGGATTAGGATGAACTGTTTAGCGGGAAAGTTGCAGAGCAAAGCGGTTCTCCGGTTGACCCACCATGTCGGTTTCGATCGCGAACAGTCCTCCCGCCAGCCGATCGCCCGGTGCAGCATCGTTCGATGCGGTTGTGACGTACAGAGTTTGGAGAGCAGGTCCTCCGAATGTGCACGTAGTCACATTCTTTACCGGCATTTCAATCACGCGATCAATTTTCCCTTCTGGAGCCACACGGACGATACAGCCGCCAAAGTATCGGCAGTTCCACAGATATCCCTCGGAGTCCACGGTCGAGCCATCCGGCAATCCCCGGGAAAAATCTTTCAGGAATGGACGCTCATTCGTGATGTCGCCGGTTTGCGGATCATAGTCAAAGGCCCAGATCACGTTTGCGAGGGTGTCGCCGGTATAAAACCGGCGCCGATCGGGACTCCAAGTCAGCGTGTTGGAGATGCCGATGTTCCGCCGATGAATGGTCGTTCGCCCGTCAGCATCAATCCGGTAAAGCATTCCGTCCTGGCCGCCAGCTTCTCCGAGCGATCCATCAGGGTTAACGTTGTTGCGCATGGTGCCGAACCAAAACGATCCGCGGGGATCAGAGCGTCCATCATTGAGACGCACTTGCGGCCATCCCTCAAGCTTGAAAATCGGATCGCGCCGAGAATCGGTTCCTGGTTCCCAGAGGATAATGCGGGAAGCGAGTGCGACCACAATGGCAGCATCGTTGTTGGTGAGAGACAGAGCGGTCACGGGTTCATTAAACATCCAAGATCGAACGCAGTTGTCCGCGGGCGTGAAGCGATGAATAAGGAAGCGATTGATGTCGGTCCAGTACACGGCCGCGTTAGCTTCGTGCCAAATTACGCCTTCGCCACAGCGGTTTCCGGTTGGCGCCACGCAGATTGGGTTTAAGTTCATTCAACTTTTGTTGGAAACTATGAGCATGCTCCGCTAGGGGACGGCTGCTCCAGTATCATTCTGAATCGCACTCTTGCGCAATCTGAATGTCAAAGATACGCCACGATCGGCTGCCCAATGGACGTAAGGTGATCTGGGTTGGCAGTGAAAAGCTGCAGCTCGCATTGGCGGAGGGTGGTGGTAACATCACCGCACTTCGCAGTGAAGGTATTGATGAATCGTCAAAACCCGTACTGGCAGCCACCATGGCCGTCGCTTGAGCCCTCCGCAGTCACGCCAGAACTCGTGAATCAGCAATACGGTGGGGTGCCTGAGGGTAGATTGTTGGCCTCGATTCTTGGCCATAGCTTGGCTCTTGATCTCTATGGCGCGCCATCGAAAGAGGAAGCGGCGGCGGGAGCTGTTACGCACGGTCAAGTCGGGGTGCAGCAGTGGACGTGGCGTGCAACTGGGAGAAATAGTATAACGGGCGAGTGCGATGACTCATTGGGACAGTTGAAATTCACGCGAAGTATCAAAGTGGTCACACACTGCGCCGTTGTTGAAGAACGTGTCCAGAATTTGTGCAGCTGGGACCGAGCAATTTCCTGGCAGCAGCATGTTTCATTTGGTCCGCCATTTTGCGAAGAGGGATTCTGGGCCAACGCGAATTGCGATCTTGGAACGACTCATCCGCAATCGTTCGGCGCAGGCGCAAGTTTGGTTCCGAATGTCGAAACTCATTGGCCGCTCGCGCCGCGAGACGATGGTGGACACCGCGACTATCGTGAGCCGCTGCAGGGCAGCTCACAAGCCAATGACTTTTGTGGCTTTCGCGTGCGGCAGTCGCACGAAGTCGGTTACTTCGTGGCTGGCAACACGCGTTTGAAATTCGCTCTGTTTTACATTTGGCCGCGAACGTTCTTTCCTTGGCTCGGGATCTGGGACGAGCGCCATGCGCGTGCGGAGAATCCTTGGCGGACAAATGTTTCGGTGCGAGCTTTTGAATTTGGCGCCTCGCCATATCCGGATTCGCGGCGCAATCTGCTTCGGTGTCCACAGCTCTTCGATCTTCCAACTTATCTCTTCCTTCCTACTTACCAGACTCTTTGGGTGCGCTACATGATTGGTGTCTTTCCAGGGATCAGCGACGCCGCGGACCTCAGCGTTTCAGGGAACCGAGCAACTCTGGTAGATGCACGCGGCTGCGTCGGCTGCGTAGATCTACCGGAGGCGTGCGCGAGCGCTTTACGGGAGGAGATGAACGGATGAAAATCTCAGATATCCGAGCGACCACCGTTGCCGTTCCGCTCGAAGCACCGCTGCGTCACGCGAATGGCGCTCATTGGGGAAGATTTGTCCGAACCATTGTCGAAGTGGAAACCGATGAAGGACTGATCGGCCTTGGCGAGATGGGAGGCGGTGGCGAAAGCGCCGAAAATGCCATTCGCGCGCTCAAGAGCTACCTTGTCGGTCACGACCCAGTGCAACTCGAGCAGCTTTACTGGAAGATTTGCAATCCCACCGCCTCTCTCTATAACAATCGTGCGCAGCTACATGCCGCCATCGAATTTGCTTGCATCGATGTTGTCGGCAAAAAACTTGGTATTCGCGCGTGCGATCTGCTCGGAGGTGCATTACGAGAAGAAATTTCCTTCGCCAGCTATCTGTTCTATCGCTACCGTGATCCCAAAAGCGATCTCGGGGGGGAAGAGACTGCTGCCGAAATGGTGAGAGCGGCCAAAGAGCTAAAGCGAAAACACGGATTTTGTTCCCACAAGCTCAAGGGCGGCGTCTTTTCTCCGGATCACGATCTTGATGTGTACCTGGCTCTCGCTGCGGAATTTCCCGACGACTCCTTTCGGCTCGATCCCAACGCGGCATGGAGCGTCGAGGAATCAATTCGGATAGGCCGGGCAATCGAGCACGTCCGAAATGACTATTACGAAGACCCCTGCTGGGGACTCGAGGGCATGCGGCGCGTCCGCCGGTTCGTGAACATTCCAACGGCAACCAACACGGTGGTGGTTAATTTTGAACAATTGGCGGGATGCATTCGGACGGATGCGGTCGATGTGATTCTGCTCGACACAACCTTCTGGGGAGGGCTGCGGCAGGCGTGGATGGCAGGACTGATTTGTCAGAAATTTCAGCGTGGCATCAGCGTTCATTCCAGCGGTGAGTTGGGCGTGCAACTCGCCACCATGCTGCATCTCGGCGCGAGCTTACCAAACCTTACCTTCGCTGCCGACGCGCACTACCACCATCTGCTCGATGACATTATTCTCGGCGGCAAGATGAAGTACGTTGATGGGAAAATTGCTTTGCCCACTGCTCCGGGACTTGGCGTGGAACTGGATCGAGACAAGCTGAGCAGGTATGCGGAGCTTTTTCGGAAAGAAGGCGGCTACGCGTATGACCGCGATCCAAAGAGGCCGAAGTGGTTTGCGATTGTCCCGGAAACCCGTTTCGCCAAGCCCGCTAAGCCCGGCACGGCAACTCGGAGTCGCGGGAAAGGCAATCGGAAATGAGTAAGGTCCAGCGGAGAAGAATGACGACGGCTCAAGATTGGACAGATAAAGTTGCAGTCATCACCGGAGGCGCATCAGGAATTGGCGCAGCTACGACTGCGGAGTTTGCTTCACGCGGAGCAAGTGTTGTGATTCTCGACCGAGTCCAACCACCGGAGAGCGGCGAGGCGTTGTACATCGCCTGCGACGTCGCTTCTTCCGATGATGTGGGAGCCGCCGCTGCCCGCGTTTCCAGCGAACTCGGCAGTGTGCACTTTCTCGTGAACAGCGCCGGCATCCAGCGATACGGCACGGGCGAAACCACTTCCGAAAAAACCTGGGATGAGGTTATGGCTATCAATGTGAAAGCCATGTTTCTCACATTCCGGGCTTTTTTCCCGCTGATGAAGACCACTGCCGCTTCCGTCGTGAATGTGTCGTCGGTGCAAGCAGTAGGAGCCTTGCCGAATTCCGTTGCGTACGTAACCAGCAAGCACGCGATTGCGGGACTGACTCGCGCCCTTGCCATAGATCACGCCCAGGACAATATACGGGTAAACTGCGTGTGCCCCGGCGCTGTGGATACTCCGATGTTCCGGTCGAGCATGCAAAACAGTGAAGGTCTGGTTCCTTTGCTTCAGGAAATCGGACAACTCCATGCGCTGGGCCGAATCGCGCGACCCGAGGAAGTCGCAAAAGTAATCGCGTTTCTGTGCAGCGACGATGCTTCATTCATGACCGGCGGGGTGTATCTGGTGGACGGCGGGATGACGGCGCTGGTCGCGGGCAAGCCACCTCTGAAAGTGGAGAGCCAGTGACTCGCGGAGTGCTTCGCAAGCATTGCGAGCTCATTTTCCTGTGTATCTCGATCGCATTTCTCTGCATCGGGATACTTGCGGCCCTTAGCTATGCGCAGGACTCGACTGCCACTAGACTCCGTCAAGCCGCGCAATTCCTGTCCGCCGGAAATCTTGCCGGCGCGGAACGTGAGTTGCAAGCCGTGCTTCGCGCCTCGCCCAAAGAACATCGCGCTTTGGACTTGCTGGGTGTGGCTCGAATTTTGCAGCATCGTGAAGCTGAAGCCGAAGGCCTCTTTCAACAAGCCATTGAGAGCAAGCCCGATTTCGCCAGCGCATACGCTCATTTGGGCCTTCTTTACTCGCAGTCTGGTCGCGACGGCGAAGCCATCCCCGAGTTGCAGACGGCCATCCGCTTGGATCCCGGTCGAACCGACGCGTCTGATGCGCTAGTACATATTTTCCGCGCTCATGCTAAGAATGCCGCGACCAACGGCGATCCCAAGCAAGCGTTGGGCCTGCTGATACAAGCGCGCAAGCTCGCGCCAAACAATCCAGATGTGGAATTCGAATTTGCATCAGCGGCCTTCCAGATGTCTTTACTGCAGGACGCCGCCGACGGCTTTCGCGAAACGTTGAAGGAGCGCAAAGACGATGCCCTGGCAGTGTACGGTTTGGGTCGCGCATACGGCGGATTGGGAAAGCTGGAGGAGGCGCGCCAGCAGTTTGAACATTACATCACTTTGCGTCCAGACGATCCGTCGGGGTACTGCTCTTTGGGGATCACACTTGCTGCACTGGAACGTCCCGATCAAGCCAAGACACAGTTTGCTAAGTCGATTGCGCTTTCGCCGGAACAAAGCGACGCGTACTTAGCCCTGGGGACATTGGAACTCCACGTCAACAACTTGGATCAGGCCAGAACCGACTTGCAGCATGTGCTCGAGCGCCATCCGAAACACGCAGGAGCCTTATCGGCTTTGGGGAGAGTCGAATTTATGCAGAAGCATTACACCCAAGCTGCAGAACTTCTGCAGAGTGCCATTGCGCAGGACGACTCGTTGCACGAGGCCCATTACTATCTTGGGCTTGCTTACGGCCGAATGGGAAAGAAGGATAAATCCGACGAGGAGTTTCAGAGAGCCACGCAGTTGGAACACGAAGAGGTCGAGAAGCGCAGAGCGCTTTGGAATCGACTCGAATTACCTCCGGCCAGTCCTCAGCAGAAAAAGTGACGGATCGCTCGCGAAGTCAAAGACCCGACCCTCTCTCGCGACTCGAGACAAGGGCGGGTCACTTAGAGTGTGGGTCCGGTCACTCAGCGCAACTCACTTCAATCCTGCGATTTTTACACGGATAAATTTCGGGCGATAGGTGTCCGCGTAAATGAGATCGCCGCTATTACTAGCATTCAGATCGTACGAAATCAGCAGCTGCCCATTCTTCGTGTATTGCGGATGAGCATGCGGATTGTACGTCAGAATGGTTCCGCTCAACGATTGCGACGATGTCATGCCGGGCACTTTGTTGGAGCCAGTCTCCGGGGTCGAGTACACCACTTGTTTGGCCGAGAAGGGTCCTTGCGGCTGGCATGCCGAATACAGAACGATATCTTTCCAGGTTCCGTAAGCGACCTTCGTGTTCTGCGCAACCAAGAGGTATGTGGTACCAGCAGTGCTTTGAATCTTCTTCACGCTGTACTCGCTACTGACATAATCGCCCGCATTATTGGGATCGGTGGGCGCTCCAATGATCTGGGCTGCATTGGTCAGCCCGGTGGTCCAACTGCTCCCGTTCCATACGTACCAATTGTTGGTGTCAGCAACGCCGGATACGCCCAAGGAAGGATTGGTGAGCGCAATAAAAGGATATCGCCCGTTCTGGCCGTTGTCCTCGATACCGTAAACATAAAGGTAGTAATTGCCATAGTTGCCATCGAGCCACATGGCAGTTCCCCAGTGCACGACACTGTTTGAAGGCACGTTGCTGAGAGGAGTAATACTCTCGATGGCAAGATCAGGCAGCGAAAGTTGCGCGATAGCGCTCCCGTAATAATTGAAGCTGTTGTCCCATTCCATCAGGAAGGTCCACACTTTCTTCGTACCAGAGCTGTCGACTTGTACCACGATAGAATCGCCCATCCAATAAAAGTGTCCGGTCACGGCGCCAGTTGCTGGAACGAAGTACGAAGTTGAGTAACCGGAGGTTGGATCCTTCGGTCCGATGAGCGTGGACAATGTTCCGGTGGTAGCGCTCTGCACAACAATGCTGTTGTGCGCATGATAAAGACTGGTTGGAGGATTGCAGAGGGGAGAGCCGCAATTTACGGCACGCGTTCTCAGCCCCTTCGAATTTGTTGTGACAGTTCCATCTCCGCTCAGGGCTGGGTACTCGCCAATGTACGAGTCCGAAAAGAAGAATGCACTGTCGCCGCTGGGAAGAACCACGGAATAAGTGCTATCGGCGCCTGTCCAGCCAGGCATGCCGATAGGCTCGTGGCCGGTGCCAGGACCATTTTCTGTGTATTCGGCGTTAAAGGTGGAATCGGGGGTACCCGTCGTCGCCGCGACAGTGCAGGTCTGCGCCGACAGATTGAGTTGCAAAGAAAACACTAACGTGAAGACCAGGATTGCCACTGAATAGCTAGGAATCCGGGCGAATTGGAATTGTGACATGTGGGCTCCTTTGCGGTCATGCATCGAGCCCCGAACGCGTAAATTCGAGTTACCGAGGATAGTATCTTTCCAGAATGCCGTCAAGGGAAGATGATCGATTTGAACATAAAAGATCGCCATTCGTGATTAATGCTAGCAAAAAACAAGTCTAAGTGATTGATTGCACCGTGAATAAAGGCAATCCTTGCTGGCACGGCAAGCCACGGACAGGACAATGCTTCAGTTTCCGCGCGGACTGCGCGCAAACAGGCCGGACTTGAGGGAACTATTTTTATCTACGACGACCAGAAGCTGGAGCAGTTGAACAAATCGGCTGATGAGTAGGAACGCGCTCAGCGGCTGCGACGTTTCAGAGCGGCATACACGGAGAAATCCGGTTCGTGGTCGGCGGAAAAACAGCCACAATACAAGGCTTGGATCGAGTGGGCGAAACGCCAAGCCGATCGGATTGACCCATTGGTTCCCGATAAGCCGTCGTCTGTTTTGGATCGGAAACGGGAGTTGAGGTGGTGGTGAATTGCGACCGCATGGCCCTCAGATTCGACTAGTAAAGTTGGAAGCTGCAGAACCCCCGCCCACGCAGCTCAGGTTGTTTTACGATTGAAATTTTTGGCCGGAAAATTGGCCGGAAATATCGCTCAATATACCCGTTTCCGGCCAATAGTCCGGTCGTTAACTAGTTGAAAACAAAGTCCCGGCTGTGTTTCCGGCTCCATGGCATGGAAGAGGTCGTCGGTTCGATCCCGACCAGGTCCACCAACTCCATTCAATGTACTCCGTCTACATCCTACAAAGCGAAAGCTCACATCGGTTCTATATCGGCACTGCGCTACAGCCCCTAGCTCGCCTTACAGAACACCAGCGTGGACAGACGTCCTCAACCCGAGCTCGGGGACCTTGGGTTTTGGTTTATGAGGAACGATTTGATACTCCTTCAAGCGGCTTTTTTCTCGCCCGCAGCTTTTGCTTCGGGATGGCCGCGCTTCGCGGCGGCGTGTTCGATTTGCGCATTTATTTCGCCGCCCAACAGAAAAGCCAAGCCGGTAACGTAGAGCCACATCAGCAAAATCATTACGGCGCCGAGCGAACCGTAGGTTCGACTGTAGGTATTGAAAAAGTGAAGGTATGCACGGAAGGCAAACGAGGCAGCGATCCAGAGCAACACACCAAATACAGAACCGGGCGTGATCCAATACCAGTGCTGCTCTTCCAGGTCAGGAGCGAAATAGTAGATCATTGAAAAAGCCAGCGTGACGAATGCGATGGCCACCGGCCATTGTAGGACCTTCCACAGCTCGACAGCGGCGTCCCGCAGGCCATAGTAAGCGCCGACAGTATCGGCCAAATATCCTCCCGAGAGCACCACTATCAAAGCCAGGATTATCAGAACGGAAATGGCGATGGTCAGCACGAACGAAATCGCCCTTATCTTGATCCAGGATCGCACCTCTTTGACTTCGTAAACGCCATTCAAGGCGGAGATCAGAGAACTCATTCCGCCGGAAGCAAACCAAACAGTGAGCAGAATGCCAAATGTCAGTTTGCCATCGCTGGCATTCGCCATCACTTCATGCAGCGTATTTCCGACTACCTGGGCGGCGGCAGGGGGAAGGACTTGATAAACATAACTAAACAGGTTTTCGCGAAGCGCGCTCCCTCTGGCCGCGAAAACTCCCAGCAAGGAAAACAAGAAAATAAACAGGGGGAATAGAGCCAGCACAAAGTTGAAAGCCAATTCTGCGGCTCGGCCGGTCAAGTTATCCTCGTCGACTCCGGCAATGACTTTTTTTATCAGCTGACGGAAGGTGAGCCCGCCAAGGTCCCAAATAGTGGAGATTTGCTCGGTAGTGCTTAGGGTGGAATCGGTCATGGGCTTCAACTACAGACGGGAATTTGATTCCCGTGCGAACTGCAACCGTTGCCCTGAACTGAGAATAGTGAGAGTTGCCCGAATTAGGCGATGAGCAGATTAGGCTGCGTCATTTTCGATCTTGATTCTTAAGGACTTCAGGAACTTGAGATCCTGATCGCTAACCTTCAACTCGGGATTGCTGGAAAGAGTAGTGACCATGGAGGTCTTGTCAGATTTTTCGCCGGGGCGGCTGACGCCGATGGTGGCTTCGAGCACGAGAAAAATGTCGTAACCGCCGTCTTTGATCCGGGAGACCACATCGGCGATCTGCTCAGAATCCGCGAGGGATTCATTGATTGCTTCGCCTAATTCCTTCATTAAGTGCTTAAGTTGCTGGTCCACAAAATCCCCCGGCATTACCTAAAAACCAGACCTGTTAGATGCGGTACGCGTCTCGGGCTTACGCTCGCGTCCCGCCTTAGAAAGTATTCTAAACCCGGGGATTGGTAAAATCGAGAGCAAATGGCAAACATCTCCACCGGGCGCAAGCTGGGCATCGCCGCCCGCATCGCCGGACAGCAAGTTAAGCGCACTCGGACCTACGGCGCGGTCGTGACCGGGGCGCGGACGACATTTCGTCACTTCACCGGGGTTATTGGTCAGCTCTGGTTGGAGGTCACGGGCTTTGTTTTTGTTGCATTTGCGGTGGCTGGATTGGTGGGAACAGTAAGGGAATATGGCGCTCATCACGCAGGTAAAGTCTCGGGATCCAGAGTAGCTGCGGCCGCCGGTTTCACTTTAATGTTCGCCTGGTTTGGCATTAGTTCTTTCTTAAGATCGCGCAGAAAGAAATAATCCAATGCCGCAAAAGCCCAAAGCGCCAGTAGCCCAGATCGATCCTGAAACTTCGTCCCATATTCCGGTGCGACCGCTTTACACGCCCGAGGATTTAGAGAACTGGGACTACGACCAGCAAGACGGCTATCCCGGCGATTTCCCCTATACACGCGGGGTTCAGCCGACCATGTATCGCGGGCGCCTATGGACCATGCGCCAGTATGCGGGTATGGGTGACGCAGAAGAATCCAATAAACGTTACAAATATCTTCTGGCCCACGGGACCACGGGATTGTCGGTGGCATTCGATCTTCCCACGCAGATCGGCCTCGATTCGGACCACCCGCTGGCGGTTGGTGAAGTCGGAAAAGTGGGAGTGGCCATTGATTCTCTGGAGGACATGGAGCGGCTATTCGATGGAATAGATCTCGCAAAAATCTCAACTTCCATGACCATCAACGCGACCGCGCCCATTCTGCTGGCGTTGTACGTTGCGGTTGCGCGCAAAAAAGGCGCAGACATTCGCAAGCTTTCGGGAACGGTGCAGAACGATGTTTTGAAGGAATATATTGCCCGGGGAACTTACATCTACCCGATCACGCAAGCGATGCAGCTGGTGACGAACCTGTTCGCGTGGGCGAATGAGAATGTGCCGGAGTGGAATACGATCTCGATTTCCGGATATCACATGCGCGAAGCGGGCGCCACGGCAGTGCAGGAGGTGGCGTTCACGTTGGCGAATGGAGGCGCGTATGTTCAGGCCGCGATTGATGCGGGACTTGATGTAGATGTTTTCGCTCCCCGCCTTTCTTTCTTTTTCAATGCCCATAATAATTTTTTGGAGGAGGTCGCGAAGTTTCGGTCCGCTCGGCGGATGTGGGCGCGAATTATGCGCGAAAAACTTGGCGCAAAAAACCCGCGCTCATGGATGCTGCGTTTTCACACTCAAACCGCAGGATCTACACTAACGGCTCAACAGCCGGAAAATAATATTGTCCGTACCGCGATCCAGGCCATGGCTGCAGTGCTCGGTGGCACACAATCACTGCACACCAATTCCTTCGATGAAGCGCTCTCATTACCGACGGAGCAGGCGGCACGAATTGCGCTGCGAACGCAGCAGATCGTCGCATTCGAATCCGGCGTACCTAATACCATCGATCCGCTGGCAGGCTCGTATTTTATCGAGTCGCTTACGGACGAAATTGAGAAGCGAGCGTGGGATTATCTCGAGAAAATCGACGCCTTGGGCGGAATGCTCAAAGCCATTGAACGCGGATTTGTGCAGCAGGAGATACAGAATGCCGCCTATGAACAGCAGAAGTCGGTCGAGAGCGGGGAAGCAATCGTGGTGGGCGTAAACCGGTTCACGCAGGAGAGGCTCGCACAAGTCCCGATCCAGCGTATCGATGAGTCGTTGGAGCGCAAACAGGTGGAACGGCTGCGAGCTTTACGCGCGAAACGGAACCAGGCAGAGTGGAAGAATGCCATGGAGATGATTCGGAACGCGGCACGGTCAGGACAAAACCTCTTGCCGAAGATCGTGGATGCCGTCGAGGCTCATGCGACGGTCGGTGAAATCTCTGATGCGATGCGTACGGTTTTTGGTGAGTACCAAGAAACTGTGGTGATCTAACGCGCTTGCTTGACTATTCTTCTTGGGCAGAAGCGTGGTAGCCGCAAGCTTCGCGGCAGGAGGGGCAGTAGAGAAGCCCATCTTCGCAGAGGCGGATACCCAACTGGCTCTGGCAATTGCAGCAATATTTATCGCAAGAGCACTTGGCCTCAGTCATTTCGCATTGCAGGCAAAGATAGATCTTGGCGGGGCCAGTGCTCGAACTCATGGGTTAACTCTATCCCCGGCATCGCAACGGAAGAAAGTGCCCGAGGTAACTACCAAAAATCAGGCCTTGCAGCGATGGGCTAGCGCAGAACGTTCTGTTTTTCGGTGATCGCCGATAGTTGTTCGCGATACCAGTCCACGGTTCGCCGCAAGCCTTCCTCAAAATCTACCGCGGGTTTGTAGCCGAGGTGCTTCTCGGTGCGCGATAAATCGGCCAGCGAATGCTTCACGTCGCCCGAGCGCTCGGGCCCGTATTTGATATCGCCGGTGTAGCCGGTAATTTTTTTCACAAGCTGAAATGCCTGATTCAGGTCGGCGCGTTTGCCCGTCGCCACATTGAATACCTGGCCGGCGGCCTGTGAGGCCGGAGCTTTTATCGCCCGCAGGTTCGCGTCAACCGCGTTTTGAATGTAAGTAAAATCCCGGCTTTGGGTGCCGTCGCCAAAAATCGTGGGCTGTTCACCGTTCAGCATCTGGGTGATGAACTTCGCCAGCACGCCGGAATACGGTGAAGTCGGGTCCTGCCGCGGCCCGAAAATATTGAAGTAGCGGAGAGAGACGGTTTCGAGTCCATAACAGCGGTAGAACGAGGTCAAGTAATATTCGCTCGCCAGCTTGGCCACGGCATAAGGCGAATTCGGATTAGGCAACATTGCCTCATGCTTGGGGAGGGTTGGCGTATCGCCATACGCCGAGGAAGATGCCGCGTAAACCACGCGCTTTACCTTGGCATCTCGCGCTGCGATGAGCAGGTGCACAGTGGCATCCACATTCGCGCGGTTGCTTCCCAGCGGATCGAGCACAGACTTTGGCACTGACGGTATGGCTGCCTCATGAAAAATGTAATCCACGTCACAGCAGGCATCGCGAAGGGCGTCGAGATTCAGCAGGTCGATTTCGCGGAAATCAATCTTGCTCAGAATCTCGTCAAGGTTCGAGCGCTTTCCGGTGGAAAAATTATCAATGCCGCGAACTTCATCGCCTTGGGCAAGAACGGCTCTAGCAAGCGACGACCCGATGAAGCCGGCAATTCCAGTGATCAGGTAAATGGCCACGATTCAATATACCGAATGTGGAGCTGATGTGATCGGATGCCAAAGGTAACTTACTAGCTCATCCCGGAAATGCCTGGATCAGAGCCGAGTTCGCGCGATGTTGGGGAGAAATTCTGTGTCGCGGCGCGAATTTCCTGCCAGAGCTGGTCGCGGCCACTCCCAGTGCGCGCGGAGTAGGGTACGACTCGCAATCCGGGTAGGGTGCGGGTAAATGCGTCCATCGATTTTCGCAGGGCATTGCCGGAGAGCTTGTCAGCTTTGGTCCCCACCATAAGGAACGGCCGGTTGATGGAGTTTAGAAATTCCAGAAGCTCCTGGTCACTGGCCTGTGGCGGAACATTCAAATCCACGAGCGCCAGGCAGAGAGCAAGGCAGCGGCGTTCTTTCAAATAGGGATCGATAAATCCCGACCACTGGTCGGCGATTTCGCGAGGCACACGCGCGTAGCCGTAGCCGGGCAGATCGGAGAATACGACCTCAGGCTGCGGCTTTCCCGGCCAGCGAACTTCAAAAAAATTAATGGCGCGGGTACGCCCCGGTGTCGAACTGGTTTTGGCGATCTTGGTGCCTAGCAGGGAATTGATGACGCTCGACTTGCCGACGTTCGAGCGCCCCAGAAACGCCACTTCCGGGACCGCCGGCGCGGGGAACTGATTAGGAGCCAAGGCCGACGTCATGAATCTTGAGAGAACACGCACAGTTCAGTTTCCGGGTTACAGTCGGAACTTGCAAGTCCGCGAGGTCAGTCCAGACCTAGCGGGCGCTTGTTTTTGTTGATGTCCTCGTCACGAATAGGGCTGTACTTGTTGCGCAGATAAAGTATGAGAGCAACGACGAGCCCAATGCCTACGCAGATGCCGAGAATGATCCAGTATGGGGGATAGGCGATCGCCACCGCGATCATAATTACCGCTGCAATGAGCAGGCCGCTCGTGCCTTTTACGTGAATGGTCATCCGCGGAAGCATCTTTACAGAGAGATTTTAGTACTCAGAGACAAAAATGTGGAGGCAGGAATTCGGGTATGGACCAGCACGGGCGAGGACGCCCGTGCCTCCAAATTTCTACTGGTGAGCTGACGGGCCCTCAGTTGGTCCGCTGAGCGGGATGTTTTGTGATGCATCGGCCGGAAGGTCGAGTTCAGGCAATGGCCGTTCCAGGGCAATAGCGAGCACCTGGTCCATGGTTTCGACAAAGTGCAGCTTCATGGCACTGCGTAGATTCTCTGGGACCTCGGCAACATCTTTCTCATTTTCCTTGGGCAGAATCACTTCGAATAGTCCGGCGCGATGAGCCGCCAGCAACTTTTCTTTGAGTCCACCGATGGGAAGAACCTTGCCGCGCAGCGTAATCTCCCCGGTCATGGCAATGTCACGCCGCACGGGAATTTTGCTTAGAGCGCTGGCAATTGCAGTGGCAATGGTGATTCCGGCAGACGGGCCGTCCTTGGGAATAGCACCTTCCGGCACATGCACGTGAATGTCGAAGTTGCGATAGAACTCGCGTGTCAGGCCGAGGCGCTGCGCGCGTGAACGAGTGTAGGACATGGCAGCGTGCGCTGACTCCTGCATGACGTCGCCAAGTTTACCAGTCAAGGTCAGCTTGCCTTTGCCGTCAACTACGCTGGCCTCGGTGCTCAGGATGGATCCGCCGACTTCGGTCCAGGCCAAGCCGGTAACTAAGCCGACTTCACTCTTCTCGTGGGCAAGGGTGTCGCGGAATTTGAGCACGCCAAGGAAATCATTCACATTCTCAGCCGCGATGCTGATGTTGTAGTTCGCGCCTTCCTTGACTACCTTGCGGGCGACCTTGCGGCAGATATTGCCGATCTCGCGCTCCAGATTGCGCACGCCAGCTTCCCGGGTGTAGTTGCGGATCAGGGTGGTGATCGCCTCGTCCGTGACCTTGATATTTTTCTCGTTCAGCCCGGCCTGTTCCATCTGTTTCTTGACCAGGAACTGTTTGGCGATTTCGACCTTCTCCGCCTCGGTGTAACCGTGCAGGCGCAATACTTCCATGCGGTCCTGCAGAGCGGGAGGGATCGTATGCAGAACATTTGCCGTGGCGACGAAGAAGACCTGTGATAGGTCGTATTCAACGTCGAGATAGTGATCAACGAACATGAAATTCTGCTCGGGATCGAGCACTTCGAGCAGCGCGGCCGATGGATCACCGCGAAAATCCATAGACATTTTGTCGACTTCGTCGAGCATGAAGACCGGGTTCTTGGTGCCGGCCTTTTTCATCATCTGGATTATTTGGCCCGGCAGCGCGCCAATGTAGGTGCGGCGATGACCGCGAATTTCGGCTTCGTCGCGCACTCCACCCAGCGACATCCGGACGAACTTGCGCCCGGTCGCTTTGGCGATGGACATTCCGAGCGAGGTTTTACCTACTCCCGGAGGACCAACAAAGCAGAGGATCGATCCCTTAGGATTTTTTACCAGCTGGCGTACGGCGAGAAATTCAAGGATGCGTTCCTTTATTTTCTCCAGCCCATAATGATCTTCGTTCAGGACTTTTTCAGCTCGAGAGATATTACGTATTTCTTTGGAGCGTTTCTTCCAGGGAACCGCCAGCAGCCAGTCGAGATAATTGCGCGAAACCGTGGACTCAGCTGACATGGGCGGCATGGCCTCAAGCTTCTTGAGTTCCTGCAACGCCTTTTCACGAACATCCTTGGACATCCCGGCTTTTTCGATCTTCTTCTTCAGTTCGTCGAATTCGCTTTTCTCACCGCGGCCCAGTTCCTTCTGAATGGCCTTGATCTTTTCGTTGAGGTAATACTCTTTTTGCGCCCGTTCCATTTGCCGCTTAACGCGCGACTGAATGGTGCGGTCCATGTTCAGCTTTTCGATTTCGATATCAAGAACGTCGGCAATACGGGTGAGGCGCTCGGCGGGATCAAAAATCTCTAGCAGTTCCTGTTTTTCTTCAATGGAAAGCTGAAGGTTCGCAGCAATGGTGTCGGTCAGCTTGGCTGGATCCTCCATGCGTACAGCCGCGATCATGGTCTCGTAGTTGAGTGATTGGCAAAGCTTTACGTATTGCTCAAATAACGTCGTAACCCGCTGCATGGCAGCTTCGAGCTGGCTATTGGTTTCGACGGTGTAACGGGCGAGGCGGACTGTCGCCTGCATGAAGCCTTCGGTGTCGACTATCTGGAGAACCTTGGCGCGTTCTATTCCTTCGACCAGGACTTTAATGTTTCCATCGGGGAGCTTGAGACTCTGAACGATGTTGACCACGGTCCCAATCTGATAGATCTCGTTCGCCTTGGGCTCATCTATGCTGGCATCGTGCTGGGTGGCGAGAAAGATCTTCTTGTCAGAGGCCAGCGCTTCTTCCAGCGCGCGAACGCTCGACTCACGGCCCACCACGAA
>Ga0207695_10001476_pt1 | contig 39332 bp, 36 predicted proteins | sample KBSC54metaG_FD_184354 | JGI IMG/M metagenome (GOLD analysis project Ga0207695, IMG submission 184354) | Corn rhizosphere microbial communities from Kellogg Biological Station, Michigan, USA - KBS C5-4 metaG (SPAdes) (version 2) | ecosystem: Host-associated > Plants > Roots > Rhizosphere > Soil... | reverse complement strand
GCACGGCTATGCGCCGGATCCGCAGGCCCGGGGCCTCGCCTTCCGCCGCTCGTTCCTGATCGGCCTGGTCTACGACAACCCCAACCCGCAGTACGTCGTGAACATGCAGCTGGGCCTGCTGGACGGCATGAAGGGGTCCGGCTTCGAGCTGGTGGTTCACCCCTGCAACCGGGCGAGCCCCACCTTCCTGGCCGACCTGCGCGGCTTCATCGAGCGCCAGAAGCTCTACGGCGTGGTGCTGACCCCCTCGGTCTCGGAAGACGAGCGGGTGGCCGCGCTGATGGGCGACATCGGCTGCGAATATGTGCGCGTGGCCTCGGTCTCGCTGGATACGCCGGCGCACATGATCGAGACCCGCGACCGGCTGGGGGGCGAGGCCGCCGCCCAGCACCTGGCCGACCTCGGCCACAGGCGCGTCGCCTTCATCTCGGGGCCGCCCAGCTTCCGCTCTTCGCGGGAGCGCCGCGAAGGGTTCGAGGCGGGGCTGGCGGCGCGCGGGCTGGCCCTCGATCCGCGTTACAGCCGCGAAGGCGCCTACACCTTCGAGTCCGGCATTGCCTGCGCGGGAGAGCTCCTTAAGCTCGATCCCCGGCCCACCGCCATCTTCGCCGGCAACGACGAGATGGCCGCCGGCGTGCTGCAGGCGGCCCGCCAGCTGGGCGTGCGCGTGCCGGAAGACCTCTCGGTGGTGGGCTTCGACGACTTCGAGATCGCCCGGCGCCTGTGGCCCAGCCTCACCACCATCCGCACCCCCACCCGCGAGATCGGCCGCCTGGCGGTGGAGCGGCTGATGGGCGTCGCCGACGAGGGCCGCGATCCCGGCGATCGCCTGCCGGCCCTAGTGGTGCGGGCATCGACGGGTCCCGCGGCCCGCTAGACCGTCACCGGCTCCAGCCTGGGCGACAGCAGGTGCACCGCCAGCAGCGCCAGCAGGTAGACCGAGGCCGCAACCACGAAGATCGGGGTGTAGACGCCGATCTTGTCGAGGACGAAGCCGGCGTACTTGGCCATGACCATGCCGCCCACCGCCCCGATCATGCCGCCGATGCCGACGACCGAGCCCACCGCCGACCTCGGGAAGACGTCGCCCGGCAGGGTGTAGAGATTGGCCGAGAAACCCTGGTGGGCGGCGGTGGCGACGCCGATGATGCCCACCGCCAGCCACAGGTTCGAGGCGTGCGCGGCGAAGGCCACCGGCAGCGCCAGGAGGGCGCAGATCAGCATGGTGGTCTTGCGCGCCCGGTTGAGGCTCCAGCCCAGCTTGATGAACCGCGACGAGAGCCAGCCGCCGCCAACGCTGCCCAGGTCGCTCAGCAGGTAGACCGCCACCACGGGCGGCCCGAAGGTCTTCAGGTCCAGGCCGTAGCGCTTGCCGAAGAAGTCCGGCAGCCAGAACAGCCACATCCACCAGACCGGATCGATGAGGAACTTGCCGATGGCGTAGGCCCAGGTCTCGCGCTTGCGCAGCAACACCCGCCACGGGACGTTGGCCGCCGGGTCGGCCGGGTCGCTCTCGATGTGCGCCAGCTCGGCGGAGCCCACCTTCCCGTGGGCGCGGGGCGTCCGGTAGACGAGCAGCCAGACCGGCAGCCACAGGAGCCCCACGGCGCCGGTGACCAGGAAGGCCGCGCGCCAGCCCCAGGTCAGGGTGATTACCGGGATCACCAGGGGCGTGGCGATGGCCCCGATATTGGTGCCGGCGTTGAACAGGCCGGTGGCGAAGGCGCGCTCCTTCTTGGGGAACCACTCGGCCATGGCCTTGATGCCCCCCGGGAAGGCCCCGCCCTCGCCCACCCCCAGCAGCAGCCGGCCGCCGATGAATCCCGCCAGCGAAGTGGCGAGCGCGTGGCTCATGTGGGCGAGCTGCCAGATCAGATAGGCCGCGCCGAAGCCCCAGCGGGCGCCGATCCGGTCGACGATGCGGCCGAAGGCCAGGTAGGAGAGCGCGTAGGTCGCCTGGAACCAGAACACCAGGTCGGCATAGTTTCCCTCGTTCCAGCCGAATGCCTTGGAGAGGTCGCCCTTCAGGAAGCTGATGGTCTGGCGGTCGACGTAGTTGAAGACCATGGCGGTGAACAGCAGCGCCACCACCACCCAGCGGTAGCGCCCGACAGCCGCCGGCTTCAGGGCCTCAACCGGAGCCGTCGCGTCGGCCATCGTCCTATCCTCCCGGACCTTCGAGTGCAGTGGCCGGACGCGCGATCACGCGGATCTCGTCCAGGTCGCCGAAGGCGATGAGCGCCGACTGTCCGGCCTCTATGTCGTGGATCCCGCTGGCCGCGCCGGTGGTCACCAGTTGGCCGCGCTTCAGGGGCCGGCCGCGGGCGGCCACGGCGTTCATCAGGAAGGCCAGCGAGGCCGCCGGGCCTCCGGGCAGGGAGGAGGGCGCGCCTCGGCCCACCAGCTCTCCGTCCACATAGGCGGCGCAAGGCGGCCAGTCATCATTGCGGGCGCGCCAATCGGGGATGCTGCGGCCAAGGATCAGGCCGGCGTTGTTGCCGAAGTCGGCGGCGACCACCCGCGGCCCCAGGATGTTGATGCTGGCCAAGGGGCTGCCGGCGAACTCCACCCCCACCAGTTCGTCCTCCACCAGGGCCAGGGCGTCGCGCGGCGTCCAGTCGATCTTGCCGGCCGCGGCGTCCTCGCCCAGGCGGTAGATGTACTCCGCCTCCACCGCCGCGAAGCCGCCGGGGATGGCGTAGATCGGCGTTGGCTCGCGACCGGCCTGCACGACGTTGGCGGCGAACACCGGCCCCATCACCCGGTCGGCGGCCAGCGCGGCCTGCAGCTCGGTGGGGATGCGCCCGACCTTCCAGCCGGCCACCGCGTCCGGCCACAGCCCGATGGCGGCGTCCTGGATGCGGTAGCCCGCGGCCATGTCGGCTGGAAGGGCGCCGGGGAAATCCGGCAGGGCGTGGGCCGCGCGGCGGGCGGCCACGAAGCGGCGCGCAACCTCCGCAGGGGCCAGGGCCACCCCGGTGTCCGGCAGGATTTCGGTCACGGACGCGCCGCCCCACACCCCTTGGGCGCGGTCGTCGAGGGCTTGGACTGAAGCGGCGCCGGGGTCACGATGGGCGGACTTTGGGCGATTAGGTAACCGGTGTCAATTTGCCGGGCCCACTGGCCGAGAGGACTTGCCAGCCGACGATGACACCGGTTACCTGCCGCCAGCCCAAAAATCCGCGCGGACCGATGTCCAGATCGTCGCCACGACCGCTGAGCCTGCATCCCGATCGCCTGTTCCCGGCGGACGCGGCGGTGCGCGACGTGGCGCGGCGGCTCTATGGCGAGGTCGCGGGCCTGCCGATCATCAGCCCGCACGGCCACACCGACCCGGCCTGGTTCGCCACCGACGCGCCCTTCGCCGACGCGACCAGCCTGCTGCTGGCGCCCGACCACTACCTCTACCGCATGCTCTACAGCCAGGGCGTGCCGATGGAGGCCCTGGGGGTGCCGACGCGGAAGGGCGCGGGTCCGGCCGATCCCCGCGCGGCCTGGCGGCTGTTTGCCAGCCATCAGCGGCTGTTCCGCGGGACACCCTCGGCGATCTGGCTCGACCATGTGTTCGCCGAGGTGTTCGGCTTCGATGCGGCCCTGGACGCCGCTACGGCGGACTTCTATTTCGACCGCATCGGCGACCTGCTGGCGACGCCGGCCTTCCGGCCCCGGGCGCTCTTCGACCGCTTCAACATCGAAGTCCTGGCGACAACGGAGTCGCCCACAGATGATCTCCGCCACCACAAGGCGATCCGCGAGAGCGGCTGGGCCAAGCGGTCCCAGGGCCGGGTGGTCACCGCCTACCGCCCCGACCCGGTGATCGACCCGGAGCACGAGGACTTCTGGGTCGCGCTGGAGGCGTTCGGCCAGATCTCCGGCCAGGACGTCTCCTTCTGGGGCGGCTACCTGGAAGCCCACCGCGTGCGCCGCCGGGCCTTCATCGCGGCCGGCGCCACCTCCACCGACCACGGCAACCGACCGCGGCCACCGCGGACCTCGCGCCGGCCGACGCCGAGGCGCTCTACCACCGCATCCTCGACGGGGTGCGCAGCCGCGACGACGCCGAGCTGTTCCGCGCCCAGATGCTCACCGAGATGGCGCGGATGAGCCTGGAGGACGGCCTGGTGATGCAGATTCATCCCGGCTCGTTCCGCAACCACAATGCGCGCGTCTTCTGGACCTTCGGCCGCGACAAGGGCGCCGACATCCCTCAGCCGACGGACTATGTCCGGGCGCTGAAGCCCCTTCTGGACCGCTATGGCGCGGAGCCGGACCTGACGGTGATCCTCTTCACCCTCGACGAGACCGCCTACAGCCGCGAGCTGGCGCCGCTCGCGGGCCACTATCCGGCCCTCAAACTGGGGCCGGCCTGGTGGTTCCACGACAGCCCTGAGGGCATGCGCCGCTTCCGCGAGCAGACCACGGAGACCGCGGGCTTCTACAACACCGTGGGCTTCAACGACGACACCCGCGCCTTCCTCTCGATTCCCGCGCGCCACGATGTGGCCCGGCGCGTGGACTGCGGATTCCTCGCCCGCCTGGTGACCGAGCACCGGCTGGCCGAGGACGAGGCCGCCGAGGTGGCCGTGGACCTCGCGTACAACCTGCCCAAGCGGGCCTACAAGCTGGATGCGGACCAGGCCTCGCCCGCGCGGGCTCGGCAGGCCTCCGCACACGGCGCCTGAGGAGAAGGCATCATGTTCAAGAAGACCTACCACGCCACCCATCCGGACATGATGGCGCACGCCACCAACGACCAGCTCCGCGACCGCTACCTGATCGGCGGCCTCTTCCAGCCCGGCGAGGTGGTGCTGAACTATTCGCACAACGAGCGCTTCGTGGTGGGCGGCGCCATGCCAGGCAAGGCGCCGGTGCGCCTGCCGGACCAGACGGAGCCCGCGTCCGCCGCCGGCCAGCCGTTCCTGGAGCGCCGCGAGCTAGGGGTGGTCAACGTCTCCGACGGACTGGGCAAGGTGACCGTCGACGGCCAGGCCTATGCGCTGGCGGCGCGCGACTGCCTCTACGTCCCCATGGGCTCCAAGGAGGTAGTGTTTGAGGGCGACGGCGCGAAGTTCTACCTGGTCTCTACGCCCGCCCACGCCCGCTTCGAGGCCAAGCAGATCTCCATCGCCGAGGCCGTGCCCCTGGAGCGGGGCTCCCTGGCGCAGTCCAACGAGCGGACGATCTATCAGCTCATCGTGCCCGCGACCTGCCGTTCGGCACAGTTGCTCCTTGGGCTGACGATCCTCAACACCGGCAGCGTGTGGAACACCATGCCGCCGCACCTGCACGACCGGCGCTCGGAGGTCTATTTCTACTTCGGGCTGAAGGAGGACGAGCGGGTGTTCCACTTCATGGGCGAGCCTGATTCGGCGCGCCATATCGTCATGGCCAACGACGAGGCGGTGATGAGCCCGCCCTGGTCGATCCACATGGGGTCGGGCACCTCCAACTACGCCTTCATCTGGGCCATGGGCGGGGAGAACCTCGACTACACCGACATGAACGTCCTCGACATCTGCCAGCTGAAATGAGCGGCCTCTTCGACCTTTCCGGCAAGCGCGCGCTGGTCACCGGCGCCAACACGGGGCTCGGCCAGGCCATCGCCGTGGGCCTGGCCGGCGCGGGCGCCGACATCGTCGCCGTGGGCCGCAGCGCGCCCGACGAAACCGCCGCCCTGGTGGCCGCCGCCGGCCGCAAGCTCACCCCCTTCGCCGCGGACCTGAGCACCATCGAGCCCATAGCCCGGGTCGTGGCAGAGGCGGGACCCGTCGACATCCTGGTGAACAACGCCGGCGTCATCCGCCGCGCCGATTCCACCGAGTTCAGCGAGGCCGACTGGGACGCGGTGATGGACACCAACCTGAAGGTGGCCTTCTTCCTCTCCCAGGCGGTCGCCAAGGCCTGGATCGGCGCCGGGCGCGGCGGCAAAATCATCCAGGTGGCCTCGATGTTGTCGTTCCAGGGCGGCGTGCGCGTGCCGTCCTACACCGCCTCGAAGAGCGGCCTCGCCGGGCTCACCAAGGCGCTGGCCAACGAGTGGGCTGGCAGGGGAATCAACGTCAACGCCATCGCGCCGGGCTACTTCGTCACCAACAACACCACGGCCCTTCGAGCCGACGAGACCCGCAGCCGCCAGATCCTGGAGCGCATCCCCGCCGGCCGCTGGGGCGCGCCGGAGGACCTGGCCGGCGTGGCGGTGTTCCTGGCCAGCCGCGCATCGGACTACATGCACGGCGCCATCGTGCCGGTGGACGGCGGCTGGCTGGCGCGCTGAGGCGGCGGGTTCCGACGTCATTGTAAAGCTCGTCTTGAACCTTTTCGACGCGGGCGGACACTTACCGGGCAAGTGCTGGGGGATCGCGACCCGCCGCGCGACGTCTTTCTCCGCCCGTCTTCTCAAGGATCATCCAGACATGCCCATCCTCTTCCCCCGCGCCCCGGTCGCGCCCTTGCGCCTGGCCGCCGCCGCCGCCCTCACCGTCCTCCTGCCGCTGGCGGCCCATGCCCAAACCACCTGCAGCACGGCCGACGGCTCGACCGCCGGCGGAGCCGCCACCGTGGCCTGCGGTCCCAACGCCCTCGCGAGCGGCGATTCCAGCAGCGCCCTGGGCCAAAACAGCATCGCCAGCGGCCTGCAGAGCACCGCCACCGGCTTCACCGCCCTGGCCAGCGGGCCGCAGTCCAATGCGCTCGGCGGCCGCGACAAGGCGACAGGCGGCTTCTCGACCGCGGTCGGCTGGGCGAACACCGCCAGCGGCCTCGACTCGCTCGCCGGCGGCAACAAGTCGGTGGCCAGCGGCGCCTCGTCGGTAGCCCTGGGCGACGTGGCCCAGGCGAGCGGCGATTCCAGCACCGCGGTCGGCAACAACAGCGTGGCCTCGGGCGTCCAGTCGACCGCGCTCGGCTTCAACAGCCTGGCGGACGGCGGCACCTCCGTCGCGCTGGGCGGGCGCAGCCACGCCAGCGCGAGCTTCGCCACGGCCGTCGGCTGGGCCAACATGGCGAGCGGGCTGGATTCCTTCGCCGGCGGCAACAAGTCGGTGGCGAGCGGCGCCTCCTCGGTGGCGCTGGGCGACGCGGCCAAGGCCACCGGGGCCAACTCGGTGGCCCTGGGCTCGGGCTCCGTCGCCGACGTCGACAACACCGTCTCGGTGGGCTCGGCCACCCTGCAGCGCCGGATCACCAACCTGGCCGACGGAACCGCGGCGACAGACGCGGCGACCGTCAACCAGGTCAACGCCGTCAGCAGCCGCGTCGACGGGCTCAGCGGCCGCGTGGACGGGCTCAACAGTAGGATCAACACCATAGCCAGCCGCGCCGACGCCGGCGCGGCTGGGGCGATGGCCGTCGCCGGCCTGCCGCAGGCCTTCCAGCCGGGCAAGGGCCTGATGGGCATGGCCGTGGGGACCTGGCGCGGCGAGACCGCCTTCGCGGTGGGCGCCTCGAAGGTGTTCGGCGACGGGCGCACGGTGTTCAAGGCCGGCGCCAGCTTCGACAGCCACGGTTCGGGTGGCGCCAACGCCGGCATCGGCTGGCAGTTCTAGCTTGGCGGCGCGGGCGGGTCTCGACCTGCCCGCGCCGGCTCAGGTCCCCGCCTGCACGAACGGCGCCTTTTCGAACAGCCTGCGCTCGGGTCCCCGCGGATCGTCCGCCATGTGCGGCGGCGCATCGAAGATCATGGTCTGGCGTCGCGGCAGGCCGTAGGGCTCCCACTGCGGGATCGCCCGGCAATTGGGGTCGCCGGTGCGGGCGAAGGCCGCGAAGGCCTCGCTCATTGCGTTGGCCATCGGCTGGGCGGTCGGGCCGGTGGCGTTGGAGCCGGGCGCGGCGATGTTGTCGAACACCAGCGGGATGTCGGCCATGTGCGGGGCTCCATACTTGCCGCCGTCGCGCGGGCTCACCCAGTCGAGCTGGTAGACGAAGGCCGGCGTCCCGGCCTTGGCCCGCTCCTCGGCCTCGATGATCGCCGCGCGCCAGGACCGCGACGCGGTGGTGGCGGCGAACAGCACGTCACTGGCGGAATAGGCGGGGTAAAGCCGGCGGTATTCGGCGATCACCGTGGCCGGGTCGATGTCCACGCGCATGTTCTGCTGGTTCAGCTTGGCCGGCAGACCCGCCCAGTCGACGGTGAAGTTGGTGGGGTCGCCGCCAAGGAAGGCGCGGGTCTCGTCGTGGGTGTTGCCGATGATCATCGGGACCTGCGCCGACTGGGCCGGCGCATCCGGATAGAATGGGTGGCGGATCAGGCTGCGTTCGTCGAGCACGGGGCCGAAGTAGAGGCTGCCGAAGCCCAGCACCGGGTCCTGCGCGGCCTGCGCCTCCACCAGCCGGCCCACGGGCAGGGTGCGGACGAGGGCGGCCTGCTCGGGCCTCAGCTTCAGGGCGTCGAGCCAGGCCAGCGTCCGGCGGGTGGCGTTGCCGGGGCCCGAGGCCGTCACCTGCTGCCCGCTCATGGTGGCGGCGCGATGGAAGAGACCTCTCGCCGCCGGCATGGCCATCAGGGTGGCGATCTTTGCGCCGCCGCCGGACTGGCCGAAGACCGTCACCCGGCCCGGATCGCCGCCGAACTCGGCGATGTTTTCGCGCACCCATTGGAGCGCCAGCACCAGGTCGAGCTGGCCCGCATTGCCGCTGTCGGCCAGGTCGGGGACCAGGCGGCCGAGATAGGCGTAGCCGAAGGCGTTCAGCCGGTGGTTCAGGGTGACCACCACCACGTCGCCACGCCTGGCCAGCCTCGCGCCATCGTAGAGCGGCGCCGAGCCGGAGCCGGAGGAATAGGCGCCGCCATGGATGTAGACCATGACCGGCCGTTTGCCGCCGTCACGTAGGCCTGGCGTCCAGACGTTCAGGTAGAGGCAGTCCTCGCTGGTGGGCCCAACGCCGCGCCCGGCCTGGGGCGAGGCGGGGCCGTAGGCGGCGGCGTTGCGGGGCTCGCTCCATGGGTTGGGCGCGACCGGCGGCTGGAAGCGGCGCGGGCCGGTGTCGGCGCCATAGGCCACGCCCTTGAAGGCGCTGACGCCCCTGTCGGCATAGCCCCGCACCGGGCCGTGCCGGGTGCGGGCCACCGGCGAGGCCTCCGCCCTGGCCGCGCGGGTCGTGAGGATCAGCCCAGCCGAGCCGAGGCCGCCCAGCACGGCGCGGCGGTCGAGCCCGCTCACGCCGGCCGTCCGATGAGGAAATTGCGCCGCGCGGCCCAGGCCAGGAACAGCTCCGGCCAGATGGCCGCCGGCTTGCCGCGGGCGAGCGCGATGCCGAAGCCGTGGCCGCCTTCGGCGAAGAGGTGCGCCTCAGCCGGGACCTTGGCGGCCCGCAGGGCCGCCAGGTAGTTCAGGCTGTTCTCGATGGGTACGGAGGGATCGTCCCAGGCATGGACCAGGAAGGTGGGCGGGGTCGATCCATCGACGTGACGCTGGGGCGAATAGAGCGTCTCGGCGCCGCGTTCCGGAGACTCCCCCAGGAGGGCCGCGCGCGAACCTGCGTGGGCGAAGGGGTTCGCCATGTCGATCACCGGATACATCAGCGCCGACAGATCTGGCCGGGCGCTGAGGGCGTCGGCGGCGTCCACGGGCGCATAGACCGCAGCGCCGTACCGCGTGGCGAGCGAGGCGGCCAGATGCCCGCCGGCCGAGAAGCCCATGGCGGCGACGCGGGCCGGATCGATCGCCCAGTCGGCCGCGCGGGCGCGGATCAGGCGCATGGCTCGCTGGGCGTCCTGCAGCGGAACCTCGGCCCGCTGGTCCCAGCCCTCCGCCGGCAGGCGGTAGCGCAGGACGAACCCGGTGATCCCGGCCGCGGCCAACCGGCGTCCCACCTCGAAGCCCTCCTTGTCGATCACCACCCGGATATAGCCGCCGCCCGGCGCGATCAGCACCGCCGCGCCATTGGGCCGGGCCGGGCGGAAGACGGTCATCAGCGGATGGCCGATCCCGGTGACGAAGCGGTCCTGGAATCCCGAGGTCTTCACCCGGTCGGCGACCTGCTCGCGGGGCAGGCTGCGCCGCGCGCCGGGTGGACGGTCCGGCCAGAGCGGGACAATCTCCGTCGGATCGATGGGCTCCGGCGAAGCTCGGGGCGGCGCCGCACGCAAGGTCGGCGTGGCGGCGGCCAGGGTGAGCAGGGCGCGGCGGTCCAGCGGCATGGACGACGATTCCCGAAGAGGCGCTATGACACCGGTATCATTCACGGACGGACCTCGCTAGCGTGCCGGTGATGCACAGCCGCAGAACCCTCCTGACCATAGGCCTCGCCGCCGCAACGCCGGTCTTCGCCGCGCCGGCTCGGGTCCGGCCGTCGGCGGAATATCGCAGCCTGCTGGCCACCGCCTATGGCGCACCCGTGGACCCCGCCGCCGCCCACAGCGCGGCCCAGGCCGCCTGCGCGGCCGCCCAGGCGCGGGCCGACGTCCTGCTGCGCGGGCAGGGCCTGGCGGCCGGCGGCGTCGGCGAGCGGCTGCGGCTCTTGATGAAGGACCCCCGCTGGCTCTACCCGGACACCGACGCCGGCCGAGACCGGGCCGTGGCGGAAATGAACGCCTACCTGTCGGCGGTCCGCACGCTGCTCCGAACCGCGCTCGGCGGCCTGCCGATCGCGCCGGCCCAGGTGCGGCGGATGTCGGCGGCGGATGTCGCGGCCGGGCGCGGCGGCTATCGCGAACCGCCGGCGGACGGCAAGCCCGGCGCCTACTATGTCGACCTGCGCGCCATCCGCGACCGACCGGACTGGACCCTGCGCAGCGTCGCCTACCATGAGGTGACGCCGGGCCATCTCTTGCAGCTGCCACTGCAGGCGGCGGCCTGTCCGCCGGAGGCCCGGATCAAGGCGTCGGCGGCCTATTTCGAGGCTTGGGCGATCTATGCCGAACAGCTTTGCGCCGACTTGGGCGCCTTCGCCGGCGACCCCCGCGGCGAGATCGGCTACCTGCAATGGCGGCTGTTCCGCCTGGGCCGCGTGGTCGCCGACACCGGCCTGCACGCGCTCGGCTGGAGCCGCGGCCAGGCCATCGCCGCCATGACCGACCTGCAGGGCCGCTCCGTCGCCTTCATCACCATCGAGGCCGACGTCGACCGGATGCTGGCCGCGCCGGGCAAGTATGCCGCCGAGGGCCTGGGCGCGCTGTCGCTGGCCGCCTGGCGGCCCCGCGACCGGGCCCGCTGGCCGGCGTTCCATCGCGCGGTGCTGGCGGGCGGCCCGAGGCCGTTCGGCGACTTGCGGCGCCGACTGGGCATCTAACCGGCGGCGCCGGCGCGGCCAGTCCGCGGGTCGCGGTCGGCGGTGCTCCAGGCCCGCACCTTGGCCACCAGCTCGGTCATGTCGACGGGCTTGCCGATGGTGTCGTCCATGCCCGCGGCCGCGTATTGCTTCAGCTGGCGGCCCAGGGTGTTGGCCGTTAGCGCCACGATCGGCACGGCGCCGGGCGGGCCGGGGAGCGCCCGGATGGCGCGCGTCGCCTCGACGCCGTCCATTACCGGCATCTGGATGTCCATGAGGATCAGGTCCCAGCCGCCAGGGCGGGCGGCCTCCAGGCCCTCGCGCCCGTCGGCTGCCGTCTGACATTCGATCCCGTTGGCGGCCAGTATGGTGCTGACGAGGGCCCGGTTGCTCTCGTTGTCCTCGACATAGAGCACGCGGAGCGCGCGGCCGCCGTCAGTACCTTCCGCCCCGGTCGTCGTCTGTGGGGCGGGCTCGATGCTGGCCGAAACGGGCGGCGGTGCGACCGCGCCATCCCAGGTTTCCAGTTCCGACAGCCGGATCATCTCGTTGACCACCGACAACAGATGCTTGCCGGCGCTGTGGATGCGCCCGGCCTGATCCGCCTGCTCCTGCGACAGGCCATCGACCTTGAGGAGTTCGGAGAAGCCGATTACCGCGTTCAGAGGCGTGCGCAGCTCGTGCGACATGTCGGTGAGGAACTGCTGCCGCGCCTCCGCCATCGCCGCCTTCTGTTCGGCGGCGGCCCGGGCCTGTTCGGCCTCGACGCGCTCGGTGACGTCGCGCTCGTTGAGCAGGACGCCCGGCGCACCGGTCACCGGGTCCAGCACCAGGCGGACGTCGACGTGGTGCCAGCGCGGCCCCTCGATGGTGCGCGCCTCGCAGACTTCCGCCACCGTTTCGCCGGTCAGGGCCTGGTCGAGCAGCAGGCGGCCGCGCTCGGGGTCGGCGAACCGCGCCGCGAATGGATGCTCCGCCGAGCCATAGGCGGAATAGGCCGCCGGGTTCGCGAAGATGGCCGCGCCCTGCTGGTCGAAGAGGGTGATCAGGGTGGAGGTGTGCCGCAGCGCCTCCACGGCGCGCCGCTCGCCCGCCTCGATCTCCGTGGGCGAAGCCTCGAATAGCAGCACAGGCCGGCCGTCCCAGACGCAGGTGGAGATCGTGGCCTGCACCGTCACCGGCTCGCCGTTGGGGTAGAAGGTCCAGCGCTCGCTGATCTCTTCACCCGTGGCCGTCGTCCGCGCCAGGCGCTCGGTGCGCGACAGCACCGCCCGCGACAGCTGCGAGAAATCCCGCGACAGCAGCTCCTCCGGGCTCTCAGCGCCCCACAGGCGCAGCGCGGCCGGATTGGCGTAGAGGCCCCGCAGGGCGACGGGATCGAAAAGCCAGATGGGCCGGCGCAGTTCGTCCCAGGCCTTCGCTCTGGCGATCAGGTCGGGGGCTGTCGGCGGCCATGTCACCCGCCGTGCTTACCGGAAGGGCCTGAAACAAAGCTGAATCCCGGGCGATGCGCGGCTCCCCTCGGTCACTGCCGGATGACCTCAGGGCAGCGCCACGCTGTTGTTGAGCTGGGTGATCTCCGCCGGCCCGCCCGGCAGGGCCACCCGCACCCAGGCGCCCTTGGCGTCGAACCCCGCGGGTAGCGTCAGGGCCACGACCGCGGTCTTTGGTTTCAAGTCGCTCGGCGCCTTCAGCGGCGGCGTCGCGGCGCTGGCCGCCACCTTACCCGCGGCGTCCTCGACCCAGACCTTGCCGGTTGGCGCATCCTGGGCGCCGAGGCTGTGGATGGTCACCTTCAGGTTACGGCCCGACCGTTTCACGTCGTCGCGCCCGATGCCCAGGTCCGGGCGTCCCTCGGTCGGCGGACCGGCCTTGGCGAGGTCGAAGGTCAGCACCGTGGTCTGGCGGGGCGCGAACTCCACCGCCACCGAGGCGCTCTTCTCCAGGGGCACGGTCTTGGTGACGGGGGCGTCGGCGGTGTCGCCGCTCGCCGCCGAGACGCCGGAGGTCATCCTCCAGTCGCCGGCGGTGACGTTCCAGCCGGTCATCTGCGCGCGCACCGGCCGGCCCGTGGTGTTGTAGGCGATCACCTTGAAGTGGGTCGGCGTCGCCGCCGGCATCAGGATCGCCACCTGCTCCGCCGCGCCCGGCTCGTCGAACCGCCAGCTCACCGTGTTTCCCGGCCAGATCCAGTTGCGCTTGAGCGCCACGCCGCCCAGCCGCGAGCGTTGCAGGAGCTCCGAGGGGATCTCCACCCGGTCGCTCCACCAGTGGCCTTCGGTCATCATGTACATGTGCTGGTTGGCGGTGCGGATCTCCTCGCCGTAGAGGGCTTCCAGGTATCGCTTGTCTCCGGTTTCCTGCCAGGCGAGGTAGCGGTCGTAGTTGTTGGCGCCGGCGCCCGAGGCGCGCTTGACGATGTCCGCCCGCCAGGCCTCGCGCTTGCCCAGTCCGTCCAGCAGGTTCTCGTTGAATTCGGTGGTGGTCCGCGGCCCCCCTTTGGCCGCCGCGGCCAGGATCGGCTGCCGGTACTTCGGATCGCCGGTCAGGCGGTAGGCCCCCCAGAGCAGCTGCATGGCCGGAGTATTCACCGGCAGCACGCCCTTGGTTTCGTCGGTCCGCCAGTTGATCTCGTCGGGCCAGGTGGTCTCGCCGTCCGCGCTGACCTTGCCGTGCGCCAGGATGCCATCGGCCAGGCCGATGACATATTTGCGCGAGGTGGGATCGCCGTTGAAGTCGCCCATCAACAGGCCTGGATGCAGCACCAGGACGGACTGGTCTTTCTGCCACTCCCAGGGGCCCTCGCTGTAGACCTTGGAGCCGGAGAACCAGCTGGTCTTGAAGTGCAGGTGCCCCGCGGCGTTGGTCTGGATGATGCGGTCGTAGGCCGCCACGGTGGTCATCAGCCGCTCGACCACCTTGGGGTCGCCCCAGCCGATGTACATGGCCTCCGAGTTCGAGTTGATCCCGTCCTCATAGGAGTGCAGTTCGTCGGTGGCGATGGTCGCCAGGCCGTTCGTGAACATGCCGTTCTTGTAGGCGGCGTCGGCCAGGGCCGTGTGCGACGCCCGCAGCCGGTCGGGCTCGACGCCCATCAGGGCCAGCCCCGGCCACTGTTCAAGAAGGTCGGTGTCGTCGGAGATGCCGCCGCCGAAGTCGCCATAGGCCACCTGGCGGTTGTCGATCCACCAGTCCACGAAGCGATGGACGAGCTTCAGGTCCTCGAGCTGGCGGAACGCCCAGAGAGGTTCATTGGGCGGCTCGTCGGCCGATGGCGTCGGCTGGACGAAGGGCAACGGCCCCTGGCTGTTGAAGGCGATGTCGGCCCAGTACTCGCGGCCGATCCTGTTGTCCGGATCGACGCGGAGCAGGTCCGTGGCGTCGGCCACCACCCGCGCGTAAAGCGACTCGCGCTTGGACGCGGTGTGCTCTTCCACCAGGAAGCCCCAGTTGTCCTTCACCTGGTTCAGCCGGTCGGCGATGTGTTCGGCAAGGCCCGCCGCGCGGTCCTTGAACACCAGCCGAATCTTCGCCCCGTCGAGTTGCGCGGCGTCGAAGTCCGGCCCCGCGCCGGCGATGGTCAGGTAGAGGCTCCGGTTGGGCAGGATGCGGTCGCGGGTGTCCAGCCAGACCGTACGCGCCTCGCCGGGCTTCACCGAGACCGAGACGTCCATCAGGTTGCGCATCGGCCAGATCGGGTCCTTGACCTGGATGTTCAGGGCGAAGGCCTCACCGTGGGTGGGCTTCACCTTTAGAGCCGGGATGTCGATGGCGATCCCGTCCAGGGCGTCGTGCATGTTCTCCCAGCCGTAGCCGAAGGAGCGGTAGAGCGGCTCGGCCGGCGGCGAGGCGCCCACCTCGTAGGGGATCAGGATGTGCACCAGCGGCCGTTTCGCGCCGCTTTCCGCCGGCCGCGCCCGGAATGGCGCGCCGGCCGGCAGGGCCACCACGGTCGCCCGCTCCTGCGGCGGATAACGCCCGGCGATGAAGACCTTCAGGCCATCGAGGTCGGGGGAGTCGGCCGCCGCGCCGGCGCGCACCGTGTAGCTCAGCTTGGCCGTTCCCTTGGGCTCGGCGCCGGGCCCCAGGTCATAGGCGGCGATTTCCTGGATGGGGGTTTCCTGGGCGACGTTCGTGAAGGTGAGCGTGCCGCCGGTGCGTTCGTCCGTGAACTGATGGACCGTGCGCTCCTGGCCTTGCGGGCGAGTGGCGAGCCTGGTGCTGGCCCCACGGTCCGGCGTCCAGGCCAGTTCGCCGTAGGCCGCCCCCTGGATCTCGATGTGGTTCCAGGGCTCCTTCGGCAGAGTCAGCACCAGCTGCTTGCCGCCCTCCACGTAGGTGTTCCAGTCAGGCAGGGTGAAATAGTCGTTGCGGCCCGGCAGGCGCGAGCGGTTGTAGACGCCGGGCCAGGTGGTCTCGGCGATGCCGTCGGTCGCCTTCCACATCCATTCCTTCAGGTCCTTGGCGTCCGCGAACTCAACCTTGCGGATGCGGGTGACGGCGGTTGTGAGCAGGGGCGGGGCTTCGCCCGGACGGTTCCAGCCGTAGCGCAGCGCCCATTCCTCGGACGCCGACTGGCGGGCCGGCGGCGGGGCGGCCGCGGGCGTCGACTCCTCGGCCCTGGCCAGGGCCGCGACCTGGCTCGCGTCCAGGGCGTGGTCGTAGACGCGCAGCTCGTCGTAGTCGCCGCCGCGCAGGAAGTTGTAGCGGCTTTGCACCTGGTGCGGCGAAACCACCCGGCTGGTGGGGCCGAATTGGTCGAGGCCGCTGTCGAGGACGGCCACCGCGTCCTTTCGCGCAGCCAGCAGGCCGTCGACGTAGAGCTCGATGCCCCGTGTCTCGTCCCAGGTGACGGCAAGGTGCGTCCAGGCGTCGGGCGCTGGCCGCCTCGGCAGCCTGAAGGAGACCCGGGTGCGGGCGAGGTTGTTGTCGGTGACGAAGGCGTCGAAGCCGTCGCCGTTCCAGTCGATCCTGAGCCACACCATGTCCCAGCTGGTGTGGTCGGCGAAACCGACGCGGAAGATCGGGAAGGGCGCCTCGCCCACCGGGTAGCGGCTGCGCCAGAAGAACGAGAGCGTGCCGCGCTGGGCGTAGATGTTGCCGGGCGCCTTCCAGGCCAGCACCACGTCGTCGTCGGCCGACAGCGCCCCGCCGCGCACCCCGTTGGGCACGATCCTCACCTTGTCGGCGAAATTCGGAACCGGGTCCCCGCCAGCGATCTCGGCGGTGAGGTTCTTGTCCGCCGACAGACGGAACAGCAGGCCGTTTTCCGCAGCCTTCACCGAGCTGGCGAGCGCGGCGGCCAGCGCGGCGGCCAGCGCGGCGGCGACGAGCAGGGCGATGCGGCGGCGAAGGTCCAGCGGCACGAATCCCATCCTTCCTGACGCGCCCAGCCTACTCCACCGGCGGCGGGGGCCGCGAACGCCCCTATGACACCGGTGGCAAAATTCACGATCCGCGTTCGGCGGGGGCTTGCGGGCCCAACTAAACCATGGCTTATTCGACGTTGCTACCGGTGTCATCTCTTGTTTTGACACCGGTGTCATACATAGGTTGCGAGAGGCCTGCCAGGCCGCGCACGACCCGTCGGCGGTGTATCGACAGGCGGCGAATCGCGAGGGAGGGAAGAGACCATGGACCGCCAACGAATCCCCGCGTCGATGCGCCGGCTGCTGAACGGCGCCTCGCTCGCCGCGCTGGCCTGCGCCACCTTCTGGACCGGCTCCGCCGCGGCTCAGGCCGTGGGCGCCCAGGCCACCACCGCCGCGGCCGCCGCCGAAGCACCGAAGGAGGTCGACGAGCTGGTGGTCACCGGCTTCCGCGGCAGCCTGCAACAGGCCCTGCAACTGAAGCGAACCTCGCCGATTTCCGCCGACACCATCCTGGCGGAGGACATCGGCAAGTTCCCTGACCTCAACCTCTCCGAATCGATCCAGCGCATTCCGGGCGTCGCCCTGCAGCGCGACGCCGGCGAGGGCAGGGAGATCTCGGTGCGGGGCCTGGGTCCGCAGTTCACCCGGGTGCGGATCAACGGCATGGAGGCGCTCTCCACCACCGGCACCTCCGACGCCAACGGCGGCGTCAACCGCGGCCGGGCGTTCGACTTCAACGTCTTCGCCTCCGACCTCTTCAACTCGATCACCGTGGAGAAGACCGCCGAGGCGGCCACCGAGGAAGGCTCGCTGGGCGCCACCGTCGACCTGCGCACGGCGCGACCGTTCGACTACAAGGGCTTCACCTTCGTGGTCTCGGGCCAGGAGGGCTACAACGACCTCTCCGAGAAATACAATCCGCGCGGCGCGATCCTGATCGCCGACCAGACCGCCGACGGGACCTGGGGCGTGCTGGGCTCGGTGGCCTACAACCGCCGCGACACCAAGGACATCGGCACCTCGACGGTGCGCTGGGCCACCGGCAACGCCTTTGCGCCGGGCTTCCGCTCGGTGCTGCCGGGCGCCGGGGTGACGCTGGCCCAGGTGGACGCCGCCTTCCACCCGCGCTTCCCGCGCTTCGACGACTACACCGACCACGAGGACCGCCTGGGCGCCACCGGCTCCATCCAGTGGAAGCCCAACGACAAGACCCTGGTGACCTTCGACGCCCTCTACGCCGACTTCAAGGCGACCCGCGAGGAGCGCTACCTGGAGGCGCCCTCGTTCAGCGTCTCCGGCGCCTGCACCACGGCCACCTCCGCCAACGGCACGTGCGGCATCGCCCAGACCGACGTGGTCGCGGCCACCATCGATTCCAGCAACACCCTCACCAAGGGCACCTTCAACAACGTCGACCTGCGGGTCGAGGACCGCTTCGATAAGCTGGACACCAAGTTCACCCAGTTCACCCTGGCGGGCGAGCATGAGTTCAACGACCGGTGGAAGGCCGACTTCGTAGCCGGCCACGCCCGGTCCGACTTCCGGAATCCGATCCAGACGACGCTGACCTTCGATCAGCTCAACGTCCAGAACTACAGCTACGACTACACCCAGGGCCGCGTGCCGCTGCTGAGCTACGGCAGCGCCAATCTGACCAGCCCGACGGCCTGGACGCTCACCCAGATCCGCGAGCGGCCGCAGACGGCGCTCAACACCTACGACAACGCCCAGGTGAACGTCTATTTCACCCCGATCGAGGCCATCAAGCTGACCGGAGGGCTCGACTACAAGAAGTACGAGTTCATCACCACCGAACTGCGCCGCTCCAACGGCACTACGGCCAACCAGGAGGCGGTGATCCCGGCGGCGATCGCGGCCATCCCGCTGGCCAACTACTCTCAGATCACTACGCTCAACACCAAGGGGCTCGACGCGCCGGCGGGCACGGCCGTGAACTGGCTGGTGCCGAACCTGAACGTCGCCAACAGCCTGCTCAGCCTCTATGACCAGACGGCCTTCGGCGGCGCCTTCCACCTCGGCCCCGAACCGGCGCTGGGCAACAACAACGCCGTCAAGGAAAGGGACACCGGGGGCTTCCTGCAGGCCGACTGGAAGACCGAACTCATGGGCATGCCGTTCCGCGGCAACGTCGGCGTCCGCTACGTGCGGACCGAACAGGAAGCATCGGGCTTCACCTTCCTGGCCGGCGCGCCCCTGGCGATCAGCGCCAGCCGCAAGTACTCCGACACCCTGCCGTCCCTGAACATGTCGCTGGAGCCGTTCGAGAACTTCCTGATCCGGTTCGCGGCGGCCAAGGTCATGGCCAGGCCCAACCTCGGGGGCCTGACCCCCAGCGTCACGGTCAGCGTCTCCGGTGCGAACCACACGGTGACCGCCGGCAACCCCAACCTCGACCCCTTCCGGGCCAAGGCCTACGACCTCAGCTTCGAATACTATTTCAACCGCGACTCGCTGATCTCACTGGCGCTGTTCAAGAAGGACATCGACAGTTTCGTGCAGACCAAGCAGCAGAGCGCGGTCTTCCACAACAACCCGTTCGGGATTCCGGACAACGTGGCCGTCGCCGCCTGCGGCACGTTGGTGGGCTGCGACACCACCACCACCCAGTGGACCTTCACCGTGCCGGTGAACACGCCCGGCGGCCCGGTGGAGGGCTATGAGATCAACTACCAGCAGGCGTTCACCTTCCTGCCGGGCCTGCTCAGCCACACCGGCGCCCTGCTGAACTACACCCACGTCACCTCGTCGATAAAGTACATCAACGGCGTCGGCGTGGTCGTGGCCACAGACGACCTCACGGGCCTTTCGCGGGAGTCCTACAACGCCACCCTCTATTACGAGGACGACCGGATCAGCACGCGGGTTTCGGCCGCCTACCGGTCCAAATACCTCACGCGCGTGCCGGGCCAGGAGACCGGCACCGACGTCGATGGCACCAACTCGACCTTCAACCTCGACGCCTCGTTCCAGTACACCTGGAACCAGCACCTGAAGTTCACGGTCGAGGGGATCAACCTGACCGACGAATTCCAGGACCAGTTCAACGACTCGTCCAACCGGGTCAGCTTCTACCACCACACCGGCCGGGAGTTCCTGGTGGGTTTCCGCTACACCTACTGAGGAGAGTTCGGAGCCCCTGCCGGTTGGCAGAGGCGCCGGCGACCGCCCTCGAACCGTGGGTCGTCGCGCAGGTCGGGCCCGTCCTCCCGGGGCCGGCGGCAGCGCGGGTCGCGCGGATCGAGGGCGGCGTCGCCCAGGGCAAGGCCCAGGCCGAGGGTCTGGCGGCCGCCCGCGCCGTAGCCGGGGGGGAAGCGTCCGCGCGCGCCGTCGAAATGGCTCTCGCCCACCGCGATGCTCACCGTCCCGGTCTTGCCGACCGGCAGGTCGCTGCGCACGAAGGCGCTGCGGTAGCCGCCGCTGCCCACCGCCACGTCGACCGTTCCGTGGATACGCCGCGGCTCGTCGCCGGAGGTGACACCGCTGGCGCTGTCCCTCGGCAGGGTGACGGCGGGAGAGGTCTTCAGGTAGTCGTCGATCTGCTGCGCGACGCTGGGCGGCGCGCCGGTGGTCGCGGCCGGCGCGGTGGCCAGGGGCTCCGGGTCGGCGGCCCGCGCGGCGCTCCCAGCCAGGGCGGCGGCGAGCGTCAGCCCGGCGAGGGTTAGGGCGGGCGGGCGAAGCGTCAGCGTCATCTGACGCTTATGCGCCGCCGACTGTGCCGGAATAAGGCGTCGGCGAAATGCGCCCGCAACACTGGCGGACGAGGTTGCGCCACCCGGCGCGCGGGGCCTTGATCTTACGCGCCGAAGGGCGTGCTACGCGCGCCCGCCAACGTCCATGTCACCCCTGGGGGAGCCATAATGATCCGTACGTCCGTGGCCGCGTTCGCCGCGCTCAGCCTTTCCGCGACCGCTGTGCTGGCGCAGCCCGCGCCCACCGGCCCTGACCGTCCGTCCGCGTCCGGCCGGGCCGCGCGCAGCACCCCCGACGAACCGTCGACCGCGGGGCCGGTGATCGAGCGCCGTTCGGAACGCGCAGCCATCGCCGGCGAGCGCAAGATCGGCGACTTCGACATCGCCACCGCCCCGGTGGTCGAACAGGCCAAGAGCTCGCATCACACGGTGACCATCAACGGCCAGACCATCGGCTACACGGCCACCGCCGGCACGCTCACCCTGCGCTCCGACGACGGCAAGCCGATCGCGTCGATGTTCTACGTGGCCTATACCGCCGACGGCGGCCGCAACGCCAATCGCCCGGTGACCTTCAGCTACAACGGCGGGCCGGGCTCGGCCTCGCTGTTCGTGCACATGGGCCTGGCCGGCCCGATGCACGTGATGACCGATTCGCCCAACGCGACCCACGGCCCGCCCTACACCATCACCGAGAACCACGAGAGCCTGCTGGACAAGTCGGACCTGGTGTTCCTCGACGCCATCGGCGCCGGCTATTCGCGGCCGCTGGGCGACACCAAGGGCACCGAGTTCTGGGGTGTCGACCAGGACATCGACGCCTTCGCCCGCGGCATCCAACGCTACGTGACCATCAACCACCGCTGGAATTCGCCGAAGTTCCTGTTCGGCGAGAGCTACGGCACCACGCGCTCGGCGGGCCTGGTCTACGCGCTGCAACAGCGCGGCCTGCAGTTCAACGGCGTGCTGCTGCTCTCCTCGGTGCTGAACTACGGCGCCCATGATTCCGGCTTCGACCACAGCTACGTGAGCTACGTGCCGAGCTTCGCGGCGACGGCGGTCTACTGGAAGAAGTCGGCGACCCAGCCGACCGACCTCAACGCCTATCTGAACGAGGTCCGCGCCTGGGCCGCCGGCCCGTACCTGGCGGCGCTGACCAAGGGCTCTTCCATCTCGCCCCAGGAGTTCGACGCCACCGCCAAGCAGCTTTCGGCCTACATCGGCCTGCCGGTGGACTTCATCAAGCGGGCGAACCTTCGGGTCGACCTCTCGCGCTTCCGCACCGAGTTGCTGCGCGACCAGGGCCGCATCCTGGGCCGCTACGACACCCGCTTCACCGGCATCAACGAAGACAACGCCGGCGAGAACCCGCAGTACGATCCCTCCGACACCGGCATCAACGGCGCCTATGTCGGCGCCCTGCACGACTGGCTGGAGCAGGGCCTGGGCTACACGACGGAGCTCAACTACTGGCCGTCTGGCCCTGGCATCAACCAGGCCTGGGACTGGAAGCATCGTCCGCCGGGCAGCGGCTTCGGCGGCGGCGGGCGCAAGGAGGCGGTGGCCAACACCGCCGCCGACATGGGCCTGGCCATGCGCGAGAACCCGCACCTGATGGTCTATTCGCTGAACGGCATCTACGACATGGCGACGCCGTTCTTCGGCACCGAGTACGACATCCAGCACCTCTATCTGGACCCCTCGATCCGGGGCAATGTGCGCTTCGGCTACTATCCGTCGGGGCACATGGTCTACCTGAACCAGGACGCCCTGAAGCAGATGAAGGCCGACGTCGCCCGCTTCTACGACGAGGCGCTCGCCAAGCGCTAAGGCTTGAGCACCGCCGCCGCGACCGTGGCTGAACCCTTCAGCGCGGGCGTGGCGGCGTCGGGGCCGACGGCCACATCATAGGTCCCGCCGTCCAGCCGCCAGCCATGCGCCTTGCCGTCCCAATCGGCGAGCATCCGCTGGGGCGCGGTCACCCTTACCTGGCGGCTCTCGCCGGGCTTCAGGGTCACCTTCGACCAGCCGACCAGCCGTTGCTGCTTCCGCCGGGGCGCGGCGGTCAGATAGACCTGCGGGGTGTCGACGCCGGCCCGAGAGCCGGTGTTGGTCACTGTGAAGCTCGCGGCGAGGGTCTTGCCGCCGGCCACCCTCAGGCCCGAGTAGCGGAAGGCCGTGTAGGAAAGCCCGTGGCCGAACGGATAGAGCGGTCTCTGGCCGGACTTGGCGAAGGCGCGGTAGCCGACGTCGGAGCCTTCGGCGTAGCGGACCTCGAAGGGCTTGGGCGCCGAGGGCGTCAGGGTCTCGACAATGTGCTGGTCCGCCCCTGGCAGCACCGGCCGCGCGAACTGCGCCTCGCTGGCCGGGAAGGTGACGGGCAGGCGCCCCTTCGGATTCACCTCGCCGAATAGCACCCTGGCGATCGCCTCGCCGCCGCGCCCGCCCGGATACCAGGCCTCCAGGATGGCGCCCACTTGGCTCCGCCAGGGCATGGCGACAGGTCCGGCCGTCTCCAGCACCACGACGGTCGTCGGATTGGCCTTCGCAACGGCCGCGATCAGGGCGTCCTGCTCGCCGTCCAGCCGGGCGGCGATGTCCATGCCCTCGGTCGACCATTGGGTGGCGAAGACCACCGCCACGTCCGCCGACTTCGCCAGCGCCGCGGCGCGCGCCAGGTCCGCCCCCTCGTCGAAACTGACCTCCGCGCCCGCGGCCCGGGCCTTGATCGCAGCCAGCGGCGCGGACGGATGATAGACCTGCCCGCCGCCCCACTGCGGCGCGCCGGCGGGCTTGGGGAACGTCTTCGAGCCGAGCGGGATGACCTGTGAGGAGCCGCCGCCGGAGATCACTCCGATGTCGGCGTGGCCGCCGATCACGGCGATCCGCCGGGCGGTCTTCGCGAGCGGCAGTATGCCTTGATCGGCCGTCCCCGGGCTGCCGTTCTTCAGCAGGACGATCGCCTGTTCCGCCTCCCGCTGCGCCACCAGGCTGTCGGCGGCGGTGTCGAGGCCGCCGGCGACTACCGGATGGTCCACCGCGCCCGCCGCGAACAGGCTGCGCAAGTAGCGGTGCGCCATCTCATGGATGCGGGCCGGCGAGACCTCGCCCGCGGCCACCGCCGTTTTCAGGGGCGCGCCGAAGAACACCTGCTTGTCGAGCTGCTGGCCACTCTCCTGGTCGAGGCCGGCCTTGGCGGCGGCGACGCCATGCACGGCGCCCCAGTCGCTCATCACCCAGCCGGGATACTTCCAGTCGGTGCGCAGGACGTCGGTCAGCAGGAAGGGGTTTTCGCAGGCGTAGACGCCGTTCACCCGGTTGTAGGCGCACATCACGGACCCGGGGTGGCCCTGCTCGATGGCGATCTCGAAGGCCAGGAGGTCGCTCTCCCGCAAGGCCGCCTCGTCGATGCGGGCGTCGGCCACCATGCGGCCGGTCTCCTGGTCGTTCAGGGCGTAGTGCTTTGCGGTCGAGACGATGTGGTTCGACTGGATGCCGCGGATCGCCGCCCCATCCATCACGCCGGCCAGCAGCGGGTCTTCCCCGAGGTATTCGAAGTTCCGCCCGTTGCGGGGATCGCGCAGCAGGTTCACGCCGCCGGCAAGGAGGGTGTTGAAGCCCTTCTGCCGCGCCTCCTTGCCGATCATCGCCCCGCCGGCATAGGCGGTCTTCGGGTCCCAGGTGGCGGCGAGCGCAAGGCCGGATGGGAGGGCTGCGGCGTCGTCATCCTTGCGCCCGGCGTTGGCGACGCCGAGGCTGGCGTCGCTCTCGGTGAGCGGCGGGATGCCCATAGCCGGGAGCCCCGGCAGGTAGCCGGCGGAAATCGACACGCCCGCCGGCTTGCGCGCCCCCATGAACATCGGCATCTCGCCGTGCAGGAGGGCGAGTTGCTGGTCGAGGCTGAGCTTTTCCAGAACCAGGTCGGCGCGCCGGTCGGGCCCGAGCTTGGGGTTCATCCAGGGCTGGGCGGAGCCCTTCGGCGCCGCCATCGCCAACCCCGGGAGCGCCGCCAGAAGGGCTGCAGCGCACAGGCCCAGCTTCAGCTGTCGTTCCATGCCCGGACCCTCCGTATCCCTCGTCTCGCCAACTCCTAGGCCAAGCCGCCGGCCGCCGACAACCGCTCCCCTGCGTCAACCCTTGCGGCGCAAGCGCGACCGTGGGCACCCTCGTCACCATAGGAATCGGGGAGGATATCCATGCGTAGCGTGATCCTGGCCGCCGGCCTCTTCGCCGTCGTCGGCCTTTCAGCCTGTGACTCGTCCAAGACCGCCGACACCGCCGCGGCGCCGCCCGCGCCGGCGGCGACCCGGTCCATGGCCCGGTCGCAGCAGATGTACCAGGGCCAGGAGATGATCTCGAAGATCGACGCGGCGACCATCAAGGTCGGCAAGCCCGGCGTCCTCGACGTGGACGTCAAGGGCGCCGTCGACGGCGGCGGCTACAAGAACGAGGCCCTGCTGCCGCGGATCAACGCCGCCCCGCCGAAGGACGGGATCTACGAAGTGGACGTGGTGGCCGACAAGCCGGCGGGCGCCGGCGCGGCGACTCCCACCCCCATCGAGATCAAGACGGGCTGGTCGGCCTATCCCGCCGAGCACCTGAAGGGGGTCAAGTTCTGGTCCAAGACCAACTCGGTCGTCGCCATGCTGCCGGCGGGCTAGGGCGCGGGTTTCCTACCAGCCCCGCGGCTGCGCGGGGAGGTAAGAGCTACAGCGTGCCGTCGGTCCGGCAATCGGTGTAAGCTGGGCGGATGGACAGTCTGACCGACGCTGAACTCCACGCCTTGCGACGCCTCGCGGAAAAGAAGGCCGGCTCCGCCGTTCCCTTCATCAATATCGCCGCGGCGCGCGCGTTGAGTGAGCGGGGACTTGCCGCGCGGAGCCACGAGGGCTGGGACATCACGCCAGAGGGCAGCGCAGTGCTTGCCCGCCGCGCCGGGCCGCCGCAGTAGGTCGCGGCCTTTCCGCCCTCGCCCGACGCAAAGACCCGGCGGCGGGCCGCGGTCGGGAAGCGGACAACCCTGGTCTTAGGTCGGCCTCTGGCAATCGCGACCTGGCGTCACCATATGAAGTGTGGCGCCGTCGGGCGTGTGCCGCCATTCAAGCGGTCGAACAATCCCGATGCGGCTGCCGTCGAGATGCCCATGCCAGCCCTGTTCATCGCCTCCGCGCTCTGCGTGCTGGGCGTTCTGATGCTTCGTCCGGTCCTCAACCTCGTCGCGGCCCAGTCCGGCGGGCGCGGGTGAGCGCGGACCCCAAGACCGCACCTTCGACCCTCGAGCCGCTGACGACGGCGCCCTTCTTCTCCTTGCGAAACGTGCCCCTGTGGGCGTGCCTCGCCCTGGGCGCCGTGGTTGCAGGCCTCATTGCGATGGTCCCTCACCCGTGACCGGCGAGGGGTCCGACATGGACGCCCTGCAGAGGGAGAACCGCTATCTCAAAGGCCGCAACGCGGAACTCCAGGCCGACGTCGCCAGCCTGGCCGCCGAAGCCCAGCGCTTGCGCGAGGCGCTGGAGCGCCTGCATGGCCGCGTGGCGTTGCGCCGGCCCAACCCCCTGAGCGGCGGACAGTAGCCGCGTGCCGCCGATGCCCAGCCACCTGTCGGACCAGGACCACGACGCGCCGGTCGTGGTGCTGACCGTCGCCGACGCCGCCCTGGTCCTCGGCCAGATCATCCCCGACCGGGTGATCATCGACGCCTTTCCGGACGCGCCGCCGGCGCGAGACCGCCGCGAACTGCTTTCCGACGAACTGCACCACCGCATCCAGAATACGCTGGCCATCGTGCTTTCGCTGGCGCGCATCACCGCGCGGTCCTGCAAGACCATCGGGGAGTTCCAAGAGGCCTTCGGCGACCGCGTTCAGGCCATGGCCAAAACCAACGCCCTGCTGCTGCGCGGCAACGATCAGGCGATCAATGTGCGCAACGCGCTGGAGCTCGAACTGGCGCCCTATGCCGGCCGCGGCAAGGTGGTCCTGCAGTGCGCCAGCCTGGCCATCTCGGCGAACGCGGCGCTCAGCCTTAGCCTGCTGATCCACGAGCTCGCCACCAACGCCGCGAAATACGGTGGCCTCTCGACTTCTGGGGGAAGCCTCTACGTCGCCTGCAAGCGCGGCGACCTGGGCGGTGTCCTCACCTGGCGCGAGACCACCGACAACATGGCGCCGCGCAAGGCCGGCGGCGCAGGCTCCATCCTCATCGAGCGCCTCGCCCGTGACCTGGGTGGCGTCGCACACCTCGACTTTCGCGCCGAGGGCCTGGAGGCGATCATCACGTTCAGGTTGGACGCTGTCGACCGGTCAGACGCTCCAGACGCGCAAATTGGCAAATTCCCGATCTCCCCTCCCGAAGAGCGCCCATGAAAGATCCCAAAGGCTCCGGCCTTGCCGAACGCCTCGCCAGCGCCGCCGACGCCAAGGCCGCGCTGATGGCGAAGTTCAGGCCCAAGGCCACCGTCGCGGCCCCCCCGGGCGAGACCCGCGCCGAACTGCGGAACGCGGAGCTGACAGCCGTGCGCCAGGGCCGTGCCGACGCCAAGACCGCTGCGCGCCTGGCCACCGACGAAAGAGCCGCCGCCGAGCAGGCCACCGTCCTCGCCGCGCAGGAAGAAGCGCTGGCGACCAAGCGTGGCGCTCGCAAGCAGCGCAAACAGCTCACAAAGACCGAGGCCCAGGCCAAGCGTGATGCTCGCTACGCCGCGCGCAAGGCCCGATGATGCGGCGGCCTGGCGAACGTCTCCAGGCGCTCGGAAACGGAACAGCCCGGTAGACACCAACGTCCCTGGCGGGAGACCTAACGGAGGCGATTTCAATGCTGCAGAGGCAAGTCAGAGCCGCCGAATATCGTCGGCTAGCGCTTCAAGCATCCGCCCTCGCCGAGAGCAGCAAGCTTGAGAACGTGCGGGAGAAGCACGAGGTGGCCGCCACAAGGTGGGCGGCGCTCGCCGCCCTGGACGAAGACTCCTGAGAAATTCCGCCTGGACCCTTCCTGTTGAGCGCCAGGTGCTCGTCAACCCGAAAGGCCTCCGATGAAAATCTGGAACCATCCGTCTTCTACGCCAATCCTGCGCGACCTTATCGATCCCCGTTCATCACGCAGGTCGTCCGCCACACCGGTTCGAAAGATCCTGCTGAACGACCGCCGCAGCACCCGCTAGAGCACGAATTCCGACGCGCCGGCGCCGGCGCCGGCGGACGAGGTCAGACCGCGAGCAGATTAGCTTTTGTCTCGTCGCGGTGCTTCTTGAGGTACTTCATGAAGGGCGTACCGCCGGTGCCGATCTCGGTGTCGTTGCCGGCGGACTTGCGGCCCTGCATGTTGATGTAGCTGGCGGCGTATTCCAGGTGTCGGGAACGGAAGTCGGCGACGCCCTGCACCGCGGCGTTGTAGGCCTGCGTGAGGCCCCTGTGGCCCGACCCGCTCACGAAGCCGCGCACGCCGCTGGCGGCGCGGACGTCGTCGATGAACCGGCGGTGACCCGGCGGACGGTAGATGTGCAGCTCGTCGAGGAAGGTGCGCAGCGGGTCCGAGGCGTGGCCGACACCCAGCAGGGCGTCCATGGACGGCACGATGGAGGACTGCGAGCCGGTCTGCCCGCGGAAGGCCTGCGGCGCCTCGCCGAACCGCTCGACGCCGCGGTAGACGACGCCCGCGCCCAGGGCCGGGTTGTCCTTCCAGCCGTGGATGTAGGGGCGCACCCGGCGGAAGTAGATGTAAGGGTCGCACTGCTCGGGCATGCGGTCGAAGAGGGCGTTGATCTCCGCCCAGATGGCGACGATCCGCCCAAGCAGGGCTTGCGCCTGGTCCGCATCGCCGTTCGCCGCCGCCTCGATCAGCGGGCCATAGAGCGCCAGCGCCGCGCCGGCCCGGGCCTCGATGGCCACATGGACCAGGACGAACCAGGCCTCGTCCGTGCCGGACGCGAACTTCTGGAGCATATAGATGTTGTCGAGCGAAACGCCCTTGGCGGGGTCGAGCATGCCCCAGTTGTCCAGCACATAGCCGCTGTATTGCAGCAGCGGCTGCTGCCCGAGCCGGTCGGCCAGCGCCACCATCGGGATGGCCAGGGACGGCGGCAAGGATGAAGCCGGCGGCTCCGCGCCCCAGACGTAGGCCTGCACCAGGAAGGAGTAGTGGACCATGGCCATCCGGGCCTGGACGTCGTCGAGCCCGGCGATCCGGTCCGCGGAGATCACGGTCAAGGCGTCGAGGACCGCGCGCACCGTCCCGGTCGGCAGGACCTCCGGCAGCCGCTGGGCGAGGTCGCGCACCTCGCCGAGGTCGCCGTCGAGGACCACGGAGGGCGCGTCGTAGGGGCAGAGGAAGCCGCGTTCCGCCGTGATTCCATAGGCCGCCAGCGCCGCCAGGCTCATCGCATGCTCCCAAGATTTGGCGAGACAACCCTATTCGCGGTTCGGCCGCATTTGTTTGTGAATTGACGCGCGTGAGGGGCATCGACACAATATCTCACGAGAATGGACGCCATTGACAGCAACATATTGCGCCACCTGCAGCGTGACGGGCGGGTAACGAATCTGCAGCTCGCCGAGCGCGTCGGCCTGTCGCCGTCTGCCTGCCTTCGCCGGGTCCAGGCCCTGGAGGCGGCCGGCGTCATCAAGGGCTACCGCGCGATCCTCGACCGGACGCGGCTCGGCGGCGGGCTGACGGTGTTCGTAATGGTGGGATTGGCGGGTCAGCTGCAACGGGACGCGCTGGCCTTCGAGCGCGCCATGGCCGACGCCCCCGAGGTGCTGGAGTGCCACAACATCACCGGCTCGGTGGAATACCTGCTGCGGGTCGAGGTGGCGGACCTGGCCGCCTACAAGCACTTCCACTCCGACGTCCTGGGAACGCTCAGCCAGGTGAGCAGCATCACCTCGCACGTCTGCCTCGGCTCCTCGAAGGACCTTCGCGACTGATCGGGCAGGGAAGCGGCGAGCCCGGCGGCTGGCGCCTAGGGCGGCGGGCGCGGCGCCTGGTCGAACTGCGGGACGCCGTCGGCGATGTCGTAGTAGTCGCCCTTGTCGGCGGTGAAGATGTGCACGGCCAGGCGGGTGTCCGTGGGCGTGTCGAAGGCGCCCATGGCGATGCCGATCCAGTCGCGTGAAACGGGATCCCAGAACAGCGAAGAGCCGCATTGGGAGCAGAACCCGCGGCGGACCTTTTCCGACGATCGATACCAGGTGATCTTGTCCTCGCCCCGGATCGTCACCGCCGAGCGCGGCACGTCCGTCGACGCGAAGACGTGTCCGGACTGCTTGCGGCACATCCGACAGTGGCAGGCGTCGGGTCCCGGCAATTCTTCCTCGACCTCGAAGCTGACCGCGCCGCAAAGGCAGGATCCCTGGTGCATGCAGGCCCCCTTGGGTTCGTGTGACGGGCGGTGATTACCACGTGATCGCCCCCCGTGCGCCTGGCGAGGGCCCTCTTCGCGACGCGCGGCGGCGCTGCTAGGCTCGGGTCGGCCCCGCGTTTTCGATGGCGGAGGACCAGGGGGGCCTAGGTGGCGTCGGACGCCTTCACCGCGTCGGAGGGGAAGCTGGCGGCGGCGCACAAGGCGCTGCTGCACACCCGCGGCCTGCAGCTCGACTTCAAGTCCGCGCCCAAGCCGCCGCCGGTCCCGGGTTGGCTGGAGGCTTTGGTGAGGTTCCTGGGCGAGCTCGCGCCGGTCCTGAAGTTCGTGTTCTGGGGCGGGCTGATCCTGGGCGGGGTGCTGATCGTCTGGTTCGTGGCCCGCGAGGTCCTGGCCACGCGGTTCAAGTCGGAGAAGCCGGCGGCGCCGGTGGACTGGCGTCCCGAACCGGAGGCGGCCCGCGCCCTCTTGGAGGAGGCCGATCGGCTGGCCGCGGCTGGCCGCTTTGGCGAGGCGATCCACATCCTGCTGTTCCGCAGCATCGACGACCTGGCGGGCCGCCGGCCTGGCCTGGTCAAGCCGGCGCTCACCGCGCGGGATATCGCGGCCCTCGAGCAGATGCCGCCGCCGGCCCGCGGCGCCTTCACGCGCATCGCCGAGCGGGTGGAGCGCAGCTTCTTCGGCGGCCGCGCGGTCGGCGCGGAGGACTTCGCACATGCCCGCGACGACTACGAGACCTTCGCCTTTTCCGAGGGCTGGTCGTGAGCGCCGCCCAGCCGGCGCCGGCGCCGGCGCCGCGCGCGACGGCCTTCTCGCCGCGCACCATCCTGGCCCTGGTGCTGGTGGGCGTGGTGTCGTTCTCCGGCCTCGCCGTGCTGGCGGCCTATGCGCCGGAGCTCCGGGGCGCCACCGACCCGGGGGCGCATGCGCTCTCCTCGTCCGCCATCGGCTTCAAGGGCGCGGTGGTGATGCTGCAGGCCGAAGGCGTTCCGGTGGTGGTCAGCCGCACCCCACCGCGGGGGCGGGTCTCCGCGGGCCCGCTGACGGTGCTCACGCCGCCGCACGTCTCCGACCTGAAGCCGTTCACGCAGGACGGCGCGCTGCTCATCGTGCTGCCCAAGTGGATCGTCACGCCGATGCCGCTGCATCCCGGCTTCGTGCTGAAGTACGGAAACGCCGAGACCACCGCCTACGCCACCGAGCTCCTCGCTCCCTTCACGAAGACCACGGAGATCCAGGTCCGGCCGAAGGGGTTCTCCAGGCCCGTCCTGCGCGGGACCGGCGCGCTCTTCGGGCCAGGGACCTACCTGCCGCTCGGCCCCATCGACAGCTTCCAGACGCTGTCCGGCCCCGAGTGGGAGCCGATGCTGGTGGACGATCAGGGCCGCGCGGTGCTGGCGCGGCTGCGCAAGCGCCCCGGCGTCGTGGTGCTGGCCGAGCCGGACCTGCTCAACAACCAGGGCCTGGCCAACCTCGACAATGCGCGGGCTGGCATGGCCGTCCTCAACACCCTGCGTGGCGAGGACGGGCTGCGCTTCGACGTCACCCTGAACGGCTTCAGCCGCGGCCAGAACGCCGGGCGGTTGATGCTGGAGCCGCCGTGGCTCGCGGCCACCCTCTGCGGCGTGGCGGCCGCCCTGCTCATGGGGCTGCACAGCCTGGGCCGGTTCGGGCCGACGCTGGCGCGTGGCCGGGCCGTGGCCCTGGGCAAGCGGGCGCTGGTGGACAATTCCGCGGGCCTGGTGCGCATGGCCCGCCGCGAGGCCGAGCTGGCGCCGGCCTACGCCGCCCTGACCAAGGCCCTGGTGGCCCGGACGGCGGGCGGCGGCCCGGGCGCCGGCCGCGACGCCGACGCCTGGATCGCCGACCTGGCGCGGCGCGCCGGCGCCGCCGATCCCGCGGCGCTGGCGGCCCAGGCCGAGCGGGCCGAAACCCCCGACGACCTGCTGGCCGTCGGCCGAACCCTTTATCAGTGGCGACTGGAGATCACCCGTGAACGTCGATGAAGTCAGCGCCCTTGCGGCAAGGGTGAGGGAAGAGATCGGCAAGGCCATCGTGGGCCAGGCGGAGACGGTGGATCTGCTGCTGACCGCGCTCTTCGCCCGCGGCCACGTGCTGCTGGAGGGCGCGCCGGGGACGGCCAAGACCTTCCTCGCCCAATGCTTCGCCCGCACCCTGAAGCTCGACTTCGGGCGCATCCAGTTCACGCCGGACCTGATGCCCGCCGACATCATCGGGGCCAACCTCTTCAACTTCCAGACTTCCAGCTTCACGCTGAGCCAGGGGCCGGTGTTCTGCGAGCTGCTGCTGGCCGACGAGATCAACCGCACGCCGCCCAAGACCCAGGCGGCGCTCCTGGAAGCGATGCAGGAGCGGCAGGTGACCATCGACGGCAAGCCGCACAGGCTCAGCGACCGGTTCATGGTGGTGGCCACCCAGAACCCGCTGGAGCAGCAGGGCACCTATCCCCTGCCCGAGGCGCAGCTCGACCGGTTCCTGTTCAAGCAGGCGCTGCAGTACCCCAGCCGCGACGAGGAGCGGCGGATCGTGGCCACCTATGGCATGCAGTCCGGCCAGACCTCGCCGGCCGCCATGGGCGTGGCCCAGGTGGTCACCGCCAAGACGCTCAGCGAAGCCGCCGCCGCGGTGGCTGCGGTCAAGCTCTCCGACGAGGTGGTGACCTATGTGCTGGACCTGGTGCGCTCCACCCGCGAGACCGCCGACCTGCAGAGCGGGGCAAGCCCCCGCGGCGCCGCCCAGCTGGCGCTCGCCGCGCGCGCCCGCGCCGCCCTCGACGGCCGCGACTACGTCATCCCCGACGACGTGAAGGCGCTGGCCCTGCCGGTGCTGCGCCACCGGGTGATCCTCTCGCCCGCCGCCGAGATCGAGGGCCGCCGCGCCGACGAGGTGATCGCGGGTCTGGTGGAGCGGGCCGCGGCGCCCCGCTGATGCAGGTGTCCTGAGGACATGCGCCTCTATCCCACTCGCCTGGCGATCGCGCTGGCCGCCATGGGCGCGCCGGCGGCCCTGGCCGTGGCGCTGGCGGCGCCACGCCTGTGGAGCGTGGCGGCCGCCTGGGTGCTGATGACGGCCGGCCTGATGCTGGCCGACGCGCTCCTGGCGGCGCGGCCCTCGCGGCTGGCCCTGACGCTGGCCGCGCCCGGAGCCATGGGGCTTGGTCGGCGCGAGGAGGTCAGCCTGGAGGCCGCCTTCACCGGGACCGCGCCGCGGGAGGTGGAGCTGGCCCTGGGGGTCAACGCGCGGCTGACCGCCGACCCCGTGCGCCAGCGGCTGCGGCTGGGCGGCGGCTGGGGCCGGGCGGTGGTCGCGCTCACGCCGCAGCGGCGCGGCCAGGGGCGGCTGGAGCAGGTGTGGGCCCGCTGGAAGGGACCGTTGGGCCTCGTCTGGTTGCAGCGGACGGAGTCCCCCGACAAGACCATCGCCATCACGCCGGACGTGGAGCGGGTGAAGGACCAGGCGCTGCGGCTCTTTTCCCGCGACGCGCTGTTCGGCCTGAAGGCGCAGATGGAGAGCGGCGAGGGCGGCGACTTCCATGCGCTGAAGGACTTCCAGACCGGCATGGACCTGCGGGCCATCGACTGGAAGCAGTCGGGCCGACACGGCAAGCTGGTGGCCCGCGAGTACCGCACCGAGCGCAACCACCACGTCATCCTGGCCATCGACACCGGCCGGCTGATGTGCGCGCCGGCCGCCGGCGGGCCGAAGGTGGACCAGGCGATCAATGCGGCCCTGCTGCTGGCCTTCGCCGGGCTGAAGCTCGGCGACCGGGTCGGCCTCTTCGCCTTCGACGCCAAGCCCCGGGTCTCCAGCGGCGTGGTGGCGGGCGCCAATGCATTTCCCCTGATTCAGCGGCTGGCGGCCGGCATCGACTATTCCACCGAAGAGACCAACTTCACCCTGGGGATCACCACCCTGGCGGGCCGCCTCGACCGCCGAGCCCTGGTGGTGGTGTTTACCGACTTCGCCGACCCCACCAGCGCCGAACTGATGATCGAGAACGTCGGGCGGCTGATGCGGACGCACCTGGTGCTGTTCGTGGTGTTCCGCGATGAGGAGCTGGAGGCGCTGGCCGAGGCCGAGCCCACCGAGCCGGACGACGTCTCCCGCGCGGTGATCGCCGCGGGCCTGCTCTGCCAGCGCGAGATCGTCATCGGCCGGCTGGAGCGCCTGGGCGCGCGGCTGGTGGAGGCCCGGGGCGAGGACCTCGGCCTGTCGCTGGTCAACGCCTACCTCGACGCCAAGCGCCGGGAGTTGATCTAGCGTGCTGGATTTGAAGTTCGCACTATCCAGGGTCGCGCGCCGAGCGAACTTCAAATCCAAGAAGCACGCTAGAAGCCTACACTCGCTAGTGTCCTCATCGATTCCGAAGTTCGTCGGAGCCCGCCACATGCGTTTGCGAACTTCGGAATCGGGACACTAGATGGCGGAGCTGGAGCTCAAGAGCCACCGCTTCCGCTCCGAGCGCGAGGCCGATTGGCGGCGCCTCGAGACCCTGCTCTCCCGGGTCGAGAAGGGCGGCGCGCGCAAGCTGAAGCGCGACGAGCTCCTGGAGATGCCGGTGCTCTACCGCCAGGCGTTGTCGTCGCTCTCCATGGCCCGCGCCATCTCGCTGGACCAGGGGTTGATCGCCTACCTGGAGAGCCTCTGCACGCGGGCCTATTTCTTCGTCTACGGGACCCGCAGCCGGCCCCTGGAGCGGCTGGCCGGCTTCTTCCTGCACGAGTGGCCGCGCGCGGTGCAGGCGCTGTGGCGCGAGACCGCGGTCTCGGCGCTGTTGATGGCCGGCGGCACGGTCGGCGCGTTCAGCCTGGTAAGCCGTGACCCGGACTGGTTCTACGGCTTCATCCCCCAGGCGCTGGCGGCCGGCCGCGACCCCACCGCTTCGACCCAGGCTCTGCGCGACACCCTCTACGCCAAGCTAACCGGCCACGAGGCGCTGAGCGGGCTGGCCGCCTTCCTGTTCACCCACAACGCCCAGATCGCCATCTTCGCCTTCGCGCTCGGCTTCGCGCTCTGCCTGCCGACCGCCGGCCTGATGGTGTTCAACGGCTGCATGCTGGGGGCCTTCCTGGCGCTCTTCGCCTCGCACGGCCTGGCGCTGCCGGCTGCGGGCTGGCTGATGATCCACGGCGTGACCGAGCTCTTCGCCGTGACGCTGGCCGGCGCGGCGGGCTTTTCCATCGGCTGGGCGGTGGCCTTTCCGGGCGAGCGCACCCGCATCGACGCCGCCGCCGAGGCCGGCCGCCGCGGTGCGACCCTGATGGCCGGCGTGGTGGTGATGCTGTTCGTGGCCGGCCTCCTGGAAGGCTTCGCCCGCCAGCTCATCCAGAACGACCTTGTTCGGCTCTCCATCGCCGGCGGCAGCGCGGTGGCCTGGGGACTCTACTTCTACCTGCCGCGCCCGCCCGGCGGGCCGGTATGACCGCCGCCGTTTCCCCCGCGCGCGGCAAACGCGCCCCGCGTCCGCGCCGCCCGCCGGACGACGGCTGGCGCGAGTTCGTCACCCCCGAAGGCGTCGACCTGCGGCTCAGGATCGGCTCGTTCAGCGAGCGGGCGGGGGCTTTCATCCTCGACGCCCTGATCATCGTCGGCGTGCTCATCGGCCTTTCCCTGCTGCTCGCGGCGCTCGCCTGGCGCACGGGCATGAAGGACACCGCCGAGGCGGCGGCGGTGATCTGGCTGCTGGGCTTCTTCCTGCTGCGAAACTTCTATTTCGTGGGCTTCGAGATGCGCACCGGCGCCGCCACCCCCGGCAAGCGCGCCATGGGCCTGCGGGTGGCCGCCCGCGACGGCGGCCGGCTCACCGCCAGTGCGGTCTTCGCCCGCAACGCCATGCGCGAGATCGAGGTCTTCCTGCCGATGAGCTTCCTGTTCGCCACCGGCATGGGGGTGGACGCCGCCCTGGTGGTGCTGGGCGCCATCTGGAGCGGGGTGTTCGTGCTCTTCCCGCTGTTCAACCGCGACCGCCTGCGGCTGGGCGACCTGGCGGCGGGCACCATGGTGATCAAGGCGCCGCGGCGGGTGCTGCGCCCGGACCTCGCCCGCGACGGGCCGAGCCTGGTGGGCGGCATCGCCTTCACCGAGGCCCAGCTCGACGCCTATGGGGTCAAGGAGCTGCACGTACTGGAGAACGTGCTGCGCAAGGGCGACCGCCGCGTCGTGGCCGAGGTCTCCACGCGCATCCGCGTCAAGATCGGCTGGGACGCCCCGCTGGAGGTCTCCGACAAGACCTTCCTCGCGGCCTACTACGCGGGCCTTCGGGCGCGGCTGGAAAGCCGGCTGCTGTTCGGCCACCGCCGGGCGGACAAGTTCGACCGGCCGTAAGCGTTAATCGAAGACCGCCGCCAGCTCCGAGGGGCCCACGCCGTCGCGCACGCGCCGCAGCTCCACGTAGAGCGTCGCGACGCCGGTCGAGGTCACGAGCCCGCTGACGACCGCGATCAGCGGAGTGAGGAACAAGGCCTGGAACATCGGTATGCCCGCCCCTGACGCGATCCGCGACGCGTTGCCGAACACGCCAGTGACGGCTTCGATGATGATGAACACCACGATGTAGACGATCAGCAGGGCGAAGATCCGCCAGCGGTTGCCACGGGTCAGCTCGGCGCTGCGCCCGAAGGACGCAATCAGGCCTGGGCGTTCGGCCACGTAGACCGGCACGGCGACGATCCAGGCGGTGATCAGCAGGAAGGCGGGAACGATCAGCAGGATGAAGCCGATGACGCAGGCGATGTAGAACAGGATGCCGATGCCGAGCACCGGCAGGAAGCTCGCCAGTCCCACGCTGAGGCAGGCCCCGAGCGACGCGCGCTTGCCGTTCAGGTCGGTGACCGCGCCGTAGATCACGGTGCACTGCAGGATGAGGCTGCCGATGGCGACCGCGAAATTCGCCAGCAGCGGCTGCCAGGCGAAGATCGTGCCCGCCCGCATATAGGTCATCTGCAGATAGCCGGTCAGCAGCGCGGGGATCCCCACCAGGATCAAGGTGAGCACCAGGAAGGTCACGAAGTTGCGGCCCAGCACCGCGAACAGCTCCTTGATGACCGCGCCCATGTCGAGCTGGCCCGTCATCCCGCCGGTCATTCCGTCCATCGTGCTCATGATCGCCCCGTCGCCCCTGGAGTTTCCCTGAAGTCAGGCTAGACCCGGATATTGACGATTGCCAAGCGCGAAGCGGCTGGGCCAGATGGTCGGCCGCGCGGTCCCCGGTTCTCCCACGGACGGGCCGGCGTCGCAGCGGGCACAGCGGAGCACCCATGGACATCGGCGTCTTCATCCCGATCGGCAACAACGGCTGGCTCATCTCGGAGACCGCGCCGCAGTACATGCCGTCGTTCGAGCTCAACAAGACCATCGTCCAGAAGGCCGAGAAGTACGGCTTCGACTTCGCGCTCTCGATGATCAAGCTGCGGGGCTTCGGCGGTAAGACCCAGTTCTGGGAGCACAACCTGGAGAGCTTCACCCTGATGGCCGGGCTGGCGGCCGTCACCTCGAGGATCAAGATCTTCGCCACCGCCGCCACCCTGACCGTGCCGGCGCCGATCGTGGCCAGGATGGCGTCGACCATCGATTCCATCGCCGGGCCAGGGCGCTTCGGGATCAACCTGATCACCGGCTGGCAGAAGGCGGAATACGACCAGATGGGCCTGTGGCCGGGCGAGAGCCACTACAAGGACCGCTACAGCTACCTGGCGGAGTACGCCACGGTGCTGAAGGAGCTGATGGAGACCGGTCGCAGCGACTTCAAGGGCAAGTACCTGACCATGACCGACTGCGTGGTGAGCCCGAAGCCCACCGACGTGAAGATCATCTGCGCCGGCTCCAGCGACGAAGGCCTGGCCTTCACCGCTCAGTATGCGGACTATTCGTTCGCCCTGGGCAAGGGGACCAACACCCCCACCGCCTTCGCCCCGGTCAACGACCGGCTGGCGGCGGCCAAGGCGAAGACCGGCCGCGACGTGGGCTCCTACATCCTGTTCATGATCATCGCCGACGACACCGACGAGAAGGCGATGGCGAAGTGGCAGTCCTACCGCGCCGGCGCCGACCAGGAGGCGCTGGCCTGGCTGACCAACCAGGCCGCCCCCAATGCGCAGGGCGGCACCTCCAACACCAACACCACCCAGCTCGCCGCCCCGGAATCGGCGGTGAACCTCAACATGGGCACGCTCGTAGGCTCCTACGACAGCATCGCCAGGATGCTGGACGAGGTCGCCGCGGTCCCCGACACCAAGGGCGTGCTGCTGGTGTTCGACGACTTCGTGCAGGGCGTCGAGGCGTTCGGGACCAGGATCCAGCCGAAGATGCGGAGCCGCGCCGATGTCGCCTCCGCCGCCTAGCGCCACCATCCCGCGCGAGGGGGCGGTGACCCTGCCGGCGCGGCCGGAGAGCCTGCCGATCAACCCGCGGGAGACGGCGCTGATCGTGGTCGACATGCAGAACGCCTATGCCTCGCCGGGAGGCTACCTGGACCTGGCGGGCTTCGACATCGGCGGCGCCGCGGCGGTCATCGACCGCATCGCGCTGGCCATCGAGGCGGCGCGCAAGGCCGGGGTGCAGGTGGTCTTCTTCCAGAACGGCTGGGACGGCGCCTACGCCGAGGCCGGCGGCCCGGGCTCGCCCAACTGGTGGAAATCCAACGCGCTGAAGACCATGCGCGAGCGGCCGGAGCTGGAGGGGACCCTGCTGGCCAAGGGCGGCTGGGACTACGCCCTGGTCGAGCGGCTCAAGCCGCAGCCCGGTGACATCGTGATCCCCAAGCCGCGCTACTCGGCCTTCTTCAACACCGCCCTCGACTCCATGCTCCGTGCCCGGAACATCAAGACGCTGGCCTTCTGCGGCATCGCCACCAACGTCTGCGTGGAGTCCACCCTGCGCGACGGCTACCACCTGGAATACTTCGGCGTGCTCCTGGAGGACGCCACCCACCAGGCGGGGCCGGCCTTCCTGCAGGACGCCGCGGTCTACAACGTCGAGAACTTCTTCGGCTGGGTGTCCAACACCGCCGACTTCTGCGGGACCATCAGCCAGGCGCCGCCGGGCAGTTGACGCGCCGGTCTCGACAGCCGGGAACTGTTGAAAAAGACCCACCGCCGGTCACCAAGCCGAGCTGAATTCGGAGGAAACACAGAGATGCCCAAGACCATCGTCCTGCCGCCGGGCACCCAGAAGCCCATCGCGCCGTTCTCGCCGGGCACGCTCGCCGACGGGGTGGTCTATGTCTCAGGCACGCTGGCCTTCGACAAGGACAACAATGTGGCCCACGTCGGCGACTGCGAGGCCCAGACGCGGCAGGTGCTGGAGACCATCAGGTCGGTGATCGAGACCGCCGGCGGCACCATGGACGACGTCACCATGAACCACATCTTCGTCAAGGACTGGGCGGACTACGCCACGGTCAACAAGGTCTATGCCGAGTATTTCCCCGGGGACAAGCCGGCGCGGTTCTGCATCCAGTGCGGCCTGGTGAAGCCCGACTTCCTGGTGGAGATCGCCACCATCGCCCACATCGGCAAGCGCTAGGACCTTGCCGCTCACGCACAACGGCCGCACCGCCGACCACGAGATCGACCCCCAGTTCCTGAGCCGCTGGTCGCCGCGAGCCTTCACCGGCGAGCCGATCCCCGAGGCGGTGCTGATGGCGATGTTCGAGGCCGCGCGCTGGGCGC
>Ga0207695_10001472_pt1 | contig 39458 bp, 30 predicted proteins | sample KBSC54metaG_FD_184354 | JGI IMG/M metagenome (GOLD analysis project Ga0207695, IMG submission 184354) | Corn rhizosphere microbial communities from Kellogg Biological Station, Michigan, USA - KBS C5-4 metaG (SPAdes) (version 2) | ecosystem: Host-associated > Plants > Roots > Rhizosphere > Soil... | reverse complement strand
GTTCTTGACCCAAAATTGCGCCGTCGGGCTGCCCGCGATAACCATGATCTGCAAGGGTTCCTTGCCGGACCCATGCTCGAAAAGGGGTTTGGCGACCTTATAGATAGCTGGGAAGACTACTTGCGGCTATTCTCGAACGCCGGGAACGAATCGGCTATTGGTGAAGCCAGCGTTTTATACTTGTGGTCGCGCACGGCGCCGGAACGAATCGCCGAGAAGATACCGGACGCCAAGATCCTTGTGATGTTACGCGACCCCGCAGAGCGCGCGTTCTCACAATATCTCCACGGCGTTAGCGCGGGTTTTATCAGTTGGAGTTTCCGGGAGCATATCGAACGCAGCCTCCGCCACAACTCTGGGCAGATATCCCTTTATCACCCGTTCCTGGAGTTGAGGCTCTATTCAGAGCAGCTCGTACGATATCTGGAGAGATTTGGATCAAATGTCTGGATCGGGTTTAACCAGGACTTCAGAAGGCGACCGATAGAAGTATTTCAGAATATCTGTCAATTCCTGGGCGTCGACCACGAGTTCTCACCACAGATGACCCAGCGTTACCTCGAGCCTCAAGTCCCGCGCCTGCCGGGCGTCGGATGGCTGAAGCGCTCGGGAATGTGGGAGGCGGTGGCGAAGTTGACGCCATCGGGTCTCCGCCCGTTCATCCGTCGTACTCTCATCCACAGACCAGGAACAGCCCGAATGGATCCGGCGGATCGGCGCTATCTGGTCGAATTCTATAGCGAAGACATTCGGAAACTCGCAAGCCTTCTCGGCCGCAATCTCGATAGCTGGCTATGTCACGACTAACACGCGCACACGGATGTCCTGCCTCACGACGACAATCGATGACACAGATGAGGTGGTCAGAAACGACCCGGCAAGTGAGTAGTTGATAAAATCCGAAGGAATGTTCCGACTCCTTTCCGCCACTCTCCTCCTCGCGGCGACTCTTACCGCCGCCCCGCCATACGATGTAGTGGTTTACGGAGCCACCGCCGGCGGAGTCATCGCCGCCGTAAGCGCCGCACGCGAAGGGCTGAACGTAGTGCTCCTCGAACCTGGCCACCACGTAGGTGGAATGGTCACCGGCGGCCTGAGCCGCACCGACTACGGAAAGAAAGAAGTCATCGGCGGATACGCGCTCGAGTTCTTCTGGCGCATGGGCCTCAAGTACGATCTGATTCGTCATGGCCAGGAAGTATCGTGGCTGTTCGAACCACACGTCGCCGAACAGGCGTTCCGCGAGATGCTCGATCAGTCGCATGTCCAGGTTCTGTACAACCACCGGTTACGCGAAAAGGGCGGAGTCTCGAAAGACGCGGCCCGCATCGTCGGAATTATCACCGAGGACGGCGAAGTGTTCACCGCGCAAGTCTTCATGGATGCGAGTTACGAAGGCGACCTGATGGCGCAAGCCGGCGTATCGTACACGGTTGGCCGGGAATCGACCGCGCAGTACGGCGAATCGCTCGCGGGTGTCCGGGCGCGGACGCCCCTACATCAGTTTCTGGTCGATGTCTCGCCTTACGATGCGGGGCACGCACTTCTCCCCGAAGTATCGGCTGATCCGCCGGGAACCGCCGGCTCGGCCGACAACAAGGTGCAGTCCTATAATTTCCGCATGTGCCTGTCCAGCGACCCCGCTAATCAGGTCCCCTTTCCACAGCCGCCCGGTTACAATCCGCATCGCTACGAGTTGCTCGCGAGGCTGATCAATGCCGAGACCGAGGCGTGGGGCCGGCCGCTCGTGTTGAACGACGTAACGACTGTCGTGAGAATCCCCGGTAACAAGACCGACATTAACAATCGTGGCGCTTTTTCCACCGACTATATCGGCAAAAGCTGGGAATATCCGGAGGCGAGCTATCAACGGCGCGCGGAGATCTGGGAAGATCACGTCAACTACACCAAAGGCTTTTTCTATTTCCTGGCGAACGATCCCAGCGTTCCGGCCGAGCTCCGCAACGACGTCAATACCTGGGGCCTCGCTAAAGACGAATTCGTGGATACCGGGAATTGGCCGAACCAGCTTTACGTCCGGGAAGCGCGCCGCATGGTGAGCGATTTCGTGATGACGCAGAAAGATCTGCAGACCGATCTGCGGAAGGCGGACGTCATCGGCATGGGCTCGTACAACAGCGATTCGCACAACGTCTACCGCTTCGCCAACCAGGTGGGCTTCGCGGAAAATGAAGGCGACATGCAGATCGGGGTAACGCCCTATCAGATCCCCTACCGCATCATGGTTCCGAAGCAGGCACAGGCGGCGAACCTGCTGGTCCCGGTCTGCTTCTCCGCCAGCCACGCGGCGTATTCATCCGTGCGGATGGAACCTCAGTACATGATTCTCGGGCAGGCCGCCGGCGTTGCCGCAAGACTGGCCATTGACGAAAACAGGCCGGTACAGCAGGTCGACATTACTGCGCTCCAGGCGCGCCTCCGGCAGCAAGGCGCGATCTTCGAGTACGTGCCCGATCCGCATACCCGCACGTACGATCTTCTCCGTAAGCGCCCCACTACGAAGCCCTGATATCATCTCCTGAGACATGCTCAGCTATGCACGCGGGAAAGATGCGCCCATTAGCGACCGGACGATCGGCCAGGCGCTTGAGTGCACCGCCCGGACTTATCCAAACGAATTGGCCCTGGTCGTCCGCCATCAAAATATCCGCCTGACCTGGGCTCAGCTTCTTGAATCGGCTGAGCGGACGGCGCGCGGTCTGGCGGGCCTGGGATTAGCGCCGGGAGATCGGGCGGGGATCTGGGCGACTAACTGCGGCGAGTGGATTCTGGTGCAGTTGGGCGCGGCGCTCGCGGGCGTTGTCCTCGTGAACGTCAATCCTTCCTATCGGTCACATGAACTGGCGTTTGTGCTGCGTAGGTCTGGGATCAAAGCGATCTTCCTGCGGGAGAAAGATGCCCGGGCCAACTACCGGCAGATTCTCGACGAGGCGGCCGCCGGCCAGGAGCTTCCGCTGCGCCACATCGTCACGCTGGGCACAGACGACTGGACCAACATGCTCGCAAACGGGACCGCCTACGACGCGAGCGGGGTATCCAATCACGACGTAACCAACATCCAGTACACCTCGGGGACGACAGGTTCGCCGAAGGGCGTCCTGCTGACCCACCGCAACCTGGTCAATAACGCAAGTCTCACCCAACAACAGTTGAACCTGACGGTCAAGGATCGTCTCTGCGCGCCGCTGCCCATGTATCACTGCTTTGGCTGCGTCCTGGCGAGCCTGACGTGCGTCGTGACCGGCGCAGCGCTTGTCCTCCCTTCACCGCAATACGACGCGCTGGCGACGCTCCAAGCCCTCCAGGACGAGAGAGCCACGGTGATCTACGGCGTGCCCACCATGTTCATCGCGGAACTGAACCACCCCGAGTTCGCGTCCTTCGATCTGACGTCGTTAAGAACCGGCATTATGGCAGGCGCACCCTGTCCAGTCGAAGTCATGAAGCGGGTCAGTACCGAAATGCATGCCCATCAGATGCTCATCGGCTACGGGCTCACCGAGACTTCGCCGCTAGTCACCATGACGAAATGCGACGACCCGTTGGAGTTGCGCGTCTCAACAGTCGGATGCGCCGTCGCCAACACCGAAATCAAGATCGTCTCGAGAGAGACGGGTGAGACTGTGCCAACCGGCGAACCTGGTGAGCTCTGCGCGCGAGGATACGCCGTAATGAAGGGGTACGACCAGGAAGAAGAAGCGACGCGCAAAGCCATCGACCCGGAAGGCTGGTTCCATACCGGAGACCTGGCGACCATGGACGCCAACGGCTACTTCCGCATCACCGGAAGGGCCAAAGACATGATCATCCGCGGAGGCGAAAACATCTACCCGCGTGAGGTCGAAGAGTTCCTCTACCAGCACCCGAAGATCGCCGACGTGCAGGTAGTCGGACTTCCCGACGAACGGCTAGGCGAGATCGTAGCCTGCTGGATCAAACTGAAAGCCGGCGAGGATTGCACCTGCGAAGAAGTGCGCTCCTTCTGCCACGACAAGATCGCGCACTTCAAGATCCCCCACATTATCCGGTTCGTCGAGAGCTTCCCGATGACAGTAACGGGCAAGGTCCAGAAGTTCAAAATCCGCGAAGAAGAGATGAAGGCGCGGACTCATTAAGTGGCATACTGCTCGTATGCCCGACGCCGTTCTGCAGGACGTTCGCTACGCGATTCGCACGCTGCGCTCCAGTCCTGGATTCGCGGCTGTGGCGATCCTTTCGCTGGGGCTGGGAATCGGGGCTAACACCGCGATCTTCAGCCTGATTGATGCCGTGATTCTCAAGACGCTGCCGGTGAGTCATCCCGAGCAACTGCTCCAGGTCACTATGGGCAAGAGCAGTTTCTTCACCAACCCGATCTGGGAACAACTTCGCGATCGCCAGGATGTGTTTTCCGGGATGTTTGCCTTCAGCGGTGAACGCTTTAACCTCGCCGCCGGAGGCGAGGCGCGCTACGCCCAGGGGAGCTTTGCGTCGGGTCAGTTTTTCGACACTCTTGGACTGCATGCCATAATCGGCCGCACCTTCACAACGGCGGACGATCAGCGGGGCTGCGCCGGAACCGCGGTGCTCAGTTATGGTTTCTGGCAGAGGGAGTACGGAGGCCGCGCCGAAGTGTTGGGCAAGACCATTTCCCTCGACAATCACTCGTTCGAAATCCTAGGCGTGATCGGACCTGGATTCACCGGAGTCAACGTCGGCAGTGACACGGATCTTTATGCGCCGCTCTGCGCGGAGAAGGTCGTTCACGGCGAGACCAGCTCACTCGACAGGCGCAGCGCGTGGTGGCTCCGTCTGGTAGGCCGTCCGAAGGCAGGAATTTCGGCAAGTCAGGCGGAGGCGCGGCTGAAGACGTTGGCGAGCCCGATCTTCGAAGCCACAGTACCATCGGATTGGAAGGCGGACCAGCAGGACAGCTATCGGAGGCACACATTCGATACGCAGACGGCTGCCAACGGACTCTCCTTTATTCGCAGGGATTACCGGCAGGCGCTGATGGTGCTGATGGTGATCGTCGGAGTGGTGCTGCTGATCGCTTGCGCCAACGTGGCGAATCTTCTTCTGGCACGCAGCGCGGCGAGGCAGAGGGAGATTGCCATTCGCATGGCCCTCGGATCGGGGCGCGGACGCCTCATACGGCAGTTGCTTACCGAAAGCCTGGTGCTGTCGCTGACCGGCGCCACACTCGGGATTTTGTTCGCGCAATGGGGCACGCGGTTGCTGGTGGGTTTTCTTTCTTACAACCGCAACAAAGTGTTTCTCGATCTGAGCATCGATTCCCGGGTGCTGGCATTCACGGCCGGCGTGGCGATTCTCTCCGGTCTGCTGTTTGGCCTTGCTCCTGCGTGGAGAGGAACGCGGGTGAATCCTCAGTCGGCAATGAAGGCGAATGCGCGCGGGGTGATTGAAGGAGGGAAGTTCGGGCTCGGCAAAGCGTTGGTGGTGGTGCAGGTGGCGCTGTCCCTGGTCCTGATGGCCGGCGCGGGATTGATGCTGGCGACGTTCTTCCGGCTCGAAACACTCGACGCGGGTTTTGATCGCGAGCATGTCCTCTTGGCCAACGTCGATCTGCGCAACGGGCACTATCCGCCAGCGCGGCGCGGCGCCGTTTTCGAGGAAATGTTGGAGCGTCTTCGCGCGATTCCCGGTGTCCGCTCGGCCAGCGTGTCTGCCGAGACGCCGGTCAGCGGCAGTATTTGGAATCAGCATGTGCAGATCGAAGGCTACACTCCGAAAGGGAAAAACGACGCTGAGGTTTACCTCAATGCGGTGAGCGGCCGGTTCTTCGAAACCCTGGGTACGGATCTGGTCGCGGGGCGTGATTTCAACGCCCGCGATACCCGCGAATCTCCAAAAGTGGCCATCGTGAATCAGGCGATGGCGAAGAAGTTCTTTGCCGGACAGAATCCCATCGGAAAGCGGTACCGTCCGGACGGAGGCAACAAGCTGCTCGCCCCCATCGAAATCATTGGGGTGGTCAAGGATGCCAAATACGCGACGTTGCGGGACGACATTCCCCCCACCGCATACATGGCCGTGAGCCAGACTGCAGAGCCGGGACAATTCATCACGTTCGAGTTGCGCGTGGCCGCGGGTGCGCCCACGGCTGTGATCTCCGCCGTGAAGTCCTCTATCGCTGAGGTCAACCGCAACGTCTCCCTGCAATTCAAGACGCTGGCGCTTCAGGTCGACGAGTCGCTGTCTCGCGAACGGCTGCTCGCAACGCTCTCGGGATTCTTCGGAGCGCTCGCCTTGATCCTGGCGATGATCGGGTTATATGGAGTGATGTCGTATAACGTGACGCGGCGGCGGAATGAAATTGGGATTCGCATGGCGCTCGGGGCCGAACCCGGACGCGTGCTTCGCATGGTGATGGGCGAGGTGGCTCTTCTAATCGGCATCGGCGTCATGGTTGGGCTGGGCATAGCCCTGGCGGCGACGCGACTCGTCGCAGGCTTCCTCTACGGCTTGACACCAAGCGATCCACTCACCTTTTCGCTCGCCGTCGCACTTTTGACCGGAGCGGCCTCGCTGGCCGGCTATCTCCAGGCGCGCCGGGCATCACGCCTGGAGCCGTTGACAGCTCTCCGGGAGGAATGAACTAACAGTAAAGGTTAGGTTCATCGATCCGATAAGACAGCGTAGGAGATAGATGGGTCTGGTCAGACCTACTGTCATCGCTGTATGAATCTGATGAACCTGATTTTACCGTCGGTCTGTCTGGTGTCGTCCAGCGGGCTATGGGCTTCCGGGAGTTACACGCCACGGCCACCCCAGCCGCCGGCTCACGTAATAGAAGACTCCGGAAAATACGAATTGGGCAAAGCCATCTTTCTGGGCAAAGCCGTGTTCCAGACTCCGGCGAACCTGGAAAACCTGGCACAACGTGCCCGCTTGGCGGACCTCCAGGAGAAGCTTCCGGCAAGAGTAAGGAAAACCGTCGACCTGCCAAGCCTGGCCGGCAAGCTCGCCCCAGTGCAACTCGCGGCGCTGGAGTACTTTCTGAAGGTGCGCTACAAGGTCGTATGACACCGTTTATCTATTTCGCAAAAAGCTGGCTTCGCTTTCTACTGGCGATTTTTATAGGCGGCGTGGCGTGCGCCCAGACCGTATGGTTGCCCGCTCCGGGTCGGATCGACATCACACCCGATTACACCTTTCAGACCTTCGACACCTACCAGCGCGGCGCGACGTCCGCCAAGACCGCGAACCCAGTGTCTCAGCAAACCGCCACCGTGAATCTCGATATCGGCATATCAACCACAGTGGCTGCGGACGTCACGCTGGGCTACTCCGATACGTACCTGTTGGCAACCGCCGTGCCCAAGTCTGACACGGGCATGATCGACTCATTGGTGGGCGTCCGCTACCGTTTCCTGCCCACTCTCGCGCTGAGAGTAGGCGCCATCATTCAAGGCACCTATACGCGGAATTTTCCTTTCTCCGTTGGTGACGGCGCATCGGGTGTCGAGACTTCGCTGCTCTTCGGCAAGACCTTTGGCGAATCGGGCGCGGGAACTTATGGGGACTTCGGCTATCGCCATCGGAATCACGCCGCGCCGGATGGAATCTTCGGTTCGGCGGGCGTCTACAAGAACGTGCGCCGGGCGTCTCTGAGTTTGGGTTACCGCCATCTGCAGTCGCTGTCAGGCCCGAATATCGGCGATCCGGGATTCATTTTTTCGCAGGTGAAGGTGGTGAGTAACACCATGGAATTCGGCGTTGGGATCCGCGGTCCACACGGCCAGTATTACCAGTTCTTTACCGCCAAGTCGGTGGGAGGACGGAATGTGGGCCACAAAACGATCATCGGTGTCGCGACGACGTTTAACTTCCGGCCTGCCAAGATTCATGTTCAATAGCTCCAGGCCGAAGCGGCGTCGCCGGCTGAGCTTCCGTCTGCGGCTCACCGGCTTTGCACTCGTGTTAATCGCGCTCTCCATGGGCGCCGCCTCTTTGCTGGCCTACCATTTGTCCAAGAAGGCGCTCGAGACACACCTTGAAAATGAACTGCTAGCGATCGTCAAGACAGCCGCACCGCTGGTCGACGGCGATCTGGTGCCGCTCATCTATCGCGAGTCCTCGGGTGTTCTGGCCGGAGCCGACGAGTTCGAAGAAATCCGCCAGCTCCTGCAGAAGGTAAAGACCGGCAATCAGATGGAGAGCCGTGGCAGTCCGCTCTACCTGATGAGGCCGGCGGCGGACTTCGCCTCTACGCGCAAGCTCGAGTTCGTAGTGATGACCGACCGGGACAACCAGGGCCGTTACTTTGTGGGAAGCCGCCTGACCGCCCAACCCCACAGCTACCCGGCACTGCGCGGCACTCCCTCCAGCTCCGGCGTCTATCGCGACGAGGAAGGCGTGTGGATCTCGGCCGCCGCACCCGTACGCAATAACAAGGGTGAAGTAGTGGCCATCGTTCAGGCAGACCGGCCGGTAAACTTTTTTTACCAGGAAGCACGCGCACAGGCGGCCTACATTTTGCTCGCGGCTCTAGCCAGCCTGGCCGCCTCGGCGCTGGTCGCAACATGGCTCGCCCACGGTATGGCCAAGCCGGTGAAGGTATTGGTGGAAGCGACCAGGCGCCTGGCCAGAGGCGAACTCGACCATCAGGTGCGGCTCGACCGGAACGACGAACTGGGCGATCTGGGCGATAGCATCAACCAGATGTCCGCGCAACTAAAGACCGCGCGCGACGAACTGCTCGCCCACGAAGCAGAACTTGCCAAGGCATGGAAAGGTGCGCAGGCCGCCAGCAGCGCCAAGAGCCAGTTCCTGGCCAATATGAGTCACGAGATCCGCACGCCTATGAACGGGGTGATCGGAATGACGGAGTTGGCGCTCGACACCCGCCTCACATACGAGCAGCGCGACTACATGAACACAGTCAAAAGCTCCGCTCAATCCCTGCTCTCTGTCATTAATGACGTCCTGGATTTCTCCAAAATCGAAGCGGGAAAGCTGCTGTTCGAGCCGGTTGAATTCCGTTTGCGGCCCGGGCTCGAAGCGATTCTGAAATCCCTGGCGTTGCGAGCACATCAGAAGGGATTGGAACTCCTTTGCCAATTCGAGTCCGATGTTCCGGAAGTGATCGTCGCCGATCCCGGTCGGCTGCGTCAGATCCTGGTGAACCTCGCCGGCAACGCCGTCAAATTCACGGAACACGGCGAGGTCGTGATCAAAGTCGCTATCGAATCCAAATCCGGAGAAAGCGGCCTGCTGCGTTTCAGCGTGACCGATACCGGGATAGGAATCCCCATGGACAAACAGGCGCACATATTCGAGCCGTTCGCTCAGGCAGATGGCTCATCGACGCGCGGCTACGGCGGCACGGGTCTCGGGCTGAGTATCTCGCAGCAGCTGGTCCGGATGATGGAGGGGAGGATCTGGGTAGAGAGCGAGCCGGGGAACGGAAGCACATTCCATTTCGTCGTCCGTGTGGGCATGCCTGCTCAAATCACGATTTCCGACGACCAGGAACATTCGGCCGATCCGGCGATCTTCCAGGGACTGCGGGTTTTAATAGTGGACGACAACGCGACCAATCGACGCATCCTCACCGACGTCCTCACGGGCTGGGGAATGCAGCCCACAGCGGCGGAAAGCGCACGCGCAGCACTGGCAATTGTCGCGCGCGAACGCAACGCGGGCAATATGTTCCCCTTGATACTCCTCGATGCCCAGATGCCGGAAGAAGATGGTTTTTCCCTGGCGCAAAAGATCAGACACGATCCATACCTGGCCGGTGCGGCGGTCATGATGCTCAGCTCGTCGGATATGCAGACGGATTCCGTTCGTTGCCGCGAGTTGGGCATTCAATCCTATCTGGTGAAGCCGGTCACGCGTTCGGAATTGCGTGACGCAGTTCTCAAGGCACTGGCCATCGTGCCGCAGCCCGATCCGCGGCTCCCCGCCGCGAGCGCGCCGGAGCCGGTCTTCATGATTCGCGTGCTGCTCGCCGAAGATAACCTGGTCAATCAGAAACTGGCCACGCGCATTCTGGAAAAGCGCGGTTATTCCGTGGTGGTCGCCGGCGACGGACTTCGCGCCATGGACGAATTCCGCAAGCAGCGGTTCGATCTGGCGTTGATGGATATCCAAATGCCTCTCATGAACGGCCTTGAGGCGGCCGCCGCGATCCGCGCGATCGAACGGGAAACCGGCGGCCGGCTGCCTATCATCGCACTCACCGCGCACGCGATGAAACGTGATAGGGACCGCTGCCTGGAAGCGGGTATGGACGACTACCTTTCGAAGCCGATTAATACCGTCGAGCTATTCCGCAAGTTGGACGAGTTGTTGAGACGCCCGTCCCAGGAACTCACTATAGCATCGGCTGCGTATCGCCCGGCAGTAGAATCTGACGCATTAACTTGAGAGGAATCCCGCCCTGCTTGACGAACTCATTGTGAAACGTCTCGAGTGAAAACGCTTCGCCTTTCGCCCGTTTGTAATCTTCCCGCAGCTTGTAGATCTGTAGCTTCCCCAGCGTGTAGTACAAGTACGTCGGATTGTACGCACCGCGCCGCGCTTCTTCATACGCGTTAGCCGGCTCCATGAACGCCTTGTCGACAAAAACCTTCGCGCCGTCGGCCACTCTCATGCCCTGCGTGTGAAGTTTGATCCCAACCACGTAGCGGCAATCGCGCAGAAGCGCTTCTGAGAGTTGCGCCAGCTTGATTTTTGGATCGCTATTCCCGAAGCCCTGCTCCACCATCATCTGCTCGCAGTAATGCGCCCAGCCTTCCACGTTGGAGCTGCAGAACGTGAGCTTGCGGGTCTTGGTCGGAAACTTCGAAACATACAGGAACTGGACGAAATGACCTGGGTAAACCTCGTGTATCGAAATCATATCGAGAACCGGGCGGCTGTATCCGCGCAGATGCTCGTCCTTGTGTTGCGGAGTCCAATCCTTTTCAACCGGTGTCACGTAGTAGAACGCTTCCTTCGCCTTACGTTCATATGGCCCCGGAGTATCCATCGACGCGAACGTTCCGGAACGCGCGTAAGGCGGAGTCTCGGTCACAATGGGACGCACTTCCGACGGGATGGTGACAATCTTGTGATTGACGATGAATTGGCGGATCGATTCCAGAGTGTTCTTGGCTGTCGGAATGAGATTGTTTTCGGTAGGGTGATCGTTGGTGATCGTCTTCATTACAACTGCTGGCGATTTGGTGGGATCGATCAGCTTGGCCGTTTCGACGAAGTCGTTGTAATCCTTGTCGAGGTTCGCCTGGCCGATGGCCAGCAGACGGTCGAGCGGAATGTCGACCATGTCGTCGTAAGCCAGTTTGTCGCTGAAGTTCTTCGCGCCGATCGCATAGCTGCCCTTCGATTTCGGCAGGAGGTCGTTTTTCAGATAGCGGGTGGTTTCCTCAAGCGCCTTCACCACGGCCTGATTCGCTGCGTCGAAGTCCTTCTTCAGCCTCTTGTCGCCGCCCTCGGCCGTCTTGGCCCAAGTGGCCACCGAATCCTTGAAGAAGCCGACCGAGCCCTGCGCCATGCGAATCGCCAGGTCGGTGAACTCCTTCGGCGGTTCGGCGACGTTCTGCTTCAAACTTTGGAGGAACTTCGGTATCCCTTGCATGCGCGCAACTATGGAACGCAGACGATCCTGCGCGGGCGCGAAGTCACGCTTCATCAAGACATCGATGGCGCCGCCCGGGACACCCACGTAGCCCATCGGATTCTTGTGCCAGGTCTGAAGAACTTCAATATCCTGAAGCTCGGATTTGATCTGGCCATCAAGAATCTCGGCGTCTACCGACTCTTCCACCGCCAGCTTGTCGTGCTGCAACGCTGCCAGCCGGGTGGCGAGGCTGCGCAGGGCAGCTACGCGGCCGTCGATTGCCGACGCCGAAAAGTCCTCGAGCTTCGAATCGTACTCGTGAAAGCCGTCACCGGTCGCCTGCGACGGATTGAATTCGAAATAGGCTTTGAAATAGTCGTCGACGAACTGGCGGAACGCGGGTGAAGCGGCGGGTTCCACTGGCGGAATATTCTTGTCCGGAGCGCAGGACACGACAGTGATGCACGCACATGCCAGAAGGCTACACGAGGCCCGCAGGTTCATGCTTTCATCTTAACCGGCGATGAACGTAACTCTGCCGCGATCTCTTCAGCGGCTTGCCGCGCGATTTCCACTTGGCCCACCTCGAAACTGATGGCTCCTACTTTCGCGTGGCCGCCGCCGCCGTATCGTTCGCAGATGGTCGCCAGGTTGTGTTCCAATGGCTCCCGCACCCAGGGATTTGAGCCGACCGATACCTTCGTGCGGAACGTGGACTTACTCACCGACACAGTGTAGGTGGAGTCCGGAAACAGGTAATACGGAATGAATTTGTTATAGCCCTCGAGCTCGTATCCGATGAGATCGAAAAAAACGACTCCACCGGAGTTCACGGCGCGGTCGCGAATAATGTCGATGGAACGCAAGTGGCGCTTGTAAAGCGGAAGGTAGAGAGACTGTATTTCCGGCAGCGCAATGATCTCGGCGAGTTTCATATGGCGCATGGCGAGAATGATCTTCTGCACCGTCGCCGAACCTTGCGAGCCTTCGATCACCAGCGTCAGTTTCATGGCCGGTTCCCCGAGTTCGACGGCGTCCTTCGCACTGCGATACTGCGCTCCGTCGATGATGTCGGCCCAACTCACCAACTCATCCAGATCCGGCGCATGGTAGTGGAAGTTCGCCGCTGCTACCGTCTGAATGAATTTCGTACAGGAGCGGTAGCTGGGGTCATAGAGCTTCTTTTCGTTCTGATGCAGGCGGAAGTGCTCGGCGTCTTCGGGCGACAGGAAAGCGCTCTGATGATGATCGAACCACCAGGTCAGGTTGGGATTGGAGCTGTACTTGAAATCGACGATCGCATTCGCATCTCCGTCGAAAAGGCCGTCGTCAAACAGCTGCGACGCTTTGTGGGCCATTCCGGTAAAAACGAATTCGCAGCCGGGATAGAATTTGGCCTCTACAAAACGGCTGAAAAGGGCGGCCGAAGCAGCGCCGTCGAAACAATGGTCGTGATATAGAATTCTGACCTTCATGTAGTTCCACAAACAATAGGAAAACCATCAAGCTTGCCTTAAACGGGAACTAAATGCAAGTGCCGGTTGAGGCGGCTGGACGTGCTATGCTGGCTCGTAAAGGAAATTGCGGCTAAATCGACTTGTTTTTGCCGTTCTGCTGTTTGCCGGTCACGCTCTCGCTTCCGACTGGCTGAAAATTACTACTCCCAATTTTGAGATGTATACGACGGCCGGCGAGCGCAAAGGCCGTGCGGCGATTTTGTACTTCGAACAGGTGCGCGACTTGTTCCTGCGCATCCTGCCCGGGACCTTGCACAATCCCCTTCCCGTACGGATTGTGGCCTTTCATAACGACAAGGAATACGAGCCGTTCCGCGCAACGGAATTCGCCGTAGCCTATTACCTGGGAAGCGATTCGCGCGACTATGTCGTGATGAGCAGCATCGACTCCGACGATTATCCCGCCACGATCCACGAGTATATTCACCTACTCATCAACCACGCCGGCTTGAAGGTTCCACCCTGGTTGAACGAAGGTCTCGCCGACGTCTATTCGACGCTCGAGCCGGACCGCGGCAAGATTCTGATCGGAAATCCAATGCCTGGGCGCCTCCGCGTGCTCGGTCAGGAGAAATGGATCGATCTGGAGAGGCTGACCGGTGTGACGCAAACCTCGCCTGAGTACAACGAAAGCAAGCGCGCGGGAATGTTCTATGCCGAGAGTTGGCTGCTGACCCACATGCTGTACCTGGGAGACAAGTACCAGCCGAAGTTCAACGTATTCTTCCAGAATCTGCTCGAGACGAACTCTGCCGAGCAGTCGTTTCAGAAAGCCTACGGAGTATCGTTGCGGGAAGTGGAGCGCGATCTCCGCCAGTACATGCGAGGTGCGAACGTGAACCTCGGCGTCTTTCAGGCGAAGCTACAAAAGCCCTCCGAACTACCGGTCGGGCAACCGGCGACGCGATTTGAATCGGACATCGTGCTGGCGGACCTTTTTACTCTTCTGCGCAAGCGCGATCAGGCTGGGCAGATTTACGATCGGCTGGCGAAGGAAGACCCGAACCGCTGGGAACTCCAGTCGGCGATAGCGTATCTGGCTTGGCGAAACGGAGAGCGGCTGGCAGCGCGCGACCACTTTGCTCGCGCCGCCGAACTCGGTTCCACCGACGGACAGATGTATTTCGATTACGCCAAATTGCTGCAGGGCGATTCGTCGAAGGATCAACCATTGGAGGACGCGCTGGGGAAGGCCCTGCAACTTCGGCCGGACCTGACGAAAGCACGGGTTCTGCTCGGCCTCCATTACTACAACGTGCAGCGGTACGGACTGGCCGTGGCGACTATGAACCAGGTCAAGCATTTGACGCCGGACCAGGCGCCGTCGGTTTTCCTCGCCATGGCCTATTCGCAATTGAAGCTCGGAAACAGGCCGGAAGCGAAGACGAACGCAGAGAAGGCGAAGCAGTTTGCAAAGTCGGCGGAACAGATTGATGCCGCGGACCAGGTTTTGAAGTTTCTGAAAGGTTCTCAGGATTCGGAAACGCAGCCGTAAAGGCCGCGGACAGTTCTGCCGGACGCTGTATGCTGCCGTCGTCGCTTCGCTCGCATCGTGCTCGCGGGCCCCGTGAGACTCCAACCCGTGCCGCGATCGACCTTTCACCGCAATCGTAGACGTAAGCATGTCCTACCCGCGAGGCCGCCCGGACCTTCTACTTTGGAACTTTGATCATGATGCCGCGGACCAGGTTTTGAATTTTTGAAAGGTTCTCAGGATTCCGAAACGCAGCCGTAAAGACCGCGGGCATTTGTGCCGGACCCCGCGGTCGCTTCGCGATCGTCGTGCTCGCGGGTCCGTGAGACTCCAACCCGCGCCGCGATCGACCTTCACCGCAATCGTAGACGTAACATGTCCTACCCGCGAGGCCGCACAGACCTTCTACTTCGGAACTTTGATCATGATGCCGCGGACCCGGTTTTGAAGTTTCTGAAAGGTTCTCAGGATTCGGAAAGGCAGCTGTAAAGACTGCGGGCAGGTCTGCAGGAGTCTGTATGCTGCCGCCGTCGCTTCGCGATCATCGTGCTCGCGAGCCCCGTGAGACTCCAACCCGCGCCGCGATCGACCTTCATCGCAATCGTAGATGTAAGCATGTGCTACCCGCGAGGCCGCACAGACCTTCTACTTCGGAACTTTGATCACAAAGTAGGTGAACTGCTTGCCGGGTTCCACGAATAAGCGGTGTGGCTGGTTGGCCGGAATATAAACGATGTCGCCGGCGCCGAGTTGCTTCTTGACTCCGCCGTTGATGGACGCACCGCGTACTTCGTTCGGAGCGGTCACTTTCTTGTCGACCATGTCGCCCCCTACTTGCAGCATCGCTACGCCGCTTTCGACTACGAACCAGTCATCCACTTGTTGATGGAGTTCGGCCAGGCCGTCGGCTTCACGGTGCGAAATCTGGGGCGTCGAGCTGCCCATTTTGCCAAACATTTCCGAGCCGATTTTGTCTTTGTTCATTTTCGCGTGGAGCGATGTGCTGTAGTCCTGAAGCTCGGAGGACTTCCAGACGCGGAAGCCCGCTGGGTCAGCGCCGAATAGTATGCAGGCTGACCCGATCACGCCTATGGATAAACTAATTCTTTTCATTTTTGTCTCCTGTGTTATGCGGGGAAGTGCGTTCTGGGCAACCGCGTTTCTACCGCTGGAAGCGCTGGGAAATCGGTGTATGGCTGAGATTGATACCAGTAGCAGACCGAGTAGTAATTATCCACGCGGTCGTTGTCATGGCCGTGCTCGGACGTGTGTTTCATGTAGCGCTCGAACGTGACCGGGTTGTCCCCGTGCCAGCGATAGAGATTGTATCGGCCGCCGGCGCGTTCGGGCATCAAAATGATCGGTGCGCCGTAGTAGTGATGGGCGAACGGAACTGCGCCCTCGCGCCCGCCGAAGTTCCAGCTTCCGAGGAAATAGTCTTCCATGCCGGTGCCGATGATGAGCGGCGCTGATTCATCGTCGATGAAGATCATGTCGTCGCCTTCGCCCATCCAGCCGTCGGCGTTGATCTGCACTCCGAGCGTGACTCCCATGAGATGGCGCGCCCGCGCGTTTCGGCGTAGACATAGTTGCTCTTGCCGTCGGGGTTGAGTTTATTCGCGTGGTTTGTGGCGACATTCGGAGTCGCCTGGCGGTACTGAGCATGAAAGTAGTGCGTGTCCGCGGGCAGCGACGGAACAGTCATGTAGTCGATGTTCGAATAGAAGGCTCGTACTTCGGCTTTGCTCTCGTTCGTGACGGTGAATCGCGCGGATTTGTGATACGGCATCACGAAATACGAATTCAGCGACTTGCCGGGTGAGCAGGCGAGATAGGCGGATTCATAGATCTGATATTGACCGAGGTTCAAGCCGAAGAAATCGCCGACCGGCGCTTCGATGCTGGGCTTGGAATTGCCGTCCCAGTAGCCTCGGAGCACGAGTTCCTTCAAGTGATAAGTCGTCGTAGAAGCGATGGTGAACCAAATATGCGTGATTGCGCCCGGGCCGTCGGCGCGAAAGACTTCCTGCGTCGCACCGACGGCGATCGGCCAGGAATCGTGATTGCCGCCGGTGACGTCGTGACTCGATTGCTTCAGTGATTTGTAGTTCTGCTGGCGGGTGTAGTTCGGCAGATATGGGTGGCCGGCATCGCCGCTGCGTCCCTGTTGCGCTTGGGCCGCCGGAGGCATTGCGGCTGCCAGTCCCGCGAAACCGAGACCGCGACGTAAGAAACTGCGGCGAGGGGGAGTTTGATCTTTCATTGGTAGATCATATCAGCGGATTTACTCTAGCGTGTCCGCGCGGAGAAGCCGGGCGGCACTGCGGTGTTCGCCACCGCGATTGCGGTCCGCATGGCGAGGCGCGTGATCTTCTCCATCTTCGGGAAGTTCAGTTTCTCGACGGTGTCGGAAGGTTCATGATAGCCGGGATGGAATCCGCCGAAAAACCAGACTGCGGGGACGTCGTGAAGGAGGAACGGAAAATGATCGCACCGGAAGAGTACGCTGAGCGCTCCGGTGTGATCGAATTTGTCGTCGATCTTCAGCCCTACGGCCGAGTTCTCGCCGCGAATCACCTTCTCAAGGTTCGGACTGTAGAAAACGCCCACGAGTTGCATCTCATTCGACGTGTCGGCGTCGACCGTGATCGCACCGCGGCTCTGCGGAATGTGCTCCTCGTTGCGGCCGATCATATCGAGATTGAGTACCGCGCGCGTGGTCTCGAGTGGGCGAAGCGGATGATTGGTGTAGTAGTAGGAACCGAGCAACCCTTCCTCTTCGGAACCGAAGACGATGAACAGCAGGCTGCGCTTCGGACGCATCGGCGAGTGTGCGAACGCGCGGGCGATCTCCATAACCGCCACCGAGCCGGAGGCGTTGTCGTTTGCGCCGCGATACACTTCTCCGTTCGCCACTCCGAGGTGATCGTAATGAGCGTCGATGATGATGGTTTCGTTCTTCAGTTTCGGGTCGCTGCCTTCGAGCAAGCCGACGACATTAGACGATTCTCCTTCGCGCCGTTCCGAGTTCACGATATGAAGCTCAGCGCGCGAGTCCGGGAGAGGGAATGATTGCGGATGCAATGAGCTATCAACGGATTTCGCCCATTTCTCCGGGGTCTCGCTGGCCGTTGCCAATAGCTTCCCCGCAATACGGTCGCTGACGGACAGCATCGGGATGCCGGGCGGATCTGTCGTCAGTGCCTGCAAGGGAGCGGTGCGTCGAGTCTTATTACCGGTGGCCGTGGTAGCCGGCGGCGCGAAGGTACCCGGATGGTGGCGCAACGGATCGTCCGCGATTAGTAGGGCGACGGCCCCGTGGCGTTCCGCGTTCAGGGATTTGACGCGCCGGTTGGAATGACGGGTGAGACCCTGACCGTTGAAAACGGATTTCGGATCGTTCTCCTGCGGTTCGTGATCGAACACCAGTACAATTCGGCCTTTTATGTCGAGCCCGGCGTAGTCATCGTAGCTGTATTCCGGGGCGGTGATTCCGTATCCGGCAAATACAATCGAGCCCTCAACCGTGACGTTGTTCTTGAATCCGCCCTGGAAGTCCTTGCCTCGGTGCAACTGCTCGGTTGCACCTTTGATGATTAAGGAAAGCGTTGAGGCCGAGGCGTCCGAGTGGTAACCCTCCAGCTGAAACCGCTGCAGATAAGAGTCGCCGCTAGCAGGACGTAAACCTGCTTTCTGGAATTCCCGAGCGATGTAGTCTGCAGCCGCCGCTCCGCCTTTATCCATTGAGAGACGGCCTTGCAACTCGTCGGATGTAAGGAAATCCAGATCGGTCCGCATATGCGCGATCTGGATTTCCTGAGCAGAGGTAAAACTCAAAACAACCAGAGGAACAAAATATCGAACGGTTCGCAGCATTCGGTGGTCAGTATACCCCGAAGCGCGCTGAACTTCAGAGTCGAACTTGTCCTAACAGCAGCAGAACCACGAAGACTACAAGAATGATTCCAAGGAGACCGCTTGGGTAGTAACCCCAGCCGCTACTGTATGGCCACGCGGGTACAGAACCCACGAGCAATATAACAAGCAGAATCAGTAGAATCAGCATGATGAAAACTCCTCCTGGCCCTTTTTGGTGCATTTTGGACTCCATTCAGGCAAGAGATGTGCAAGTGTAATGGCAGAAGGCATTTAGCAGTTGCTCACACGCTAATGGCCGGGTGGAAGGTTTTTCGCGGCGTGCGGTATTTACTACTTTGCCGAGGGGCCGAGTTTATGTTGAATCTGGACCGGCGAACGCTGCGTATCAAGCGGTTCGAATTTAAAAGTCCATTTGAGCGGAACGTTTTGCGGGGGGTAGCACATCCGGTCGTCGCAGGCCTGGTAGCGCAGCGTTCCCTCTACCGCCAGTTCCTTGCCTTCTTTGAGCGCCGGAATCAGGGCCTTCGGCTGTCCAATCACAATCTCGCGCTGCAAAGTGAATTTACCTTGAAACACCGGCACGGTTTCATCAATCGCCGCGAGATGAAGTTTGTGGGATTCGGGAAACTCAACGTCTTTGACAGCGAAACCGGCAGATTCGGCCATCTTCCACGCGATTGGAATGTAGCCTTCGACACCCGGCGCGTACACATGCATCAGAGGTTTCATTTCGATGTCAATCAGGAGACGAACGCGCTCCCCAGGCCGGATCACCGTGTCTGATGCGGATGTAGTGAGCTTCAGATGCTTCGTTTGCGCCTCGGCTTGGGTAGCCGGATTCCTCACAGGGAGCTTTCCAGAGAGGATATCGCCCACCGTGTATCGCTGCCGGAAATCTTCATCAACAATCCGTGAAACAATTACCCCTTCTGGACTCACCATATAGGTGAGAGGGTAAGGAATCCCATAAACTCCACTATCCTTCGGAACGGTTTCATTCAGAATTCCGAACGCACGGATGACTTTGGAGTCAGGATCGGCAAGGAGTGGAAAGGTAATGTTTTTACGGTCAGCGAAGCTCTTGAGAATGGCGACGGAATCGTAGCTAATGGCGGCTAACCCAAATCCCTGTTGCTTTAGGAGTTCGATACTCTGTTGCAACTCCACGAGTTGCGTTTTACAGAACGGTCACCAATCGGCGGAGCGATAAAAGACCAGCATTGCGCCCTTTGGACCCTTGATTGAGTCGAAGGTCCGGGAGGCGCCGTTCTGATCTTGAAGGGAAAATGCTGGAATTCGGGATCCGGGGGCGAGGCCCGGTTCCGACTGCTGGGCAGCGAGGGCGAAGGCGAAGACGATGAATACAATCGAGGAGCGCACGGCCGCTAGTTTAGTTATACCAATAGGCTAAGACTTTATTCCATGGGGGGATTAGTACCCCCCGTATTGCGGTATCACATGCAAGACCTTAGAAACATGTAGGGCAATTCGATCTGGTACCTTAGGGATCGGCGGTCTTGTAAAAGTACTAGGTAACTCTTAGAATTAAATCCGTTATGACAAGCAGCGGCCTTGAGAACACAGCAGCACCCTCCGTTTCCGGTCAGGCAGCAGGTGACCCGAAGCCAACACAAATTCGCGTGGTGCTCGCCGACGATCATCCGATCGTACGCGATGGTTTGCGTAAGTTATTGTCTTTGGAGGAAGATATCCAGGTGGTCGGGGAAGCTTCCGACGGCCGCGAGGTCCTCCAGATCGTGCAGCAGACCGAGCCGGACGTCGTGATACTCGATCTCCGCATGCCGAACCTCGACGGACTCTCGGCCCTGCAAGCGCTCCAGCAATTCAGTAAGAAAGCGAAAATCATCATTCTTACCGCCTCGGAGGATAAGAACGAGTTCGTTCAGGCGATGAAGCTCGGGTGCTCGGGCATTGTGTTGAAGCAGACCGCGCCGGAGCTGATTGTGAAAAGCATCCGGAAGGTTTATGCCGGCGAGATCTGGCTCGATTCGCACACCACCGCCGCAGTGATGCGCCAGTTCGCTTCGCCGAGTGACGTGATGGGTGGGACCGGCAAGACCCGTGAGCGTTCTCCGCTGAGCCAGCGCGAGCGAGAGATCGTCAGCCTGGTGGCGCAGGGCTACAAGAACAAGGAAATGGCCGAGAAGATGTTTATTAGCGAACAGACAGTGAAGAATCATCTTCACAACATCTTCGACAAACTCGGCGTTTCGGACCGGTTGGAGCTGGCGCTCTACGCGATTCACAAGGGTCTGCATCTGGTCGATCGATGACCGAGCGGCTAGTATAGTAGTTCATGGCCGATTTTGACTACGACCTGATCGTCATCGGTTCAGGACCGGGCGGACAGCGCGCTGCCATACAAGCTGCCAAGCTGGATAAACGCGTTGGCTTGATAGAGCGGAAGACAGTGCTGGGCGGTGTTTGCGTCAACACTGGAACAATTCCGAGCAAGACTTTCCGTGAAGCGGTGCTTGACCTTTCCGGTTTTCGCGAAAAGTCCTTCTACGGGTCCTCCTACACTAACAAACAGAACATCACGATTGAAGATCTGATGGTGCGGACGGATCAGGTGATCCGTCACGAGATCGACGTCACGCGGTCTCAACTGTCGCGCAATCACATTGATGTGATTTCCGCCTCGGCTTCGTTCGTGGACGCGCATACACTGCGGCTGGAGATGATCGGAGAACGAGACCGTGGGCAGCGGCTGGTTACCGCGGGCTCCATTGTCATCGCCACGGGCACCGAGGCGACGAGGGATCCGCATATCCCCTTTGACGGACGCCGGATTATTACCAGCGACGACATACTTTGCCTCGACAGGCTGCCCCGCACTCTGACTGTGATCGGCGCCGGCGTAATTGGCCTGGAGTACGCGAGTATGTTCGCCACGCTCGGCGTGAGAGTGACGGTGATCGACAAGCGGCCCCGGCTGCTTCCGTTCATCGATGCGGAGATCATCGACGCGTTGACGTATCAGCTGAGGGAGAATCGCGTAACGCTGCGGCTGGGCGAAGAGGTTTCGGACATTGAACCGGTGCGCGACGAACACGGCGACCGCGTTCGAATCCATCTGGCTAGCGGCAAGCAGGTTGTTTCGGACAAGGCGCTGTACAGTATTGGGCGCACCGGAAATACCGCCCAATTGAACATGGAGTCAGCGGGTATCACTCCAGACGACCGCGGCCGCCTCGTCGTAAACGAACACTATCAGACGCAAGCTCCGAATATCTATGCCGTGGGCGACGTGATCGGGTTTCCCAGCCTCGCGTCGACGTCAATGGAGCAAGGGCGGCAGGCGGCTTGCCATGCGTTTGGAGTGGAAGCGAAATCCGTCCCAGCGCTGTTTCCGTACGGGATTTACACGATTCCGGAGATCTCGACAGTGGGGCGTAACGAGGAAGAACTGACGCACGACGGTGTGCAGTACGAAGTGGGGAAAGCCCGCTACCGGGAGATCGCGCGCGGGCAGATTATCGGCGATTATACCGGGCTGTTGAAATTGACCTTCCATGCAGAGACGCGCGCTTTGCTGGGCGTGCATATTATTGGCGAAGGGTCTAGCGAGTTGGTGCACATCGGGCAGGCGGTGCTGGCTTTTGGCGGGAAGATCGACTACTTTGTCACTGCCGTTTTTAATTATCCGACGTTGGCGGAGTGCTATAAGACGGCCGCGTTCGATGGCATCAATCGGCTGAGCACGTCGTTTGAATATGGCGGTAAGGCCAGCGTTGCTTCGGCTCCGACGTGATGAAAACTTATTGGCCGAGGATGAACGCGAATAGACGCTGATAAAAACAAAATACCGGCCCGAAAATTTCATTCGTATCGCAGGGCAATCATCGGATCGATTCGCATGGCGCGCCGCGCGGGCATATAGCAGGCGAGAAGCGCAACTGCGGTGAGAATTGCCGCCACTCCCAGGAATACGATCGGATCGAGTGGTTTCACTCCGTAAAGTAAGGTGGTGAGATAGCGCGTGAGGGCCGCGGCGCCCGCCCAGCCGCCGGCAACGCCGAGCGCCGTCAGCCCGAAGCTTTCACGAATAACGACGCCGAAGACCGATGCTTGCGGTGCGCCCAGCGCCAGTCGAACGCCTATCTCTCTTGTCTTTTGCGTCACTGAGTAAGAGATGACGCCGTAGATTCCGATGCAGGCAAGTATCAAAGCGACGGCTGCGAATGCACCCAGCAAGGCGGATTGAAATTGCGGGCGCGAGAGCGATGCCGACACGACCGCGTTCATCGTTCGAATGTCAGCAACCGGCTGATTCCTATCTATGGAATGAACCGCGTTCTCGACAGCGCGGGCGAGCTGGAGTGGGTCGGCCGTTGTCCGGACGACCAGATTCGCGAACAAGTGCGGATTCTGCATGTTGGCGAGAAAGATCGTTGGCTCCGGTTCAAAATTCAGACCGTCGTGGTGGATATTCTGGACGACGCCGACGATTTCGCGCGGGTTCTTTCCTCCCCAGCTGACCATCATCTTCTTGCCGAGTGGGTCTTCGCCGGGATAAAACATCCGCGCCGCGCGCTCATTCAGGATCAGGACTTGCGGTGTATCGGCGTTATCGTGATCAGTGAAATCGCGGCCGGCTAAGATCGCGATTCCCATCGCCTGGAAATACCCGGGAGTGATTACTGAGACGCCACCGCCAATCATGCCGGCGGGCGGAGGCGCCGGCCGATCCGCCCGATTGTAGCCGGTTCCGGATTGTGAACCGGAGAGCGGAAGAAGGTGGATGGCGCCGGCTGCGGTGACCTGTGGCAGGGCTCGCACCCGTTCGAGAATGTTTTGGACGAACTCAGACTTGTGCGGCCGGGATGGCGCGAGGAGCAGCCGCATGGTGAGCACACGCTCGGGACGAAAGCCAGGTTCGACATGCTCAAGCTCCCAGAAGCTGCGCATCATGAGGCCCGCTCCGACAAGCAGGATGAGCGCCATGGACACCTCCGCCACGACGAAGGAGCTTCGCAGCCAGCGTCCACCAGGAGTGGCAGAGCGGCCGCCTTGCTTCAAGCCCTCGTTCACGTTGATGCTTGAAATTTGAATGGCGGGCACGAGTCCAAAAACGGCTCCCGTGAGGACCGATAAGGCGAGATTGAAAACCAGCACTGTGCGGTCGAGTGAAATCTCGTTCAGCCGCGGTAGCGGGATGCTTTTCGGAATCCAGGCGATCATTTGAGTGACAGCCCAATGGCCGGCGAGCAATCCGAGGACTCCTCCCACAAGGGAAAGCGCCACGCTTTCGACCAGAAGTTGGCGGAGGACGCGACGGCGCGCGGCTCCGAGCGCGAAACGGATGGCGATCTCGCGCTGCCGCCCAGTCGCGCGCATGAGCAAGAGGTTGGCAACATTGGCGCAAGCGATCAGGAGCACGAAACCGACGGCGGCGAGCAGGATCAGAAGCGGCGTGCGCGATTTACCAACGGCGTATTCCATGAGCGGCATCACGAGCGCGCTCCATTTTGCATTGTTTGCAGGCCACTCTTCGGCGAGTTTCGCGGCGATGCTTTCCATTTCGGCCTGCGCTTGCTCTCGCGAGATGCCCGGCTTCAGTCTCGCCACGACCACGTAGTTGCGTCCGCCGGTGCGATCGAGTGGGAGCGCAGCGGGAACCCAGACTTCCGACGGCGATTCGGGAAAACGGAATCCCGGCGGCATGACTCCAATGATCGTTAAGCTCTTGCTGTTTATTTCGATGCGGTGGCCGATGACTTTCGGATCGCTTCCGAAGCGCCGCTGCCAGAGACTGTCGCTGATGACCGCACTCTGCTGGATGCCTGGCGCGTCTTCGTCTGGCCGAAACGTGCGGCCCAGCGCCGGTTGCGCTTCGAGAATGGGGAAGAAGTCTGCCGAAACCTGCATTCCTTTGATTTGTTCCGGCTCGCCGTCGCCGGTCAGATTCATGGGGATTTGCAGGATAATCGCGATGCGCTCGAAGACGTGATTTCTGGCGCGCCATTCTAGAAAATTCCAGGGGTTGACGACGTTCGGGCGATTGCTTTCCGGCGGCCGCTCGTAGACCATCATCAAGCGATCCGGCTCGCGAAACGGAAGAGCACGCAGGAGGACGCCGTTGACTATGGTGAAGATCGCTGTGTTGGCTCCGATTCCGAGGGTGAGGGTTAGGAGGGCTACGGCGGTGAAGCCGGGTGTTCGGAGGAACGTGCGGATTGCGTATCTGAGATCGTTGAGTAGCGTGGACATCGGACGCCTCAGGCCTTTGAGACGTATACGCCGGGGGCGCGGTTTGGTTACTGGCTGCTCCCTCGTTCACTTTCACGTTTATTCGTCACCGGATCTTGTTTGGGCCCGCCTTTGCGGCCTTGCCGAAGATTCGAAGCTGATCCCTGTGAGTGAATGGTCGAAGGTCAGGCCTGAAAAGGCCGGCTACCCGCCATGAATATGATCATCGACCTTTCATGCATGATGCCGCCCGCCTATCAGCATATGATTTACCCTTAAAACGTTCACTGTTTCGGTGCGAACTGAAGCATATAGCTGAAATCCGCCGGTACCGCGGGAGCACCAGCGAGCATCGCGTGGCTATGGCAGGTCATGCAACTGTAAAACGTCCCTGGGGCGAGGAATGTCTCCTGTACGGAGTTGCCAAGCTGCGACGGTTTCGGCGCTGTGCCCGCTTCGCCAACCCATTGCGTGCTGATGAGCTGATAATAGGCCCAGGGCGTGCCGGCCAGCAGGGTTTGGAAGGAGGAGTTCAGGGTCTGTGCCGACGTGGGCGTGACGGCCACCACCTGAGCCGGCTTGTAGTTCGGTTTGCCTTGCGCATTCAGTTCCAGAGCCGTTTGCGGATTGGTGACTGTCGGTGTGTTCGGCGGGCACTGGCTTGCCGGGCAGTTCGGGTTGTAAAAGGATTTGGTATCGTTTTCGACCTGCTCGAACGTGGACCAAAGCCATCGCCTTTGCGACGATGTTTTGTGGGTAATATGAAGACCCACAAGTCCGACTGTCACCGGATTTTTACCGGGGCTGGGGTCTCCATTCACATCGTTGTAGACGATTGCCAAAGCCGTCACAAAATGGCTCGGGATGTCGTTCGCCCCTAGCACCTTCCATGCGGATTTGAACTCCATCGAGCCGGTTGGAGTCACAGGGAAAGATATTGGCCCCGCGCTCGATTGTCCCGCTTTCGTCCACAGAGTTTTGCTCATGATGTAGTTGTATTCGTCCTGATTCATTCCCACCGTAAAGCGGGCCCATCGGCCGTTCTCGTCGACGAGAACATCTTGCGTTGCCTGTAGAACTTCGTTGAGCCCGGGATTTTGGGCGTCGGCGGCAAGCTTTGGGATGCCGGTCCGGCTGTCGGTCTTCGCGCTCCGATGCAGAAACAATTGGACGTCCGGATGTTTCGCGGCCAGCGCCCGCACCTTTGCCGGAAGATGGGCCAAACGGAAGGAGCGCTGCGCCGAACGTTGCTGCTTCGCCGGCAGCGCACTGGTTTTGCCCGCCTTGTTCGAGGGAGCGAAGCACCAGTTCGCCGGCGTTTGATTCGCTGCGACGAACACATCGCTGTCCTGAAGATATGTCATCCATACGGGATTAGGCGGAGAGGTCAAAATGCTCAAACTCGTATTGGCGGCGCAAGTACCTTGTCCTGCCGGCCAATTCACGGCAAGGAATGTCATCCAGGAATATAGATCGACGGTGCCCTGTAGGGGCGTCCCTCGGGTGTCCGGCGGAATCACCGCGCACGTATTGTCGATGACGGTCGGCACCGGTGGAAAGTCGGCTGTGGAACTCTGCCATTGTGCGCAAGTGCTAGCCGCGGAGGGTGATTGCGCGAGCACCGTTACCCGGAAGACGATCGCTACAGCGAAAGCGCAAATCACGCCCACGAAAACGGCGAACCTAATATTCTGCCGAACGGGCATTCCGTGCATATCGATAATTCTCCTCACGATGCTTTTAATGCTGAGTTTCAGCCAATTGTACGCCTAATTTATACGTAAGGGAAGACATACTTCTTCAACCCGACCGAAATAGAACTATCCGGGTCAGCAATATGGGGAAGTTATGCGAAATCTGGCGCGGCGAATGGTCCGGTTCTCGCCCGGACAGACGGGGACACGATCTTTAGCGTGTCTTTTCGAGGGATAGTCGTGCACATCGCACTAGCTGCGAGAGGAATTCGGCTGGCATTTAACGAGGGAAGTTACGTCCTGGACGTCCGCCGCAACATCGGCGCTGGGCTGAAATAAGCCCTGAACGTCCACAGATATCCATATCGCCTTGCAGGTAAGACGCAAGTGTCTTTCGGTTCGATGCCAGCGGCGACCAGACGCCCCCCTGGCGCGCTCCATCGTCCAAGCGAAGAGTCAACAACTAGCGATTCAGCGGCGCTTAACCGCGAATGCAAGTCCGGCTAAGGAATTAAGACCCTCCTCCCGCCCCTTCAGCAGACAGGCATTCGCGCCAAGGGCGTAGGCTTCGTTCACCTCATGATCTATGACCTCGGAACCCAGAATGAAGACCGGGACGCCTCTGTATTGCGTCTCGATTCGAAGCCACTGCAAGACTTCGAAAGCGGAGTCGCCGGCCAGCATGAGATCCAAAAGGATGACAGTTGGCGCGCGGAACGCCCTGACCTCTTCGCGGCTGCTCGCGTATCCTAGCCGGCACTCCGGTGTGGTGGTCGTCAAGGCAAGCCGTAGCTGCCGGACTGTGCTCTCGTCATCGCTAATCAAGAGAATTAGGTGGCTCATGCGGCGGCCCCTGAAGAATCGATCGGTTGCAATAGGTCCTGATAGTGATGGCGGGCTCGCCTCACAATCTCATCAGCTTGCTCCGGCAGATTCTTTCTCAGCCACAATACGATGTTTTCCGCTGTTGGCATCACTGCCCAAGCAGGACGGTAGTTGGCTTTGATGAGGACGCGCAACGCGTCGGCCTTGGGACCAAGGATCTCATCCATTGACCGATTCAGTGCCGTTTCCAGCGTGCCATCAGGCTGCGCGGGTATGAGATGCGTGTGCGTACAGAGTACACCGTCCAGATTCGCGATATCAAAATCTTTGCCAAAAACGTCGATGGAATATGCGCAATACAGGCTAAAGGTGGATTGCTCCAACAGCTTGTTCCAGAGTTGTTCCAGCCGGATTGCGGCCGCAAATTGCCGCGCCTTCCACAGAACGCCGACCATCTCTCCGTAAGCGCGCAAGCCCTCCGCGTTCCCGGCCGGATGGATTCTTCGCGTCGCCGCGAGTATCGCCTTTTGAAAGCGCGTCCAGTCGGGTTGGCCGCGGGCCATAAATTCGGCCATTGTCTGTTGGGCATCCAAAACGACCAGTTGATCGCTCGCAAGCAACGCCGGGAGATTGGCCCCCAGACGGCCCAAATGGCGGGAAAACAGTTCCTGGTGCTCCGGGGTGACGACCATAATCGCGCCTTCCCCGCGTCGCAAGCCCTCCCAAAGATAGTGCCCGACGTTCTTGGCGAGCGCGCCTTCGTCAGCTTCGTACAACTGAACGAAATGCCCCCTGGAATGGGGCCGCTCAAGAAGCTTTTCCCAAGGCGACATGTTCTTCTCCAAGTGGCATTATTTTACCGCATCGGCATATATTCGGCGCTATTTAGGAAAATGCAGAACGCTCTTAATCAACTGGGCAAGCTCCATATACGCCGTGAGAGTCGCCGGTTTTTGGAAATAAGCTTCAGCGCCCAGTCCCCGGGCGGCAGCGCGATCCCGTTCCGCGTCCGACGATGTCACTACGATCACTGGCGTACGCTTGCAGCGCGATCCGTGCCGAAGTTGCCGCAGCACCTCGATGCCTTCCACCTTGGGCACGTTCAAGTCCATCAGGACGAGGACGGGGCACTTCGATGAATGATCTTCCTCGAGATCCTGCAAGTACCGCAACGCCTCCCGGCCATCGCGGGAAATACGGAGCCGGAGGTTAAGACCACAACTCTCAAGCACCTCCGTGATAACGAAGATGTCGGTCGCGTTGTCTTCCACCAGCAACACTGTGCCCGGATCTTCGGAATCCGCTTGTTGGCTGGTCTCAGGGGCAGATGGGAACGGAGAAGCAGAAGGTGGATCCTCGTCCGGGTGCAGACTGCTCAAGCCATATGCGCCCGCCGTACTGCTCCACCACGCGCTGACAAATCGCCAAGCCGATACCGCTGCCTGGGTATTCGTCGCGTCCGTGCAGGCGCTTGAACAGCCCGAAAATCCGCTCAGCATACTCCGGCTCAATCCCAATTCCGTTATCGGCCACTGAAAACACGCACCAGCCATCACGCTTTGTGGCTGTAATACTGACACAGGGAACCTCCTTGCCGCGGTATTTAATGGCGTTGCCGATCAGGTTCTGAAACAGCTGGGCAAGCCGGTTGTCATGGATCGCGACGGCCGGTAATTCTCCAGCCGTAACGGTTGCGCCCGCTTCCTGGATCAATCCCCGCAAGCTTTGAAGGACATCGGCCAGGATGCGCCCGGAATCGACACTCGGCGCTGGTCCTCCCTCGTATTTGGTCGCTCTCGCGTAGGAAAGTAGATCCTCGATCAGACCGTTCATGCGAGTTGTAGAGACAAGAATGTTGGCCAAAAACGTTGCGTCGCGGCCTTGCAGTTGACTTCCCCAGCTCCGTTCAATTAACTGCGCCGATATTGCGATGGTCCGCAGCGGCTCCTGCAAATCGTGGCTTGCCGAGTACGCGAAAACTTCCAAATCCTGATTCGCCCGCCTCAGTTCCTCGTTCGATCGCTTCAATTCCGCCTGAATCCACTGCGCCTGTTCGAACAGGCGAGCATTGTCCATCGCGATGGCGGCCTGCGCGGTGATGCCGGTGAGTATTGCCTCGTGAGTCGCGGTGAACTTGCCCGGGACCGAGTGAACGAAGAAGAGTCCGCCCAGCACCTCTCCCGATCGCGCGGTCACCGGCGCCGCAAGATAGCTCCGGACCGGTAAGTGACCTTCCGGCATCCCCTGATCCGGCGGGTTTTTAGCGTAGCGCGGATCTCGTGTTACGTCGTCACAACGCAGTATCCCTTCGCCACGGAATGTTGCTCCAAACAGTTCGGTGTCGCTCGGAATCGGGAAGTCTGCAAACGCTTCGCGGCCTACACGTGAAACCGTGTGCAGCATGGACGACTCACCCTTCTCATTCGTCACATTGTGAAAGAATGAGCCGAACTCGGCGCCCACAAGCGCGGTGGCAATATCGGTGACCTCTTGCACGAGCTTTCCTAAGTCGAGCTGCGCAGCAAGTCTCGGACCGACCCGATTGAGCAGTTCAGCGGTCTGGCGAGCTTCGTGCTCGCGCGCGAGAAGGGATGCACGTTCCCGCTCAGCGAGCTTTCGATCGCTAATATCCCGGACTATTTTTGACGCGCCAATGATTTGACCGGCAGCATCGCGCACGGGTGAAACGGTCAGAGCAACGTCGATGATCTGCCCGTCCTTCCTCTGCCGCCGCGTCTCGTAGTGCTCCACGCGACGGCCCTGCAGTATCCTGGCCAGTATCCCAGGCATCTCGTCGATGCGATCCGGCGCAGCCAGAATCGCGACCGGCTTGCCTACGACCTCACTCGCGGTGTAGCCGAAAAGGCGCTGTGCGCCTTCGTTCCAGCTCGTGATGATGCCCTTCGAATTTTTGCTGATAATGGCATCCTCAGAGCTCTCGACGATCGCTGCGAGGTGGCGGCTGGCGGCCTCGAGTTGCTTTCTTCCAGTGATGTCGGTAGCGATGCCGCACACTCCGGTCACAACCCCATCGGCTCCCCGAAGCGGGAATTTTATAGAGACATAGGTGTGAAGACCATCGTCCTGCGGCACGTGTTCTTCCACGGTGAGTGATTTGCCCGCGGCGAGCGCGGCGCGATCGTTGGCCTGAAACCGGTCCGCTATCTCCGGCGGGAAGATATCGTGATCCGTACGGCCCACCACGGCAGCCTTCGTGACATGAAACAGTTCCTCGAAATGTTGGTTCACGAGCAGGTACCGGCCATGTACATCCTTGAGGAAGATGACGGCGGCCGAGTTGTCCAAAATCGCTTCCAGACGCCGCTCGGTTTGCGCGGACGCGAGTTCCGCTCGCTTGCGCCGGGTGGCTAAAGCGGCATGAGCGGCAATCGCCTGGCTGATCTCCAATTCACCTGTAGTGAACTCGTGCGGCTCGGCGTAGTAAAGCATGAACTTGCCGAACACGCCCACATCCAGGGCGAGTGGCACAAATGCAACCGCACGAATTTCTTCCCGGTCGAGGACGTCCAGGTATGCGGAGAGGCTTGCGTCAAGCCGGGTGTCGGGCACGACCAGAGGCTGCGCGTCGATAGTTCCCGGCGGCCAAGGTGAATGACCCGTAACCGCCGCCTGGTATTCTTCGGAAAGCCCTCGCGAGGCCTTGAACCGCATCACCCCGTCATCATCGAAGAGCAGAATCGCCGCACGATCGGCGTCTGTCGCATCGAGCAGGCTTGTTATGGAGGCTTCGTAAACTTCCTCTAATGCGCTTGCGCGGCTTAAGGACGCAAGCAGTTGATAGAGCGTTCTCAGCCGCCGGACCTGGGCATCACCCGCCATGCTCGGATGCGCAACAACCGACATCATTTTAATTCTAAGCCTGATCGCGCCTGAACAACGACCGTTGGCGAAAGCTGGCCGCGCCGGCTGATTATCGACGTCCCTACGCAAATGCCGCTCGACGTCCTCACTGGCCGGCGGAAAGAAGATCCTTCCTGGGATGAACGATTCTAATCGGGGCTAAACCAGCCATAGCGTGGCGGCGGCTGAACGTCGATCTCTGCGACTTTTGCACGGTCCGCCTCGTCCGAGGCCGCGGGATTGAGAATTGGCAGACGCGGTCCTCGCGATGGGTCAAACCAGCCTACCCGGATCTGATACCTGCCGGCCGCGACGGAACCAGGAAGCTCCAGGATGTACCGCTCGCGTATGTTATCGCCTACAGCCCATTTCGAGGTAGGAAACCATCCGGCTTGAGGCCAGTGGTCCTGCTGAGCCACAGTCCGGCCGGCATTGTCGGTGATCTGCACGAAGACTCGCAAGTCCGCCGAAGGCGTTTTCAGGCAACGCCAATCATAGACCACTTCGAACGAAGGGGGCCAATCCTGTAGTGATCTTATTGAGATTCCGCGGAATTGAATTTGATCGCCGAAGTTCACCGTCCGGGAGCCTGGCAACTCCGCCGGCGCGATGCTCAGAGCTCCGGGCGACGCGGCCAAATCATAGATCTGCCATGGTGCATCCTCGGCAGTCAGCCTCTGATATTTTCGATCCAGCGCGTGAAAAAAAGCCGGATGCCTGGCGGCGTCTCCAAGGAAGGTGTCTGCGTAATAGCGCGCGCCGGCATGCTGCAAGTGCTCCACGCGCTCGAGGTTGTACTCTTCCTCCATTAGCCATCCGCGGCGGTTCGCATAGTAAAGCACGGTCGGGCTTCCACCGGCTTCAGTGGCCAGCAGATCTTGAGGTTCGGTTAAGTTGCGGAGCTGAATGCCCAAGTCGTGCGGCATCCGATCGGGCTGATAGAGGGGGAGCGCGGAGTAGACAGCGCCCACGGCGAAGGCCGCCAGTATTGCTGTTCTAACATAGACCGGTACTCGGGCGAGAACCGCCGCGGAAAGTGCGCCTCCTCCCGGCAGCAACATCGAGAGGTAGTAGAGATTCGGCGGAATGACGCCCGGAATCGGGAGAAGCACACACGCGGCTCCGAGAACCCACCATCGAAACACCCAAACCGCGCGACTTCGCGCGGCGAAAAGGAAACCGATGGCTGCGAGCCCGAGTCCTAAAGGTGAGAATCCCTCGAAGGCTAAGGCTCCGAAAACGCGATGGAGATATGCGCCGTTGAACCAGAGTTCCAGATGGTGTGCGAACAATTCCCGCGGGATATTGAAAGCGCCCACTGCGGTCTGACGTTCCATCGAAGCGGCATGCAGATACCAAGCGAGTTCGGGGAGGCAAGCGATCAGGATATAAACGTAAGGCTCCCAGCGCCTCACCAGAGATCTGCCATAGACCAACCAGAACAGATAGAGCGCCGGGAGCATGACCAGGATCATCCTGGGTTTCTGGAGAATAGCGAGCGCAGTGATGATGCCGGCCGCGGTGAGGTAGCGTTTCCTCTGATCGCCGCTCCAACGATCGAGCGCGTCCAAGCCTGCCAGTGCTAGCGCAATTGCCGGGATGTCCGGCATAAAGACCCGTCCAAAAAAAAGATGATATGGGAGCAGGGCAAAAACGAAAGCCCCGATGCGCGCGACCGTCCGATCGGCGCCACGGTGGAGGAGGCCGTAGAGGCAATAGATCCCGAGCAGAGAAAACGCGATGGTGACCAAGCGGGCCGCCGCGTCACTCTCACCGAATATTCTGTACAGCAGCGCCGCCAGCACGCCTTGAATCGAAAATTCGGCGCTGAAGTAGCTTGGGTCGGAGGGTCGTTCGCCAATCCAGGCCACCTGCGGATGGAGCAAAGGAAAGCCATGCCGAGCAAGATCCTGTGCCACCATCAACGTGATCGTCTGCCGCCAATTGTGGTAGTCCCAGGCAGGATACGCCAGGTGGTACGTACGTAATGTGAATGCCAAAAGCAGAATTAGAAAAAGCCACCAATCGCCGAAGATCGGCAGGCGAGATGAAACAACTTCTACAGGTTTTCTGAGGCTGGCAGAGTGCATCCTGTTTACGAGTCCAAGTTATAAACCTACAGGGCACGGATTTCTACTTGAGAGCTTTGTCGACTGCCTCTTGCGCCAACGGTCTCATCACTTCGTAGCCGGCGTCGTTAGGGTGCAGGCCGTCGAACGTGAGTTCCTGTTTCAGGACTTGCTTGTCGTCGAGCATCGCGGAGTAATAGTCGAGGTAGACGAGCTTGTGCTTTTTGGCGTAGTCCTTGATCCACTTGTTCAGCTCGATGATCTTTTCGTTGGGGCGGCGCTCGGTTTGCGGCTTGATGTAATCGCATACGGGCATGACTGACGACAGCACTACTTTGATTCCGTTCGCCTTCGCCAGCTCGGCCATCGATGTAAAGTTGTCCTCTATCATTTCGAGGGTGGACGGGCCGGTATTGCCGGCGATGTCGTTGGTGCCCGCCAGGATCACTACGGCTTTCGGCTTCAGAGCGATGACGTCCTGACGGAAACGGATCAACATCTGGGGTGTGGTCTGGCCGCTGATTCCACGATTGATGTAGGGTTTTCCGGTGAAGAACTTCCCGTATTTCTGGCCCCAACCGTCGGTGATGGAGTCACCCATGAAGACGACGCGCTCCTCACCTTTTTCGGGCGGCTGCACTTTGGAGTTGGCGTCCGCGTAGCGGTGGAGATTGGCCCAGTCCTTCAAGATGCGTTCGTCGCGCTGGAGTTGTGTGCGCAGTTTGGCGACGTCGGGATCGGGCGCGTCGGGCGCTTGGGCCCAGAGTACGAGGCCACTCAATAGGATGACTAGCGAGGTCAGTTTCATATTGTGATTGTACGGCCATTGCAGGATTATCCCTAGGTAGTGCCAGGGGCTTCCTAGGGGTAATCGCGAGAGAAGATTCTCAGGGTAATCCCACTCCACTTTCGAAAGTACAGATTACGGTAACCGCTGAAAGCATTGTCTTTCTCAGGGCCGTTCTGTGTCTGGAGGGTCAATGAAATTGAAAGCTTTACTTTTTTCTGTTTTCGCTGGACTTGTGTTCAGCGCCGCGCCGGCACAGGCCGCGCTTGTTACCTTTCTCGATCAGGGGACGTGGCTCGCAGCCGTGAGTTCCGTGACGACTGCGGATTTCAACGACGCCGCGAATCAGACCGGGTTCACGAAACCAGGGTTCGGGGCGAGCAGCACAACCCCTACAGGCGGTATCATGGTGGACACGATTCTCTTCCAGGTAATCGATAACGGGGTCGCCGTTACTGGCGCTGTGAGAGACCCTGGCGGGAGCCCGAGCTTCCAATGGACGTATCCGAACGCAACTACAAATCTCGGAGACTATTTTAAAGACCTCACTCCGGACAGTAGCCATCCGGGCACCAGCCACGTGCACGTTACACTTCCGGGCAGTGGCGCAACAGCGTGGGGCAGCTTGTTCGGATTCGCCAACACTGGCGCAGCCCCGGTAATTTGGATGAACGGAACCCAGTGCATTACCTGTTCTCCGACTGCGAATACAATCACCGCGACCTTGAACGCGGCCTTCTTTGGCGTCACCAGCGACACGCCGATTACCACTGTCGATATTTTCTTTCCGAGTTCGCTCACGACCGGGTATTTGATGGTCGACGATTTCGCGATCGGAACGGCGAATGTTCAGGGCGGCGGCGGAGGGGGCACGCCGGAAGTCTGCACCCTGATCCTTACTGGGAGCGCTCTGGTTGCTTTTGCTCGTATGTTGCGCCGGTTGAAATTAGGGCAGACGAGCGCCGCTGCTTGAATCGAACCGGTGAATCTTTTCCGGGCGGAAGCGATACCAGGCTGGGGTATCGAAGTCCGGGCGGTCGCCTGGTTGGATGCGAGTGGTGATGTGATTTGACCCGGCCGAAAGCTTCACGATGGTCTCGTTGCCCATTGCTTCGGTTACGTAGACCCGGCATTCGCGCCAGCCGGGTTGTTCGCCCGCCGAGAACTCTACGTCTTCCGGTCTGATTCCCAAGGTCACTCCGGGCCGGTCCGGGTCAGGGAGCAGGTTCATCGACGGGCTGCCCAGAAATCCGGCCACGAAGAGATTCGTTGGGCGGTTGTAGATGTTTTCGGGTGTGTCGAATTGTTGTACTTGGCCTCTGTCCATCACCGCGATCCGATGAGCGAGCGTCATGGCTTCGCTCTGGTCGTGCGTCACGTAGAGGGTCACGGTCCGGAGTTGGTGCTGCAGGTATTTCAGCTCGGCCCGCATGTCCACTCTGAGCCGAGCGTCCAGATTCGATAACGGCTCGTCCATCAGAAAGGCTTGCGGGTGCCGGACGATGGCGCGGGCTAAGGCGACGCGCTGGCGTTCTCCGCCGGATAGCTCGCGCGGGCGACTCGGCAATAGCGATTGGAGACCCAGGCGGCGGGCGACGTCCGTCACCTCGCGGTCGATGTCCGATTTCGACTTCTTCCTGACTTTTAGCGGGTACGCGATGTTCTCTGCGACAGTCATGTGCGGATAGAGCGCGTAGCTCTGGAACACCATCGCGATGTCGCGGGCTCGCGGCTCGAGCCTGGTGATGTCTTTGCCGTTTAGAAAAATCGAACCGGAATCGGCGGTCTCCAGTCCCGCGATCATTCGTAACAACGTTGTTTTGCCGCAGCCGGACGGGCCTAACAGCACGATGAATTCTCCGCCCTCTGCTTCGAGCGAAACGCCGCCGACGGCGATCTTTGGGCCGAAATGTTTCGAGATGTTTTCGATCTGGAGCGCGGTCATCCTTTCACGGCTCCGAGCGATAATCCTCGTACCAAATATTTCTGCGCCGCGGTGGCGAACAATAGTACAGGAACCATGGCCGCGACTCCGGCCGCGCTCATTGCTCCCCACTTGATTTCGTATTGTGTGACCTGTGCGGCGATGCCTACCGGCAGCGTCATGGCGGATTCCGTTTGCGTCAGGATCAGCGCGAAGAGAAACTCGTTCCAGGCGACGATGAGGCAAAACACGGCGGTGGCTGAGAGGCCCGGCGTGACCAGCGGAAGGACGATGCGGAGAAACGCTCCAAAGCGGGATTCGCCGTCGAGCATCGCGGCTTCTTCCAGATCGCGCGGCACGTCGTCGAAGAAGCTCTGCATCATCCACACTACGAATGGCAGATTGAATCCCGTGTACACGATTGTCAGGCCGGCTAGCGAGTTCAGGAGATGCGCTTCGCGCAGCATGAGGAAGACCGGGATGATGGTGACGATGGGCGGGAGCATTCGCGTGGAGAGAATCCAGAAGCTGAGCTTTGGCCAGGGGAAGCGCGAGAGTCCGTAGGCGGCGGGCACACCGAGTAACAATGCGAGGACGGTCGAGGCGGTCGCGGTGACGATGGAGTTTGCGAAGTAGCGGGTGAAGGCTCCGGATTGGAAGGCTTTGAGATAGTGCTGAACGGTTGGCGCGAAATGGAACCAAAGGGGCGGGACTGCGAACTGGTCGCCTTCCTGCTTCAGCGAAATTGTGATCAGCCAGTATACCGGCGCCAGTGCTGCGAGAAGGGCCACTGTTGCGACTGCGAATTGGGCGGCTCGCTTCATTTTGTTTTCATGACCCTCATCAGCGATCGGGCCATCACTGTGGTGATTGCCAGCATGACGAACGACATGGCGGCGGCGTAGCCGAAGTTTCCGAAGCGGAATGCGGTCCGGTAGATGTACAGGCTGACTGTTTCGGTGGCGAAACCGGGGCCGCCTTGCGTGAGGATGAAGATCTGGTCGAAGATTCGCATCAGGTCCATGGAGCGCAGTAGCAGCGCCAGCAGGACCACTGGTTTCAGAAGGGGGAGCGTGATGTCGCGAGTGGTCTGCCACCAGCTTGCGCCGTCGACGCGCGCGGCTTCGAGCGGTTCCTGGGGGAGCGACTGCAAGCCGGCGCTGAGGAGCAGGAAGAGAAACGGCGTCCATTCCCAGATGTCTACGAGAACGACGCAGAGCAGCGCCGCTCCTTCACCGTTCGTCCAGGTGAGGTGCGATGTGTCGAGGCCGAACCCTTTTAGCGTTCCGTTCAGCACTCCGAATTGTGGATTGAAGATGAGACGCCAGGCGACGGCGGCCACGACTGGCGGCAGGAGCATGGGCATCAGGAGGCCGGCGCGAAAGAGGCGCGCGGCTCGGCCGAGGCCGTCGATCAATAGCGCCAGGCTGAGGCCGAGTACGAATTCCGCGATCAGCGCCAGGGCGGTGAACAGCAGCGTCTGCCAGAGAGCGATGTGGAACAGGCGATCGTGAAACATCCGCTCGAAGTGTGCTGGTTTCAGGCCGAGTTTGAGGGAATAGATGAGCGGAAAAATGGAGAGCGCCAATAGCAGGACCATGGCCGGCGCGATCCAGGGCAATCTTCCCTTCATTGGCTGCGCCGCAAAATGGCTTCGATTTCGTCCTGGGCTCTTTTCATTGCTTCCTGGGGCGTCATTGACCCGGCGTTGGCTTTGGAAAGATAGATCCCGAAGGCGTTCTCGATTTCGTTCCAGAGCGGGGTGCGCGGACGCGGACGGGCGGTTTCCAGCGACGCGAGTTGGGCCGGGAACGCACGGAATTTTTGCTTCAGATCGGCGGATTCGAAGACGCTGCGACGCGTGGGCGGGTTGCCCCGGAGAGCGGCGGTTTTCATCTGTTCGGGCGCGGTGGCCCAGGTGATGAACTGGAACGCTCGATCCGCGTTCCTAGAACCAGAAGGGACGCCGAGCAGCCAAGTCCCGAGTTCTGCCTGCCCTTTCTTCATGGCCGAGGGCACTTGCGCGAAATCGATTTTGCCTACGACTTTTGAACGCGCGGGGTCGTCCATAGCGGCGATCCAGGCGGGCCAGTTGATGCTCATGGGCGCGGTGGCCTGGAGCAGATGCGCGGATACCTCGTCGGCGTTAAAGCCGGCGTAACCGGGAGGTGAATATTTGCCGAGTTCGATCATGAGCCGCAGTGCCGCGACGCCGTTCACGGTGTTGACGGCGGGGTCTCCATCGGCATTCAGAATGTTGCCTCCGAATGCCCAGAGAATGGGCATGAAGTCGGTGACCACGGCGTTTCCAGGGGCTGCCCGCGCTACGTAGCCGTACATTTTTTCTTTGGCCTGGATCGTTTTCGCGGCGGTGAGGACCTGATCCCAGGTGTCGGGCGGCGCGAGGTGGTACTTGTCGAAGAGATCCTTGCGATAAAAGAACAACTGCGAGTTGCCGACGTATGGAAGGGCGTAATATTTGCCCGCCTGATACGGATGCCGGCAGACGTCGAGACAGCTACGGATGAAATCGCCGGCGGGGTCCTCGGGCAGCGGCGTGAGATTGCCGCCCTCGACGAGTTTCGGGAACCAGGGGTCGTCCATCATGACGACGTCGTACGAACCTGTCCGGCTGGTGAGATCCATCAGCAGCTTTTCGAAGAGGTTGTTGTACGGGAGCTCGACGACCTCGATTCGCGTGGCGTTTTGCCTGCCCCATTCCTGCGCGGCGGTTTTGAGCGCCGTTCCTTCGACTCCAGCGTTGACAGCTATGGTTAGCGACGGAGTGGGGTTGGACGATTTGCCGCATCCGGCGAGGAGTGCCGCGAGCAGGAGGGCGGTTAACCGGCGAATTGTCACGTTTTGCGAGTGTATCACTTCCTCCCGGCGACTCGTCCCGGCTCGGATTGGCTTTGTTCCGTTTTACGGCCGGTGGGAGCGATTTTGAGGGTATCCGGTTCGCCGGGGAGGGGACCGTACATGATTTCGTCGAGGGCGGCGCTGAATTCGGCGACTTTTTGCTTGTTCTCTGCTATCGCTGCGGCGACTTCCTGCTTTTCCTCCTTCTTGACGGCCTCGGTTTGCTCTTTGCGGAGGGTGCGGAGTTCGCGGCTGGCTCGGAAGTAAGTGGACTCCAGCGATTTCTGGTAGCGGGTGAGCTTGAGAAGCTCGTTGGAGAAAACAGGATCGGCGAAGGGACTGCCGCCCGGAGCGTTGTTGAAGAGCGGCTTTTCGAGGCGCTGGACGCGGTTGAGGCGCCACATGGCATCGTACATTTGTTTGACGAGGAAGTGTTCGTCGATGGTGATTGGTTTGTGTTGAGATTTGTATTCGGCGATGTGGGCCGCGTACTGGGCGGGATCTTCGCCGGCGATTAGCGCGGGGTGACTGACCAGGCCGATTGCCGGAGTGGCAATTGCCTGCGGTAGGGTGGACATCCGGGTCGTGCTCCTTCGAAAGACGGGCTCGATGGCCCTTCTCTTTCTGATTTAACTTTAGCGGGCGGTGGCCAAGTCTCCGGCGATGATTTTTGGGTATGTGGTGGATTATGTGGGAGAAAGAATTGCTGTTGGAGGCGTTATCGGTTTCCGGGAACGGTTTTTTTTTCGCGCAAAGCCGCTGAGCC